>Ga0070765_100001277_pt1 | contig 15296 bp, 7 predicted proteins | sample HubBroMetageWFT5_FD_71516 | JGI IMG/M metagenome (GOLD analysis project Ga0070765, IMG submission 71516) | Warmed and freeze-thawed soil microbial communities from the Hubbard Brook experimental Forest, New Hampshire - Hubbard Brook CCASE Soil... | ecosystem: Environmental > Terrestrial > Soil... | reverse complement strand
TCGATGCGTCCTGCTTTGGCGGCGGCGGCATCCACGGCCCGCACCACCGAAGCATCATCGGTCACGTCTAATTCAAGGACGTCAATTGGCAGTGATTCCTTTTGCCCAAGCGTGCGTAATTCGGCGGCATTTTTGGCATTCCGACCTCCGGGATCACGCATCGTGGCGAAAACGGTATGCCCTTTACGCGCCAGGGTTTCCGTGAACAGTCTGCCGAAGCCGGTGCTGGAGCCGGTGATGAGAACCACGTGGCTGGACTTCATGCTTATCACTCCTTGCCTGTTGTGACCATATCGTGCTGTAGCTAATTCGATGCCGGAAGCAAAGTTTGGATACAGAAATGAATTCAGCTGATTGCCTAGTGGGCAAAATGAAACGCAAGCGGTTCCTGGGTCCACCGGGCGCGCCTATCCTTTATCGACGGCATCTCGAAGCAGTGTCGGAACAAAGCTTATTCTGATAGTTTATCGGCGAATCGGAAACGCTCTTCGCGGAGATCGGAACACCGCAGACGGTCAACAGCATCACGCTTCCTCCGAGCCGACTTCTGGCCCGGAACAACTTCCGGTGTGCCCGTTACTCGGGGCGGGATGCCGACTAGTGGCTGTCGCAGTGAGTTCGTTACTGCACATGCAGCAGGACGACACTGTGGATGCCGAATACTGCTGTTGAGCGAGCAAAAGGGTTCGCTTCGGCGACGTAACGACTGATGCGAAGTCTGGGAATGGTTGCTCCGCGACAGGCTACTAGTGCCGACGATGGGTTGCGGAAGATGCCAATTCTGCGTATAGCCGACCTTAGAAAGAATCGGACACGCGAAGGGTAATGCCAGACTGCTTGTTGTCCCCGGAGGGTTCGCGAATCAAACGAACGCGAATCTCAGAGTGCGCAATTCGCGTTCTTAACGCAAAGCGTGGCCCCATATTTATCGGACGAACAGCATTGCGAGCAGGATGCCGACGACTGGAAGCATAAAGACTGGCGTAAAATTCCTAGCCGTTGTTCCGACATCTTTTTACCGATTCTGTGGACGGTGTGCCTATAATGGGCGTCTTCGAATTGCCTGAGTAAGAGAGCATGTCCTCCTCTGCCCGCAATCCGTGGTGGGTTTGGTTGATCGCAGCGTCTTTCATCGCCTGCTTCGTAGTGGGCTTTCTCTATTTACCTCTCAAACTTCCTGAGGCAACTGGGATCAATCCCAACCTCCGCGACAGTAGCGTAGCGAGTGTGAAGCCGGGTAGCGCGGGCGACGCCGCCGGCGTGAAGCAGGATGACAAAATCATCGGCGTAGATGGCCGAGCTGTGCACAGCCCAATCGAGGTCATCAGTGCGTTAAGCAACACGGTATTCGACCATCCGGTTTCGATTGTTGTGTCGCGCGGGACCCAGCAAGTTCATTTGCAGTTGATTCTCAATCAGACGCTCACCCACGCTCGTACCTCGCAAGAAACCCTGGGCTGGTGGGTGGAGGTCGCCGTCAGCCTGATCCAGTTGCTGGTGGGGTTGCTCGTTCTCTTCAAGAGGCCGCGCGACCTCACCGCCGTGGCCGCCGGCATCTTCCTCTGCAGTCTGGGCACAGGCAATTTTTACTTTGTGTCCCCAAATGCGGCGGTGGTTTGGAGAAACCTGCCACTGGCCCTCCAGTGGCTCATCTTCCCCGCCCTGATACTCGGTATCAATGGCCTACCGGTTGCGCCGATGGTGTTGTTTTCGCTTTCATTCCCCAAGCCTCTGCTACATCGCCGCTGGGCATGGATGATACTGGCGGTGCTCACCACGCCTCTGTTGGCCTTTGCAACGATTTTTGACTACATCGTATTGTTCGCCCCAGAGCGCGCTGCGGGAGTCTTCCCAGCCTGGCTGGGGGTAATACTGGGGATTGATGCTCCGGTTGCTTTTCTCGCCCCCATGGTGATCCTGGCAGTCAATTACTTCAGGCTACGGGAGGTGAACGAAAGGCGCCGAATACGGCTGGTGATTCTCGGCCTGCTGCTGTTCTTTGTAGAATTGCTTGCGGCTTTTGTGTTCTCCCTGTCTCCAAAGACGTTGTGGCTTTCTGCGATTGCCGTCTCACCACTCGTGTTTGGGCTATCGCAGGTTCCTTTCACAATTTGTGTAGCCCACGCGGTCCTTAGGCAGCGGCTGTTCCAGGTAAGTTTCATTTTTCGTCAGAGTCTGCAATACGCCGTGGCGCGCGGCGTCCTCCTCATCCCCGTCCCGATCCTGGCAGGAATCCTCATCTTCGATCTGGTTGTGCACAAAGACCAACCGTTCGGAGTGCTGCTCTCCGCGCACGGCTGGGCCTACGCGCTCATGGGAGTGGCTGGAATCGTTGCCCACAAGAAACAGTCACAATGGATGGAGGTGCTGGACCGCCGCTTTTATCGCGAGCACTACAACGCGCAGCACTTGCTGCGTCAAACGGTGGATGAGATTCGCGCCTCTTCCAACCTCGCAGAGGTTGCGCCCAAAGCGGTTGCACGCATCGAGCAGGCGCTGCATCCAGAGTTTGTCGCAATCCTGATGCGCGAGGCCACCGAGCCGCTCTATCGTTGCATCGCTGCGGCGCCGCCTGAAATTTATCCTCGTGGCCTCAGCGCCGACAGCAAACTAATGTCCGCTTTTCGCCTTTTTGCCAGGCCCTTGCAGATATCGCTGGCCGAAAGCGGGTGGCTCAAGCAACAGCTTCCCTCAGAGGATACGAACTTCCTGCGGGATGCGCGCATCGATTTGATGGTGCCCATCGCCATCGCGCCTCACGGTCGCGAGGCGCTTATGGTTCTGGGCCCGAAAAAATCAGAGGAGCCCTATGGCAGCGAAGACCAGGAACTTCTCTCTGGGATTGGCAGCGCGCTGGCGTTGCTCTTGGAGCGTCCGATTACGAGCGCGCTTGGCGGATTTGAAGAGTGTCCCCGTTGCGGCGTGTGCTACGATAGCGGCATTGGCCGCTGCGGCAACGAAAGTGCCCAACTCACGCGAATGCCTTTTAACCGGCTGCTGACCTCGCGTTACCGCCTGGAACGCAGGCTCGGCCGGGGCGGAATGGGCACCGTTTACAAGGCCACGGATACATCCTTGGAACGCGCCGTGGCCGTCAAGTTGATACGTGAAGACCTCGTCGCCAGTAGCGAAGCAGCGGAACGCTTCCGGCGTGAAGCCAAAGCGGCGGCGGCATTCGCGCACCCCAATCTGGTTACCGTACACGACTTTGGCGTAGATTTGGACACCCGCGTGTTTCTGGTGATGGAGTTGCTCGAAGGCTTCACCCTGCGGCAGCGATTCGAGCAGCAAAAGAACTTTACGCCGCAACAAATCTTGGAGGTTCTTGGAGGCGTATGCGCGGGTCTTCAGGCTGCCCACGAAAACGGATTAGTCCATCGCGATCTGAAGCCAGAGAATATTTTCCTTGCCCAGGGCGGTGCGGGTGAAGTGGCTAAGATCCTGGACTTCGGCCTGGCGAAGTTTCTGGTTTCGACGGCCAACTCAGCGGCGGCGACAGTTGACACTCTTCCCGGCGTGCTGATGGGTACACCGCAGTATATGTCGCCGGACCAACTCAGCGGTGAAGCCGCGTCTGCCGCGTGGGATGTGTGGACGCTGGCAGTGATCACTTACGAGATGCTGACCGGGATGCATCCCTTTCCCGCAACCTCCGTGGGCCAGATGCACCATTCCATAATCTCTGGCCGGTTCACCCCGCTTTCCACTCATTTGCCCGATGCACCTGCGGAATGGCAGCGGTTTTTCGAGCGGGCTCTGAGTCCCAAGGCCGCCATTCGACCGCACTCAGCAAGAGAATTTATTTTCACTCTAAGAAAAGCATTTGCCTTTGTTGGGACGAGTTCTTCCGAATGAGCCATCCCTACAGGTTCTGTCGTCCTCTTGGGCGGGCTCCGTAGGTGTCCCGTGCTCGGACTTTCGAGTCGTGCCATCCGCGATGGTCGGCCATGCGGAAAGAAATCGCCGAGCCCGCTTTCTTGGAAGATGCGTGAGCGCTCGTCTCCCGGTCCAGAAACGGGCTTGGAGGAAATGTCCCAGAAGCCGACTTATGGGAGTCAGCGAGATTTCTTTTGTCCGATTACAGACTTGTGGCCGGCATAACTGCCGGGTTGCGGCACGGGAGGGGCCCGACGAGGATGTGATCGACGACGTGAGCATTTCGACGGTCCACGTCCTCATCAGTTTCACGGCTTGTAGTCTCAAAGCAAAGCCGCCCGGAACTCGGGCGGCTTTTTGTCTCGTCTGGTGAGAAGCGCTGTGATCTACGGCGTCATCTCGAAAACGACGCCGCAACCTTGCTGCACCGTGTTGCAACTGAGGTTGCCACCACGGAACGTCGTGCCATACAAATTACCCGTGGCGTCAACCATGATGTTCCCGTAGGGATATCCGCCATCGCTGCCGGTGAAGTCCTGCAATGTCTTCTCATGGTAGCCCGATTTTTGCTTCGCCAGCTTGATCACGGCTCCATAATTGCCGGTTCCGTAGTATGCAGCCGCGCCGAAGATATTGCCGACCGGGTCCAACGTCACACCCGCGAACACCTGTCCTCCGTCGTTACCGCCTGTGAAGTCATACAGCGTCGTCTGGCTCCAAGTGCCATTGGAGCGTTTGAGCAAATAAACCACGCCCTGATTGTAAGAGCCGCCGGCGCCGGTAGTGCCATAGATTTCGCCTGACTTGGGAATGGTGACCGAGCCGAATTCCGGCCAGCAGCCATCGCTACCGCCGGTGAAGTTATAGATCACGCTTTCCTTCCATCCCTTCGTCTGGTGCGCGAGTTCAAACACCGCGCCGCAGCCATCGGCGCCACCACCCACCGTAGCGCCGTAGAGATTGCCGGACTTGTCCCAGGTCAGCCCCATCAACGGATCCTGGGCATCCGCGCCTGCGGCAAAGTTATAGAGGATCGTCTTATGCCACTTACTGGCCACGCGCGAAAGCTTGAAAATCGTGCCAAAGCCAGCCGTACCGCCCATCTCCGTCATGCCATAAAGATGGCCGGCTTGATCGAGCACCAAACCACTGACGCCAATACCGACAATTCCGTCATCTCCTCCGTGAAAGGTGTGGATCACCTTGAAAGTCCAGCCGGCCTTTGAGGGGCTGAGTTCATACACGGTGCCGTAACCGGCACCGCCGCCGTTAGCAATGCCGTAGAGATTGCCTTCTGTATCGAAAACCAGCTGCCCCATAGGGCCGCCTCCGTCGGCGCCACCTTTAAACTTGTAGAGCACAATTTCCTTCCAGCCGCTCGTGGTGTGCTTGAGTTCGTAGACCAGGCCATTGAAATTGTCGCCACCTTGCTGGGTCGTGCCATAAAGATTGTGTGCTTTGTCAGAAATTACGCCGGCGTACGGATAGGCACCGTCCGCGCAGTTTTGTTGGGAGCAGAAGGCGTACAGCACCTTCTCGGTGCCTGCCCAGGCACCTTCGGTCAAGAGCAGAATGAGCGCCACACAGACCGCGGTGATTTTCATCAGATTCTCCTTATCAAGATGGCGCCACGGACTTGCGCCTGCACTTCGCCTCGCAATCGCTCCACAGAGTTCTCCCCTGCGGAACAAATCCTAGCATGATTGAAGAAGCAACGGCGGCTGGGCGGGAGGATCGACGAACGAGCGATGCGACCGGTACGCCGGCGAAGCGCGTCACCTTGAACCGTTAAATCTCCTTATATTCCCCAAACCGGGGCCCGTCTCAAAAAGGAAATTCCGTGACAGACCAAACAGGGTCTGGTGACAGGAAGGCTTTGTTGGCGGGAGTTAGTGGCGTCGAAGGTGAAGGTTTTGCGCAGATCCATGATCAGCGCGCACAGCTTCATTCCTGCCGCAGCGCTTCCATGGGGTCAAGCTTGATGGCCTCTTGCATCGGCAGCCAGCAGGCCAACATGCCTGTAAGCACCATGAGAAGTACGACGACAGCGAGTGCGCTCAGGTCGTCAGGACGGACCCCAAACAGCAGCGTCTTCAGCGCCCTGCTACCCACTAACCCGATCGTCGATCCGACGACTACGCCGGCCGCGATCAGGCGTGAAGCTTCAGTGAACACCAAGGTAAACAGATTTGACGGCGTCGCCCCCAGCGCGGCCCGAATGGCCAACTCGAATCGGCGTTGAGCAAAGGAATAAGTGACAGTAGCATAAAGACCTGTCGTGGCGAGCACAAACGCTAATACGGCGAATAGCGAGACCATCACGGCGCTGGTGCGATTTAGAGTCGTCGAGTCAGAGCGATATTCGTCCATGGTCTTGATCTCGGATACTGCCTGTTCCGCATCCACTTGGTGAATCGCTGCCACGGCGGGAATGGCTATCGATTGCGGCTCAACCTGTGTTCGCAACAGGAAGGTGAGCAGCCGTGACGGAAATTGTGAGTAGGGCAAGTAGATCTGCGGCGCGCCCGGTTGTGTCGGTCCGAACTCCTTGACATCCGCCACCACTCCCACCACAGTGACACGGTCTCGATTGACCGCGGGCTTCCAAGGGGCGCCCGATGCCGGGAAACGCAAAACGACAGAGGCTCCCAGCACTTCGGTATGAGGCCAGTAGCGTCGAGCCATCTCCTCGTTGAGAATCGCGACAGGTGCGCCGTGTTCGTCGTCGGCATCGGTGAACTGTCGCCCGAGGCGGAGGGGCACCTGCATGGTGGCGAAGTAATTTGGCATCACCACACGATACTGACTCACCAGCCGTGATTGATCCAACCTTGATTGATCATGGCCGGGGACCTCGATGGTCGTGGCGTCGCCCCAGCCGCTTAGCGGAGGAAAATTGACGGCCGACGCCGAGGTCACTCCTGGCAAGGCGGACAAACCAAGAACCGCCTGCCGCTGAAAGCGAATGAGAGCGTCTGGAGTCGCGAAACGCCACTCTGGAAGCCACATCCTAAATGTGAGTACATTGGCTGTATTCAAGCCCGGATCGGTGGCCAACAGCTTGGCTGCACTGTTGCCCAGCAGGATGGCGCAGAAGAGCAGCGCCGTACTCATTCCTATTTCGGCCACTACAAGCGCGGAACGCAGTGTGCGATGTGAAGTCACAGACAGGCCAGCAGCGCGAAGCGAATCGAATGTATTCGACCGAAAGGCATGAGCCATCGGCGCCAGGCTCAGCAGGACAGCGATCAGCAATACCAGGCCTGCTGTGCCAGCAAGGACGCTCGCATCCACATGGATGAATTGGGCACGGGGAACCTCCGTCGGTCCTGGACGCAGCGCCGTATCACGCAGCCGCCCCATGCCCGCGAAAGCCAGCAGCATTCCCAGGGCTCCGCCCAAGGACGCCAGCACCAGGCCCTCGGCGAAGAAATGCAGTCCCAAGTGTGAATATGATGCGCCCAGTGCCACCCGAATCGCTACCTCGCGCTGGCGTGATGCCGATCGAGCCAGCATCAAGTTTGCTACGTTCGCACAGGCGATGGTCAGAAGCAGGCCCACGGCCACCATCAACACCATCAGAGTAGGGCGAATATTCTCAACTTGACTGTCCTTGAGCCGAACTACCTGGATGCTTCGTTGCTCTCCGGTGGGATTCTCACGTTCCAAGTCTCCCATGAGCGCGTTCATCTCTGCCTCAGCCGATCGTGGCGATAGACCTGACTTAAGCTTGCCAAAGACCAGGATAGAGTGGTCCCTGCGGCTGTTGCCGGGCGTCATCACAAACGGCATCCAGATGTCGTAGGAGCGAGTGGTGCCAAACAGATTGAAGTCCGGCCGCAGTACGCCAACGATCGTGTAGGCAGCGTCATCGACCGTGATCGTCGCGCCGATGACACCGGGAGACGATGCGTACCGGCGCTGCCACAACGCGTGGCTAATCACAACCACGTGATCGCGCCCGGGGCTGTCGTCACCCGGCAAAAAAGTTCGGCCTAACTTAGGCTCCACTCCCAGAATCTCGAAGAATCCAGCGGAGGCGTGCACCCCCCAGACCTGTTCCGGTGCGCCGTTTCCGTGCAGCGTGTAGAACCAGGTGCGCCAGGCAGCTAAGTGTTCAAAGGAGCGAGTGCGCCGCATCCATTCGAGATAATCCGCCGGCGAAATAATTCCGCGGGTTATGCCGCGATTGGTTTGTGATTCCCAAAGCACTACAATGCGGTCCTGATCTCGGAACGGTAGAGGTTTGGAGAGCACAGCGAAAATTATGCTGAACACCAGACTGTTGGCGCCGATACCAAGGGCGAGAATCAATGCAACGGAGAAAGTAAGAAGCATGCTGCTGTATCTGAAGAGGATTTCTTGCTGGAGCCGCATCGCAATCGGTTCACGATTCTACTTGGCCGAACCGTGCATATCGCCTATCACTTAGGCCAGGCAAAGCTCTCGGAGAGAGTGCAACCGTAGAACATAAATTGAAAGAAGGCCGTCGCTATGCGTGACGGAGCAACCTTCAAACGCAGTCGCGGAGGCAAGCAACTGGAGTGACGTTATGGCGAAGGTGATCGAATTCTATCTTCGTGGTCCCGTCCCAAAGAAGGTGAGGCCGGTACCAATCGAGCAGCGCGGAAAGCTATTCGAGTTTCCCAAGGAAAAATTCGCCGCGCAGGCTAGAACTGAGGACATTGCGGAACACGGTGAAGTAAGCCCGTCAACCGTCCTTTTCTTTGGATGTTTTTGAGGGCATCAATGAACGGGGTTTTGGAAATGGCATTTGAAGTTCGCGGACATTGAGCGTCGCTCGTTAAACTTGGGTCATGCCACCGTCAACGATGAGTTCGATGCCGGTGATGTAGCTGCTTTCGTCGGACGCAAGAAACGTGACCGCCCTGGCACGTTCCTCCACAGTTCCTGTGCGATGGAAACGGGATATAGCGAAGTGCCAAGTTCCAGGCCCTCGCTAACTCGTCGCTGGACGCGGGATCATCGCCTTGCATGATACGTGACTCCTCGTTCCCCTCTGCTCGTAGAGCGGTATTCCAGACGCCTCTTGCAATTAATCTTTCCTTGCTGCGGATAGTTGGCGTAACCAGGCATTTCACTCAAAACCCCCTTCGCAGGGTCAATAAGTGAAATCGCGATGTTACGCCAACTGACCTGAGATCGGCGGCGCCTAATACCCGCACGACCTACTCGAATTCGGGCATTTGCTCTTTGGGCCATTCCAAAGGAAAAACCTTGCCCGCGCCCTCTGGAGTCATTTTTGCACCGGCGATTTCGGCGGCCCGGGCTAGTACTGGATCGCGTCCGGCCGCGAGATCGGACACCGAAGGCGTAATGCGCTCATCGGGAGTCACTCCGACGCGCTCCAGGCTTTTGCCATCCCCCATTATCAAATCCCCGATTGTGATCTCCACTCCATACTGCGTCACGTTCGTAACATCCAGCGGAAGGGCGTGTACGTAATACTTGGCTTCCATCACGGCGCCACTGGAACGATCTCCCAATACGACCCCGCGCTTCTCCAGTTGAACGATCCGCGCGAATATTTCCGTCGCAGAACTTGATCTGCTATCAACAAGAACAATAAGCTTGCCGTCAAAGAACTTTTTACCTCGTGATTTAGCGATCCAAGGTTCGGATTTCATGCGCTGTTTGCGATCTCCTATTTTCACGTCGTGGTCGAAGAAGGCGCCTACGAGCTTTTCAAGAGCCCGCTCTTGGCCTCCTGGATTTCCGCGCAGGTCGAGCACGACGTTGGGAAAAGGACGGACTTTGTTGAGAGGTTCGTCCAGATCAGAAGGATCGACCATGAGGTCATGAAGTTTCCAAAGCAAAAGTTGATCACTGACCCGATAAAAGCGAGAAGGATTTACCTGTTTATGATTGGATCGAAGCCACGTCATGAAGTCACTTCTGCGAACTACTGGCTGACCCGGAATTATTTTGGCCATTATCACGAGAGGGCGCTCGGGGGCATTAGGTGATTTCACAACCAAGTGGAGTCCAGACTGCGGAAAAACCCTGTACCCATACTCAACGTAGCCAAGGTCTTCTCGCACCAACGTAATTCCGTTTATCGAGACGACTTGATCTCCCGGTTTGAGCCCTTTTGCGTTTGCGTCGCTATCCGGGCGGACGCCGGTGACATAGCACGCCGAGTCGCCGATAGCCTGCATTAACCAACCATAGTCGACACGGTAGGGTGCGACAGGAGGACTAAAGCGAGTATGCGAATCTTTCAGTGCGGCGACGGCCCCGGCAAGGATCAGCAACCCCTCATTTTGAGATTTGGCGTCTGCGATTCTTCGTCGTGCGCCGTCGAAATCCTTGTTCAGATCCACTCCATGCATACCGGGGTCGTAATAGTATTCCTTGATGTCGGTTTCGACGGCATCCAGCATCTGCTGCATCTGTGCGTTGCTAAGAATCCCGAACTTGGGGTGATCCTGGGTGTGCGCAAGCTGCCAAAGCATCAGTGCGGGAGTTACGAAGTAAAGAAGTCGCGCCAGCCTAGGGGTGAACCTGATCATCTTCGCTCCTAAGTACGACCCAGACAGTTCCTTTAGCCAACAAGCGTTTTTCTCTTGCCCCGAGTGGGGTGTGAGTGGGGCCCAAGTTCCATAGGATGGTACGGTACTGTAACGCCCAAAGACAACCCTGACCCTCACCGCGCCTGTCGTAACTGGCGAAACCAGGCCATAGCACTCAAAACCCCTCAATGAGCGCAATGGCGATGTTACGCCACGTAGCAGTCTTCTCCTTAGTTCTAATTCTAAGCACAAAGGCAACAGCGATGGCCTAAGCAGTTCCTCAGCCTGCGATGTGGCGGCCAAGAACGATGACCAAGAGGCAAGCAGGAACGATCAGCCGGTGCAGCGTGTCCAAGGCGGATTGGGGCACAGCTGAACTGGGTTTCAAGTAGCGCTGTTCAAGATTTAGCGAGATACGGCGTACAATCTGCTCCCAGCCGGGAAGAACCAGCGAATTGATAACGAACGTCTGTCCCTCGTTGCCAAACAATCTGTATTCGGTTCCGAAAGGAGAGCGCGATTTTGCAAAACAGGAGACCTGTTCCCATGGGAGTACGACGGGACCGGTGATGTTTCGCCAGTGGAGACCATCCGACCCGAGAATCAGTTTTCGTGGGAAGGTACGAAGAAGTTCGAGCGCAGCCAACAGATCGGCCGCAACGACTATCCATAAGGGATGGTGGCTGGCGAACGGATCAGCCAAAAGCGCGAGGATAGTGAAGATCCATGCGCAGCGCACAGCGAAGCTGGGACGAAAAGTAAAATAACCGTTGTGTGCGAAAACTCTGCGGCGAAGCACCAGGTCAAGCAGGAGAACGGCCAGAAGAAAAATTAGGGGAACGACCACCAGAACCAGTACCTGCACATACTCCGAACGGAGTGCGGGATACGACGCCTGGAGGCGGAGCCGTAACTGAGCGAGGGCGGCGGGTGGCATCGCGAGGCTGGCAGAAGTTGAGATGTCGATGAACAGGGAAGCCAGAATGCCGACCTCTTTATTTGAACCACCCGAAGAGGCCGCTCTTCTTCTCCGGTGCGAAACCATTCTTTGTTCCCGTAGCCGCGAATTCGAGGGCGGACGCATAGTTCTTGCAACCGTCACCGACAAAGACCCAAGCCTTGTCCCAAGGCTTACCACCAGTTCGAGCGAGAGCCTGCTGCAGTCGTGCGCGGTCGCCAGCGTTGTAATACCAATATACCGCGTGGTGAAGATAAGGGAGGCTGGACCTTCGCGCTTGATAAGGGGGGCGAATCCAGAGCTCGAACGCATCGTTCAATTCCTGAGTGACCTTGCGATCATTTGTGTAGGCTTCCGCACGCTTGCGGTCCTTATCAAAGAGGATGACATACTGCCAAACCAATATGTGCGCCAAGAAAATGCAAGCCGGTGCGTCACTGCGGGGCTGAAAATGCGACATTGCCGCACGAGCAACCTGCAGTGACTGTTCGTGGGAACCGCTCCACTTGCCAGATTGAGCGTTTACCATGGCGAAGTGAGCCGGGACAAAATCCGGAGCGACGTGAATTGCTTGCTGGTACGCCTGTTGAAGGAGCTTGTTAAGATCCGAAAAAACCTGGGAGGAACGCATTGCAAACACATGCGGCGTGGGATCAGCGGGATCCTGTTGGATAGCACGGCGTAAGTTCGCGATCGCTGCGTTTGCATATTGCTGGGCCTCAGCGAATTGCTGGTCGGTGGTGCGATCGGCGGTCTTGGTGCCCCGGCACTTGCTAACCAAGTCGAAAAGCTGAGCGCCGCGAATCAAGGACAAGTCGGCGGCATTGGGCTCGGCGGTACACAGAGCGTCGACTGAACCGGGCGAAATGGCCGGAGCGACCACGTCGAGGATGAAATAACGATCCTGCCAATCGTGGTTGTTCCGCGTTCGAGCGAGGAACTGACGCAATCCCTTGAAGTCGCCCTGCCTGATCTGCTGCTGCAGATGATCCGCTTCGTCGTCGTGAAAGTCGCTAGAGAATTGAGGGGTGGAGACCAAAGCTCGTTCCAGAGCCAGGGTAGAGGTTGGAGTGCTACCGTCCATAAATAGTTTGCCTTTCCTTGGCTGAAGGTTGAGGGTTCCTGTTTGACTGGATAGCGATTTTTGATTCTTGCACTTGCTAAGGGACTTTGGAACCTTGCGCATGGGCTACGACGAAGGTAACCGGGATAGCAGGGAAATCAGCATGTGGGATTCGTAGACCGGCGAATCGCCAGTGAGACTCTTTCAGTAACGCGGACAAGCCAGATCGTTGATGTAATCAGGTCAGCATGACCGGACGCCGGTCACAACGAAGCATGAAAAGAGGCTTCACGCCAACCCCCTGTTCGCAGTGAGCTACGGCTATTTTCAAGGGAGGCCATGACACTCAAAACCCCTGAATGAGCGTTATCGCGATGTTTCAACAGTTATCCTTCTGGAATGCCGCCAACTCCACGGCTTTCATTGACTTGCCCGTTTCACAGACGTAAGATTTTGCGCGAGTGATCGGCCAGACCATTTCGCACTATCGCGTCGTCGAGAAATTCGGCGGTGGCGGCATGGGAGAGGTTGAGTCGATTAGTGGGCGTCAGCCAAGTGGGGACCCGCAGGCGAAATCCCGAGCGCAGCGAGGGATCTCATGCTGACGCCCGGCACAAAACTCGGCCCGTACGAGATCTTGTCTCCGCTTGGCGCAGGAGGTATGGGTGAAGTTTACCGTGCCCGTGACTCTCGCCTGGGCCGCGACGTTGCCCTAAAAATTTTGCCGGGCGGCTACTCCGCCGATCCAGATCGCCTACGTCGTTTCGAGCAAGAGGCGCGGGCCACCGCCGCCCTCAACCATCCTAATATCCTCGCGGTATTCGATGTGGGCCGGCAAGAAGGCTCTCCTTACATTGTTTCCGAGCTATTGGAAGGGGAAAGCCTTCGGACAAGGTTACGCGTCGGGCCGTTGCCGATGCGGAAGGCTGTTGAATACGCGCTGCAGATCATCCGCGGCTTGGCTGCGGCCCACGATCGCGGTATTTTCCACCGTGATCTCAAACCAGAAAACATTTTCATCACGCGCGACGGCCACGCAAAAATCCTGGACTTCGGTCTTGCGAAGCTAACCTTGCCTGAGCCCGGCACTGCTGCTGGCCTGTCCGCTACGCTGGATTCGGCAACCGGTCGAGGTGCACTTCTTGGGACGGTGGGCTATATGTCGCCCGAGCAGGTGCGTGGCGCCACCATCGATGCTCGCTCGGACTTGTTTAGCTTCGGCGTCGTGCTCTACGAGATGCTCAGTGGCCGGCGCGCATTTCGTGGTGAAACCACCGCAGACACGATTAGTGCAATCCTCAAAGAAGATCCCCCAGAACTTACAGCGACGGGTCGCGATGTACCGCCAATATTGGAACGGATCGTGCAGCATTGCATGGAGAAAAATCCTGCAGTGCGATTCCAATCTGCCCGCGACATAGCGTTCAACCTTGAGTCGCTCTCCACCGTATCATCCTCTCTGCTGCCCGCATCGCGAACTGAGAAGGCGCGCAAGACTTGGCGTGTTCCAGGCTTGCTATGTGCAGCCGCCTTGATGATCCTCCTGGCCGGCTTGCTGATCGGGCGCCTAGGCACGCCAGCACCGGTCCCGCCGCAGTACCATCAGCTCACCTTTGTGCGTGAAGCCGTAAGTTCTGCTCGTTTCGCGCCCGATCAGCGCACCGTCGTATACAGTTCCGCACGCACCGGAGACACCGCCGAGCTTTTCTCGGTTACACCCGACAGCCTGGCTCCATCCAGCCTAGGTCTGAAGGACACCGACATCGTTGCTATTTCGCCGGCAGGGGAGATGCTGGTGATTCAACAGCGCCGGCAGCTGAATGCTTTTGCAAGAGTGGGTTTGCTGGCCCGTGCACCCTTGACAGGCGCCGCGCCCCGCCCAATCTTGGGCGATGTGCAGGATGCCGATTGGGGTCCGGACAACCAAATCGCGGTGACTCACTTTGCCGGTGGCCGGTATCGTTTGGAGTATCCCATCGGCCACGTGCTATACGAAACCAGCGGCTACGTCAGCGATGTGCGCATCTCCCCTAAGGGAGACGTGCTGGCGTTCGTCGACCATCCCGTGTTCGGTGACAATGGCGGCACGATCACCGTGGTGGATTCCTCGGGGCGTAAGCGTAGTCTCGGCGCTCCGCAACGGGAAATCCTTGGCCTTGCTTGGGACCCTTCAGGAAAAGAGGTTTGGTTCAGCGGTTCCGACGCCGGTATCTCGGCGCAATTGAAGTCAGCAGATCTCTCCGGCCACGTACGCTTGGTATTGCGTGTTCCCGGAATTCTGGTAATTCACGACATTGCGCATAACGGCCGCGTTCTCCTCAGGCACGAAAGTGCGCGCACCGTAAGTATGGCCCTGGGGCCCGCACAAAACCAAGAGCGAGATCTGACCATCGTCGACTGGACCCTGGTCGACGCCATCTCACCGGACGGACGGCAGGTGCTGTTGGAGGAAGAGGGTACGGGCAGCCGTCCCGGATACGACGTTTACGTGCGGCCGACGGATGGGTCGCCTCCGGTGCGCATCGGAGAGGGCCATCCGGACGCCTTCTCTCCCGATATGAAATGGGTGCTTGCTTCCCGTGGTGACCTTTTCCTGGTTCCCCTAGGTCCCGGGGAGCAACAGCAGATCACCCACGATTCGATCGATCACGCCGACGCTCATTTCCTGCCAGATGGCAAGGGTGTTGTATTCACCGGCATCGAACCCGGTCACAAGCCTCGCATTTATACCCAGGTGATTGGCGCTGATAGCCCGCGTGCCATTTCTCCTGAGGGCGTTATCGGCGCGATTCCCACGGCAGATGGCAAGTTTGTTTTTGGATTCTCCGATGTGGTCGCGCTTTATCCCCTCGACGGTCAGGGAGCG
>Ga0070765_100001276_pt1 | contig 15297 bp, 11 predicted proteins | sample HubBroMetageWFT5_FD_71516 | JGI IMG/M metagenome (GOLD analysis project Ga0070765, IMG submission 71516) | Warmed and freeze-thawed soil microbial communities from the Hubbard Brook experimental Forest, New Hampshire - Hubbard Brook CCASE Soil... | ecosystem: Environmental > Terrestrial > Soil... | reverse complement strand
CTCGCCGACGCGATCCAGATCGAAGTTTCGCAAGACGGCCAGGGAATCAAGGTGCGCACTGTTTATCCCGGAAGTTGGGGCAACAAAACGAAGTCGTACTCCGTAACGTACGAAATTTGGGTGCCCAGCGACGCGAAACTTTGGGTGAAGAACGACTTCGGTAATGTGGCGATTACGGGCGTAAGAGGATGGTCAGACGTGGATAACAGCCACGGGGAAATCGATCTGCGGGATTCGGGTGCGGCGAAGTTGACGAACTCGTTTGGCGGTGTGCAGGCGGAGTCCGTTGCTGGAAACCTGGACGTTACCAACAGCAACGGCAACGTGGCCGTATCGGACGTGAGGGGTACGTTGGATGTCAAGGACCGCTTTGCGACCATCACCATCACCAACGTTCAAGGAGCGGTAACGGTATCCGGCACCAATGGAACGATCGTGCTTACGGACGTCGGGGCATCGAACATCAATGAATCCTTCGGCACAATTTCCGCGCGAAATATTCGCGGGAATCTCGTCGCGGCCAGCAACAACGGAACGATCGAAGTGAACACGGTCAGCGGATCCGCGCAACTGAACGGCAGCTTCGGCCAGATTGCCTTCGAAAATGTCAGCGGCGCGGTGAAGGTTATGTCGACAAATGGACGCGTAAGCGGGCGCCAGATCGGAGGCGCGGTTGATGTCCACACGACGTTCGGAGAAGTCGCGCTGGATGGGGTCGACGGGCCCGTGGGTGTGGAGGATTCAAATGGCGGCGTGGCCGTTCGCAACGTGAAAGGCAAAGCCACGCTAACTACCAGCTTCGGCACCATCAGCGCGGCGTCCATTCACGGCAGTTTGCGAGCCACAACGGGAAACGGCGCTATTCATCTCGTCGACATCGGGGGCGAGACGTTTGCAAAAACCAGATTTGGCGCGGTGAGCGTGGCGCACATTGAAGGCGCCCTTACTGTCGAAAACGCCAACGGCGCGGTAGATGCCGACTCCGTGCGCGGAGATACGTCAGTGCGGACGAGTTTCGGCGCGGTAAGACTGAGTGATATTACCGGGGCGGTTTCCGTCGACAACCAGAACGGCGCGATCCTGATTTCCGCGGGGCGTTCCTCTTCCACGTGCCACAACATTTCCGCCAAGACATCATTCTCGCCGATCCGCGTGGAATTGCCGGAAGGAGTGGGCTACAACGTGAATGCCCGCACATCGTCCGCGCGCATCACTTCCGAATTACAGGTTTCCACCAGCGGGACTCTTGCTGGAGACGCGCTGGAAGGAAAGATCGGCAATGGCGGCTGCCAGCTTTCGCTGACAAATTCGAACTCCAATATCGAGATTGCGAAGGTCAAATAAACAACCCAAGAAAGGCGGTGTAAAGCCGCCTCAACAAATACAGCCGGAGTCTGGGAGTCAACTTCCCGCGCGTTTTTGACGGGACATCGCGAAGGCGCGTTTGATGATGCGGGTCGCTGTAGGCGTAAGTTGAAATCTATCGAGGTCGTCTTCGGCAGCGTACGCAACGTCCGTCACGTCACTGCCAGCGATGGCCTCCCCGGAGATACGCTCGCATAGATAGTCCACGATGACGTAATGGAAGCGGGGACGCGAGGCGGTGCCCCCTCCACCTTCACCCGGTTCAGTATAGATGCGATCGAAGGCATCAATCAGATCCAGGACGCGCACTTTCAGGCCGGTCTCTTCCAACAACTCGCGGGCTACACCGTCCTGCAGAGATTCGCTGAGTTCCAACGTTCCGCCGGGGATGGACCATTGCCCCAGAAGCGGCTCGGTACCGCGCCGAATCAAGAGAACACGGTCGTTTTCGATGACCACTCCACCAATACCAACGACAGGACGATCTGGATATTCACGCGCCATTGCGGCTTGTCTTTCGTGGTGAAGGATGAGTTACACTGAATGCAAGCGGTGAGTCTGGAAGTGGATTCACACGCCGGGTATATAATACGCCGGATGGTTGGACCACGAGGGGTGGGTTCGGCCTGCTACTAAAACGTTCAAATGGGAGGATGGTGCCGTGCTCCGCTGCCCAGAGTGTTCCGCAGAAATCGATGTGGACGAAGACGAAGTTGAGGAGGGAGAAATCCTGAGCTGCCCGGAGTGTGAGACCGAACTGGAAGTATCACAGACGCATCCTGTCGCGCTAAATCCGATCCTCGATGACGTAGCCGAAGAAGACGAGGATGAGGATGAAGTGGAAGAAGAAGATGACGAGGATGAGGACGACGATGACGACCTTGCGGACGATGACGAGGACGACGACGAAGACGATGAGGAGTAGGTAGGTCCTAGCTAAGGGGCATCCCGCCACCCGGCATCGAACATCGAAAGTGGGGAGAGTCAGAGCCATTCACGGGGCGAATCAGCCTAATTTCATGAAAGTTCACCTCCTAGTGCTGGCAGTATTGATCTTCTGTTCGGCAAGGAATACAACGGCACAGCAAACACCTCCTTCTGCGAGTTCGACGAACACAAGTGCCGGAACAAATACCGCGACGACGGCAAAACCAGCGCAGGCTCCGGGACCCTGCTCCCCAAAGACAAAGCTCAGGCCAGGATTTCTGATCGTCGGAACTGTCTTCAACGAGCATGCGTTGTCCTTTCCCGGCGCGACGGTCCGCATTCGTTGCGCGGACGATCAGAAGTATCGCTGGGAGGCAAGAACCAATTCACGCGGAGAATTTGCCGTGAGAGTTCCGGAAGGGCACGCATATGAGGTTCAGGTGCGAGTGAAAAATTATGTGGATCAAAATGTATCGATAAGAACGGACCAGGGCGACATCCAGCAGCGACTTTCGATCCGGTTGCGGCCGACGAAACCGGAGAAAGCAGGAGCGGCACAATGAGATATCCGGGGAGATATTCGCGCAATATCGCGTGGCTATGTTTCGCGCTTCTTGTGTTGGCGGGCTTGGCGGCGGCACAAAAGGAAAAGGAATCACCTCTGCGTACGGTGAAGGGTGTTGTTGCGGACAAGTCCGATAGTCCGCTGCAGGGAGCCGTGGTTTTCCTGAAGAACACCAGAACGAATTCGGTTCGCAGCACCTTTGCCGACACCGACGGAAGTTATCGGTTTAGCGGGCTGGATCCGAACGCGGATTACGAGGTGCGCGCCGAATTCGAAGGAGCAAAGTCGCCGGCCAAGACGGTATCGTCGCTCGACAACCGCAAGGAAATCGTCCTGAATTTGAAGATTGATCGGAAGAAAAGCTAAGAGCAATTACTGGCTTCGTCCAGCGCTCTGCACTGGCGCGATTATGCGGATAAAGCGCGGCAGTACCTCGACTTCCAGAGGCGTTATCCCCAGAATTTCTCCATCGCCGTGAAATTGCGCCGGACGGCTTGATTCTATGTGCGCACGTTGAATGGAGAATCGTTGCACACGCCGGGTGCGCAGTTCGCCGGACAGAATCAGCGCGGGGAGTAGTGCGAGGACTTCCGGCACGCTCAGATGAGCGGCTGCTACGAGATCGAGGCTTCCGTCGTCTACTTCCGCGTGAGGAGTAACGCGCAAGCCGCCACCATAGCTTGGAGTGTTCAAAATCCCCAGGAGCAGGACGTTCCGCTCGAGCACCCGTGGTCCTTCCCAGTCTTGCGAATACATCGTCACTCGTATTTCCAGGGGAGCAAAGCGTTGATACGCGCGTAGCGCCGCAGCGATATAGCGAAAGCGGCCTTTCCAATTGCGGAAGGTGGTAGCTGCCAGAAAGGATGCTTCGGCGTCCAGTCCCAATCCTCCTCCTCCCGCGTAAAAACGCTGCTCGCCGGCCGCAGTGCGGACCCGTACAGCATCGATGAAACGGGTCTCGCCAGCCTTCAATGCCGCGGCGGCCTGGATCGGGTCGCGAGGAATGCCGAGTGCCGACGCCAGATCGTTGCCACCGCCCGCCGGTATCACTCCTAGCGTTACGTCGGGACAATCGCTCAGCGCATTGAGCAGGATCTGAAAGGTTCCGTCTCCACCGATGACCAAAATGCGATTGTGGCCGCGTACTACGGCAGCACGAGCTTGACGTGTGAGATCTGCGGCATCCCCGGTTACCGCCAGTTCGGCTTCCCAATTGTTTTTGAGGATGAAGTCTCGCAAGGCAGGTACAGCGCGCCCGGCGCGTCCTGCACCCGCAGATGGGTTTACGAGGATGAGATCCAAGCTGTCAGGCCATTCCTGCTGGCGGCCAATAGGAACACGGTACCACGCTGCACGTCAGCAACTCGTCCTAGCCTTGGAGTGCGCCTTGTAACACTTCGTGGAGGCGCTGTGCCACCACCTGATCTTCGCCAGGCTGCAGCATCCATACGCCAACAACGATAGTGTTCGCGCCGCCCGGAAGTCCCGCGCTGGCCGGGCCGCCTCCCGTGGCAGGATTCAATTCGATGCGCGGAGTACCCTGCCTCATTTTCTGCATGACTTCGGGACCGGTAATTTTAATGCGATTCTGGTCGTAGCTGATCAGCAGGTGCGGAACGTGATTTGCGACTGCAGGAATAAAAATGTTCGTCTGAACGGTCGGCAGCGTCTTCACCTGACCGGCGATTAGTTCCGCGCGTTTCTTATATTCGGCTTCCATGGCCGCATCATCCTGGCTGAGGAACCAATCCACCGCAGCCACCAAGCCCACGATTTCTTCTTTGGCGACTTTCATGCCGCGGCCGACGGCGTTCGAGTTCGGAGAGTTGTTCAGCCTGGCGGCATCGATCAAATCCTTTCTGCCTAGAAGCAGACCGCTGCACTGCGGGCCACGCAAGCCTTTGCCACCTGAGAAGGCCACCAGGTCAAAGCCAATCTGCGTGTAATTCCACAAATTGGAAATTGGAGGCACATCGGCGGCAGCGTCGTTGAAACAGGGCACGCCGTGTTTGTGGGCTACTTGAATCCACTCTTCCCTGCCGATTTTGTTCCCCTCGCCCGCGTTGAAGAACTGGGTCATTACGGTGCGGTTGTTGAACGCATTTTCGTATTGCTCAAGAGTTTCCACTTCGACGAACTGAGCGCCACAATTGCGGATGGCGTGATCGTAGTCGTAGCGATGCGCTTTCTGAACAATCACTTCATTTTTCAGGCCGCTCATATCGGTGGGAATGCTGACGATGGCGTTTTTGTTGCCGATTGTAATGCAAGCGGCGGTTCCTAATGTGAGTCCCGCTGAGGCCCCGGAGGTGACCAGTGCGCCACCGCAGCGCAAGCGCTTCGCGAGGTACTGACCGGCAGCGTCGTGCAGTTCGATCAGGTTCACGGGGTGAAGAGAAGCCAGCGCAATGGCCGCCTGCACTTCATCTGGCATCGTGGAGGCAGACAACGTCGTGTACGTGCCCGCTGCGTTGATAAACGGAGTGACGCCCAACTTCTGGTAGTAGTCCACGCCCTTCGCCGACGAGGCAGCGGGAGCCGCTGCGCCTGCTTGCAGGACCGAGGTTGCGCAAATTCCTGCTCCACCAACAAGGACCGCGCTTCCTTTGTGCAACAACTTTCGACGGCTCAGTTTTTCAGGCATGCATGCTCCTCTTTTGGGTCTCTTAGTTTAGTGCCGTGGGTAATCGTCGGCCATCGCCGGCGCCGAGTTTCCTACAGTTGGAGTGTTGAAATATTGCGGACGGGCCTTTTCCCATTGCACCATGCTGAGACCGGACGGGTCATAGAGAATGCGGCCGGCACGCACGGTCATGCGCGCAACGATCCGGAAGTTTCCGTCCATTCGGGCAAAACCGCAGTCGATGTACCCGAAGTGTCCGTGCTCTTCCTCGAGCACGGCGATATCCGCATCCTTGCCAACCGACAAAGTTCCTAGTTCCGGGCGATGAATCTCCTTGGCGGGATTTACCGTGGACCGGAGGATCAACTCGTTCAAGGGAACTCCCATCGCGCGAAATTTTGAAATCACTTCGGTCATGCCAAGGATTGTGAAATTACCGATGTGCAGGTCGGTGGACATGGAATCGGGAAGGAAGCCCTGTTTGACCGCGGGCACGGCATTGCGAAACCAGAAGCTGCCCGCGCCGTGGCCAACATCGAAGATCACGCCGCGCTTGCGAGCTTCGTCGAGAATCGGGTTGATCTTGCCATCCGTGAGAATAATCGGAAATTGCTGCGCAAAAACGTGCGTGTGAATGTCGCCGGATCGAGCTTTTTTGAGGATCAGATCTTCGTACGACCGGTCCGGGCGGGGCCAGAAATCGTACATGACCGGGAGGTTCACGGACTGAGCGCATTCAATGGCGCGATCGACGGCAGCCCATGGCGTGTGTTCCGGATCCCAAGGCGCGTCAGTCCAATAGTGCGCTGTCTTCACGCCTACGATGAGGTCTGGATACTTGCGGATCGTCTCTGCGCAGCGCTTTGGGTCCATTTGGTCGACGGTCTGCTCCAATCCGCCTTCCATCCCATTCCCGACGATATTGAGAAAAGCGAGTACGCGGACCTGGGCCTTGTCGATGACTTCCATTTTTTCCAGCAGAAAGGTGTCGGCGCCCGAACTGCCCGCGTCCACTATGGTGGTAACACCGGATTTCAGCGCGATGTCCGCAGGGATGCCGTACGGAGTTCCGTGCGAGCGTGCTTCCGGTGTGAAATAGTCTAGAGGCGCGCCTCCATGGCCAATGTGCATGTGGATATCGATCAAGCCCGGCGTAACATAAAGGCCGGTAACATCCACCACTTTCCCAGCGTCGGCGGCAGAGATACTCTTTTCGACCGCGGCAATTTTCCCGGCCGAGACCGCGACATCCATAACGCCGTCGATTTGGTTAGCGGGATCAATAACGTGGCCGCCTTTTAGCAAAAGATCGTAGCGGGGCGCCTGCGCATCTGCCCGCGGAGACATGCAAAGCAGAAATAGAAATGCCACAGCGGCCACGATTCCAAGCGATAGTTTTCTCTGTTTTGGCACGTAAAATCCCTTTTTTGCGTGATCCCGCCGGAGCAGTCGGTCGCCGAGAGCGGATCGAAAAACCTCGCAAAGTGTACTGAGTCTGAGGCGGGTTGTCACTAAGAGCGGTGGCCCTTCGGAAGCGAGTGTTGGGCGAGATTGACGGACAAGTGACTCTTGTAAACTTCGCATGGTGTGGCGTAGCCTGATTAACGCTGCGAAAATTGCGACCGCACTTATGTATGACCGTGGCGCATCTTTTTTTAGCAACCCGCCAGGCAGTTTGAGAAGGCTCGAGGAGAGTAAAACAGACTCATGGATCGCCGGACCTTCGTAAAACGCACCTGTCTGGGAAGTGCAGGGCTCCTTCTTGGAGGCGTCAGCGATCTAGCCGCAGACGGGGTTGTGCTGCCCACTCCTCCGCCGATTGACGTTCACGAACCCTTGGATGCCAAGCCTTCCCCGCTGCGCATGCCGGGTTTATACCCTGGCCGAGTGATAGAGCTGTTCGATTCGCGTTCGATCGTGAACAATCGCGTTTCGCAGCCCGTAATCAGCGTGATGCTTGAGCGGGGAATGAAGGAACTTACTGGCGAAACCAGTAGCGCGGCAGCCTGGGCAAAATTCGTGACTCCCGCAGACATCGTTGGAATCAAGATTAACCCGTCGGGTGCGCCGGCTTGCTGTTCCTCTCCGGAAATCATCAAGGAAATCATTAAGGGACTAGAGTCGGCTGGAGTCCCTACCCGCAATATCGTTGTTTTTGACCGCTATGCCTACGAAATGGACATTGGCAGCTACCAGACTCATTTACCCCCGGGAATCGGCGTTGTAGGCATCCAGGAGAGCAAACTGGATGCCTCCGGGTACGATGCGAATGTGTACTGCCAGGCGAGTTTCTTTGGGGAGTGGGAGACGCGGTCCTATCTGGCCAGCCTGGTGACCCAGAAGCTGACCAAGATCATTAACGTTCCTACGATGAAGGACCACTCTGCAGCGGGAGTCACCGGGTGCCTGAAGAATCTGGGTTACGGCACCTTCAACAACGTGGCGCGCTCCCATCAAAACCCGTACTCCTTCACCGAACCTCTGATTGGCGTGATGTGCTCTGTGGAACCCCTGCGCTCGAAGGCGGTCTTGAACATCATGGATGGCACGCGACAGGTTTGGCACGGGGGACCGCTGACGCAAGCACAGCAGTTTATCTATTCCGCGGGACTCCTGCTGGTGGGAACGGACCCTGTGGCGATGGATACGATCGAGTTGCAGGCGATCGAGAAGAAAAGGCAGCAGGAAGGGGCGCCTTCGGTGTGGGCGCGCGATCCAAAGAGCATCACCACGGACGGCCGAGAGTTCTACCACGATCCTGCGAAGAATCTTTTTTATCGGCAGCCTGGGCATATCGCTGCGGCGGGAAAGCTTGGACTCGGCGTTTCCGATCTCAAACAGATTGAGCATCGGCAGATCGCGCTCGGTTAATGGCCCTCGGTTAATGGAAGAGACAAACATCTCGCTGGGCATGTCCGAGTCACCCACAGCCGAAAGCGATTGGGTTACGCTGCTTCACGACAGTGCGCGGAGCGGCGGGCAGAAACCGCAATCGATGCCTGCCCCGGTACGCGCACGATGGCAAGCGCGAAGCGGCGGGCCGGTGCGTTCCTCTCCCATTTTGCGGGACGGAACTCTCTACGTAGCTTCGATTCCGGGGGCCGTACATGCGTTCAACGTGGAAACGGGCCGGGCGAAATGGACTTTTCAGGCGCCGGGCCAGATTCACTCCACACCTTCACTAAGCGGCAACAGAATTTTTTTCGGCTGCGACAACGGGAAGGTCTATGCGCTGGAGCGTGAATCGGGGTTGCCGGCGTGGGAAGCTTCCACGCAAGGGGAAGTGTGGGTTTCGCCGGTCATTCGAAACGGGCTAGTTTTTTTTGGAAGCTCTGACGGTCATATGTATGCCGCGGAATTGGAAACTGGGAAAGAGCGCTGGAAGCAATCGCTCGATGGGCGCATCTATTCGTCGGCGTATGCAGCGGAGAAAGCAATTTATGTGGGATCAGGCAATGGCAGCATCTACGCGCTGGATTCCGCTTCTGGGAAAATTCTATGGACGACTCCCACCGGAAACGGCATCGATTCTTCTCCGGCGCTTTCCGGAGATACGCTTCTGATCGGATCTGAAGACTTCTTTTTCTATGCTCTCGACGTGCGCAATGGAACGGTGAAATGGAAGTACGAAACGGGATTGGGAATTATGTCTTCCCCCGCAGTGTCTGGAGAGCTAGTGGTGGTAGGAGGCAAGGACGGCCACTTGTACGCCTGGGACATTCCGACCGGTGAGTTGCGGTGGAAGGTGCGGGCGGGGCAGGTAATTACTTCGCCGCCCGTCATCGGAGAATCCGTCGTCTACATTCAGAGCGGCGGCGTTGTCGCGCTGGACAACGCGTCGGGCAAGATCGTCTGGGAAGCGTGGGTAGGCAGCTCCGTGCAATCCGCGCCGGTAATCTCCGGGAAGTCCATCTACATCGCCAGCAACGACGGTGAGGTTTATGCGCTGGAGTAGAAGCAGCGTCGCGGGCCTGCTGCTGGCTGTTTTCAACGCGTCGTCAGCCGCAGCGCCGGAGCTGACGCTGCAGATGTTTCACAAGCAGAAGTACATCATGGGCACGGTTTTTGAGGTTGTGTTGTATGACACTTCCGCGGAGCACGCGGATCAAGCGATGGATGCAGCGTTGGAAGAAATCGTCCGCCTGGATTGGGTGATGAGTGACTACAAGCCCGACAGCGAATTGAACAAGTTGAATCGCACCGCCCATTTCCAAGCCCAGAAGGTCTCGCCGGACCTGTATCGCGTGATGACGGAATCGCTGCGCTATTCGAAACTTTCCGACGGCAAGTTTGATGTAACGATTGCTCCGCTAGCGGACCGGTGGAAGGCGGTGTTGCGCGGGAAGCCTGTTCCGTCCGCGGAGGAGGAGCAGGCACTGCGCGCTTGCGTGGGATATGAAAAGGTCGAATTGATTCCTCCGGATCAGATCGAGTTTCATTCGCCTTGTATGCGGATTGATTTGGGATCTATCGGCAAGGGTTATGCCGTGGACCGCGCGGCGGAAGTATTGCGCGTGCACGGAATCAAAATAGCGCTTATCAACGCGGGTGGAAGCACGTTTTACGGCATGGGTGCTCCACCGGGGAGCGCGGGATGGCTGGTGCATTTGCGCGACCCTTCGCAGAAGATTGATCCGCAGGTGACGCTATGTGAAAACACTGTTTCCACGTCGGAGCAGACTCCGAAGAGTCTGCTTGGCAACGAGCCGGCAGGCCACATCATTGATCCGGCAGATGGCCTGCCGCTGAAGACAAGCTACGCGTTGAGCGTGGTCGCCACGAGCGGAACGGCTTCGGATGCGCTTTCCACTACGCTTCTGCTGGTGGGACCTGAAAAGGGGAAAGGGCTGGTGGAAGGTATCAAGGATGCCGCCGCCATCTGGGTTTCTGCCGAAGGCCACACTGAAATGGCATCCACCGGTCCGCAGATTCGAACGGGAGGAACCTCGCAAGGACGGTCTTCCACTGCGAGCTCGAAGCAGGAATTGTGCTGCACGGAAAAATAAAAGGAAACGGGATGTCGATTGGAAAAATCCTCATTCCGGCGCTGCTTCTCTGCGGGCTGGCTGCTCGCGGCGCGGCAGGCAAAGTTTTGGTGCGCTGGACGCAGCACACCATTCCGGCTGCAAAGAGCCTGGGTGTGATGGAGATCGCTATTCCGTGGAGTTCGGACGCCATGGATTTTGCGCAGGCGGCACACGCTAAGGGTTATCAGGTCTACTTCGAAGTGCCTCTACAACAAGCCGAAACCACAGCAGAGGCCGCTGCGAAGGCTGGAATTGCCGGCCTGATCCTCGCACCTTCGCTGGCCGAGCAACAGGGAGCCGGAGACATCCTCCAAAAATTGCGCCTCGCTTATCCCAAAGTGTCCTTCCGGATTCTTCTTTCGAACGGGAAGGAGCCGCGCATGAAAGGGCAGATAGTTTCCCAAAGGAATGGCGTGCTCCAGGAAACCAGCGCCACGGCCCAGCCATGGGTTGAGTCCAATTTAGCGTTGGTGCGATTGGCGCAGGAATCTCATTTGGATCAGCGGCCGCTGTACTCGTTCGCGTGGGACGATTCGGATCCTCTGCAAAAACAACTTGGTCGCGACGCGGCGGATTATGAATTGGCGATCGCGGAAGCCGGCGCCTTCCACGCGGATTTGATCCTGGAGCTTTCGGAAAATTTGCAGAAGTCGCTGGCAAACGACGCGCCCGAAGCCTGGACGACCTGGAAACAGGTGCAGCGGTTTGTGGATTTTTACCACCGTGGAAATCGGGATGTTCCAGAATCGGTGGCGAGTGTCGCCGTCTGGACAGGCGATGCAAACGGTTCCTACGAACCCGTCAACCTGATGGCCCGCCACAATATTCCCTTTCGCGTTCTGAGCAAAAAAGATCTGAGCACAAGTGGGCTCAAGGGGATGGATGTACTGGTCTATTTCTCCGCGCCAACAAAAGAACATACCGGCGTTATTTCCGATTTCGCAATGTCGGGAGGGACAGTTGTTCTGGTGAACGCGCACGGCACGTTTCCCTGGCAATCGACTACTCCCGCGCGCCACAGCGATCAGGCCAACGTCTACACTGTGGGGAAGGGCCGCGTGATCGAATTCTCCGGGTACATCACGGATCCGGAGACATTCGCACAGGACATTCGCCGGCTGATGAGCAAAGAAAGAACTCCGGTCAATTTATGGAATTCGCTGACCACGTTGGTGGTTCCCTATCGCGACCCACGCACAGATCAGATTGTTCTTGAGCTGATCAACTACGAACAGGAACCGCTGCAGGTGCAGGTACAGGTCAGGGGAAGGTTTGCGTCGGTTCGTTACGAATCACCGGAGCAAGGCTGTTGCGAGGCTCTTACGCCTGGGTTCGTAGACGGATTCACGGAGTTCGTCGTTCCGCATGTAGTGATTGGCGGCCGTGTTCATCTGCAGACAGCAAGCCAGAAAGATGAGCCTGCGAAAAAATAAGAGGATCGGCGCGGTTCATTTTGAGGGCGGACTAGTCATCTCCATGGCCCAGACGGCGGCCGGGCGCATGTACATGGCAGCGCGGAAATTTCCGGTATCATCCCAGGCTTCGGGAGTACGGAACCAGTAGCCCTTGGTTTCGTAGACGACGTGGTAGATGCCCCAGGCGGTTTTGTACGCCTCGTCTTTCATCCCTTCGCTGAGAAAAAGTGAGGCCAGGCCAAACGTCGTTCCCGCCCAGACTTCTTCGCCTTGTTCGTTTCCGCGCAAAATCGAGCCATCTGCCGCCATGCCGTTGGCTGCGCCCATTTCTCCGTTTCCGAATTTCATCACGTTGTTGGCGAAGATCTTTTTCAACGTCGAAATCTGCATCTCGTGGGGCACCAGATCGCCCAAGCCGGTCATGTTGGCATACCACTGACCGGCAAGCTGGTCGGCTTGAATCGCATCCTTGGATTGATTGTCCATGTCGTAGCGGAAATATTGGCCGTTCCAGAGTTTTTCGATATAGGTCTTTTGCGCCTTGGCGAACATGCGGTGATACTCCGCCGCGGAACTACTGTCTCCCAGCGTAATCGCGCTTTCTTCCGCCGCCCGCAGAGCTGCGAGCCACAGATTGCCGCAATAAGCGCTGATGCCGTTTACCACCCAGGAATCGTAAGTTTGGTCCGGATATCCGCTGTTTGCTGGGATTCCGTCGCCGCGATCGAATTGCTGCAAGTACGTGATGGCTTCCTTCATCGCCGGCCACATTTCCTGCAGAAATGCTTTGTCCTTTTTGCCGGTAAAGACGTAGTCGCGATACACCATCAACACGAATTTAGTATTGAGATCCTTCCAGTCGTTGGTATCTTGCCAGCCCGGCTCGTTAACCGAAATAAAAGGATCGCCTTCCGGCACGCCCAAATCGTGCGGCACCGCCCCCTTTTTCTTTCTTTTGTGGAGAACAGGCTCGCCGGTCTGCTGCGATTTCCAGACCCATAGGCCGAGTTCGGGCCATTCACGCGGGACCGTGGCCGCAAATTGCCGCAGCACTTGCTTGTCGATATCCGGCCAAAACTTCAGAAGTGGCATTGAGCCGTAGAAGCGAACGTCCAACGTTCCGTAGTAGGCGTAGTCAAAGCATTCGAGGAGTGCGAACGTGGCGGTCTGATTGCGGTCGGAGTTCTCCTGGCGTCCCCAAAACGTGCCGCCATCCGTGAGTGCGTAAAGTTCGTTGAAAAGCATGCCGCGATACCACGCCGGTTTACTTTCATCGTTAATGTAGGGCTTCTGCCAGGCATCAATGGCGTCGCTCCATTCAGACGCGTGCAGCAGACCATCGCGAGCGATGGCCCAGGAACTGTTTCCTTTGCTGCCGTAGAAATCGGTGTAACGACGGTTCCATTTGCGGCCCTGGCCAAACTCCACGACAGGAAAATCCCACGCGATCACCATGGGGATGATTTTCTTCTCGCCAGGTTGCAGGGTGAACCTGACTGCAATGGCGCCGCCCACTTTTTCACTGGCGCTGACCCAGGAGGTTGCGCGGTCGGCAAGCCTTCCATCTTTGGAGAAAGGCACCCAAACGGCTTTGCCGTCGCCGTCGGCGAGAAATTCAGTCTGATAGGTGACTTCCACGCCGGAAGAATCCAGTGCGGCAATAGAAAATTCGCCATCCCATTCGTTCCCCGCGCCATCCGCGCGACTGCGGTCAAAGACGACGCCCTTCATCGTGTGTTCTGGGCTGAGGGGTTCCTTGCGAAAATGGTTTTGATTCCCCTGGTTGAGCGCGCCCTGGAAATCGCGCAGATAGTTGCGAAACCATCCGCCCATGTTCGTCCAGGAAAGAAGCACGGACACGGTGACCACTTTATTTGTGGGATTTTCCGCGTGCCACCGATAGACCGCTACCGGGTAGCTCGATTCCTTGTAATTGTTGGGTAGAATTGGAGAGAACTGCTCCAGGACGACGTGCGCGGGGAATTTGTCCCACTTGTAGTCAAACCAGGACTTCGGAAATAGCGCGGCGTATTCTCCGGCGCCGACCGGGTAGTCCCACTGCCAGCTGGAAAGTTCGCCGTTCTTGGGATGGTCGGTGATAAGCATTTGCGCGGTTCCCGCAGGTTCACCTGCTGCTTGCTGGAACATGGCGAACTGGTTAGCGTAGACCGACGCGTATTTGTGCACGGCGGCCTTGATGTGCCATCGCGCGAAATCGCCGCGATACGTACGCGAAAACGTTCCGGCGCCGAATCCGCCAACCGGGGCGCCTTGCCAGTAACCGTCGTCAATGTCGGTTTTGTTTTTGCGGACGCCGGGATTCGAAAGCGGCTGGCCGAGAGGTCTTCTCCAAGCTGTTTTTGGAATTTCGTCGCCGGTGCAAGCTGTGGGCATCATTGCGCAGAAACAAAAGATTGCCGGCAAAAGCGATAACAGGTATTTCTTCATCGACCCTCCGATGGGCAGCCAAATGGAATGATAGTTTGGTACGAACGCTTATTCGTTTGCGATTGCGGTCCGACGTTTCACAGAATACAAATTGTTGTCTTACCGGCCGCCACTCTTTGCCGGTTCCTTCTGAGTGGATCCGGTCTGCCAGTATTGGTTGAAACCAATATAGTCCGATGGGAGGTTGGCCAGAATCGTTCGTCGCAGTTCCAGGAAATCGACGCTGCCCAGGCTTTTGTAGAGCACTTTGCCGTCGGCGTCGATCAAAACCGTGTAGGGAACTGCCGACTCCCAGGTCGGATCAAACGCCGCCTGCAATGCCGCGGTATCGCTCGAAGCAAACAGGAGATTCCGGCTGGTGGCATGCTTTTTCTCAAGCATCTTTAACACGCCAGTTTTTTCATCCGGCATATTGGCGGACACCGTGACCAGTTCGAGATCGCGGTCCTTATACATCAGATAGGTATCCTGGAAATCGGAGAACTCGTCGATACACGAACCACACCACGTGGCCCAGAAACTGATGAGCACCATGTGCTTGGCCGGATTTTCGCGGAGCCGCTTCAGGTCCTCCGCCGTGGCCATATCCACCTTCACCGGCTGTTCTTCGATTTTCCGGATCGCTTCCGTGCGGGACGCCGATTTCTCCTGCCACTTCGTCGAGCAGCCGAAAACTCCGGTGTGTTTCACCGTCACTTCGCGATTCGCCAGCAAAGCGTCGATCGCATTTCGCGCGTCCAGCGTCTTCACCATTTCCTTGCGGTAGCTGTTATCCATGCGACCTTCGTAGCGCAGCTTGCGGTCTTTATCGAAGATGAAGACGTGCGGCGTAGCTTGCGGACCGTAGGCGCGCGTGACCGATTGCGTTTCGCCATCGTAAAGGTAGGGATAGTGAAGATGCTTGTACTCAAAACGAATTTTCATTTC
>Ga0070765_100001275_pt1 | contig 15304 bp, 20 predicted proteins | sample HubBroMetageWFT5_FD_71516 | JGI IMG/M metagenome (GOLD analysis project Ga0070765, IMG submission 71516) | Warmed and freeze-thawed soil microbial communities from the Hubbard Brook experimental Forest, New Hampshire - Hubbard Brook CCASE Soil... | ecosystem: Environmental > Terrestrial > Soil... | reverse complement strand
TGAGGGCGAAGAGAATGCGGAGCAATACGAAGTGCCGGACATTGCAGCATGCACACCACAGTGCCTCAGAGAACCACCCCTGAGTCTCAGCGATCTAAGGAATCTCAGCCAGAAGGTCCGCAACCAGCAAGTGGAGGCGTTGATTGCGGGGTTATTTCATTTATGCTCGCTTTCAGCAAATGCCACACGGCCTGCCTTTACCGAGGGCATGGGAGAGCAACTCATGGACTCAAATCCACCACTGCCTTGTCTGCTTACGGCGTTCTCGCCTAGCGATGCGGTCGTGGCGTGCTTTGACGATGAGGCGGAGTCCGCAATGGAGGTGACTCCCCAACCTAACGTCATCGTTCCTCTCAATCTTTGCGATCCCGCTAGTATACGGCGCGGTTTCCGAACGATCGGTGTCGTGTGCAATACGCTGGCTGCAGCGAGCCGGTTGATTGACCTGATGCCGGGGAACGAAGACGGCGTGATCACGCGTGAGGGATAGCCATGGACGTCCATGTACGCATCGGAGACAACCGAATCTTCGCTCTGAAACAAGCTGTGCTCCTCTATCAGGAAGGCAGCCGAGCGTTTGCCACCTTGCACGAGGTAAAACACAACCCGGACCAAGCGACGTACTTGTGCGCGGGTCAGTCCGTCACGACCAGCTTTCTCGAGACACTCGCCAAAGGCCTGGGCGCAAGCATGGCAGCGGAGGTTCTTCCCGAACATGTCTTGGCGAGAACGGCGGACTTGATCGCCTGGTGGAGCCCGGCGCAGGACCGGCTGATGTTTTTCCGCGCCGGAAATGCCGACACGAAGAAGCTGAACGGCAAGATATATCCCCACCCGGCCCTTGTGTTTCTAATCCACGGTCGAGAACTGTTCGTGCGTGCGCTGGCGGAGGACGCCCGGCCAAAAGCCGACACGGTATTGAAGAATGTTCCCTACTGGAACACCGACTCGGCCGGCCGTGTCTGTCTCGGCAGCATGCGAGTTCCAGAGGACGTGAGTGCCGGTTCCCTGTCGGGCTGGGAGAACGCGTATTTTGCCAGCGAGTTCACTCATCCGAGTGGCGCCGTCCGAATGACAACTCATCTGGGTGGTTTTCTTGGCCTGTGGTCAAATCTGGCAGGACGAAAGCGGTTTCCTGCGAGGTTTCTGGCGGACAGCAAGCAAACTCTCCAGGAGTTTGTCGAGAGAAGAGGTGAAGGATGAAGCCATGGAAACCCACCGTCTTCATCCCGAACTGCTCAAACATAAAGTGCGCGTGTTGGTTGTGGGCTGTGGGGGCAGCGGAAGCGCCATCGCGGCCGGGTTGCCGTACCTCCATCAGGCATTGCTGGCGTACGGACACCCGGAAGGCATCCATGTCACCCTGCTCGACCCGGACGTAATCTCGCCAACGAACTGCGTCCGCCAACCGTTCAGTCAGTCTGAGATTGGTCTCTATAAATCTGTGGTTCTCGCCAACCGGCTGAACCTGTTCTGGGGCCTGGACTGGAAAGGCATACCCGAACGGCTGGATCCCAAACGCAGGCTTGATGGCGTAGACATCGTGATTGGCTGTGTCGACACCCGCAAGGCGCGTGCGGCAATCGCAAAGTGCTCGGATGATTCGAGCGAGGTGGACTATTGGCTGGACCTCGGTAACAACGCGGATAGCGGCCAATTTGTGCTGGGAGAGCCGCCGAATCGGAGGAACCGGAGGCGCAAGCTCCGGCTGCGTACGGTCTCGGAACTTTTCCCCGAAGTGATTCAGTCTGACCTTGACGGAGATGGCCTCCCTAGTTGTAGCGCTGCGGAAGCTCTCGACCGGCAAGAACCGTTCGTGAATCCGACATTGGCCAATCACGCACTTGCTTTGCTCGCCCGGCTGTTTCGCTACGGAACGGTTTCGTACCACGGAGGATTCGTAGGTCTGTCGTCATTGGCTGGGGTGCACGCATTGCGTGTTGATCCCAAGTCCTGGCGGCGTTTACGGCCCCGCGACAAGCCATAGCATTCCAGGGATGGCCGACGTCCGTCGAGATGCATACGGCATTCGCATTGATTATTAAAGGATAAGCCATTATCCTTTAATAGCACAGTTCATTATTAAAGGATGTTCCGACGATGCCAAAAGGGAAACTGCAGAGTCGCCTTGGGACCTACGTCAGCAACTCCGTGGCCGGGGAGACTGTCCGGGCATTCATCCCGCCTCCCTTGCCGCCGGTGCCCGAAGTGGATTTGACCGGACTACATCGGCTCATTGAACGAGCCAACCAGGGACTCGGTCGTCTTAATGGCATGACTCGGCTCTTGCCCGACATCCGCTTCCTTCTTTATCTATATGTTCGCAAGGAAGCCCTGGTGTCCTCACAGATCGAGGGTACTCAGTCTTCGTTCGCTGACCTCCTCTTGTTTGAAAACGATGAAGCCCCAAAGGTTCCTGTCGAGGACGTCGAAGAAGTTTCGAACTACGTGGCCGCCATGCAACATGGCTTACGACGCCTGCGAGGTGGTTTTCCACTCTCTCTTCGCTTAATTCGTGAGATCCATGCGATTCTGCTGCGGGGTGGACGAGGCTCCGGCAAGATGCCGGGTGAATTCCGCCGGACCCAGAACTGGATTGGGGGAACCAGGCCCGGGAATGCTTCCTTCGTGCCTCCCCCACCTGAGCGTCTGTTAGAAAGCCTCGACAGCTTTGAACGATTTCTCCACGATGGGAGACACAAGCTTCCCGTTCTCGTGGAAGCCGGACTCGTGCACGTCCAGTTCGAGTCGATCCATCCGTTTCTTGATGGTAATGGCCGGCTGGGCAGGCTGCTCATCACTCTTTTCCTCTGTTCGAAAGGGGTGATTACCGAGCCTCTCCTTTATCCAAGTCTCTATATGAAGACTCACAGGAACCGGTATTACGAACTGCTACAGCGCATTCGCACTGAGGGTGCATGGGAGGAGTGGCTTCAGTTCTTTCTCGAAGGGATAGGATCGGCTGCTCAAGACGCGGCAGATACTGCGGAGCGGACGCTACGATTGTTCGTCCAGGACAAAGAGAAGATCCAGAAGTTAGGAAGAGCGGCGGCGTCTGCGTTGCGGCTCCATGAATTCCTCCAGACTAGCCCCTACATTCGCATTGGAACCGCCGCAAAAGGCTTGCATCTCACCGTCCCAACGATCACCAAATCGTTAAACCACCTCTCGCGCCTTGGCATTGTCAAAGAGATCTCTGGAAAACATCGAGATCGGCTTTTTGCCTACCCCCGGTATGTCAGCATCGTGAGTGAGGGAACGGAACCACTCTCACCTAGGTAGGGGACTCGGCGGCTTCTTTTCAACGAAGTCAGGCTTCCTCGAACCGTCGATGTTCGCTTGCGTACCCTTGCGCGCGCAGATAGTCCGTTCTTCCGGAGACCCAGTTCATCTTCAAACGTCAGCACGTGGCCACGACCCAAGGGCAGCGGCGTTATCCGGACTCGGGTCGGGTTTCGGTAGGCAAGGTATTCGCGGCGCAATTCTGAGGAAGTGTGGATCAAGGAGAAGCGGAGATGGAAAACGGTTCGGAAGATCACAGAGAAAGCTTGACTCCTGACCAAGCCGCCGCCAAGGCGGCGCTGGTCGCGGAGTGCGGCAAACTCGCGGCCGCCGGGATCAGGTTTGTGGCTGTGCACTTCGACGGCTACGGCGACGAAGGAACCACCGAAAAGTGAAGTGCTCCGACAGCGACTGGTATGCGGCTGACGAGCACGAGCCCGTTAAATACGACGCCTCCCATCTGCAGAACCACTTCGAAGCGCTTGTACCGTTTGGGTATGAGAACGATTGTGGCGGCTTCAGAGATGTTGTGCTCGATGTGGCAGCTCGCAAGATAACGGTGGAGCGAAATGACCGGTTCGAGGATTACGCGACCAGCGCCTACGAGGTGTGGCTCCCATGGCCCATCCACTGAAACACGCCGAGAACAGCGCGAGGAGGTTCGGCGGAAAGGCGGAGGACTATCTTCCGATTCACAACTCGTTTGATGAATCGAAAGCATTCTTGTCCGACTTTCGCCACCGCACGCTTCGCCATCATGCTGAAGGCATTTTCCTTGTGGAGAAGTTCTTCGGTGTAGCCATGGTGAACAGCGACGGAAACCAAGTTCCCGTCCGCTATGTGGGAGAGCAGCATGTCCGCGAAGACCTGGGCCGGATTCCCACAGCGCAAGATTGGCTCTCGCAGATCAAACCGCAGCGTTGGATGTACGGCCAGCGCTTGAACGAGGAAACAACGTCAACCAAGGAGGAAGTGACATGAGCCCTGCAAACGGTCACGCACAGAAAGAGGATGTGCCCACATCTGGTCCACCGCCTGCGATGCTCGCACCCGGAGTTCTTGCCATCGCGCCGGAACGGGTCAAAGAATTCGTGGCAGCGCTCGAAGTGCCGTTTGCTCCCGCGCAAATCGAATGGCGGGTGATGAACACCACCAAAGGACAGCAGCCGGCCCGTGGCCAACTGGTTCCATACGCAGATCAGCGTGCCTATACCGATCGCTTGAATGCGCTGTTCACCCCGGCGGGCTGGACCCGGAAATACACCATTCATACCAGCGCGAATTTCGAAAGAAGTGCTGACCAAAAGATTGCGGCGAAGGTGCTGGTCACCTGTGAGCTGACGATCTTCGGCCTGGGTTCGCATTCGGCTACGGGCGAGGAGTGGGCGGACAATTCGAATGCTGGGACCGCGGCGGAGGCACAGGCCTTCAAACGGAGTTGCGCTTGCTTTGGCCTGGGCCGTTATCTGTATTACTTCGCGGGAACCTGGGTTGATCTAGACGACCGCAAACGGCCAAAATCCGTTCCCCAATTGGCTGGGTGGGCGACACCTGCAGGTTGGCGAGAGGGCCTTCGACCCAGCTGCGCCAGTGGGCAGAAAGCGTGCGAACGACCAACTGCCGGAAATGGCGGCCAGCACCATGGTCGCAGTGAGGGCGCTAACGGCGAGGTTCTCCGCGGGATCGAGCGGATGGAAGGAGTCGTCGGCAAACGCATGTATCGCGGAGTATTGAAGAGCGTCGCGAAAGTGTGGAATCCGAAAGACATTCAGGAAAGAGCAATCCAAGAAAAGGTCCTGGCACATCTGCAAGGGGCGGAACGTGGACTCGGGCGAGCCGAAGTTGCGCGGGACAAGGCGGGCTTGGCAGCTTTCGCCAGGATTCTTGGATCTTTGCGATTGAGCTCACTCGACCAAGTTGACAAGCTGAAAACTTTGCAGGAAATTGTCGTCGCTCTCGAAGCCGCGGCGTCGCGGGACAACTGAGAGGCTTGTTTGTTCGCCGCCTCGTCATTCACCTGCCGATGTAGTCACGCACGTCAATCGCTACCAAATTTGGTTTAACCCTTTTGCCTTGGCGTTCAACCCGCATCGAAGACCTCTCCAGTCTTAAATCTCCCTGAAGAAGTTTCCTGCGGCGCAAGCCTGAGAGAGGAGGCGAGTCATGAACTCTCTGCCCACTATTCCCCTGTTTTCTCCGGGTCAGATTGTTGCCACACCTGGGGCACTCGCATTGCTGGAAAAGATCCAAGGGTCAGCGTCGGAGTTTCTCTCGCGGCATCTTCGCGGATACTGGGGTGATCTGTGTCAAGACGACAAAGCAGAAAATGAATTGAGTCTCAGGCACAGATTCCGCCTGCTGAGCAGCTATGCAGTTACCGACACCGAAAAACCTTTGGATCATCACCGAAGCGGACCGCTCGGTAACCACACTGCTCCTTCCTTCTGAATATTCACCTGAGCGGCTGCGGTTACCTAAAGACCTCCCCAGCGTACTCGAACCCAGATCGGGGACTTAATCAGAAATGAGGATGGCCATGAGAATTCGTGTGACCACCAGAGCCGATCTTTACGAAAAGCGAAAACAAGAACACATCGAGCGCGGCTACCGAATCGAAGATGAGCGGCCAATTCCCGTGAACGGATTTTGTTCCTTTGTCGCAGTGCGGGAGCTACCTGCCTCCGATGGACTCAGCGAACTGGTCGCCCAGGCCCTCACTGGCAGCCATGGTACGCAGGGAGATTGGTGAGGTCGCCCGATGTCGCTCAAAATCCGATTTCGCTTTGACGGCGAGTGCAGCCGTTATCCTCGTTACAACCCGAAACGCGACGGGCGACCAGGAGATGGGAAGCGCGACGGCTGTGAATCTCTGTACGTCATTCATCTTTACACGAGAATCGCACAAAAGAGAGCTCGGTCCTCGTCCGGAGTCGAGGCCCAGGTGTGCATCGGGACCGGAGACCCGTACGAAAACCGGGCGCCCGGTGGTGGCCAACTGCTGGTCTTAGCCTGCATAGAATAGGTATCCGCATACGGCCCGCATGGCTCGCTGCTCTGTGGATCGTGGACTGGCACCTGACGCGAGACCAAAGTCGACTAGAGCGCGGAGAATGGCGGCGACGATCCGCTCCGTTTCCCCTGAAATTCGCACTGCCACTTCGTTTTGGTGATCTCGTAGTAGTTGAAGCACGCCGGCATGAAACGCGGCACTGTCCGCCCCGCTTCCGAGTCGTTCCTCTTCAGCTTCCAGCACGCGATTTAGCCGCGGGCGGCGGTAATGTACCATCACGAGTGCCCGCACGAGCAGCCGGAGGCGGAGTTTCAGCTCTTTTCCTGTTCCACTCTGCAGGGCCCGTAGAACCGCATCGTGGAAAGCCTCCTCAAAACTGCCAATCAAGGAGAGCAAGATGGCATCTTTGTTCGGGAAATACTGGTAAAGAGACCCGACGCTTACGCCGGCTCTCTCTGCGATCGCGTTGGTATTAAACCCGAGCCGTCCTTCGGATTCCAAAATGCGAGCACTTGCTTCAAGAATGACGCTCACCGTCTCTTGCGACCTGGCCTGGGCCGGCACTTTACGGGCTTTCACCGTGTGCTTGCGAGGCCGGCCTCTGCCATCGGGAACGCGAGTTTTATTTGTGAGCATTTGCTCGTATTGTAAGCAGCGAGGAGAGCAATATGCCAGACAAAAAGGCATCGACCGCCCCGATGGAGGTGAGATCTGACGGTGATGGTCCAGAGTCTAGATCTTCGAGTCCATCACAGCCTTTGAGCAGACGTCCCTGGATCCAACCTACAAATACGCCAAACAGCTTATGCACAAATCAGGTCAGAGCCGTTCTCAATCGTTTATTCGCCGCCGCGGCCCACGATGATGAAAATCCCCGCTGGAGCAAGCCGGGCGTCTCGTGGGAGTCCGCCACGGCGCAAGAGCGGGCCGATGCCTCAGAGTCAACCTACATGCCCATCTCCCAGGAGGGTGGCGACCTGCTCTACATCCTGGCCCGTGCCAAACGCCCGAACACCGTTGTTGAATTCGGTACGTCTTACGGGATCTCCACCATCTACTTGGCAGCCGCGGTGGCGGATAACGGTACGGGCCATGTGGTTAGTACCGAGCTGAACACAGCGAAGGCTGCTGCCGCTCGCGCCAATTTGGCCGAAGCCGGCCTCACCGACCGCGTCACGATTCTGTTGGGCGATGCCATGACAACTTTGAACGATATTCCAAGGCCGATTGACCTGGTGTTACTCGACGGTTGGAAAGATCTGTGCCTGCCAGTGCTGCGGTCGCTCGAATCCCGTCTGGCGATCGGCGCGTTGATTGTGGCAGACGACATTAACCTCCCTTCCTTGAGCGGCTATCTGCAGTATGTACGCCATCCTGCCAACGAATACGTCTCGGTCACCTTTCCCGTCGAAGACGGTATGGAAATAAGCTGCTGGAGCGGGAACGGGTTCTGCGGTGAAAGAGGTGCGTTGTGACTATGGAAACCGGGGATTCGCTTTCCACTCGGGCTCACCCTGAAGTATTCCGCCGGCCGGTTCACTCGTTCGGTTCACTTCGATGGCTGAATGGAGGTGTTCACTGGATCAGTGCAGTCGTGCTGGTTTACGCCTTCATCAGCAATGGCGAAACGACGCGCGCGATGATCAACCCTGTTGCAATGCGGGGAGAAGTGAAGTTGGGCATGGTTGTCGGTTTCATTTTCCTTATCCGGTTTCTCTGGGTACGAAACAGGCGCTCGGGCGGAGGCCGATGGGTCGGGTCCTCGGTTCGAATGCCGCAGACCAAGATCAGGCGGATCACCGATTGGGGAATCTATCTCGGGGTGGCGGCTTCTGTCGTTTCCGGGCTTCTGATCGCCTACCTTCGACCAGGCGTCGAACTCATCCCCGAGATCAGGGGGTTTACGACCAGCAGTCCAGCTTTGAACGCCACGATCGATGTGCATGCATTCATTTCAGACGCGTTGGAGTGGCTATGCGGTTTCCACGCGGTCTACGCCCTCTGGTACTGGCTCATAAAAAAGACGCAATGGGGCAGAATTGCAGGCTCCTCGCTGGACCGAGCCGAGTCTGCCGCAGGCCGTGTTGGCATTTTGCATCTGATACGGAGAAAATTTCTCTGGTAGGACGCCGTTTCGTTGGATGGGACATTCGGCCTCCCGAGGACGAACGCGAGAAAAACCAGGATGAAACCCAACTGAGTCCGCTGTCTTGACTGATCTCGAAAATATGAACTATTCCTTAGCTTGAACCAAGGAACGCATCCAAGCAGAGGTGCTCAAATGATGACCAATAAGATCGCCATCATCACAGGAGGAAGCCGTGGTCTAGGTCGCAACACCGCCGGCAATCTTGCACGGCGCGGCGTCGATATCCTCTTCACTTATCGCGCGAATCAGAGAGAAGCCGAGAGTCTCGTTCGCGATGCCGAAGCCATAGGGCGGAAAGCGGCAGGATTTCGTCTCGACACTGGTGACTTCGCGCCTTTGACGCGTTCGTCACTGAAGTCCGGAAGACGCTGCAAAGCTGGGGGGGGCGACCGGTTCGACTACCTTGTGAACAACGCCGGTAATTCGCTGCATGCGGGCCTAGAACAAACGACAGAGGTCCAATTCGATGAGATCTTTAACGTCCACGTTAAAGGTGTTTATTTCTTGACGCAGAAGCTCCTTCCCTTGATGAACGATGGCGGCCGCATCGTGAACATTTCCTCGGGGCTCGCACGCATTGCTCTGTCTGGCAGTTCCGCGTATGGAGCCGCGAAGGGAGCGGTCGAGGTTCTTACCCGCTATTTGGCCAAAGAACTCGGCCCACGTGGGATCACCGCCAACGTCGTCGCACCGGGCGCGATTCAAACCGACTTCAGCGGTGGCGTGGTGCGCGACAATCCCGAGGTCAACAGGCGTGTAGCGGAAATGACTGCATTGGGGCGCGCGGGCGTGGCCGACGATATCGGACCCATGATCGCGGCCCTTCTCTCGGACGAGAATCGGTGGGTCAATGGACAGAGAATTGAAGTGTCCGGCGGCATGGCGCTTTAGAAGCCCACTCACTGTGGCGGGAGAACTTCAAGCCGCACGACGCGTACAGAGAGGAAAGTCGGCTGCGCGAGGACTTCTCTATGCGTTTCTGGATAGCTTCCGGTTTGCCGACAAACCGGACGTCGACGCGGAAATGTAACCCAAGCAGGCTTTCGCTGGATTACTTGGGCTAGACTTCTGACTGTTGTGCTATCCTCCGCCATTTCGCGGAATGTGCTGGTTGCGGTTGAAGAGAGCCCGTTGTCCCTCAAAGTAAACCCTCAATCTTGTCGAACTGTTGATCCCAGGCAACCCTAGACAGGACCTTCACGATCAGTGGAAGCCCTACCTCCGTAACAGTGACCCTCGTCTTTCCGCTCGACTCACTGAATTCCACAATGACCGTGACCGCATTCGGCCAACGGCCCGGGACTGGGGCCTTCGAGCCAGGAATGGCTTTACCGGTCTCGTCGGCAAACGACAAGGTGGAGACGATCCTTCTGTTTGGGACCACTTCCTTATAAACCCCGGTGTTCCAGAACATCTCTCCTTTTGCTGACTTCATTGCCCACAGATACGTCCCGCCCCCTCGAAGGTCATTTCTGATGAATGGGGCTGTGTAGCCCCTCGGGCCCCACCAGCGTTTGATCGAATCCACATCGTTCCACACCCGCCATACCTCGTCGTTGGAAGCATTGAACGTGCGTTCATAGGAACCAGTCGCACGGACTTCCAGGGCGACAAGAACGAGCACAACCAGCGCTAAAACGATCCCACCCAGTATTTTGTAGATCATGTGTGACGCCCCTTATCGTCCTCGCGCCAGACGGGGAGCGGCCCGCGAGTTTGCCCGCTCCAAAACCTTACCGGCAGCATTCTGACACACTTAGTGTGTCCTCCCATCGATCGATCCCGCAAGTCGACTCATGACTATCGATTCTTGACGAATGACGGGCAAACCGGAAGTCATTCCGGTCCAACGCGGGCGACGTTGAGAAACTTGTGGACTGCGAAGCTACTGAACTGCACGAACGTCGTAGTGATTCGCAAGAGCCTCGATCCGGCATAAAAGCTTCTTAGCTTCAGGTTCGAAAACCGGAACCCCGTAATTCGGTCCGGCGAACCGTTTCACGGCTTCCCACGATTCAAATAAATTCACTACAACGAACTCGACCTCCTCCGACCCGTCCAACCGAAGTACGTACCCACCTTTGTAACCCTCGATCTTCCTGAGTTCTGGAAGCACCTTATCCTTGTAAGAGATTTTCGTAAGCGATTGCGTCTTGAACCGAGGTCCAACCTCGCCAGTGCCGTGCAATCATAAGTCGACCCTCCAAACCCTATTTTACGAGTGAGGGCAAAGCGGAGGTTGACTTTCCTCCCGGTCTGCGACTCGCGACCTCTCTAGAGTGTGCCCAAGATGGCTTTCGCATCCGTACCCCAGAAGGATCCACCGACAGATGCGGCTTGGTTTGGCCTTGGCTGCTTCTTGCCCCATAAGTTTCTTAACAACATCTTCCCATTCCTCGTTTCCAATCCGTTCCACCCCCAAAAGAGGTGCCGCATGCGGCCTCATGGCAAGACGAAACTAGGTTTTTTCCCGCTTCCGACGGCAGAGGCTGAGCGTCTCAGGAATTGCCTGACATCTGGTTGCGGATTCTCAGCCCTCGACCCGTGCGTGGGAGATGGCGTTGCGTTCGTGCATTTGCTCGATGGAACTCGGGCCCGCCGATATGGTATTGAAATTGACGCCAACCGTTCCGAACAGGCACGTCGCCTGGGTATCGAAACGTTGCAAGCAAATACGCTCGATGTGCGCTGCCCGGCGGAGTCAATTTCTCTGCTCTATCTGAATCCTCCTTATGACCTTGAGGCCGGACAGACGAACAATCAACGGCTTGAGTTGGTATTTCTGGAGCATACGTATCGTTGGCTGAAACCGGGTGGCCTCCTGGCCTTAGTGATTCCGCAGCCACAATTAAAGTCGTGCGCCAGGATGCTGAGCGAGCACTTTGCCGATGTTTCTGTATACAGGCTGACGGAGCCTGCGAGCGTGCAGTACAAGCAAGTTGCCATTTTAGGCGTCCGGCGTAAGCGGCATCAGCACCTGCGAGACTCCGTGCTCCTGGAATCGGTGCGCTGGTTGGAGCACTTGGCGACGAAGCCCGATCTTGAAGCCTTGGGGGACCTGGCCGATAAGCGATACGAGATTCCGGGGTCCGGACCGGTCATGCTGACCCACACGGGAATTGCGCTCGACGAAGTCGAAGACCTGTTGCCGGACTCTGCGGCGTATCGCTAGGCCAGCCGCGTGCTTCTTCCCAGGCAGCGGGATGTGCGAGGCCGACCGCTTACGCCACTGCATGGCGGCCATGTGGGGCTGCTGTGTACCGCGGGAATGCTGAATGGAGTATTTGGTGAAGGAGAAGATCGCCACATTGCGCACTGGCGTTCGGTGAAATACACCGACCATTGGGAGGAAGAGGAAGAAGATGGCAGCAAGACTTTGCATGACCGGGAGCGGTTCTCGCACGAAGTGACGCTGGTCTTTACGAATGGCAAGACTCAGATTCTCACCCATGAGAAGAAGGAATCCGAATGAAGAATGCACACCTCCGGTTCGGCTGGCTGACTTATGTAAAGAGCACAGAGAAGACTACGACAAGCATCAGGCTTCATCTGGACCGCTTCATCGGAGAGATGCTACCGGATCCTCCAAGGCAAGCCAAAGCACATCTCATTTCGGTGATCGGGGGAGATACACAAATCTCCGCGATAAACGCTGCAATTTCCATGGGAGACCGGTTCATGGTGGAAGGGCCCGGAGTGCAGCCAGTCCGGATATGTTTGGAGCAGAATGCGCAGTGTTTCAAGGGCTCTATCCAGCTTGCCGGGCGAAAGAAGCCGCTGCGCCACCTTATTGGCATCTCAGAAGGGCTAGCCTCGGGAAGCATGTCTGCCAACTCGGGAAGGATCCTGCTGGCAAGCTCGGACCGACATTTTGTTTGGGCATCCATCGCCCACATCTACGGGATTCCAGGAATCCCGGAATGGGCGGATTGGTTTCAGGCCGAGTTGAACACGCACCGCGCAACCGGTCCAGCGCTCGGCGTTGGCTGTGATCCGATAGTGATCAAAGGATCAAAAGGGCAGTTTCTTGACTGGCTCAGTTGGGGCTTGGAGAGCGGCGCTGTTCCATTCCCCACAGAAACGGGTTCCATCCGCTGGCCCGGCGTGAGTCTCAAAGATATCTTTCTGCAAGCTGAATAGTCTTTCCCGCTTCACACCCCCACTTCTTCCGCTCCTTTGGTTTCGTCCGGTCCGCACATCCCCTTTGTCTAGGAGAAGGTTCCGATGCCCGAACTATCCACGATCTACGACTACATGCGCGCGAATGCCAGTCTTCTCGGAGATCGCATTCTTCAGGAGTACCCCGCTCTGCACCAATTCGGTGACCCGGTTTCACCCCGAATCGAGGGATTGCTACGCCGACCGTTTCCCGCACAAACCATCGCCATCATGGGCCTCGCCAAGCGCTGGCAGGAGGCCCGAACCGGGATGGTGGTCGCCGAGTGCGGCACCGGCAAAACGCTGATTTCACTGGGAGCGATCCATGTCCATAGCGCCGGAACGCCGTTCACTTCTCTGGCAATGGTTCCTCCGCACCTGGTCGAGAAGTGGGCGCGGGAGGCTTTTCACACTCTGCCGGGAATCAGGGTGTTCTTGATCGACGATTTGCGGAACGGGGGAGACGAGAACAAAGCGCATGGGGTCAATGAAGTTCGGCTCCGGCAAGGCCGAATCGTGCGGGAAGGTTTCCAAACGAGTCTCAGCGAGCTGCGATTGCGGAAGGCTGTTTCTTGTCCGCGGAAACGTTGGCTGTCGCTGTGTGGGAGGCCTTCGCTGTTCATCGTGGGACGGGAGCGGGCAAAGCTCGGTTATTTCTGGCGCCATGCCTACCGGGTACCGCGTTCGGGCCGATACATAGGCTGTGTCGTCAACTCCGACACCGGCAAGCCGGTATTCATGAATGACAGCCGTTTGACGATCGGTGATTTCGAGAAGATGAAGATCGCCGAAAACGTCGAAACCAGAAGTGAAAAATCCTGCCATCCATTCCACAGCCCGCTCTGGCAGGCCGATTCCGACAAGATCCGCCGTATGGCGCCAGTTGAATTCATCGGCCGCTACATGCCGGGATGGTTTGACTATGCGATCTGCGACGAAATCCACCAACTCGCCGGCGATACCGCGCAAGGCAATGCTCTCGGCACGCTGGCATCCTCGACCGACCGAATTGTAGGACTGACGGGGACCCTCTTGGGCGGATACGCCGACGATCTGTTCAACACCTTGTTCCGCCTCGAAGCCCGAAGAATGAAGGAACACGGGTATGAATGGGGCGCAACAGGAAGAAGTTCGTTCACTCAGGATTATGGCGTTCTCGAAACCATCACCAAGCTAGAGCCTTCGGACAACCGGTGTTCCAAGTCCAAGACCACCAGCACTGTGCGCCGGAAACCGGGAGCGTCTCCGTTGCTGTTCGGCGAATTTCTGATGCAGTTGTCCGCCTTTGTTTTCCTGGAGGACATCTCTGGAGAGCTTCCGCCCTATGAGGAAATCTACCTCAGCGTCCCGATGGACTCGCTGATGATGGCGGCCTACCGAGAACTGGAAGATGCAATTCGGAAGGCATTGAAGGAGCACAGAGGCAATCACTCTGTGCTGAGCACGATGCTCAACACTCTGTTGCTTTACCCGGATCACCCGTATGGCTTAGGAACGCTATATGGCAAGGAGTTCGACGAGGAACTAAGGCGCAATGTTTCCTTCGTCATGGCCGAGACGCGGGACCTTCCAGAGGACCAGTTGTATTCGAAGGAACGAAAACTGATAGAGGAAATCAGGAAAGAACTTGCAGAAGGCCGGCGTTGCCAAGTGTTTGCCGTGTACACACAGAAGCACGATGTCACCGCCCGGTTGCAACGGATTCTGACCAACGAAGGCATCCGCACGGCAGTCTTGCGGGCGAGCGTGGACACATCGAAACGCGAAGCCTGGTATGCCCGGCAAATCAAGGAAGGAGTGCAGGTCGTCATCTCCCATCCCAAACTGGTTGAAACCGGCCTCGATTTGCTGGACTTCCCGACCATCCTTTTCTACGAGTCGGGATATTCGTTGCACACTTTGCGGCAGGCGAGCCGCCGATCATGGCGCATTGGGCAACGACGGCCGGTACGCGTGAAGTTCCTCTGCTACGAAGGCACGATGCAGACCGCGTGCCTGCGCCTGATGGGAAAGAAACTCCTGGTAGCGCTCACCATGGAGGGCAAGTTTGCCGGGGAAGGCTTACAGAACATTGATGAAGACGATGACATGCTTTCGGCGATGGCGCGGGAACTAGTCGAGCGAAACGGCATCGGTGAGAATGCTGATTCCGTATGGAAAGCTCTGAGCGCGGAACATCAGAAGCTATTTCCCGCAGCTTCGCACTCTATCTCTGATGCGTGCTCAGTCGAAGCCTCGGCCAGTCTGCCGACCTACCAGGCCGATCCTGCCGCCCTAATCGAAGAGGCCATCGCTAGCGACACGGTCTTAAGCTTCGGGCAACGACCAGGATCGCTATCGGGGAGAAAGCCGCGTGGCAAGCCACCTCTCCCGGAGCAGGCGTCGCTGTTTGGATGAGGTGAGCTGAAAACCAGCCACGCCCACCTCTTTCTCAGCTTTCGGAAATCGCAGTTCAAATCAACCAGGAGGAAAGTAGTATGCCAGAAACTAGTACGCTCATTGGCTACGGCGGTCGAACGATTGGCCGCGAAGAACTCACTCTGGTGCCAACACCAGTGGCAACGGAAACACACCGCCCGGTCCCGCATCACGAGATCGTGCAAGCTCTGGTCGAGACGCTCGGGTTTCGCCACATCGGCGTCGTCCATGATGAGTATGCGGTCTCACCAGACGGCATGAAAGCCTTTGGGGTTCTCGACCTCGCA
>Ga0070765_100001274_pt1 | contig 15307 bp, 14 predicted proteins | sample HubBroMetageWFT5_FD_71516 | JGI IMG/M metagenome (GOLD analysis project Ga0070765, IMG submission 71516) | Warmed and freeze-thawed soil microbial communities from the Hubbard Brook experimental Forest, New Hampshire - Hubbard Brook CCASE Soil... | ecosystem: Environmental > Terrestrial > Soil... | reverse complement strand
GACGGGCTTGTACACACGATCTGCTCTCGAGCAGCATCTCGGAAAGGAAATCGCCCGCGCGAGGCGCCAAAACACGGCGTTGATCCTCGCCACTGTTCACGTGGACGAGTTCGCTCATCTCAGTATGCGATATGGCAAGTCCGCGGTGGACGCTGCGCTGAAGGAACTCGGTCGCCGCCTGAAAAAAGCCAGCCGTGGGTCGGACATTGCAGCGAGGCTCAGCGACGATGATTTCATTCTGTTGCTTCCCGAGTGCGGCGTGAACGAGGTGAAGCAGGTCTTGAGCCGGCTTGGCGCCGTCGAAGTGAGTTCTTCGGGGGAAAAAATCCCGCTCAACTTCACCACGGGCTGGGTTGACTATCAGCCTGGGGACCTGCCCGCCGATTTGCTCAAACGCGCCGCGGATCTTCTGCATCTCTATGACACTGCCGCGCACGACAGCTTTTCTTCGACGCTTGCGCCTCACTGATTCCCGCGTCCGTTTCGCACTGCCCCTTCGCGCCGAAGGCCGGAATCCGGTGAGGCTTACGTCGAAAAAGTTCCTCAGTTCTAGCTTTCGCCGCAATCGCATCCAGGAATTTTCTTCGCTGAATGGACGCTTCCCTCTAGAATCCTCAAGGCGTGGAAAGAGACTGTGCGTCGCATCAAGCGGTTCGTTGAGGAGCGGCCATGAAATCCGAACAAACGGCAAAATCTCCAAAAGTTCTGGTGATTGACGTCGGTGGCACAAACGTCAAGCTTTTAGCGACGGGGCAGAAAGAGGCGCGAAAATACCCTTCTGGCCCGGCGATGACGCCGCGGAAAATGGTTCGCCTGGTGAAGAAGGCCGTGGCCGATTGGAAATATGACTGTATTTCGCTCGGGTACCCGGGACCGATTATCAACGGGCATCCGCTTCGCGAGCCGCATAACCTGGGGCGTGGCTGGGTGGGATTCAACTTTGAAAAAGCGTTTGGCTGCCCCGTAAAAATAATCAACGATGCGGCGATGCAGGCTCTTGGGAGTTATAAGGGGCGGCGCATGTTGTTTCTTGGATTGGGAACGGGTCTGGGTTCCGCGATGATCGTCGAAGGGATTTTGCAGCCGATGGAACTTGCGCACCTTACGTACAAAAACGGAAAAACGTATGAGGATTATCTCGGATTACGCGGCCTAGAGGGAATGGGGAAGAAAAAATGGCGGCGGTACGTGGCCAAGATAACGAAGAGATTGAAGATCGCGCTCGATGCGGATTACGTGGTGCTGGGCGGAGGGAATTGCAAGAAATTGAAGGAGCTACCTCCCGGAGCGCAACTGGGCAATAACGAGAATGCGTTTGTTGGAGGATTTCGCATTTGGGAGAAAAATCAGGTAGCAAATCCTTTCTGAATCGACCGGACCAACGATCACGTCCAGCGCGAAGGAGCGGTCAGCTTCAGTCCTTCGGCTGATCTCCCTTCGACTCGGCTCCCTTCGATGCTCAAGGTGAACAGGGCAGCTGCAGCAAAAAAGCGGACGCTAGAACTTCCAATCTCTCCTTTCCGCTTGTATATTGCACGCGCACATCGAGGAGGCATCGCAATGGAGCTTTGGTCACGGCGGAAATTCTTTCTTACGTCTCTTGCCAGCAGCTTTGCAGCGGGAGCGAGCAAAGTTTTTGCGCGAACGATTCCCGCTGACGCGGCCGCGAGGTCATTGTCCATGCCAGTCGCGCCGGCGCAGGGCACGCGGCCGATTATTATTTCCAGCGCCAACGGGCTACACGCTCTCGATAAGGGCATGGACATTTTGAAAAAAGGCGGCGACACGCTGGATGCCGTGGTCGCGGCCGTCACTGTCGTCGAAGATGATCCGAACGACGATTCCGTGGGCTACGGTGGATTACCCAACGAGGAAGGCGAGGTCGAACTGGATGCCAGCGTGATGCATGGACCTACGCACCGCGCTGGTTCGGTCGCTTCCGTGCGGCGGATCAAGAATGTTGCGCGGCTGGCGCAGACGGTGATGGAGAAGACGAATCACGTGATGATGGTCGGCGACGGGGCGCGGCGATTTGCGGTGGCAGAAGGGTTTGAGGATATGAACCTGCTCACCGAGCATTCGCGCAAGATTTGGCTGGCGTGGAAAGCCTCATCCTCGATGAACTGGCGGCCCGGAATCGACAGTCCGGAATGGAAAGAACACGTTGCGGCGATTTTCGATCACGACGAAGCGAAAATCGCTTATGCCGAGCGCGCAATCGCGCGTCCGCCTACGGGGACGATTCCGTGCATGGCGGTGAATGAAAAAGGGGACATTTCGGCGACGACTACGACATCAGGGCTAGCGTGGAAAATTCCTGGACGCGTGGGCGATTCGCCGATCATCGGGGCGGGTTGCTTCGTGGATAACGAGGTCGGCGCGGCGGGATCGACAGGCAAGGGCGAGGAGAACATTAAGATTGCGGGCGGCCACACTATTGTGGAAATGATGCGGCGCGGGAAGTCGCCCGAAGAGGCTTGCCTGGAGGCGCTGGCGCGGATCGCGCGGAATTATAACAACGACAAGAAAAAACTCTCGACCTTTCATATTTTCTTTTACGCATTGAATAAAGATGGAATGCACGGCGCCGCTTCTTTGTGGCGCAACCATTACGAGGAAAAGGGGCACTCGGTTTATGCGGTGCACGACGGGACGCAGGCACGGCTTGCCGAATGCAAACCATTCTTCGACGAAATCAATACGCACGGATAGCGTCCGCGGATAAAATAGGTTTATGGACCAAGCAAACATTTTGATTGTTGGCGGTGGCGTCGTGGGGTGCGCAATCGCGCGCGCTGTTTCTGCGCGGTGGCAGGATGTTTTTCTCGTCGAGCAAAATCCCAAGCTGGGCATGGCGACCAGTTCGCGTAACAGCGGCGTGATCCATTCCGGAATCTACTATCCGAAGAATTCGCTGAAGGCGCGGCACTGCATCGAGGGCAACCGGCTGACGTATGAATTTTGCAAGAAGCACAATGTGCCCTTTCGCCACACGGGGAAGCTTGTGGTTGCGGCGAACGCGCATGAAGAAGAGGAACTTGCTGCGCTGAAGAAAAAAGGGGAAGACAACGGCGTAGAGGGATTGCGGCTGATTGGTTCGGCAGAAATTCGAAAGAGGGAACCGCACATTGCTGGAGCGGCTGCAATTGAAGTGCCTTCCACGGGAATCGTTTCCGCTGAGGAGTTGGTACACGCGTACGCACGAATTGCTACGGGACAAGGCGCGGAGATCGTCACGCGCGCGCGCGTCGAGTCGCTGGAACCGGTGGCGGGCGCGATTCGCGTCGGGCTGCGTATCGGCGACGAGGAAGACGTGCAGGATGAAACGATTGAGGCGCGCTGTGTGATCAATGCGGCCGGTCTTTACGCGGACGAAGTGGCGGCTTTGCTGGGAAATAATTCCTGGAAGATATATCCGGTGCGCGGAGAGTATTGCGAGATTCGCGGGGCGCGGGCTTCTTTGATTAACGACCTGGTTTATCCTTTGCCGCACGCGCATGGGCTTAGTCTGGGCGTGCATTTCACGAAGACGCTTTGGGGAACGGTTTTGGTGGGGCCGACGGCGACGTATGTCGAGGGTAAAGACAATTACGAGCGCGACCGATTGCCTATCGCGGATTTTGCGGAGAGTGCAAAGGCGCTATTGCCGGAGATCGAGGAGAAGGATTTGCAGCTTGGGTATTCGGGATTGCGGCCGAAGCTGGTGCCGCCGGACGGAAAGGGAATCGCCGATTTTGTGATTACGCGTGATCCTGCGGTGCCGCACGCGATTCAGCTTGTGGGGATCGAATCGCCCGGTCTCACCGCCGCGATTTCGATCGCGGAACATGTCGCGCAACTTGTTGCGGAAACATTCGATTGAGACCGAGGAAAGCTTGTGGGGAACCGCCTGCCCAACTGTGGCGCAGCATGCTGCGCCCCTACAAAGCGAAATCGAGTTATCGAGAGAATTTATTCGACGATGATGCGGAGAAATTTTTTCTTTCCAGCGCGGAGCAGGAACTCCATGGGCTTGGTCAGGTCGATGTCTTTGCGCGGATCCTCCACGCGGACACCATCGATTTCCACGCCGCCTTGCTCGATGAGACGGCCAGCCTCGCTTTTTGACGGCGCGAGCTTTAATTCTGCTAACAAAGTGACAAGTTTCTTCGCTGGACCTCGCGGAAGACGCTGAACTTCCGCTTCCGCCGGGGCCTGGCGGTCGCGGAAGACTCGCTGGAAATTGTCGGCGGCTTTGCGGGCGGCTTCTTCGCCGTGGAAGCCGGCGATCACTTCCTGGGCGAGGCGCATCTTCACGTCCATGGGATGCGCTGCGCCGCTTGAGACTTCTTTTTTTAGCGCGGCGATTTCTTCGGGCGTGCGATCGGTCACCAGGTCGTAGTAAGTCCACATCAGCTCATCGGGGATGGACATGAGCTTGCCGAAAATGTCGGTGGGAGACTCGGTGATGCCGACGTAGTTGCCGAGGCTTTTGGACATTTTGCGCTGGCCGTCGAGGCCGACGAGGATGGGCATGGTGAGGGCGACTTCGGAGGGAACACCGTATTCGCGCTGGATGTCGCGGTGGACGAGCAAATTGAATTTTTGTTCGGTGGCGCCGATTTCGACGTCGGATTTGAGCACGACCGCGTCGTAGGCGGTAAGGAGCGGATAGAGCAGCTCGTGGACGGAGATCGGTTGATTGTTCGCGAGGCGCGAGCGGAAGTCTTCGCGTTCGAGCATGCGCGCAAGGCGGTAGTGGCCACAGAGGCGAACGACGTCGTAGCTGGAAAGTTTGTCCAGCCACTCGGAGTTGTAGCGGACCTCCGTTTTTTGTGGGTCGAGGAGTTTAAAAACTTGCGCGAGGTAGGTTTTGGCGTTGGCGTCGACCTGCTCGCGGGTGAGCGGCGGGCGCGTTTCGGACTGGCCTGTGGGATCGCCGATCATCGCGGAGAAATCGCCGATCAGGAAAATCGCGGTGTGGCCGAGGTCTTGAAAATGTTTTAGCTTGCGAAGGACTACCGTGTGGCCGAGATGGATGTCGGGTGCAGTAGGGTCCACGCCCAGATAGGCGCGCAGTGGTTTGTCGGTTTTTAGAGAGTTTTCGAGTTTCGCCTTCAGGTCGGCTTCGGGAATGATTTCCGCGGCGCCTTTTTTCAGGTAGGCGAGTTGCTCTTCGACGGGTTTGAATTTTGTTTCGGGCATTTTTCTATCAGATAGTTCGAATGACGCGGCGGCCTTCGATTTTGTAACGGCCTTCGAGGACGATTCGAACAGCTTCGGAATAAATTCTGTGTTCTTCGTGCAAGATTCTCGCGGAGAGCCTGTCCTCCGTGTCGTCGTCCTTTACGGGCACAAGCGCTTGCAAAACGATGGGGCCGGCGTCGAGATTTTCGTCCACAAAATGGACGGTGCAGCCGGCGAATTTCACACCGTATTCGAGAGCCTGGCGCTGCGACTCGAGGCCTGGAAAAGAGGGCAGCAGCGACGGATGAATGTTCAGGATGCCGTTTGGGAACGCAGCCACGAAATAAGGCGACAGCAGGCGCATGTAACCGGCCAGACAGACCAGGTCGATTTTGTGTTCGTTCAGGACTGCGACGACCTGGCGGTCATACGTCTCGCGTTCCAATCCTTTCGACGGGATTGCGCGCGTGGCAATGCCACGCGATTTTGCGCGTTCGAGACCAGGCGCGCCTTCGCGATTGCTGATTACCATCGCGATTTCCGCGTTTGGGATTCGCCCGGATGAAATGCTCTCCGCGAGCGCTTCGAAATTCGAACCGCGTCCGCTTAAGAGCACGCCTATGCGCTTCTTCATAAACGAAAAACGTTAACACAACCGCGGGCACCGGCAAAACTTGGGTGTACCTCCGGGGTGCGAGGAAGTGTCCAGTGCAATGGGCATTTAGTCGCAAAGTGTGGGCGACCGCGTTAGAATGCCGAGGCCGATACAGGCTACTTCAAACGGAAAGCGACCACGATGAATCGATTCTGGAAGAGGGCTGGCAGAGAATTGGGGCATGCGGCGATTCTTGCAGGCGCAGGCCTTTTGTGCGCCGCAGTTTCGGCACAGACGAGTGCACCGCCAAGGACGCAGAGCGTGTCGCACGATCCAGCCGAGCCATTGCAGAACAAGCCGCGTCCCAAGATACTGCCGCGGCCGGCGGGCGCGATCGCGCGGGCATCGGTGGATGAAAAATCCATGCGCTCGCTGATCCACGAACTGGTGGGGTGCGGGACGCGGCTGACGCTTTCTTCGTGGACGGATCCCAAACGAGGGGCCGGCTGCGGGCGAGACCATGTCGCTGCTAGATTCAACGAAATTGCGAAGGATTCCGGCGGGAAGCTGCAGGTGGTGGTGGACAAATTCGAATCGACGTCCACGCGAACTTCGGGGAAGCCGATTCCGCTGGAAAATGTGTATGCCATTCTGCCGGGCGCGGACGAGAAACTCGCGAAAACTATCTTCATTGTTTCCGGGCATTTTGATTCGCGGCCTTCGGATGTGATGGATCCGGAGGCGGACGCTCCCGGTGCGGATGACGACGCGTCCGGTGTTGCGGTAAGCGTGGAGTGCGCACGCTTGCTTAGTAAAGCTGGCGCGAACGGGCACGGGAAGTATCGCGCGACGATTTTGTTCGCGGCGGTCTCCGGCGAGGAGCAGGGGCTGCTCGGCAGCACGCATCTCGTGGACTGGGTGAAGCAGCAGGGCTACACAGTCGGCGGAATGCTGGACGACGACATCGTTGGCGCCGACACCGCGCCGGGCGGGCCGCATCGCGTGCGGCTTTTCTCCGGCAACGGCGAAATTGACGACGCGGACTCGCCGTCGCGGGAACTGGCGCGCGCGGTGGAAGAGATTGATGGCCGCACGGCGATACGGCTGGTCTTCCGGGTGGACCGCTATGGGCGCGGGGGCGATCACTATCCATTTTACAAGGCGGGGCTGCCCGGTGTGCGGTTCACGGAACCGCTCGAGGATTACAACCATCAGCACCAGACGCCGCGAACGGAAAACGGTGTCGAGTACGGAGACTTCGAGAAATATTTGAATTTTACGTTTATGGGAGACGTGGCGCGAGACAATGCAGAGGCGCTGCGGCAGTTGGCGCAGGCTCCGGCGGCGCCGACGGGCGCGAAACTCACGGGAGCGGTGACGCCGGATGCGAAAGTTTCGTGGTCGGCGGAGGATGATCCCGAACGCGCGGGGTTCGAAATTCTTTGGCGGGAGACGAGCGAGCCACGCTGGCAGCTTTATGACTTCGGCACGGCCGCAGGCGAGACGGCTTTGAAGGGCGTATCGACCGACAACCATTTTTTTGCGGTGCGGTCAGTCGGGAAGAATGGGGCGCGGTCGATTGCGGTGCCGACGGAGATGGAGCGACGGGCGCCGCCGCTGCCATCCGCACCGAAACAATGAACTCATATTGTTGACGACGCATCCCGCAAACTTACACCTTGCACAGCTGGGGCGCAGCATGCTGCGCCCCTACAGCGGAGAGGCTAGCCTAACGGTGCGCACTAATGCTTCGGCGGAGCGGCTGGCTGGGCAAAGGTGACGAAGTGTCCGGCGGGATCTTGGACGGCGAATTCGCGCATGCCGTAGAAGGCGATGCGTTCGGGCATGACCTTCTTCACGTCTTTCATGGCGGCCAGGACGGCGTCTAGATTATCTATCTCCAAGTAGAGATAGGTGGGGCCTTTTCTTGCTGCGGCGGCCATGGCGGGAGGGGCGTCCTTCTCCACGCTGGCGTAAGTTTGATACATCACTTCGGCAGGGCCTTTTTGGAAGGCGACGAAGACGAGCTTGTTTCCATCAGGGACTTCGATGGCTTTGGTGAAACCGAGGCGATCGATCCAGAAGGGGAGGATTGACTCGATTTCGTTGACGAGCAGGACCGGGGTGATGCGTTTGACGTTCATGGATTTGATCTCCTGAGCTTAGATTCGGACTACATCTTCAACAGGTTGAGAGCCTTCCTTGTACAGTGTTTTCTCGCTCGCGCATTCGCAAAGGCGATTCCTATCGGTGCAGGATTGCCAGATCAAGCGCGTTTGTAATTGCCGAGATCGGCTCGAATTCCAAGCCTTGCGAAAAGTTCGTGCGGATCGAAATTCATTCGCTTGTGCAGCGCGGTGACCGCCTGGCGCACGGGCTCCATTGCCCCGGCATTTTCCCATTCGACGATCGTGACGAAATTGAATTCACCGGGACCAGAAGCTTGTTCCAGAATGAAATCCTGTACGAAGCCGGGCTGCGATCTGAGAAGTACGTGGGTCGCGTGAACCTTCTCAAGAAACTCATCGCGAGCATGACCAGGGACGATGAATTTATCGACTCTATAGGCCTTTGTATCCATGTTTGACCAACCTTCCCGCTCGATCTGAGAGCTAGATTGCCGAAGTGACTTCTGACTTGCAATGCAAAGTAGTCTTAATTAGACTAGTCAAGGATAGAGAAGGCCGAAAACGAAGTCAAGGAGATTCTGAATGATCGAAAAGACAGAAATGCGAAAGAGAAACACACAGCCCTCGGGGCGGCGGCTAGGGGATTTGATTTCGATTGGGCCTGCGATGCTGCGGGATTTCGAATTGCTGGGGATCCGTAGCGTGGCGGAGCTGGCGAAGCAGGATCCACACCGAATGTATGAAAAGATGGAGCGTGCGACGGGGCAGCGGCAGGATCCTTGCGTGTTGGATACGTTTTGCGCGGCGGTGGCGCAGGCGCGGAATCCGCGGCTGTCGGCAGAGAAGTGCCAGTGGTGGTGGTGGAGCAGAAGAAGGAAGGAACGAAGTGAGGGAGTAAAGAAGTAACGAAAGAAAGAAAAGAAGAAGATAACGCAGAGATCGCAGAGGAGCGCGGAGAGAGTGAAGAGGATTGCCCAAACGAAAAAGAGATTGACGCTGACTACGCCAGACTTGGTGCTTTTGAGTTTGCTGGCGGAGCGGCCGATGCACGGTTATCAGGCGAATGCGGAATTGGAGCGGCGCGAGATACGGGATTGGGCGGGGATTTCGCGGCCGCAGGTCTATTACTCGCTGGAAAAACTGGCCCGCATAGGAATGATTCGATCACTGGAAACGGATGAGCCCGCTTCGGGGCCGGAGCGAAGCAGCTTTGAAACGACGGCAAAAGGGCGCGCGGCGCTGGCTGATGCTCTCGAGCGCGAAGACTGGACGACGCAGCGAGACCGGCCACCGTTTCTCACTTGGGTTGCGCTTTCCTGGCAGGCTCGGCCAGGCGTGTTTCAAGAGCAGATCCGGCGGCGGCAGAAATTTCTGGAACGGGAAGTGGCGCGAGAAAGAGAAACGCTACGCTCGATTTTGGAGGAAGTGGGGCATCCGTATCACGAAGCGGCGTGGATGGTCAGCTTGATGATCGAGCAGTTTAAAACGGAGCTGCGTTGGCTGAAACGTGTTGCGCGGGAAATGAGGAAACGGGGACGGGCAAAGCATCCAGACTATGCCGCTCCGGAACGTGGATAAGGCTTGCGGATTTGGCTCATGGCAAGGAAGATTCGGTACGGAATTTACGTTTGGAGGACATATTCATGGAGCAGCGCGGAAGACGCAGAATGAAGTGGGGCTTGGCATTGTTGATGAGAGCGAGCTTTGTTGGAGCAGCGCTCGTTGGCCAGCAAACGATGGCCCAGAACAAAAAGCCGACGGCCCGAGAAGTGGTGGCAGCGATCCAGGAGCATGTTGGAATACCGTGGCTAAAGGAGACAGTAGACACTTTCAAGGCTGGCGATCCGGACACGCCGGTGGCGGGAATCGCGGTGACTATGATGGCGACGATGGACGTGCTGCAACGAGCGGCGGCGAACGGTCAGAACCTGGTGATCACACACGAGCCGACTTTTTACAACCACCAGGACGTGCCGGACGGCATGATTGAAAGCGACCCAGTGTGGAAAGAGAAGCGCGAGTTTATTGAGAAGCATGGAATGGTGGTGTGGAGATTTCACGATCACTGGCACAGGAGAAAACCGGACGGAATTCTGGCAGGGATGGTACACGCAATGGGGTGGGAGAAATTTCAACAAGAAGAGAATCCATATTTTTTCACCATGCCGGAGAGGACGTTAGAGACGCTCGCAGCCGAGGTGGCGAAGAAGCTGGGTTCGCCGGTGGTACGAGTAGTGGGAGCGCCCGGGATGAAGGTGACGCGGATTGCGTTCAGCCCCGGCTCGGCGGGATTTGTGCGGGAGACGCACGCGCTGGAAATGGATAACGTCGAGGTGTTATTGGTGGGAGAAACGCGGGAATGGGAAACGGTGGAGTACGCTGCTGACGCGGTCAGCGAGGGAAAAAGGAAGGCGTTGATCGTCATTGGGCACGTGCCGTCTGAGCAGGCGGGGATGGAAGAATGTGCGCGGTGGCTGAAAACATTCGTGAAAGACGTGCCGATCGAATTTGTGCCGACGAAGCAGCCGTTTTGGACTTTGGCGGAACGAGAAAAGAAAAACTAGAAACAAAGCCGAAGAAAAGGAATTTACACCGAGGACACGGAGAGCGCAGAGGACACAGAGAAGAAACAACTATAGATTGAGCGAGCCGGAGTGGGCTACGCGGGGTTTGCCGGAATCGCCGCGCTCGATGCGGCCGATGCGAAAGAACTTTTCGCGCCGGCGCTTGAGGTCGGCTTCAACGGATTTTACGTGGGCGGGGGGCACGACGAGAATCATGCCGATGCCCATGTTGAAAGATTGCAGCAGTTCGTTGGTTTCGATTTTTCCGAGCCCGGCAAGAAATTTGAAGATGCTGGGGACCGGCCACGACGCCAGATCGATTTGCGCTTTAACGCCGGCGGGAAGGACGCGGGGCAGATTGCCGGGAATGCCTCCGCCAGTGATGTGCGCGAGGGCGGAAACCCAGCCGCGCGCGATGATGTTTCTCAGTGCAGGGGCGTAGCAAAGGTGAGGCTTTAAGAGCTCTGCGCCAATTTTATTGCCGACTTCGGCGACATAATTGTCCGGCTTGAGCTTCGCGACTTCAAAGACCAGTTTGCGAGCCAGCGAGTAGCCGTTGGTGTGCAGACCGGAAGAGGGAAGAGCGAGAAGCGCATCACCGGGTTTGACGGATTTTCCGGTGAGAATTCTTTTCCGTTCGACCACGCCGACGATGAAGCCTGCAAGATCGTATTCCCCGGGAGGATAAAATCCCGGCATCTCCGCGGTCTCGCCGCCAATCAACGCGCATCCGGCTTTGCGGCAGGAACGGCTCATGCCTTCGACGAGCTGTTCAATGACCTGCGGATCTAGCTTTCCCATGGCCAGGTAGTCGAGGAAGAAGAGCGGCGTCGCGCCCTGAACGAGAATATCGTTGACGCAATGATTAACGAGGTCGCCGCCGACGGTGGAGTGCACCCCCATGGCCATGGCGATTTTCAGTTTGGTGCCGACGCCGTCGGCGCTCGATACGAGAACGGGTTCTTTCCACTTTTTGTTGTCGAGAGCGAAGAGCGCGCCGAACCCGCCGATGCCGCCGAGCACATCGCTCGTGAAGGTGCGGTTGGCGTGGTGCCGGATGCGCTGCTTCACTTCGTCGGCGACAGCGATGTTCACTCCGGCATCGGCATATTTCATCGAGGGCGAGTCGCTTTCGTTTTTTTGGGCGCAGATTCGCGCACATCGTGCACGTTGCGGAAAGAACTGAGGGCTGCCACGGCGGGGTTCGCGGCTAATCCCTCTAACTACGCGCGAAATCCACTTGTCCGGTGCGGATGTCCAACGAGAGCATCAAAACGCCCATGTCAAAACAACCGGAACAGTCGCCTCCACCGCACGGTGCCAGGATGGATGACGGCGTTCGCGTAGGCAAAAAATCTTTCGCGAATCTGGCCCGGCTCCCAGGCATCTTGCCCGACATCGAGCGACATGTAAATCATGACCGGTGTGCCGATAATGTCATTTCGAGGAACGCATCCCCAGAAGCGGCTGTCGTAAGAATTGCCGCGATTGTCGCCCATCACAAAATAACATCGGTCGGGGACTTTGTAAGGGAGCTTTTGATCACCGGGGTCGCTGCGACCAAGAGTGTAATTCTCCTCGAGCTTTTGCCCATTGATCCAGACCGCTCCGTCGTGAATGTCGACTGTGTCGCCCGGCAGGCCGATCACGCGCTTGACGTAGTCTGGCTGATCGGGCGCGAAGGGCGGCTTGAAAATGATGATCTGCTGGCGTTTGGGACTGCGCCAGAGCGAGACGTGCCAGTTGGTGAAAGGAACCCCAGCGTCGTAGCCGATGCGGCTCATGATGAGGTGGTCGCCGATGAGAAGGGTATTTTCCATCGAGCCGGAAGGAATGACGCGCGCCTGCCCGATGGTGCCGTTGATGAGGAGAAAGGCGAGGCCCACCCAGAACCAGGCGATGACTTCTCGTTGCACGCGCTGGGCCATGGGGAGCTTGGGCTCTTCTATAGCTTTGCTGGCGGCTTTGACGGCTTCTTTGCCGGTTTCCTTGCCGATAGATTTTTCCTTTGTGTCAACCTTCACGTTCCACCGCCACAGGTCTTTCGAGAGGTGCGTCGTCCCGCGCTTTTCCGTTCTTGGTATCTGGAGCGGTTCCGTTGCTCTCGCGGACTTCGAGCTGCACGAGATCGGTCGGGTAGACCCCGGTATAACAAGACGTACAGAACTTGCCTTCGGTGTCATTCACCGCCCGGCGCAGCGCGGGGAGCGAAACGTAACCGAGCGAATCCGCGCCCAGGAATTTGCAAATTTCCTCCGGCGAATTCGAGGAGGCAATGAGCTCTTCGCGCGTGGGCGTGTCCACGCCGTAGTAGCACGGAGAGATGGTGGGAGGGCAGCTGATGCGTACATGGACTTCGCGCGCGCCGGCTTCGCGGACCATGCGGACAATCTTGCGGCTGGTGGTGCCGCGGACGATGGAATCGTCGACGAGAATCACGCGCTGGCCTTCGATAAGGCCGCGGATAGGATTGAGTTTCAGTTTCACGCCAAAATTTCGGATGGCTTGCGAGGGCTCGATGAACGTGCGGCCGATGTAATGATTACGGATCAACCCCATGCGAAAAGGAATTTTCGATTCGAGCGCATAGCCGACGGCGGCGGGTACACCAGAGTCTGGAACGGGCACGACGATATCGGCGTCAACGGGATGTTCGCGCGCGAGGAGTCGGCCGAGCGCTTCGCGGCTTTCGTTGACGGAGCGGCCGAAAATGATGCTGTCCGGGCGCGCGAAATAGACATGCTCGAAAATGCATTGCTGCATGGGCTTTTGCGGCGCGAAGTGGACGGACTCGATGCCGGAGCGCGAGATGCGCACCATTTCGCCAGGCTCGATTTCGCGGACGTATTGTGCATTGAGTAGATCGAACGCGCAGGTTTCGGAAGCGACTAGCCAGGCTTCGCCGCCGGTGGGCAGAGGGAGCCTGCCAAGCACGAGCGGGCGGAATCCGCGCGGATCGCGCACGGCAATGAGTTCGTCTTGCGTCAGGACCAGTAGCGAGTACGCGCCTTCGACTTGATTGAGAGCGTCGCCCAGCGCGCCAGAAAGATTGCGAGCTTGTGAACGCGCAATGAGATGCACGATCACTTCGGTGTCGCTATTGGTCTGGAAGATAGAGCCGCGATGCTCGAGTTTGCGGCGCCACTCGGCGGCGTTGGTGAGATTGCCGTTGTGGCCGAGCGCGACTTTGCCCTTGTTACAATCGATCATGATGGGCTGGGCGTTAAGCAAGGCTTTGTCGCCGGCTGTCGAATAGCGCGTGTGGCCGATTGCGAGGCTGCCTGGGAGCTTGGCGAGCACCGGCGGCTGAAAAATTTCTTCGACGTCGCCCATGGCACGGTGAAGGTAGAGTTCTGTGCCGTCGCTTGAGACGATGCCGGCGGATTCCTGGCCGCGATGTTGAAGCGCATAGAGACCGAGATAGGTGAGATTCGCGGCTTCGGGATGGCCGAAAACACCGAAGACACCACACTCATCGTGGAAATGATCGTCGGCGAAAGCGAGCTTGTTTGTCATTTTGCGGCTAACGTGCGCTCAAGCGAATTGGCCCAGACGTCGCGCAGTGAGTCGAGGGGGGAATCGACTACTACGCTCCCCTTATATTCGATGCGGAGCGCGCTGCCAAGATGCACTTTGCCGATCTCGCGTGCGCCTACACCGTATTGTCTCGCAGTTACGAGAACGGCGGCAAGTTTTGTGGGTGAGACGGATACGACACAGCGGGCGCCGCGTTCGTTGAAGAGTGCGTGCTCCGAAGGACCATCGGTATCCAGATTCACGTCCGCGCCTAAAACGGGCACGGCGTGCCGTGCCCCTACGGGGAAGGCGGCGAAGCAGGATTCGGCTAGGGTGACGGCGATGCCGCCGTCAGAGATATCGTGGGCGGATTGGAGTGAAGCGTCGGAGGCGAGGGCGACCAGGCAATCGATCAAGCGTTTTTCGGCGGCGAGATCGATCGCAGGAGGGTCGCCGGAGACGATGCCCGCAATGGTTTTGGAATATTCGGACGAGGAAAATTCGCGCGCGACTTCACCCGTAGGGGCGGGGCTTGCCCCTGCGGCAAGACCATCCAGGAGGACGATGACGTCACCTTCCGCGCGGAACGCGCTTTTCAGGACGCGGGAAGCGTCATCTAGAATGCCGAGGATGCCGATCACCGGCGTCGGGTAGATGGATTTGCCGAGGGTCTCGTTGTAGAAGCTGACATTTCCGCCCGTGATGGGTGTGCCGAGTTCATTGCAAGCGACGGTGAGACCGTCAATGGCTTCGCTGAATTGCCACATCACGTCCGGTTTTTCCGGACTGCCGAAATTGAGGCAATTTGTTGCGGCTATGGGGCGCGCACCGGATGCAGCGACGTTGCGGGCGCCTTCAGCGACGGCGTGCATCGCGCCTACACGCGGATTCAGCTGGCACCAGCGGCCGTTGCCGTCGGTCGCGAGCGCCAAAGCTCGTTTTACGATGCCTGTTTGTGGATCCTTGATGCGCACAACCGCGGCATCGCTTGCGCCGGGACCCGCGAGCGTGTTGGTGCGCACGCTTGTGTCGTACTGCTCGGTGATCCAACGTTTTGACGCGATGGCAGGCGAAGCCAGCAGCTTTGCGAAATTCGCGGTGAGATTTGTGCCTTCAGGCGCGAACGAAAACCAATCGGCGGGCGTCTCGTGGCGGAGAGGCGGTTGCGCGATCGGACGGCGGTAAACCGGGCCTTCTTCAGCGAGCGGATGCGCGGGAATTTCCGCGGCGATTTGGCCGTGGTTCAGAACTCTCGCGATTCCGCCCTCGGTGACTGTGCCGACGACCACGGCGTCGAGGCCCCACTTTTTGAAAACGTCCAGGACTTCGCGCTCGCG
>Ga0070765_100001273_pt1 | contig 15318 bp, 10 predicted proteins | sample HubBroMetageWFT5_FD_71516 | JGI IMG/M metagenome (GOLD analysis project Ga0070765, IMG submission 71516) | Warmed and freeze-thawed soil microbial communities from the Hubbard Brook experimental Forest, New Hampshire - Hubbard Brook CCASE Soil... | ecosystem: Environmental > Terrestrial > Soil... | reverse complement strand
GCCATCGGGCGCGCCACAGCCGGGGCCAGCCGCGCTACGCCGATGAAGATCAACACCGCCCCCAGTCCGACGAGCTGGATGGCCGGTGCAGTCAGTCCGACCGCAAGGGCGACGACGCCCGCCAGCGTGATCCCCGCCCCCCAGGTGAACCGCCGTCGCATCGGAATCTCGTACTCGACCTGTTGCTCCGCCACCGCCTCGACCGGCGAGACGCGCACGGCCCGCCGTGCCGGCCCGATGGCCGAGACCATCGTGACGAGGACGCCGACAACCAGGCAGACGATCACCGTGCGGGCCTCGAAGGCGATCGGCCCCGCGGGCAGGGAGACGCCGAATCCGCTCAGCAGCGCCACGAGGCCCAGGGCCGCGAGCACACCGAGGCCGAGGCCGATGAGCGACGAGACGAATCCTACGATGGCCGCCTCGGTGAGCACAGACACAAAGACCTGCCGCCGGCTCGCGCCCACGATGCGCAACAGCGCCAGTTCCTTCGTGCGCTGCCCCACGATGATCGAGAACGTATTCAGGATCGTGAACCCGCCGACGAACAGCGCGATGAAGCCGAACACCAGGAGCGCCGTGTTGAAGAAGCTCAGCGCGGAACTGATGCTGCTCGTCTGCTCGTTGACGACGGTCTGACCCGTGACCACCTCGACGCCGGGCGGGAGGGCCGCAGCGATCGACCGCTGGACCGCCGTCTTGTCGGTTCCCGGTGTCGTGACCACGTTGATGGCGTCGAACTGGCCGACCCGCCCCAGGATCGCTTGCGCCGTCGGAATGTCGAAGGCGGCGAGCGTCGCCCCCGCGAGGTTGTCCGCCGTCCCGAACTTTGTGATCCCGGTGATGATGAACGTCCGGGTCGGCCCCCGGAGCAGGATCCGGACCTTCTGCCCCACCGAGAACCCGTACTTCTGCGCGGTGCCCCGGTCCATGACCACGTCCGAAGACGTCTTCGGCGCCTTGCCCTCCACCAGGTGGAGGGGCGAGATCGCCTGGTCGGGGTCGAACGCGAGGCCGATCGTGGGCGCCCCGCCGGACGAGATCGCCTTGCCGTCGTGGCCGATGTACTGCGCGTAGCCGTTGACCGTTCCCTCCGCCACCTGCACACCCGGAACACCCCGCACGGTCGACAGAACGGACTCCTGCACGGGATTCCGGGTCGCGTTCCCGCCGCTGCCGAACTGAGCGACACCCCGCACCTGGAAGTCGACCTTCGAGTAGATGGTCCCGAACAAGTTGTCGAACGTGTTGTGCAGCGTGTCCGTGAGGATGAAGGTCCCCGCGATGAACGTCACGCCGAGCACGATCGCCAGCGCGGTCAGCGCGAGCCGCAGCTTGTGCGCCAGCAGCCCCTTGATCGTGACCTTCCACATGTCAGGCCCCCAGGGTCCGCACCCGCTCGAGCACCGAGTCGGCGGTCGGGTCGGCGAGCTCGTCCACGATCTGCCCGTCCGCCAAGAACACGACCCGGTCGGCGAAGGCGGCCCCGTGCGGGTCGTGGGTCACCATGACGATCGACTGGCCGAACTCGTCGACGGATCGCCGCAGGAAGCCCAGCATCTCGTTCGACGAGTTGGAATCGAGGTTGCCGGTCGGCTCGTCGGCGAAGATCAGGTCGGGCCGGTTGATCAGGGCGCGGGCACAGGCGCAGCGCTGCTGCTGGCCGCCCGACAACTCGGTCGGTCTGTGGTGCAGGCGGTCCTTCAGCCCCAGCTGCTGCACCAGGTAGTCGAACCACTCCTTGTCCACCTTCTTGCCCGCCAGGTCCGCCGGCAGCGTGATGTTCTCGGCTGCCGTCAGTGTCGGCACGAGGTTGAACGACTGGAAGACGAAGCCGATCCGGTCGCGCCGCATCTGGGTGAGCCCGGTGTCGTCGAGGCGCCCGAGCTCCATGTCACCCACGAAGACTTGGCCCGACGACGGCCGGTCCAGCCCCGCCATGCAGTGCATCAGCGTGGACTTGCCCGAGCCCGAGGGCCCCATCACCGCGGTGAAACGGCCGCGTTGGAACGTGACGTTGACGCCGGCCAGCGCATGCACGATCGCGTCACCGCTGCCGTAGGTCTTGCGCAGGTCGACGGAATGCGCGGCCGGTGTCCCCTCGCGCGGTGCGGCGGGTGCCTGGTCGGTGAGCGTCACGATGCCTCGATTTCGTCGGGGGGGAGCGGGAGGGTCGGATGGCGGCCGATCGCCCCCACTCTGACCGTGCAGTCCGCCCCGCACAACCCGGGACATCCCTCAGTGTTCCCGGACCGCTACCCTGAGCCGCACCATCGGACCGACCCGGGGGGGCCACGTTCGTGATGAAGGGCGTCAGGCGCTGAACATCGGCATCGACCCGGGCCGCGGCAGAACGGCGGTGGCAGGCGCGGTGTCGGTCGCCGCCGTGTTGGTCCTGCAGCTCGCGCTCTTCCCGGTCCCGCTCGGCGTGTGGGTGCAGGGCCTCATCCTCGGGCTCCTCGGTTCGCTCATGGCAATCGGCCTCGGCCTCACCTACCGGTTGAACAAGGTCGTCAATTTCTCCCAGGGCGACCTGGGCACGGCGCCGGCCGTCCTGGCCGTCGGGCTCATCGGCTTCTCCAGCGTCAATTACTTCCTCGGGCTGGCCACAGGTCTCGTTGCCTCCGTCCTCCTCACCGCGACCGTCGAGATCCTGGTCGTGCGGCGCTTCCGGCGCTCCCCGCGCCTCATCCTCACCGTCGCCACCATCGGGCTCTCCCAGCTCCTGGTCGTGATCGCCCTCCTCATCCCCCGCATCTGGGGCCAGGCGCCGATCTCGACCGCGGTCGTGTCCTTCCCTTGGCACTTCACCTGGCACATCGCGCCCGTCGTCTTCAACAGCGACGACCTCGTCGCCGTGATCGTCTCGATCGGTTGTCTCGTCGGCGTATCGCTCTGGTTCACCAAGACCGACATCGGCATCGCCGTCCAGGCGGCGGGCGACCGTCGCGACCGCGCCTCCATGCTCGGCATCCCCGTCGGGCGCCTGCAGTCGGTCACATGGGTGGTCGCCGGCGTCCTCTCGTTCGTCACCATCTTCTTCCAGGCGGCGATCCTCGGGCTCCCTCTCGATCCGACCTACGGCCTCACCGCGCTCGTCACCGCGCTGGCTGCGCTCGCGCTCGGCAACTTCACCGAGCTGCCTGTGATCGCCGCCTCGGCCGTCGTCCTCGGCGTGCTCCAGCAGGGCGTCGCGTGGAACGACCCGGCCAACCCCGCCCTCGCGCTCGCCGTTCTCGCCGCGGTCGTCTTCGGGGCCATCATCGTCCGGCAGCTGTTCGCGTCGCGCCGAGACCGCGAGGTGGAGGCGTCGCTTTCGCTCGCCGGCAGCGTGCGCGATCTCCCCGCCGCGGCACGCGACCTCACCGAGGTCAAGGTCGCCAAGCCCACGGGCGCGGCCATCGCGTTCGCCGCGGCCTGCACCCTCCCGCTCTGGATGGGACAGGGCGAGCTCATCCGCGCTTCGGCCCTCGTCGCGGTGGCCGTCGTCGGCTGCTCCATCGTCGTCCTCACGGGCTGGTCGGGCCAGGTCAGCCTGGGCCAGATGTCGTTCGCCGCTGTCGGTGGCGTCATGGGCGCCGTCGCACTGATCGACTGGCACTGGGACCTGAGCCTCGCCTTCCTCCTCGCCGGCGCGACCGCCGCCGTCGTCGCCGTCGTCGTCGGCCTCCCGACGCTGCGGCTCGACGGGATGTTCGCCGCGGTCACGACGCTCGCCTTCGCGCTCGCCGCGTCGGGCTACCTGCTCGTCCCGGCCGAGTTCTCCTGGATCCCCCAGGGCCAGCTCGGCACGCCCTACCTCTTCGGCGTCTCCATCACGTCGCAGGCCTCGACCTTCGAGGTCAGCTTGGGGGTGCTCGTGCTCGTGCTCGTCGCCATCCAGGGCCTACGTCACAGCCGCGTCGGTCGCGTCCTGCGCGCGCTGCCGGCGAACCAACGCGCCGCGTCCGGCTACGGCGTCCGCATCGTGTGGGCCAAACTCACGGCCTTCGCGGTGTCCGGCTTCATCGCCGGCCTCGCCGGGGTCCTGCTCCTCCTGGCCACGCAGTCGTACCAGGAGACGTCGTTCCTGGCGTCGGCCAGCCTCGTCGTCTTCACGTCCACTGCCGTCGGAGGGCTCTCGTCCTCCCTCGGCGCGGTCCTCGGCGCGGCCATCGTCGAGGGCAGCGTCGTCTACCTGCCGCCGAGCTGGCAGCTCTTCCCCGCCGCCCTCGGCGTCATCATCGTGCTCATCCTCTTCCCCCGCGGGCTGGCCGGCCTCTGCTACGACCTGCGCGACTGGGTGGTGGGCGCGCTCGAACGCCGCCACGGCGCCGCACCCATCACACCGGCGGTCGCATCATGAGCGGCGGCCGCCTCGCCAAGATCCGCCAACTGGGCGGTGGCGCGCCCCTCTTCCCCCTCGGCGTGCTCGTCGCGATCCAGCTGCTCGACCAGGCCACGCAGAGCGCTTTCAACGTGCTGACACCGAACATTCGCGACGCCTTCCACCTGACCAACGCCGGGATCCTGCTCATCGTCGCCATTGCCGGTGCCGCCGGGCTCGCTTTCACCCTGCCCGTCGCCGTGCTCGCCGATCGCATGAACCGGGTGCGCATCGCTCTGATCGGCGCCCTCATCGGCGCCGCGTTCTCCATTGGCGTCGGCCTGGCCAACTCCGTCGTGCTGGTCACCATCATGCTCGTCGGCGTCTACATGGGGCAGGCCGTCATCTTCCCGACCCACAACTCGCTGTTGGCCGACTACTACCCGGTTCCGGCGCGCCCGCGCATCTATTCGTCCCACCGCGCGGGATACAGCGTCGGCGTCATCGCCGGCGTCCTGATCGGCGCGGGTCTTGCCATCCTCTTCTCGTGGCGAGCACCCTTCCTCATCTTCGCCTTACCGATCATCGTCGTCGTCCTGATCGGTACCCGCCTGCACGAGCCGCCGCGCGGTCGGCACGAACAAGTCGAGCTCTCCGAGCAGATGCTGGCGTCCGAGCTCGGTCAGCCCGCTCCCCTGGGTGACGCACCCACGGCGGCGGTCGTCGACGCCCCAAAGGAGCCGCCGCCGTCGTTGGGCGAGGCCTGGCGCACGGTCTGGAAGATCAGCGCCCTGCGCCGCATTTTCGTCGCCCTGCCCTTCCTCGCCGCATCGATCGCCGGCTTCGCCTCGTTGGCCTCGTTGCAGTACCAGGAGACCTTCCACCTCGACGTGCTCCAACGCGCGTACCTCACCGCACCGGTCGAGGTCTTCAGCCTTCTGGGCCTCGCGGTGGGTGCAACGATCGCGACCCGCCTCGCCAAGCGCGACGTCGGGCTCGTCTTCCGCATGCTCGCTGTTGCCTCGCTCATCGCCGCCGGCTTCGCGGTCCTGTTCGCGCTGGCGCCGAACGTCCCCGTCGCCTTCATCGGGAACGCCGGCATCGCCGGCTCGCTCGCCGTGGTCGGTCCTGGGGTCCTCGCGTCCCTGTCCCTCGCCATCCCGGCGCGTGTCCGTTCCGTCGGGTTCTCCATCGGCGCGCTGTTCGTGCTGCCGGGGCTCCTGGTGCTGCCGATCGTCGGCGGCATCGGCGACGCCATCGGGTTCCGCTACGGCCTCCTGATGCTCGTGCCCGTCTTCACCGTGGGCGGACTGATAGTGGCCAGCGCCGGCGGCCTGATCGGAAGCGACGTTCGCGACGTCTGGACCTCCATGCGCACGAGGGCGCAGATGTTGCTCGACCGCCGCGACGGCAAGCTGCCCCTTCTCGCCGTGCGCGACCTCCGGGTGGGCTACGACGGCGTTCCGGTCCTCTCCGAGGTCGCGATCGAAATCGGCGAGGGCGAGATCGTGGCCATCGTCGGCACGAACGGTGCCGGCAAGTCGACGCTGCTGCGGGCGATCGGCGGGGTCGTCGAAGCCGACAACGGCGCCATCGTCTTCGACGGGCGCGACATCACGCACCTGCCGCCCGACGAGATCGCACGGTTGGGCGTGGCCCAGGTGCCTGGCGGCGAGGGCACGTTCCCCAGCCTGCGCGTGGAGGAGAACCTGCGGGCCGCCGCCTGGCAGGGCCGCCGACGTGGCGAGAGCGACACCCAGATGATCGAGGACGCTTTCGCCGCCTTCCCGACCCTGGCCTCGCGGCGCAGCGAGCGGGCGGCCAACCTCTCGGGTGGGCAGCAGCAGATGCTCGCACTCGCCATGGCGACCATCACCCGGCCCAAGCTCTTCTTGATCGACGAGCTCTCACTCGGGCTCTCACCGATCGTGGTCGAGCAGCTCCTCGGGGCCATCGAGTCGATGCGCCAGGCGGGCACGGCCATCCTCCTCGTCGAGCAGTCGATGAACGTCGCCGTGGCCGTGGCGGACCGCGTCTACGTCATGGACACCGGTGTCGTGCGGTTCACGGGCACGGCCGCGGAGCTGGCCGCCCATCCCGAACTGCTGTGGTCGATCTACCTGCAGAAGGCGTCCGACTCGCTCGCCGCCCAGGCCGCCCAGGCCGCCCGGCCCCGCTCGGGCGCCGACGCGGGCCCCGAGCTCGAGGTGCGCGGGCTGGCCCTGAGTTTTGGTGGCAACGCTGCCCTCGACGACGTGTCGCTGCACGCCGGCCACGGCGAGCTGGTCGGGATCATCGGGCCCAACGGCGCCGGGAAGACGACGCTGTTCGACGTGGTCTCGGGTTTCTTGCAGCCCGACCAGGGAAGAGTCGAGCTCCGCGGCGTCGACGTCACCGACCGCACGGCGGCCACCCGAGCCCGGCTCGGCCTCGGCCGCTCGTTCCAGGACTCGCGCCTCTTCTCCGCACTCACCGTCCGTGACGCCCTCGCCGTCTCACTCGAGCGGTTCACCGACGTCGCCGACCCCTTCAACGCGATGCTCCGACTGCCTGTACTGGTGCGCACGGAAGCGGCGGTCCGACGCCGGGTCGACGAGCTCATGGAGATGTTCGGGCTCGAGCGCTACGCGGACAACCTCGTCAGCGAGCTGTCGACCGGCTCGCGGCGGCTCGTCGACCTGGCCGCCGTCGTCGCGCACCAGCCCACCGTGGTGCTCCTCGACGAGCCCTCGTCGGGAGTGGCCCAACGCGAGGTTGAAGCGATGCTCGGGTTGCTCCGCAACGTCCGCGACCAGCTGGACGCCACGATGCTGATCGTCGAGCATGACATCGCCTTCATCGCGGAGCTGGCCGACCGCCTCGTGGCGATGGACCGGGGCGCCGTGATCGCCAGCGGCACGCCGGCCGACGTCCTGCAGTCGCCCATGGTGGGCGAGGCCTTCCTCGGATCCGACCCGCTCGCGCTCTCGCGGACTGGTCCTGTTGCGGGTGCCGGTGCCGGCGCCGGGAGCGAGTGACATGAGCGAGACCGAAACGACAGACGCGCCGGCCTCCGAACCCGCGCCACTGTCCGAACGCCCCTGGCCGCGGGTCAGCCGGGTCCGCATGGCGGTGCCAGTGATCCTTATCATCGGGGCGCTCGTCGCAGCCGGCATCGTCGCCACGGTGAACGAGTCGAACAACTCGACGCCGGCGGCGACACCGACAACCAGCGCGCACGGCACGACGTCGTCTTCCGTCCCGATCACCTACGCCACCGCCGCCAAGGAAGGCAAGACGTCCTCTTACGATTGGGGACCGCAGTGTGACCACCACACCGGCCGCCTCAAGATGCCGACCGTGTACTCGCCGCCCTGCGTCCCGGTGCCGACCGGTTCCAACGGCGGCGCCACCTCGAGCGGCGTGACCCCCACCTCGATCAACCTCGTCTACTACTACCCCCAGCCCGGAGGGTTGGCCTCGACGATCTCGGGCGCGGCGGGGACGCCCGCCCAGGCGCTGGCCACCGTCGAGGCCTACGTCGCCATGCTCAACAAGATCTACGTGCTGTACGGCCGCCACGTGAACCTCATCCCGTTCGAGGCGAGCGGCGCTGACACCGACCCCGTGGCCGCGCACGCTGACGCCGTCACGGTGGCGGAGCAGGACCATGCCTTCGCCTCCGTCGGCGGCCCCGGCGAGACCACGGCCTACGAACAGGAGCTGGCCCGCCTCCACGTGCTGTGCATCGGCTGCGGCGACTCGTCTCTCAGCGCATTGATCCAACAGGACGCGCCCTACCAATGGGCCAACCTGCCCACCGCGGACACCTCGTTGAACGAGACCGTCGACTACGTCATCGCCAAGCTGAGCGGGAAGGACGCTGTCTGGGCCGGCGACGCGTCGCTGCACACGCAGAAGCGGTCCTTCATCGTCGTCAGCGAGACGTCGCAACCGCCTGCACCGGGGTTCAACGAGTTGACCACGTCACTCGAGAAGAAGCTGCGGGACGGACACGTCGACGTCGCGTCGCCGGCCGACCTCATCTACACGCTCAACCTCACGACCCTGCCCACCCAAGCGGCGACGCTGGCCGAGAAGCTGAAGACCTCCGGCGCGACGAGCGTCGTCTTCGCCGGCGACCCCATCATGCCCATCTACCTCACGAAGGCCTGTGCGAACATCGGCTACTTCCCCGAGTGGATCATCACCGGCATCGTCCTGACGGACACCTCCGCGCTCGGCCGCTACTACGACCAGAGCGAGTGGGCCCATGCGTTCGGCGTGTCCAGCCTGTCCGTCCCGGTTCCCGTCGCCGCCAGCGACTCCTACCACCTCTACCGCTGGTGGTACGGCGCCAACACCAGCCCCGCTTCCCTGGCCGCGCCGGCCATCCTCCCGGCGTACCAGCAGTTCTTCACCGGCGTGCAGCTGGCCGGCCCGCACCTGACGCCCCAGACATACACCGAGGGTCTGTTCCGCGGCCCGCCCACCGGTGGCGGCCCGACCTCTCCGCTCCAGGCCTACGGCTACCAGGGAGCCGCCCCGCACCCGAGCTACTCCTCGCCGGCGGACTACACCTTCCTCTGGTACGACGCCACCGCGAAGGGGCCCGACGAGGAGGGCACCGTCGGCAACGGCCTCATGCAGTACGTCAACGGCGGGGCGCGTTATAAGGCCGGCGTGGTGCCGAACGGGTCGGTGCCGATGTTCTCGACCGCCGGCGCCGTCACGACGTACACCACCCCGCCCGATAGGGCCCCGTCGTACACGGCTTGGCCGGGGTCGCCCGCCGCGTCGGGGCACTAGCCACCCGGTCCAAAAGGGGGGCTAGCCCCAGGACGAGACGCCCGGTAGCGGCATTCTCCCTGGCCCCTCGACGCTTCATCGTGTGAGGGCAGAGCCCCGGCACCCGCCCGGGGCACCGACAAGGAGCCCTCATGATCGTCACCCGCGGACTGACGAAGCGGTACGGCAAGACCGTCGCCGTCGACGGCCTCAGCTTCACCGTCCCCTCCGGCGTCGTCACCGGATTCCTCGGACCGAACGGATCGGGCAAGTCCACCACCATGCGCATGATCATGGGACTCGACGTGCCTGACGCCGGCGCGGCGACGGTGAACGGTCTGCTGTACGACGAGTTGCGGTGGCCCTTGCGCGAGGTGGGCGCCCTCCTCGACGCCAAGGCGTTCCACCCCGGGCGCACCGCCCGCCAGCACCTGCGCTGGCTCGCCAAGTCGAACGAGATCCCCGGGGCGCGTATTGACGAGGTGCTCGACATCGTCGGCCTCACCTCGGTGGCGGACCAGCGTGCCGGCAAGTTCTCCCTCGGCATGGGCCAGCGGCTCGGCATCGCCGGTGCGCTCCTCGGCGACCCCGGCGTCCTCCTCTTCGACGAGCCGGTCAACGGGCTGGACCCCGAGGGCATCCGCTGGGCGCGCTATCTCCTGCGCGACCTGGCCGCCGAAGGCCGCACCGTGTTGGTGTCGAGCCACCTCATCTCCGAGATGGCCCTCACCGCCGAGCGGCTCGTCGTCATCGGCCGTGGCACCCTCATCGCCGAGACGAGCGTCGAGGACTTCTCGGCGCAGCACCAGTCCGAGGCCGTGCGCGTCGTCACGCCGACGCTCCAGCTCATGGTCACCGCGTTGTCGAAGGAAGGCGTGCGCCCCACGGTGTCGGAGGACGGCGGGATCGTCGTGACCGGCGTGCCCTGCGCCCGGATCGGAGAGATCGCCGCGCGGGCGTCCCTCACGCTGCACGAGCTCACGCCGATCCGCGCCTCACTGGAAGACGCCTTCATGGAGCTCACGTCCGACTCGGTCGAGTACCGCTCACGCGAGCGCGAGCTCGTACCGGCCCGTTGATCGACCACCGAACCCGAAAGGACCCCTTGTGACCATCGCCGCCCTGTCATTGCCGGCCACCACGCCCGCCGCCCGAGAAGGACGCGTGGGCTTCCGCCAGGCCGTCGCCGCCGAGGTGAGCAAGCTCGCCTCCCTGCGCTCCACGAAGTTGCTGCTCGGCATCACCGTGCTGGGCACCATGCTCGTGACCTTCCTGTCGACCAACGGCGCCGCGCACCACCCGCGCCAGTGGTACCAGGGCTTCGGCTGGGACCCGACCAACCAGGCCATGGCCGGGCTCGCCATCGGGTCGCTCGCGCTCGGTGTCCTCGGTGTCCTGGCCATCTCCGGCGAGTACGGGTCCGGCACCATGCGCTCGTCGCTCGCCGCCGTCCCCCGGCGCGAGACCCTGTTCGCGGCCAAGGCCACGGTCGTCGGCCTCTTCACGCTCGTGTTCGGCGAGATCCTGAGTTTCGTCGCCTTCTTCTTCGGCCATGCCATCCTGTCGACCGGCGTCGCTCCCACCGCGCACCTCGGGCAACCCGGCGTGCTGCGGGCCGTCGTCCTCACGGGGGCGTTCCTGAGCCTGTTCGCACTCCTCGGGCTCGGCCTCGGCCTGATCATCCGCCATACTGCCGGTGCGATCGCGACCTTTGCCGGCGTGACCCTGCTGGCCCCGATCCTCCTGCAAACCATCGCCGGGCATCCCGCCAAGTACACCCCGGCCATCATCTTCGCCCAGTCCGTCGCCGCCGTCGTGCCCCAGGGCAACCAGCTTTCGGCAACAATCGGGTTCGTGCTGATGGCGCTCTACACCGTCGCTGCGCTCGCGGTCGGAGCAGTGGTGCTGATCAAGCGGGACGCATGACGTTGGTCACCGAGGACGGCGAGGCGCCGGCGCACCCGGAGGACGAGCCCAAGCACAAGACCGTTTCGCTGGGGGTCACGGACGAGCAGGTCATCAAGGTGAAGGAGCTCGCGCGGCGCGTCCTGCGCGAGCCCTTCACCAGGCGCCCGTGGAGCGAGCTTGCGTTCTGGATGGTGAGCGGCGTGCTCGCGGCCGTCAGCCTCGTCATCGTCGCCGCCACGATGATCGCGGGCATCTGGCTCATCATCACCTTCGTCGGGTTGATCATCATCGCCCTCTCCCTGCGTATCGCGCGTGGGATCGGTCGGTTCCAGCGCGGGTTGGCGCACAACTTCTTGGGCGAGACCGTCGAGGAGCCCAACCCGTTCGTGCGACGGCCCGGCTTCTTCGGCTGGTTGCAGTCGGCCCTGCGCGACCGGGTCGCGTGGCGCTCAGTCGCCTACCTCGCCCTCAAGCTGCCGTGGACGCTTCTGGGCCTCTACGTCGCCTTCAGCCTCTGGTGGGACGCCTTCGTGGGGTTGCTCAACCCGATCTTCTGGCACGGCGACGGCAACTCCGGCCCGATGTGGGGGCTCCTCCAAAACATCTTCCTGCCCAACCGGATAACGGGCGGCGACGCGAGTTTCGGTCATACGTTTGGCCTGTTCGTGCTCGGACTTCTTGCCTTTTTCGCCGCCCCGTGGGTCATGCGCGGGTTCGTCACCGTCGACAGGCTCCTCATCCGCACGCTGCTCGGCCCGGACCCGGTCGCCGCGCGCGTCCGCTCCCTGGAACAGGCGCGAACGACCACAGTCGACGCGTCGGCCGCCACGCTGCGGCGCATCGAGCGCGACCTGCACGACGGCACCCAGGCCCAGCTCGTCGCCTTGGCCATGCGGCTCGGCATGGCGAAGGAGAAGCTCGACGACACCGATCACGTCGACCTCGAGCGCGTCCGCGAGCTCGTCGATGAGGCGCACCGCGGCGCCAAGGAGGCCATCACCGAGCTGCGCGACATCGCGCGGGGCATCCACCCGCCGGCGCTCGACATCGGGCTCGAAGGCGCGTTGGCCACGCTCGCCTCACGCAGCGCCGTTCCGTCCGAGCTGAATTTCGACGTGCGCGACCGTCCCACCGCCGCCATCGAGGCCATCGCGTACTTCTGCGTCGCCGAGCTGCTCGCCAACGTCGCGCAACACGCCCATGCGTCACGCGTCTCGGTGTCGTGCGCGCAATCGGGCTCCTGGCTGCGCCTGGTCGTGCGCGACGACGGGCACGGCGGCGCGCACCTCTCCACCGTCGGCTCGTCGGCGAGCGGTCTGGCCGGATTGACCGAGCGCGTGCACGCGGTGGACGGCCGCCTCGATCTCGTGAGCCCCCCCGGCGGCCCCACCGTCGTCACGGTGGACCTCCCCCTCTCCGCGTGACGCCGGAGGCGCTGCGGGTGGCCATCGCCGAGGACTCGGCCATCCTCCGGGACGGCCTCGTCCAACTCCTCGTCGACCGCGGCTTCGTCATCACCGGCGCGGTGGGCGAGCCGGCCGCGCTCCGCAGCTCGGTCGCGCAGAACCCGCCCGACGTGGCGGTGATCGACATCCGGATGCCCCCGACCTTCACCGACGAGGGGCTGCGGCTCGCCCTCGAGCTGCGGGCGAAGCACGAAGGCCTGGGCATCCTGCTCTTCTCGCAATACATCGAGACCCGGTACGCGGCGGACCTGCTGGCCGACGACGCCGCCGGCATCGGCTACCTGCTGAAGGACCGCGTGGCCGACGTGAGCGACTTCGTCGAGGCGCTCGAGCGGGTCGCCATAGGAGGTACGGCCTTGGACCCCGAAGTGGTCACCCAGCTCATCGGCGCCACCCGCCGCTCGGACACCCTGTCCGTGCTGACACCCCGCGAGCGCGAGGTGCTGGCGCTCATGGCCGAGGGGCGCTCGAACGGCGCCATCGCCCAAGCGCTGGTGATCAGCGAGGGCGCCGTCGAGAAGCACGTCGCGAACATCTTCACCAAGCTCGATCTCCCGGTCTCAGACCAGGACCACCGGCGGGTGCTCGCCGTGCTGCGCTTCCTCGAGTCCTGACTCAGTCAGCGTCCGCCAGCGACGCGCCGTGCGCCTCGTACGGGCGGTTCTGCGCCGCGGCCAACGTGCGCCCGGCGTTCATCTGGAACGGGCTGATGCCGCCGCGCTGCCACGGCCCGACCGAGCCCGCCGCCAGTGCCTCGGGTGACTTGGGCACCAGATGGAAGCGCTCCCGCAGCTCCTCGCACGACTGGTGCGCCACCGCGAACCAGTCCATCTGCAGGAAGTCGATGCTGTCGGACCCAGTGACGTCGTCGTGGCAGCGCGCGCCCCGCGTCATCGCGTCGGACAGCCGCACCGCCATCCGCTCGTCGGAGGAGAAGTGGCCCGGCGAGGACTCGAACAGCCCCGCCCCCCGGGCCAGGTAGCCGGTCTCGAACAGCGAGATCACCATGGCCAACAGCGAGAAGGCGTGCATGTCGTCGTTGGCCCGAGCGATCAAACCGAACACCTCCATCTCGGACTCGACCATGGTGCCGTAATCGCCCAGCACGTGCACCCAGTCGTGCTGGGCCAGGAGCGGTGGTGCCGATGCCGGCGCGCCCGGGAAGGTGAACCCGCGGGACTGGTACATCTCCCACACCCCGCGCCCGATCGAATCAGGTGGAAGGTGTTCTAGCGCCGCCCACTGCGCCGCCAACTCGGGATCGGCGACCGAGAACTCCCAGGCGTCGTGCAGGACGCGCGACGAGTGCACGACGGCCGAGGACGCCTCTTCGTTCCAGGTGCCCTCGTAGCCGTTGCGCACGAAGTCGACCGCCGCCAGGCCCAGCGACCCGTGCGCGAACTCGCCGGCCACCCGGACCATCCCTTCCTCGACCCCCAGCTCGCGCGCGTACGAGGCCACGTTCTCGGCCACGTCCTCGGGGATCGGGTGCAACAGGAGCGCGCACAGCACCATGTACTGCACGATGCGGTTGCGGAACGAGAGCTCACGGCGCGCCAGCGCCGCGGCGAACTCGCCGGCCGGCATGTCCGGCCGGTCGTCGAGCGTGACCGCGTACCCGGTCATGGCCGCGGACATCGCCGTGATCAGCGACCGCTGCACCGGGAGCAGCCCACCCGTCGCCGCCGCGGCCGCGGCGACGCCCGAGGCGATGGTCTGCGCCTCCGCCTCGTCGGGCGGTGCGAGGTTCACGGTCTCGGCGGTGGGCAGCGGGACGGGCGTCACGTCAGCCCACACCGAGGAAGTCGAGGCCGGTGCGGATGAAGGCCAGGCCGTCGTCGGCGCCGCGCACCTCCGAGCGGGTCAGGACCGCCCCGAACGGCGCGTTCCAGAACGAGGACGGGCCCGGTCGCGCCGCGCCCCAGGGACCGACGTAGACGTAGGCCGCGTCGGAGAACCCGTCGCCCGGCGAGAAGCCGAGGTTCACCCCGTCGCCGGACCCGAACTCGAGCGCCGTCCCGACGTCGAAGTGCTCCGGCCACAACTGGATGGTCGTCGCCACGCCCTCTCCGGCCCGCTCCGCCATGACCTCGTCGAGCACGCGCCACGCCAGGTCGAACCAGGAGAACAGGTCGGCCAGCTCCTGCGCGTCGAGCTCGAGCGGCTCGTCGGCCCGCCCCAGCGCCGGCGCGTCGCGCCCGGCCGAGAACTCGGTCTCCAAATCCGCGCCGGCGAACGCCGCCAGCGACGCCAGCGTCGCCCCGGCCAGCGCCAGTCCCCGCGACTCGCTCCCCACCTCGCGGACGAGACCGACCGGCGTGAGCCGCAGCGTCTCGGGCTCGGGCCCGAAGGCCGGCGTGGCGATGCCGCCCGGGCTCGCCCGCAGGCCGAAGTGCCCGCTGACCGCGAAACGACGGCGTCCGAGCACGTGTGCCGCCGTGCGGTGCAGGTCGCTGCGCGTCCTCCCCATGTCAGCCACGCAGGCTAACGGCGGTCCCGCGAATTCGTGCGGGCCGCGCTGGCCGCCGCCGCCACCTCCTCGGCCACCGTCTCCTCGGCGGAGTGGCCCCAGAAGCCGTGTGGCGCGACGAGGAAGTCGATCAGCCGCTCGAGCTGGTCGCCGTAAGTGCCCCGCACCTCCTGCATGTCCGCCCATGCGCTGGCTTTGTCCCGCAGCGGCAGCCCCGTCTCGACCAGGCCGTCCCACGCGACGTCGAAGTTGGCCTCGTTCAGCCACGCCACGGCGTCCTCGCTGCGCGGGATGTGCAGCCGGTTCGAGATCTCCAGGATCGCCCGCCGCCCCCGCCGGTACAGGAAGTAGGGCTCCCGGCTCTGCGCGCCCTCGATACAGGCCGACGCCAGCGTCGCCGC
>Ga0070765_100001272_pt1 | contig 15319 bp, 16 predicted proteins | sample HubBroMetageWFT5_FD_71516 | JGI IMG/M metagenome (GOLD analysis project Ga0070765, IMG submission 71516) | Warmed and freeze-thawed soil microbial communities from the Hubbard Brook experimental Forest, New Hampshire - Hubbard Brook CCASE Soil... | ecosystem: Environmental > Terrestrial > Soil... | reverse complement strand
CATCGGGCTGGTGACGGTGAACGAAGTAGTGATGGCGACGGACGGCAAAGTCGCCCGCGTGTTCATTGAAGTTGCGGGCAGCGACAAGGAAGTTGAAGAGAGCATGGAAGGCCTGAATGACGCTCGCGGGTTTATCCGCCACGCTCTCACCGCCAACCTTGGCCTGCGGCACGCGCCTGAGTTGTTGTTCGTGCTCGACCATCGGGACGAGCACGGTAGCCGAGTGGAAGAGTTACTGAAGCGTATCGAAAAAAGAAAACGCACCAAGTGAGCTGGGACCAAAGGGAATGTTAGACGAAGTCCTGAACCAGATAGGGAGACGACAGAGATTCATTTTGACCTCGCATGCACGGCCCGACGGAGACGCCGTCGGATCGGCTCTGGCGTGCTGCCAGATACTGCGCAGCATGGGCAAGCAGGCGGATGTCGTTCTCAGCGACGGCGTTCCGGGCCTTTATCGGCCGCTGCCGTATGCAGATTCCGTACTGCTGAAAACGGAAGAAGCCCCGGAGGCGGAAGCCGTCATCATTCTGGAATGCGACGGAATTGCGCGCACGCGGCTCAGCGGATTGGAAAAACACTTCCTGATCAGTATTGACCATCACGCTACCGCTCAGCCTTTCGCTGACGTGAATTGGATCGATCAGAGCGCTTGCGCTACCGCTGAGATGATCTTTAAGCTGGCGCGTGAGGCTGGAGTGACGATTACTCCGGAAGTCGCGACCTGCCTGTACACCGCGGTCCTTACCGACACGGGCGCGTTCTGTTTTAACGGCACCACTGAGCGCACTTTCGCGCTGGCACAGGACCTGGTACGGTGCGGCGCCGATCCAGCGAAGATCGCGCAGCACGTTTACTTCTCCACACCATTGTCGAAGATGCGCCTGCTGGGCGCGGCTCTCACCTCGCTTCACCGCGATGGCAGCCTGGCGTGGATGCACGTAGCCCACAAGTCGATGGAACTCTGCGAATCGCAGGAAGAAGATTGCGAAGGGCTGGTCAACTACGCGCTTGCCATCGAAGGCATCGAGGTGGCATTGTTCTTTCGCGAGCAGCCCGACGGTCGCTTCCGCGTCAGCCTGCGCAGCAAGGGCGCGGTCAACGTCGCTGCGGTGGCGGCTTCGTTCGGCGGCGGCGGGCATGAGTGCGCCAGCGGTTGCGCCATCGAAGGGCCACTGTCAGTGGCGACCGAACGCATGGCGGCCCAGTTGCGCATTCGTGGCTACGAGTGCAAGGTGCAATAGCCATCGCGTTGAAGACCTCCAACTTGCGAAATGACAAGCAATACAGGGAACGCGCTCGCCGTTCAACAGACCTGATTGCGCTCATTGCATTCTGCGGCTTCCTGTTCTTTGCCGGGCTGCAAGTGATCGGTCTACTCGGGGCCGATGAGCCGCGCTACGCGCAGATCGCGCGCGAGATGCTGGCGCGTCACGACTGGGTGACTCCCACATTGTGGGGGCAGCCGTGGCTGGAGAAGCCCCCATTGCTCTACTGGGGCGAGATGCTGGCCTACAAAGCCGCTGGCGACGTGAGTGGATGGGCGGCGCGGCTGCCCTCGGCTGTGTTGTGCACGCTGATGGTCTTCTTCATCTACGTGTGGGCGCGGCGCTTTCGCCGAGGCATGCAACTGGATGCCGCGCTGATCACGGCGGCGGCAGTCATCGTCATTGGCTTTGGCCGAGGCGCGAGCACCGACATGCCGCTGGCGGCGATGTTCACCATCGCCATGCTGTCTTGGTATGGATGGTATGAATCGCAGAACCGCGCATGGTTGCTGGGGTTCTACGCATTCGCCGGATTGGGTACGTTGGCCAAAGGGCCGGTCGCTGTGTTCCTCGCAGGACTGCTCGTGGTGGCGTTCGCTGCGCTGCGGCGCGACTGGCGGTTGGTGCTGCGCACTTTGTGGCTTCCGGGCATCGCGCTATATCTCGCCGTGGTGCTTCCGTGGTTTATTGCGGTGCAGCGCGCCAATCCGGAATTCTTCCGCGTTTTCATCCTGGAGCACAATCTCGCGCGTTATACGACTGACGTTTATCGCCACAAGCAACCATTCTGGTATTACGTTCCGGTCGCGCTTCTCGGGTTGTTGCCGTGGACCGTGTTCGTCATTACCGCTCTGGTGGATGCCATCCGCGACTGGCGTTTCTCGGTCGCTGAGCCGCAGGGCAGGGAAGACCTGCGGACATTTCTCGCGCTGTGGTTTCTGCTGCCGATCGTTTTCTTCTCGCTGTCGCAGTCGAAGTTGCCAGGATACATTCTGCCGGCAATTCCAGCGGGGACGATTCTGCTGGCGGATTTCGTGTTGCGCCGCGAGCAGGAAGGTGACAAACCCAGCTTGTGGTTCGCGATAACGCATGCTGTGCTGTGCGCTGGGTTTCCAGTTGCGGCGCTGATCGTGCCTTTCAAGCTTCTGCATGTGGGAGTCAGCAAGCCCGCGATAATTGTTGCAGCCGCGCTGGCGATTATCACGGTTCTGACTTTGCTGGTAAGCCTGCGATCCCAAGGGTATCGCTTACTGCGCTTCACTACGTTGGTGCCGTTGTTGATTACGTTCGCGCTGGTGTTGCGGGGAACCGCGCCGATTATCGATGTGCTGCAGTCGGCGCGTCCGGTGCAGATCACTCTCGGCCAGACGGCGATAGGAGAGATTCCGTCGGTCGCGGTCTATGATGTCCCGCGCAGTGTCGAATACGGACTTGGGTTCTACCGCAACCAGAAAATCTCGAGCTACGAGCGTAATGAAATTCCGGAGGGCGACCACCTCGTGGTCGCCGCTGCGGGATCCAAAGCCGAACTGGAGTTGGAGTTTCGGCTGAAGGGCCGTCGCGTCACCCGAGTTGGAGGGTTTGCGCCGCAGCACCTGGACTTCTATGTGGTTTCGGGTGGCACTTCCTCGCAGCCAAATCCATAACTCGTGTGCCGGGTAGGCGACCCGAATGTGCCCGGTGCCCGCTCTCGCCGCAGTCTTTTATACTGTCAAAATTCCTTAGAATCAGAGCTTTAGAGGGAATTTTCGCGCAAAATCCGTGATTTCAATGGTTTACACGTAAAATCCTCTATTCAAATAACTTCAGGATTGTTTACTTGACAAAAGTGGCAATCGAGCGCAGGGTGAGCGTAAGCACCCGATTGGTGGTGCCAATTGAGGGCCGTTAGGCCGTGGGTTGAACCCCGGCCGAAACCAAAGCGAGCCCTTATCAGAAGGGACAATGTGACAATAGCCGCAGGATTCCGCTGCGATGGGGGCGTGCTGCTGTGCTCGGATTCGCTCATTAGCGGCGGATCGGTTAACAATCAACAGAGAAAAATCATTCCCTTCAATCTGCCACAGATAAAGGCTAACGTGGCGATTGCTTTAGCGGGAAGTGTGCCTCATTGTTTGAGCGTGATTGGTCGTCTATCACACAAGCTAAACCAGATATCGGCGGCGACTGGACTCGACGATGCTCTATTCGTGTCAGTATTTGAGGATGTTCTTGCTAAATTTCACGCCAAGCACCTTTTCCCACATCCGCACTATCGCTATGACGGGGGACCCTCCGTGTACTTCATAGCCGCCGTTCAGTACCAGGAAAAACAGCGCACATCCCTCTTTACGACCTCTGAGACTGTGGTATCCCAAACATACGATTTTGCATTTACTGGAATTGGCGAATCAATCGCTCGATACATAGTCGAGCCACTAGCTAAAACCGTAACGTGTTCGCTCGGCGACGATCAAGTGCTACTTATCGCAGATCACATGTTGCATCAAGTTAAGCGTTTCGTGCCGGGATGCGGCGACGCGAGCCAATTCTTTTATCTCGGAGACAACGGGGCGTTCCATCCTCCAGTTCACGGAGCGCTGCTGCCCGAGGACAGATCGGAGACGTTCAGGAGGATTATGGCCGACCTGTTTTTCGCAAGCGCCAATTTAGATTTAGACGATGACGCCGTGGCGCTTTCTGTGGAGTTGACGGATCAGAGAATCAAAAACATCAGGAAAGAGCAAAGGGCTGAACGGGAGAAGAGACGGCAGCTAGGAGCCAAAATATTTGCGAACCCCATAATCGGAGTTGGGCCGTTCCCAAGATCAACAAGAATCAAGCGGCAGTTAGCTGATCGAACGTCAAAGGGTCCGCAGTAATCATATGGCGCAAGGTATCAACAAACAGATCGGGGCGCTTACGGCGGTCAAACCGGAAGGTCATTTCGTCCAAGTAGGCTTGCAGATGTTTGGGGCTGATGCGATGCCAAGTACCAACAATGCCGCGCTTCAACAGCGAGAAAGCCGATTCGACGGTGTTAGTGTGAATGTCAGTTCCAAAGCGGACGTACTCTTTGGCGCTATGGTTCACGGTCTCATGCTTACTCTTGAGGTCTTCCATAGCCTTTGGGTAGGCGCGGAGGTCGTCGGTCACGATAACGTCAACGTCGGTGCTGATGTTCTCTTGGATGTACTTTGCCAGCGTGCCGCTTTTGGCATCGGCGGCATGGAAGAAACGAACATCGCCGCCTCTCTGACGAATGCCGATTACACATTCCTTATGGTCTCTACGCCCCTGCCAATGACGACCGCGCTTCTTTCCGCCGACGTAAGTTTCGTCCATTTCGACAGTGCCGCTCATCATCGGACGTTCAGCAGCGGCCATAGCCTTGCGGATGCGATGGCACAGATACCACGCGGTTTTGTAGCTGATCCCGAGCATCCGCTTAATCTGATTGGCGGACATTCCCTTGCGCGATTCACAGATCAGGTGGGTAGCAACAAACCACTTCAACAGCGGCAAGTGGGAATCATGGAAGATCGTGTTAGCGGTGACGCTGAATTGGTAGTCGCATTCTTTGCAGTAGAGAAGTTTAGAAGTGAGCTGTGCTAGTCCGCGGGTGTAGCAACGTGGGCACTCGGGGCCGAGAGGCCAGCGCAAGCGTTCCAGTAGTTCGCGGCAGCGGTCGTCGGAATCAAATGCGGTAGTAATGTCCAATAGGGTCATAACGCCACCTCGGAGAGAAAATGACAAAGGAAAAAAGAATCTTGATCGAACCGGTAGATATTCAGGGCATCGAATTTGAATGCCCCCGCTGTGATGTACGCCAGTATGTACCGCTTGGCAAAATTGACGAACTTACCATCAGATGCCCAAACTGCCGCGAAGAGTGGTTCAGTGGGCGCGATAATGCGGATCATATCAACCTCAGTAACTTCGTCGGCTACTTGCGCAGCGTGATCGCCAGACCGCCAGCCGTTAAAATTCGCCTTCAGTTGCCGAGCGAGGATGGCCAATGACCGACGACAAGTCGAAGAAGGAACAACTAAAGCGGGTCCCGACTCGCAAGCTACTTGCTTCAATAAAGCGGGATATTCGGCAGTCTGTGAGGGCTGCTGTAGCACCCAAACCAAAGAAGCGTAAGTAGTTAACTCAAGCATAGGAGTATTTTGGCATGGGGACTTACTTTTGTAAAGTAAATAATCGTGAATAACTTAATACGCTCTCCTAAGGCGCTTTTTCAAAGAGCCGTTTGTCCGCCGCCCAAGCGCGGAGTAGCCAGGGACACAAATCCCTCGCCTCACAATCGACTTGATACAACACGGCCCAAGTGGCGTGAAAGGACGTGGATCACGTAACGGTGTGATAAGGGAAGGCGGGTCGTTTGTCCGCCGACCCCCACAATTGCTGGGTGCCCCGTTCTACGACGCGCGCAGCACGGCGTAGGGCGGGGCATTTTTCTGCGTCCACATCACTGACACACTTCCAAACTTTCGATAGCGTTTCGGCATGCCTTCGGGACTGAGGCGGTATCAGCAATCTCGTGGTCTCCATTTCCTGACATTCAGTTGCTACCGTCGTCAGCCGCTCCTTGCCAGCCCTCGGGCGCGCGACCTGTTCGAATTGGCGTTAGAGCAGTCGCGAATCCGTTACGGATCCTGCGTCGCCGGATACGTCGTGATGCCCGAGCATGTTCACCTTCTGATGGCGGAACCCGAACACGGCACCCTCGCCAGCGCGGTGCAGGCGATTAAGCAGTCGGTATCCCGAAAACTGATTGGCGAGCGCGAGCACTTCTGGCAGGCGCGCTATTACGACTTCAACGTCTGGACGGAGAAGAAGCGCATCGAGAAATTGAAGTACATACACAGGAACCCGGTGAAGCGGGGGTTGGTGGAGCGGCCCGAAGATTGGGCCTGGAGCAGTTTCCGGCACTATATGACCGGAGAAGCGGGCGTGGTTGAAATTGAGTCTCCATGGACTGCGTATCGTCGCAGACAAATGGGACTGTCGGATCGCGTGTGCTCGGTGAAGGTCGAAGTTCTATGAATGAAGAAAAAGCCCCGCCCTACCTTCGGTAGAACGGGGCACCCAGGTTAGGTTTTGCGTTGCCCGGGCCACCCGCCATTTGGACCCAAGTTGGACCCAAGTTGGACCCAAGTTTCAACGTTGACCGATCTGATCGATTTCCTTCTTGATGGCTAGACTGTCGAGGCTAGATAAGGGCAGACTCAGAAAAAGGCTGATCCTGCGATCGAGCATCATGAAAGCGTCGCGGAAAGCGCGGTCGATCTCGTCCTCTGATCCGGTAACAGCGGCGGGATCGGGAACACCCCAGTGTGCTGTCATGATGGACCGGGCAGAGTTCTTAAGGGTTGTCGGTTACTGCTGATTCCCTGTTGGGAATGCCTCCAGTTCAATCACCACCTGCGGCACTCATCGCCCGGTGCCGCGGATATAGACGATCAAGCCGCTGGGGGTCGGATTTCCATAATGATCTGTGTAGTTGGTGACGACAAAGTCAAGTCTATTGACGCCGGGGACAAACGGCGCCTGGTGCGAATAGGGGATGGTAGCATTTGTATACTGCAAGAATCCGTAGAGGGCACCTCCTACCGTGCACACGTTCGTTGATACGCCATTGACATATATACACGCGTTATTGTCAGCAGCAAAAAACAGGCTCAACACTACGGTTTCTGGGTCTACACAGCACAAATCGAAGCTGGTCTGATAGTCGTACGCTCCCGCAGGGACATCCCCGGGATCCGATGAGCCATAGTCGCCGGAATTTATCCATTCTGAACCGGGCAGAGGCGAGACCCAAAGTTCAAATAGCGGCGTCACCGTATACCCGAGTCCCCCGGTAAAGTCCGGGCCATATAGCGCGCCGGGACCCGAGACGATTTTGTAGTGGGAATCGACCGCACCCTTGGATCCTAAGGAGTGGTGGTTATCATCGACCCCAGTGTTATAAAGAGTAGTGATCGGAATTTGGGCAAAGGCGGGCGCGATCGCCAAGACGAAGAACGCCACAGCCAGCAGATAATACTTTGGCTGCTTTATCGACAGACTGCTTGATTCAAGATTTGCAGCTATCATGACTGTTCGTTGACTAGCGCCTGCGATCGTGTATCCTTGCATAGTTCGCGCATTCATGTGAACCTCCTTTTGCTCATAGGTTGTGGCGACAGGCCAAGTGCGCGGGGTTGTAATAAGCGGCTCCTTTTGATAGCAGCCTCAATGAGCTTCCAGTGGACTAACAAGCCCGTAGATCTCAACTATGAGCCCTGTGGGGGTAGTGCCGATATTGTTGACTATAAAGTCGAGCCGGTTAGTACCGGTGACAAACGGCGCTGTCGGCGTCGGACCCGTGAAGTAAAAGAATGTGGGGATTGTGAATCCGCCTGTGGTACACGTACCGGTGTTCACACCGTTGACCCAAATACAGGCGCCGTCGTCTGCTGCGAACTGTCCGGTCAAAATTACTTGTTGTTTTGTCAGGTCAACACAATCCTCCTTCAAATAAAAGCTAGTTTGGTAGTGGTAGGGTCCCGCGGCAACCTTCGCTTGTCCATCGCCGCTGCTGAGAGGACCGAGCCACTCCACAGGAGAACCATTCCACCACAGCTTATTTGGAATGGTTGTATATGCTAGACCTCCGGTAAAACCATATCGGCCATAGGGTGACCCCTGGTATAACGCGGCGGGGCCGGATACGATTGCGTAGTGAGGATCAACAGTGCCGTTAGGATGGCCATTGTTTAAGGGGGCACCGTCGTCATCCACTCCTGTGTTGTAAAGGGTTGTAATATAATACGAAGGCAACAGCTGCGGATTTCCCGTAGTGTGCTTTTGATCTCGAACCGCATTCTTCTGTCCCGCTTAGCGTGCGTTTGGATGTTGAACTTCTTCTGGTCCTCGGTTGTGGCTACGGGTTCAAAGGCTGACCTGGCGCTCAGTTGTAGTAACCTATGATCTCGTAACTGTTTGGAGTCAACGAATGTATATCGTTTGGTGAGTCATATGCAACGGGGCAGCCTAAGGACCATGAGGAAAGACACTGCTTCACATCCCAGAGCACAGGATCAGTGGTTTTCTTCGCGGCCCGTAGGCGGTCGCATCCTTCAGCGTCAACCACGCATTTGGACCTGGCAGAATGACCCCTTTCCCCCCGTTGAGACCGGACACCGTCACTTCAGCGACCTGGTAGCCTTCCTTGTTCGTGAAGAGATAGGTGATTGCGAGCGTGCCGCACTCTGCACAACCTGCTCCGCGTCCATAGTTAGTGTTCAGAAGAGACCCGTTGTCGATACCAAATCGCAAGCTGTCAAGGGACCAAGTGACACTAGTCACCGTGTCTCCAGGGTGAAGCCATACACCGAACTTGAGCTCGGTGACAGTGAGGCCGCGAAGGTCTATGACGTTAGAGACTAACGAGTCGGTCACTTCGCCCCCATTGCTGATCTTGTATCCGGCTGTGGTGCCGTCAATGGGGTAGTTGCCAAACAACACCGTGTCGGCCGCGACCGTAACTGCTGTTAGGGTTAGGCAGAGAACTATCAGCAAGCCCACGATATGAAGTTTCGCTTTCATAATGACCTCCCTGTGGTCGTGGTTTAGGCGGTGGTTATGGTTAAAGAGTGAAGACCAACTACACCGCGTCGCGATTCCGCAAGATAAGAGCAAATATTACCCCTTGGGTGTGGAAGTGGACTGGCTCCGGGCCCGCAGCTCAGGGTTCGCGCTCAAGGCAACAGAAGAGTCCTTTAAACATGCGCTCCGGCTCACAAAGAGAAGTGTGACCACATGGCGCCGCGGAGAGCCAGGGACGACGAGAGCGGCGCTGACTTCAGTAGGGCCCAGGGGAAAGGCTTCTTTACTGCTGCTGCCGCTCCGTAAAAGGATCAGCGGATACCATGCAGAAGTCCCCTGCCTCGATTGATATCAGCTAAGTGCTGATGGCCCCGCGCCCAGAAAGGGTCACGAGGTGTCGTACTTAATGGGGCCGAATTGCGGAATTTCTCGGCCAGAATGACATCATAGTGTTCCTAGTCTGTCAAGATGTCAAGCACTCTTTGCTACGACAAAGGTCGGTAGCACATGATATGTCCGGTTGAGATAGCACGTGATCTGTCCGCTTTTCCGGCGGCGAGAGTAGGAGACCATGGCCAGCATGGAGTCTTACTCGAAGGCCGCGATGGAGCGGGCGATGAAAGTGCAAGAAGTGATCTTGCGGGCCATGGCGAAGAGGCTCACCTGGTGGCAGGCGGCCGAGATTATCGGCATCAGCGATCGGTCGATGCGGCGCTGGCGGGAGCGGCTGGAAGAGTTTGGCTATGACGGGCTGTTCGACCGGCGGCGGGGACAACCTTCTCCCAAGCGCGTCCCGCTGGCGACGGTGGAGCAGGTCTTGGGGCTGTATCGGGAGCGCTATTTCGATCTGAACGTGCAGCATTTTCACGAGAAGCTGCGGACCGAGCACCAGATCGAGTTGAGCTACACCTGGGTGAAACAAGCTCTGCAAGGGGCCGGACTGGTGGCCAAGGGGCGCAAGCGCGGGGTCCATCGCAAGCGGCGCGAGCGGCGGCCGTTGCCCGGCATGCTGCTGCACATCGATGGCAGCCGTCATCGCTGGTTGCAGGACGAGCGCTGGTACGACCTGATCGTCATTCTGGATGATGCCAGCAGCGAGATTTACTATGCCCAACTGGTGGAGGAAGAATCGACGGCGACGGTGATGGCCGGGTTGCGGGAAGTGATCGAGCGTAAAGGGCTCTTCTGCGCCCTCTACAGCGACCGCGGCAGCCATTTCTGGCTCACGCCCAAGGTGGGAGGCAAAGTCGATCCCCACCGCTTGACCCAAGTGGGACGCGCCCTGCGGGAGTTGGGAGTGCAGATGATCCCGGCCTACTCGCCGCAGGCGCGGGGGCGTAGCGAGCGCAGCTTCGGAACCTGGCAGGGGCGGTTGCCGCAGGAGCTGCGGTTGCAGGGCATTACCACGCGGGAGGCGGCGAATGGGTTTCTGCGGGAGCACTACATCGCCGAGTTCAATGGCCGCTTTCAGGTGGCGCCCGCCGAACGCGGCAGCGCGTTTCTCCCCTGCCCAGGCAAGAATCTGGACCTGGTCTTCTCCCTGCAGTTTGAGCGGACGGTAAATCGCGACAACACCGTCAGCTTTCAGAACCTGCAGCTACAGATTGAACGGGTGCAGTGGAGAGGGACGCTGGCCGGCTGCACTGTCATGGTTCATCAGCACCTGGATGGGACCATCAGCCTTACCCACGGACCGCACCGGCTGGGACGCTATAGCGCCCAAGGTGTGGCCATAACGTCCACGCAAAACGCGGCGCGAAACGCTGGGGAAAAGACGCGCCGTGGAAAAGCCCAAAAGCAGGCTTTTCCCCCGCGCTTGGAAATCCCGCCAAGTACGCGGGATTCCCACTTTCCCACAGCGACGACGGCGGCTATATGACTAAATCTAAAAACCAAAACCGGACATTTCACTTGCTACAAAAAGCGGACATTTTAACTTGCTACGACAAAGGGAAATCGTGAATTCGCACTCGCCCCGCGCACCACGAAGTTGCGTGTAGCAGTTTCTTTGCGTTCGCATAAGCATCACCCATCCCTCCGTTTGATTAGTTCGCTCAATCCGCACTAGACTGACTCAGCGACCAGTGTTGGTGCGCTAAACCAGACTCCGCGTTAGTGGAGCGGTGTCGAACCGGAGTGCCGCCGGCTGAAGCCGGCTGTAATTTTAATAGGCTGTGGCAACGCGGCGCTAAAGCGCCGCTCTACCACGCCGATAGCCGCAGCAATTAGTCGGCGGCCTATGCGAGTTCTGGGGCGCGGGAGCTATGGCGGTACGCAATCCAATTCGGCCGGCGACGGGGGCGGAGATCCTCGACCTGAGGCACTTCTCGTCGGCGGACTTGCGTCCGCTGCTCGACGAAGAGGTCGAGAGCTGGGGCGAGGCGCTGGCGTGGGACTATCGCAGTTCGTCGGAGATGATCCTGCGGTATGTCGATGCCAAGATTCTGCCGGGGTACGCGGCGGTGGAGCGCGGCAGCCTGGTGGGGTACTCGTTTTTCGTTTATGAAGGCAGCAAAGGCGTGATTGGCGACCTGTTCGTGTCGCCGCGGCGTGCGGATACGCGCGCCGTCGAAGTGCGGCTGCTGGAGCACGTGATCGAGACGCTGCAACAGTCGCCGGGAGTGCATCGGGTGGAGGCCCAGTTGCTTGCGCACGATACAGGGGAAGTCGCCGCTCCGTTTATGAGTAACGGATTTCAACGCTTTCGCAGGCTGTTTCTAAGCCTGAAGCTGGCGAGTGGAGAGGGTGATTCCGTGGCGGCGTCGCGGCCGTTGAAGAATGTCGCGATACGCCGCTGGACGGAGGCGGACTACCAGCCCGCGGCGGGGATCATTACCGCTGCGTACCGGGCGCACATCGATTCTGAGATCAACGATCAGTACCGCACCAACGCCGGGTCGTTGCGCTTTCTGAACAACATCGTGCGCTTTCCGGGATGCGGCGTATTCGACGCGGAGGCGTCGTTTGTGGCGATTCATCAGCCGACGGATTCGCTGATTGGAGTGATTCTGTGCTCGCGGGTGCGCGACGACGTGGGACATGTGACCCAGGTGTGCCTACTTCCGGAACATCGTGGTGAGGGCATTGGCGAGGCCCTGATGGCGGCGACCAGCAACGCGCTGCGGCGACGGAGATTCAATCTGCTGACGCTGACGGTGACCGAGGCGAACCATCGCGCGGTGGATCTCTATCGCAAGATGGGGTTCGAGGAGAAGCGGGTGTTCGATGCGTTTGTTTGGGAAGGGTAGGAAGACAGTGGTTAGTGGATAGTGGTTAGTGGATAGCGGGGGGGGGGAAGCATCGCTGTTAACTATCCACTAATCACTACCCGCTGTTTTTTAGTGTTTCAGCAGCCACATCGCCCACGAAGCCACAATTACTCCACCTACAAAAAGGACAAAGCAGTAGGCGCCGTAGCGCAGCATTTCGCGCGTGGTATTGCGCTGGGTGATGCCGAATACCGTGGAGGCGCAGGCGGCGAATACGACAGCGGCGGTGAAGTGCGAGAATTCGATGGTCATTGTTTCTTGCCGATCGCGATGTGGTAGGCGTCAACCGCAGAGATGATGTTCAGCAGTCCGGCGACCACGATGTACTTGGTGCCGTAGTCGGCCACGGCGCGCTGAATGTTGCCGGCACCCCAGTCCATGGCGCGCGCCACGAAGTAGAGCAGTCCGACACCAATGTCGCCCACGAATCCCAAAATGTCGAGCAGGTCGCCGGTGTTGAAGGCGTAAACCTTGCCTTGCATGCCGAGCCCGGCGAAAAACATGATGAAGACCGCCAGCATGAGCAGGAGGCCGCGCGTCCAGCGGCGCTGAATGAGATGTCCGAGGCCGGGAAGCAGCCATCCTGCAAGGGGCGCGATGATCGCCAGGTTGTTGTTGGTTGCGCTCAGGTTTTTCGAGACGCGCGCACCGGCTGTGGTTGTGTTCTGTACGTTCGCCATCAGATGAGCACCAGGTCGTTCTGGATCCGTCCGGTGACTTCGGCTTTGCCGTTGCGGATCATCATATCGATTTCGCTGCGCACGCCGAACTCCGGCAGATAGACTCCTGGCTCGACCGAGAAGCAGGTGTTAGGCAGGATCAGCCGGTCATCTTTCGTCTCGAGATTGTCGAGGTTGGCGCCGTTGCCGTGAATGTCGGAAGTAATGGAGTGCCCGGTACGGTGAAAGATCTGCGGGCCGTATCCCTTGCTGACGATGAAGTCGTGGACTGCTTGATCCACTTCCCAGCCACAAAGGTTCTTGCCCGTTTCGAACGCTTCCTTCACTTTGTTGATGCCGATGTCGCGGGCGTCACGCACGACGGTGAAGATCTCGCGCTGCTTGTCGCTGGGGGTTCCGATGACGCCGGTCCAAGTGATGTCGTAGAAGACTGAGTCCGGCTCATCGCACTTCGCCCAGATGTCGAGCAGCACGAAGTCGCCCTGCTTGATCGGCGCCGAAGTCGCGGCGGTGGGCTCGTAGTGCGGGTCGCCACTGTTGGCGTTCACGCTGACATTGGGCGGGTCGCAGGTGATCAAATCTTCGCGGCCGAAGGCTTCCATGATCCACTGCTGAATTTCGTATTCGTGGGTGCCGCCGTTGCGAACGCGGCGTCCGATTTCCTGAAATGCCCCAGCGGTGATCGCGTCGACCTTCGCCTGTGCCTTGTAGTGGCTGGCGATCTGCGCCTCGGTCAGCGTGGCCTCGAAGCGCGCGACCAGGTTGGCCGAAGTCTCGATCTCTTTGCCGAAGCTGCGGATGAGTTCCAACATTCCGGCGTCGACCAGCGAGATGTAGGGGATCTGGTTGTTGGGCGAATACTGCATGACCACCTTGTGGTAAGGCTTGACCATGGATTCGAGGTTCGCCCAGAGCTCCTCCCATGCCGAGTATTCGAGCTTGCGGCCGGGGAGCGAGTCGAGATGGTGGCTCTCGATGCGATGCACCAGCTTGACCGGCTCACCGTCGGCAGGAATCAGGTAAAACCAGCGACGGGTGGTGAGGCGGTCGGGGGGCAGTCCCAGAACGCGGTAGGCGATGGGATCGCGGTGATGATGGTCGTAAAACAGCCAGGCTTCGTGATGGCCGTCGCGCAGGGCAGCCTGAATTTCGGAAAGGTTCATGCGATTTCCATTGTAAATGACCGGGCTTATTTGCTGCGTTTCCCCAGCACGCGCTCGCGCGTCGCTGCTGGCAATGTCTCGCAGGCAGTTCGCAAGACCAGCCGCGGCGTGCGATCGCGAATCGCCATTAGGTAGGCGACGGTTTGGTCGGGATTGGCTTTGGCGGCTTCGCGCAGCAGCCAGCCTAAGCCTTTCTGAACCATGTCGTCCTCGCTGGCGAGCAGCAGTTCCGTCATATGTTGGATATGGTCGAAGTTCTTGTGCTGTCGCGTGCTATGAATCAGGCTGACAGCGGCTGCGCGTTGGTGCCAGATGCTTTTCTTCTTTGCCCAGCGCGGCAGGCGAGCGAGGTATATGTCTTTGTCAGCTACCATCGGCCCGATCAGGTAATGAACGAGCGCATCGTGATCGGCCCAGTTGCTCACGCGGTCGAGCCAGCTCTCGAACAGATTGAACTCGGTGCGGCCAAACTGCGTGGTCATGCCTTCCAGCAACATCACGGCGAAGTTTTTCTCTTCCATCATTTCGCCGCGAAATAGTTGATCGGCAACCAACAGCAGGTAGGGCAGGCCGTGCTCCGCGAGGATGGCACGGCGGAAGCGCTTCGCAACCTTGCGCAATTCCGCTGTGTACCAACCGCGCGACTTCACCTCGTGCTTGAAGAAACGTTGGACGTCTTCGGAGTGCGGCGCGGAGCCGCCATTCTTCAGGACGGTGCGGATGTGGGCGGCAATGTAGGCGGGCGGCTTTTGAGACTTTGCGGACATGGAATTCGGCCTCGCCAAGGGCAACGGCAATCAGAATGAGAATATCACCCCCTCCCCCACAGCCCTTTGTAATCAATGAGATATCAAGCAATTGTCGTGCAAAGATGCAGGAATAAATAACTTATGCCTACTTAATAGAAAACATTGGACTTACGATGTCGCATTCCGCTTCAAACATAAGCTTGAGGGCAGATCGGGTAACCGAGCTTTGCAACATTTCAAAGAGCGATTCGCGGCCGCGTCTTCAGCGCGAGCCGATAAGGGACACCAATCCCTTGCCTCACGAATTGTCTTGTACGCGTCGGGCTGGAATGAGGGAAGGACGTGGGACACAGGGGTGTGTGACAGGGTGAGCGATCCGAGCACTTCCAGGCTTGGTGTATCCCGTAGCCGAGCCGGAGTGCCGCCGGGTTAAAACCCGGCTCCCTTCAAAAGGCCGCTGGACGCGGCGCTGAAGCGCCGCTCTACCAAAAGGCCAAAGCCTACAACAACTCCGAAACCGCTCTAGGGCGTGTTAACACTAACTAGGTATCTAAGCGCTTCGACGATGAGGGCAAAGTGGAGGAAGGCAAGAAAGACCACATCCAGTTTGTC
>Ga0070765_100001271_pt1 | contig 15324 bp, 11 predicted proteins | sample HubBroMetageWFT5_FD_71516 | JGI IMG/M metagenome (GOLD analysis project Ga0070765, IMG submission 71516) | Warmed and freeze-thawed soil microbial communities from the Hubbard Brook experimental Forest, New Hampshire - Hubbard Brook CCASE Soil... | ecosystem: Environmental > Terrestrial > Soil... | reverse complement strand
TGGATCGACGGGGTCGATCTCGGCGGCCTCGATGAAGATGCGCTCGCCCGGTTCCGTCGCGTTCGGATCGGGATCGTCTTTCAGTCCTTTCACCTGTTGCCCACGATGACCGCCCTCGAAAATGTGGCGATCCCACTCGAGCTCGGCGGCCGCGCCGATGCATTTGCCGCAGCGTCGCAAGCCCTCGCGACGGTCGGCCTCGGTCACCGCCTGACGCATTATCCCGGCCAGCTGTCGGGCGGCGAACAGCAGCGCGTGGCGATTGCCCGCGCCTTCATCGCCGGACCAAAGCTGCTGCTCGCCGACGAGCCTACCGGAAATCTCGACGGTAATACCGGTCAGCTCGTCATCGATTGCCTGTTCGAGCAACATGCCCGGCACGGGACGACCCTGCTGTTGGTCACTCATGATCCCGCCATAGCCGAACGATGCGAGCGCCAGGTTCGGCTGATGGACGGCAGGATCGTTGAAGATCGCCGTGTCCCCCGCGGCCGGCTCGCCGCTGTCGGGAATGCGTTTTGAGCGCGGCCTCGCCGTTCTACGCGGTTCGCCTCGCGCGGCGCGAGTTGCGCGGCGGCATGAAGGGTCTCGGCGTCTTTCTCGGCTGCCTCGTCCTCGGCGTCACTGCGATCGCGGCGATCGGCTCAATTGCCGCTTCCGTCACCGCTGCGATCAAGGACGATGCGCGAGATCTGCTCGGCGGTGATGCCGAAGCGCGGCTCGCGTACCGACAGGCCAATCCGAATGAGCGAGATTTTCTGGAACAGAGCGGCTCCGTGTCGGAAGTTGCGACGATGCGGGGAATGGCGCGTACCGAGGACGGCACCAAGCGCAGCCTGATCGAGTTGAAGGCGGTCGACGCCGCATACCCGCTCTATGGCTCAATCGACCTCTCGCCGGCTCAAAACCTAACCCCGGCCTTGAGTTCGAGTGGCGGCAATTACGGCGCTGCGGTCGATCCTGCGATCCTCAGTCGTCTCGGCCTGGCGATCGGCGATCGAATAAAGATCGGCCAGGCACTCCTGCAGATCCGCGCCACAATCGTGCGCGAGCCCGACGCTGCCACGGCGGGTCTCATCTTCGGACCGCGCGTGCTGATCTCCGCGCGGGCGCTCGGTGAAACCGGGCTCATTCAGCCAGGCGCCCTGGTAACGTATCGCTACCGAGTGCGACTGCGCGCCGGGGTCGACCCAGTGGTTTGGGCAAAGACGGCACGCGCCGCCTTTCCGGAAGCCGGCTGGCAAATCCGCAGCTTTGGCGAAACCTCGCCTGGATTGCAGCGGCTGATCGATCGCGTGGGCCTGTTTTTGAGCCTCGTCGGGCTTACGGCTCTGCTGGTCGGCGGGGTCGGGATCGGCAATGCGGTCGGCAATTTCATTGCGGGCAAGACCTCGACCATTGCAACCCTCAAATGTCTTGGAGCCTCGAACCGGCTGGTCTTCGCGACCTACCTCACCCAAGTCTTGACCCTCGCCCTCCTCGGCATCATCGCCGCGCTCGCACTCGGGGCACTCGCGCCGGTCGCGGTGTCGCCCCTATTGGCGGGTGTTCTCCCGGTTTCTATCCGGTTTGCGATCCATCCGGCGCCGTTGGCGCTCGCGGCGCTATTCGGTCTGCTGACGACACTTGCCTTCTCGCTATGGCCGCTCGCCGGAGTCGGCCGGGTTTCCGCCGGGGCACTGTTTCGCGACATTGTCGACCGGGCGCGACGCCGCATCCCCGCCGGAATTCTTGGAACGACGGCGGCTTTGGTGCTCGCGCTCGCGGCTTTGGCGGTCTTCGCCGCGCAGGAGCGGAAGGTCGCGCTGTGGTTCGTTGCAGGGGCGATCGCCGCCTTTGCCCTCTTCCGGGGGACGGGCGCCGCGATCCTCTGGGTCGCAAGGCGGCTCCGCCGGCCACGCCGGCCGGTATTGCGCCTGGCGCTCGCCAATCTGCATCGCCCGCAAGCCCCGACAGCACAAATCGTCCTGTCTCTCGGGATCGGGCTGACCGTGCTGGTGGCTATTGCGCTGGTTGAGGCGAACCTCTCGCACGAGGTTGAGGCGCGGATGCCGGCGGACGCTCCCGCTTACTTCTTCATCGACATACAGCCCGATCAGCTGGCCGGATTTGCAGCTCTCGTGCAGGCCACCCCCGGGGCTCGTTTCGATCAGGTGCCGATGATGCGCGGCCGCATCACACGGCTGAACGGCGTGCCGGTGGAAGACGCATCCGTCGCGCCGGAAGCGCAGTGGGCACTGCGCAGCGATCGAGGCCTCACTTATGCGGCGGATTTGCCGCGAGGCTCGCGCCTGGCGGCTGGCACCTGGTGGCCGTCCGGCTATGAGGGCCCGCCGCTCGTATCCTTCGACGAGGCCCTTGCCCGCGGTATGGGGCTCAAAGTCGGCGATACCCTCAGCGTCAATCTCCTTGGCCGCGAAATCACCGCGACGATCGCCAACCTGCGGTCGATCGACTGGGAGCGGCTCGGCATCAACTTCGCGATGGTTTTTGCGCCGGGAACACTCGAAAACGCCCCGCAGACCCGCCTTGCCGCCGTCTATCTGCCGCAGAACGAGGAGGAGGGGCTGGTCCGTGCGGTCACCGAGCGCTTTCCCAACATCTCGGCGATCCATGTCCGCGAGGCGCTCGCCGCCGTCGACCGGATCATTGGCCTGATCGGGAACGCGATCCGCCTGACCGCTCTGGTGACCGTCGGCGCCGGCGCCCTCGTCCTGGGCGGCGCGGTCGCGGCCGGGCATCGGCGGAGGGTCTACGATGCCGTCGTGCTGAAGGTGCTCGGCGCGACGCGCGGCATGATCACGCGGGCTTTTCTGATCGAGAACGGCATTACCGGCGCGCTCGCCGCGCTGGTGGCCGGCGTCCTCGGCACCGTCGCCGCCTATTTCCTGGTGACTCGGCTGATGAAGATAGACTGGATTTTTCTGCCGGTCCCGCTGTTGTCGACGGTGACCCTCGCCGCGTTATTGACTGCGGCACTGGGTTTTGCCGGAACCTGGCGCGCGCTCGGCGCCAAGCCGGCCTCCTACTTACGGAACGAATAGCGTTCCCGTAAGGATCTTGCTCGGGTACGCCGCGGTGGGTGAGTATTGAAAAGATCTTGTTTTGTGCCAATATCGCGGGCACGAGGAATCTCCCTCGCTCTCGCTTCTCTCCTTGGAGGGGGTTTATGGCTTTAGGTTCGCAGCCCCGCTGGACGGTGCGGTCGGCGGACGCCCGGGTCGGCATCGATGTCGGCCTGCGGGATTACATGCTCCGCGTCTACAACTACATGGCGTCGGGGCTCGCGCTTACAGGCATCGTGGCTTATGTCGCGGCCTATTCCGGCTTCTATGCATCGATCGCGCGGACACCGCTGATCTGGCTGGTCATTCTGGCGCCGCTCGGCCTCGTGATGTTGATGAGCTTTGGTGTGCAGCGGATGCAGGCGAGCACATTGCAGCTCGTCTTCTGGCTCTATGCCGGGCTGATGGGTTTGTCGCTCGCCATGGTGTTCCTGGTGTTTACCGGGGCGAGCGTCGCGCGCGTGTTCTTCATCACCGCCGGCACCTTTGCCGCGATGAGCCTCTACGGCTACACCACGCAACGCGACTTGTCGCAGTTCGGCTCATTTTTGTTTATGGGGCTGATCGGCATCATTATCGCGTCGCTGGTCAATATGTTCCTCGCCTCCTCGGCGCTGCAGTTCGCAATTTCGGTGATCGGCGTCCTGGTCTTCACCGGATTGACCGCGTGGGACACGCAGCAGATCAAGGAGATGTATTACGAGGGCGACGGCTCCGAAATCGCCGGCAAAAAGGCCATCATGGGCGCGTTGCGCCTCTACCTCGACTTCATCAACCTATTCATGATGCTGATGCAGCTGCTAGGTACCCGGCGCGACTAACCAAGCCGAAACGGAACGACCCTCGCTCGGCCGGGCCTCGCGCCCGGCCGATTTTTTATGTGCTTGAGAAGAATTGAGGGGGAAGTCATGAGGGAATTGGGCGGGAAGTACCGCTGCGCAGCTTTTGTCGCGCTGACGATGCTGATGACAGGGTTCTTCACCGGCACGGCCTCGGCGGGCGCACTCGATCGGATCAGCCAGGAGAAGGCGATCCGGATCGCCTATCGCGAAGATGCGCCGCCCTTTTCCTACAAGGACAAAATCGGCGAGCCAGTCGGCTTCATGGTCGATCTCTGCCGGGAGGTGGCCAAGAAGCTCGCGGACCAGCTCCAGCTCGCCTCCCTCAACGTGGTCTATGTTCCGGTCACCGCCGCCGACCGCTTCGAGGCGATCCAGCAGCAGAAGGCGGATCTGCTGTGCGAGCCGACGAGCGCTACCCTGTCTCGGCGCGAGATCGTCGGTTTTTCGATTCCGACCTTCGTCGACGGCGCCAGCCTGATGATCCGAGCCGATGGACCCCATGATCTGAAAGCAATGGCCGGCAAGAAGATCGGCGTGCTCGGCGGCACCACGACCGAGCAGTCGCTGCGGGATTCGCTCAAGGCGGCGGGTATTACCAGCGACATCATCCCCGCCAAAACCCACGCCGAGGGCGTCGCGCTGCTCGCGGAGGGCAAGATCTCCGCCTATTTCGCAGACCGGTCTATTCTGGTCTCCCTGATCAATCACAGCAAAGCGCCCGGCAAGCTTATGTTGGCCGAGAACTATCTGTCGGTTGAGCCCTATGCGCTCGCGCTGCCCCGCGGCGACGAGGAGTTTCGCCTTGCCGTCGACCGGGCACTCAGCCACATCTACCGCAGCGGCGAGATCGGCCCCCTCTTCAAGCGCACCTTCGGCGACGCCAAGCCGGGCCAGGTCCTCGGGACGCTGTATTTCATAACGGGACTTCCTGATTAACTTAGCCCCGCCACGCGCTGTTTCCTTTCGCATTATGGAATGGAGCTATGCGCCGTGCTGTCATTACTGCTCGCTGCGATTTTCTTCGCCGGGATTCATCTGGGTGTCGCCGGCACGACAATTCGCGACCGTGCGATCGCGGCATTGGGCCAAAGCGGTTATAGGGTCGCCTTCTCGATCGCCACCGTGGTTGGGCTCGCATGGTTGGTGACGGCTTACAATTGCGCCCCCTACGTTGTTACGTGGGGGATGCTCGAGTGGTGGAAGCCATTCGCCATAATCCTGATGCTCCCCGCTTCTCTGCTGGTCGTCATCGGCCTGACGACGCCAAACCCGACCGCAGTCGCCCAGGAAAATCGCCTCGCGCAACCACCGCAGGGCATCGTTCGGGTCACCCGACATCCGTTCCTGACGGGTGTCGGCCTCTGGGCGCTCGTGCACCTGATTGGCAACGGCGATGTTGCCTCGCTTGTCTTTTTCGCGGTTTGGGCTGTCGTCGCTCTCGCCGGGACAGTATCGATCGATAGAAAGCGCCGGCGTCTTCTCGGCGAAGCTTGGGAGCCATTTGCGGCGCAAACCTCCATCGTTCCATTCGCGGCAATTGTCGCTGGGCGAAATCGGTTCAGCCCCGGCGAAATCGGCGTATGGCGCTGGGGCGCCGCCGTTATCGTCTATGTGCTGATGCTCGTCGGACACGCGGATGTCGTCGGCGTCTCGCCCTTTCCGGCGTAAAGAGTACCCGGCGTCCAGCTCGAGGCCGATGCGCCCAACAACGACAAGTGCGATGCGTGAGTTCGTATCCCCCACCATGGGGTGAATCAGGGATTATGCCCCAATGCGCTCGGAGAAGGACAAGATGCTTGCCGGGGAGCTATATGATGCGAGCGCCCCCGAGATTCAGGCGGAGTTGGCGGCAACCCATCGGTGGCTCGCGCGCTACAACGCCGCACTCGATATGGCGTCCTCCGACCGGCACACCCTATTGCGGGAACGCCTCGCGGCCGTTGGGGACGATGCAGTAATCCGGCCACCCTTCCACTGCGATTACGGCTTCAATATAAGCCTGGGCGCGGGCGCGTTCCTGAACTTCAACTGCGTGATCCTGGATGTTGTCGAGGTCATGATCGGCGACCGCACTCAGATCGGGCCGGGGGTGCAGATCCTCGCGGCCGACCATCCACGCGACCCAGCTCTAAGAGCCTCGGGCCTCGAATTCGGGCGTCCGGTCCGTGTTGGACGTAATGTGTGGATCGGGGCGGGTGCAATCATTTTGCCCGGCGTTTCCATTGCCGACGATGCGCTGATCGGCGCAGGCAGTGTGGTCACCCGTGATGTGCCTGCTGGAGCTACCGCTTTCGGCAATCCCGCACGTGTGCAAGACACGTTTTGACGGGCTCCATCTGTCAGATTTTGACCGAAAGTCAGTTCGCGAGTGGCAATGCTGGGGCTTTCGGATCGGTACAGTCCATTGGTACATCCAAGTGGATCATTTCACGTGGAAGAGGAAGAACTTAGTTGCCTGCCAACAACTTACGTCGGTACAGTCTGGGCGTCCTCCACCCCAGCCAATTCCTTCAAAGCTCTAGAACGACGGCACCATTGCCCCCATAAGCGCGACGCGGCTAAGATTATCGCTGAGTGGTGCGATCACGATCGAGGAGCGAAGATTCATGCCAGCGCAAGCCGCAACAGCAACAAACGGTCGTCAGGAAGCGCCTCGGCTATATCGGGAGCTCGAAGATCGCATGCTCGCCCGCGACCAGGAGGGCGGCAGCCGCATCTACTACGAATTGCTCCGCCGCGGGCGGCCCCTGCCGGAGATCATGGCCGAAGCAGTGCGCATCCATGCGCCCTATACGCATGTGCCATACCATCAGCGCATCGACGACGGCTTCCCCAACTTTGTCAACAACGACCATTGCCTGCTTTCGTCGCGCGCGGCGGTCAATCTGCAGAGGATGCTGCCCGAGAAGCTCGCCGGGCTGCCGCTCGCGCAGACGATCTGGTACATCCCGTCCGGGCTCGACATCTGGAACCAGAAAATCCTGAAGGCGCCGGGCCATTACGCGACGCGCGGCTACAAAATGCCGAACGCCGAGCCACCAAAGCCGGTCGTCTATTGGCCGGACCAGGAGCCGCTCAAGGAAACCGGGCCGTTAAACGAGCGGCTGAACAATTGGCTCACACTGGTCGAACGCGGTCAGGTCATCGACGCCTATCGTGTCTTCCTCGGCCTGATGGAGGAGACCGAGCACCGCAAGGAGGTGCTGGCCCAACTGGTCTTTGCCGGCATGATCGATGTGCAGGACCGGATGCTCTACAATCGCTCCTACACGACCGGGCACAAGGCGTACCGCGCGCGGTCTGTCGTCGAAATCGGCAATGCGATCGGCTGGGACAATGCCCATGACGTGATCTATGCGGGCGCGCTCGACATTGCGGTCGGTCCGCGCTGGCACTCGGTCTATGAGATGGCCTGCAACGTCGTCACAATCTTTATCGAAGGCAAGGAGGTGCATGCCGTTCCGCAAGGCGGCACGGTCGAGCGCGAGCGTGCCCTGCTGGCCAATACCGGATCACTGAACGAAAGCGAGAACGAGGAACTGATCGGCGCGTTGATTCATCAGCACGAGCCCGCCTATATCGAAAAGATCAGCGCGCTGTTGTTAGCCGGCAAATCGCCGCGCCGCATCATCGATGCGATCCAGCTCGCCGCCGCCCAGGTGGTTCTGGAGACGGTGGGGCCGAACAATTTCTCGATGCCCCAGCACACCTACGAGTACTGCAATACGATCGGCTGGTTCTACGACAATTTCGAGCACCCGCAACGGCTGAAGCTCCTCTATGTGGCGGGCTCCATGGTCAACCAGGCGGCGTGGAACCAGCGGAGCTCCGGTTGGCTCAAATCCGACCCGATCAAGGCTCCGAGCGGCGCCGGCCGGATGAGTGGCAGCGAGATCATCGGGCATTTGGAGACCGCGCTCGCCGCTCTCGACCCGCCACAGGCAGTGGCCTGGACCAAGGCCTATCTCGACAGCGGCGAAGACCGCTCGCTGCTCGCCCAGCGCCTCGCCTTGATGGCGACGCGGATCGGCAACGACCCGCACAATCAGGAGATCCCGCAATGCATGATCGAGGATTACAACAAAAGCCAGAGCCGTGACCGCGAGCGGCTATTGCTCGCCTGCGCTCATATTTCGGCAGGCCACCGCAAATACGGTGATTTTTTCGAAGCCAGCCGCCGCTTTGGCGAGGCGATGGATCTCGCCGAGCTACACTGATCGGACTGGGCGGGCCCTCACCCTCCCAGCCCTGCCGGGCTGAGCCCCTCCCTCTCCCGCACCGCGATCCGGGAGGAGACAGGTGAGGGTGACTCGCCGTGCTCAGTGAAACTGCGGTTTTACCTTCTCGCAGAGCAGCTGCAGTGATCTCATCACCTGGTGATGCGGGATCTTGGTGCCGCAGTTCATCTCGCACAGGATGCCGTCGAGAGCGAGAGTTTCCTGCAGACCCATCAAGCGGTCGGCGACCCGCTCGGGCGAGCCGACGATCAGCTTTTCGCGCAGCGCCTCTTCGTAGGTGATGGTCTGCAGCCGCCGGCCGCGCGCCGCCCGCACGTCGCCTTGCTGCACCCCGGCGCGAGTTGCCGAATCCTCGAGCCGCTCGCCGAGATAGCGGTAGAAATACATGATGCTTTCCTCCGGCTCCTCGCGCGCCGCTTGGTCGGTGTCGGCGACATAGACCGGAGCGCGCAAGAAGACCTTGCCCTCGCCGGGATGGCCCGCCTCCTTCCAGGCCTTGCGATACGCCGTGATATTCGGCTCCAGCTCTTCGAGCGTGCCCTGGCGCACCGCGACCAGCACGCCATGCCCGAGTTCGGCGATGCGCGGGAAGGTATCGGCGCTGTTGGCGGCGATGCGGATGTCCGGCCACGGTTTCTGATAGGGTTTTGGCGACACCTTGACGTTTTCGAAGCTATAGTATTTGCCGTTATAGGAGAACGACGGCTCGGTCCAGGCCCGTTTTAGGATTTCAAGGGTCTCGGCAAAGCGTTCCCGGCTCTCGCCGTAGGGCACCCCATAGGCTTCGTAGGTTCGCGGGAAACCGCTGCGACCGACCCCGAAAATCAGCCGGCCTTGGCTGATCTGATCGACCGTCGCTGCCTCTTCGGCAAGGCGCAGCGGATGGCAGAGCGGTAACACCTGGACGCCGGTCCCGACCTTCATGTACTTGGTGCGAGCGGCTATAGCGCCGGCGAGGGTCAGCGGCGCCGAGCATACCGAGCGCTCCGGGTTCACGTGGATTTCCGCCAACCACATCGCATCGAGCCCCCAGCGTTCGGCTGCATCGATCTCTTCGAACGAGGTGGCGAATGCTTCCTCGTCGGTCACCCCGGCAGTCCGTTGAAACTCGTGAAACATGCCGAATTCAAACCCCATCGCCGCTTCTCCTTTTTGTGTCGCGCCAACACTGTAAGGTCGATGAGGCGCCGATGCCAGCCAAGAAAGGGGGCTGCCTCGGTTACGATTGTCACAGTCCCGTCACCGAACGAGCTGCCCTGCCCTGCTGTAAAACACCTGCTGATTTCCTACGTTAATATTAAAAGATCGGCCGCTCAGCTTCGAGGGAGCATACCGGACTAAGAACTTCTGCAGCTGTAGTTTAAATTAATATAAAATTGATCGCATTCCATCAGAAGATAGTCCTTAATCCATACGGAATGGACGAATTTCTGACGATCTGATGACGATATTCTGACAGGTGACGCTTCATCCTGACTAACGAATTCTTAACATTTACTGCTGGTAAACGGCGCACCTGCCCGAGAACATCGTCAGTGACCGATTTCGATGAAATTTGTGCAGAGGCGATAGGTATTGCCCGGCCATTGGGCGCCGCCGCGGATTTCATCGAGGCGTGCCGAGTCTATCTCGCCCGGCACAAATTTCCCGAAAATGAATTCTCTATCTTCTTTGGCCGCCTCAGCGAAGCCTTGCTGCACCGCGGATGGCACGAGCATGCCGCCGAATGCGCCCACATCGCCTTCGAGTTGCGGCCCGAAGAAGAAGAAATAGCCAATCTCTGTGCCTGGGTGTTCAGCAATTCCGGACGACACGAGGACGCAGCTGCGGCGTACGAGCGGTTGCTGGAAATCCGTCCGCGATGGGCCGAGGGTCACCGTCACGCGAGCGGCTCGCTTGCCGCCGCCGGACAGCTCGATCGCGCAATTCTCCACGCGGGCAGAGCCAGTGAGCTCGATCCCGATTCGTTTGAATTCGCCGTCCACGCCGCCTGCCTCTGCGAGACTGCAGGCCGATACGAGGATGCCGTCGACTATTTGATCCGCGCGGCGGTCATTGCGCCCGGCCTCAGCACTGTCTTGCGGCAGATGTCAGGCCTCAAACTCGCCCTCCAAGAGCCGGATGACGCAGTGGCTCTTGCATTGCGCGCCCTGTCCCTGGCGCCGGGCGAGCGGCAGAACGCGCTGCATGCCGGCGAGTTGTTGCTGCGCACCGGACGGTTTGACGAGGCGGCGGACATCATCGCCGGCTCGCTCGACAGATACCCGCGGGACGAAGTCGCGCTGCGCCTGCTGTCCGCAGCGCAAATGCTGCGCGGTCGGATCGAGGATGCGCTCCAGGCGATCGACGGGGCGCTTTTGATCGTCCCGGAAACAGCGGAATACCATTTGCATCGAGCCAACCTGCTGTACCGGCTCGGCCGGCTCGACGAGGCGGCCGAGGCGTTCGGCCGGGCGGCCGCGCTCGATCCGTCGAACCCTGACGCCAAGCGCTCGCAGCTCACGGTCTATTTCGACAGCGGCCGCTTTACCGACGCACTAGCCATCGGCGGAGAACTGATCCGCGCTGCGCCGGAAAACGAGGAGTATGCGCAGGCGATGCTGCAGGTTCTGCACCGCCGCTTCGAGACGTTGGACGGCGATTACGTCGTGCTGAGCGACCGCGCGTCGCGACCGCAGCGGGAACCGCGACCACCTCCCGGATTTTACAAGAGATTGCGCACCCAAGGGCGCGTCATTCACGCCTTGATCATCCGCGAGACCCGCACCCGCTTCGGCGACTCCAAGCTCGGATACGGCTGGGCATTGCTCGAACCCATTGCGCACATCCTGATGCTGTCCCTCGTGTTTGCGGTGATGATGCGCGGGCGGCCACCGATCGGCGAAGAATTCTTCATCTTCTATTACACCGGGATCATCCCTTATCACATGTTTGTCCACACCAGCAGCAGCATGACTTACGCGATTTCGAGCAATGGCTCGTTGTTGCAGCTGCCTCTGGTCGGCACTTTCGACGTGCTGATGGCGCGAGGTCTGCTCGAACTGCTGACCGATACATTGGTGGCGGTTGTCCTGCTGGCGGGCTTCGGCGCGCTCGGGCTCGGCGCGCTGCCGCAGGATTTTGCCGGCGTCTCGACCTCGGTTCTCGTTGTCTGGCTGCTCGGCTGCGGGTGCGGCTTCCTCAATGCAGTGATCAATGCATTCGCCAAGTCGTGGGACAAGATCTGGGCTCAGTTGACCCGTCTTTTGTACTTCTGTTCCGGAATTTTCTATGTGCCCGGGATGATGCCGGAATGGATCCGGGATATTCTGGCTTGGAACCCGGTGTTGCACGCGGTCGACTGGTTCCGCTCTAGCTTTTTTCATGAATATGAGCCGCACTGGCTCGACCGCTCCTATCTGCTGACATTCGCCGTCGTGACCTTGTTGGCGGGGCTTGGCCTCGAGCGCGGATTGCAGCGCAGGCTTTACGAGCCGCTATGATCATGCTCGACCGAGTCTGCAAGTCGTATCGCACGAAAACCGGTCGGAAGACCGTGCTCGACCAGGTCAGCACGGGTTTCCAATCCGGTCACAACTTCGGAATCTTGGGGCCGAACGGAGCGGGCAAGTCGACATTGATCCGTCTCATCGCCGGCTCCGAGCCGCCGGATAGCGGCATTGTGCGGCGCTTCGCCCGAGTATCGTTCCCACTTGGCTTTGGCGGCACGTTTCACGGCGCCCTATCCGGACGCGAAAACGTCGCCTTCATCGCCCGCATCTATGGAGCGGCGATACGCGGCACGATCAACTACGTCGAGGCGTTCGCCGAACTCGGGGAATACTTTGAGATGCCGGTGAATACCTTTTCGGCCGGGATGCGCGCACGACTGGCCTTTGCTACCTGTCTCGCGATCGACTTCGACGTCTACCTGATCGACGAAGTGACCGAGATCGGCGATCAACGGTTCCGCCGCAGATGCGCCGAGGCGTTCCGGCAGCGCATGCAGCGCGCCGACATCATTCTCGTAACCCACAACCCTCATACCATCCGGCAGTATTGCGACAAGGGTGCGGTTCTCGCCAATGGCCAGCTGACTTTGCACGACGATATCGGTGCGGCGTTGGAATCTTACCATCGCCTACTCCAGGAGAGCGCCTGATGACGGCTCAGCAGACACGCGCACGGGCTGCTGGCGATTGGATCGGCCCGCCTCCCTCGCAAACGCGCGAGCCCGCCATTACATCCGGACTTCCCGTACCAGCCGAGGACGGCGGGGCAATCGCCGTTTTGCAGGCCCAGGAATTCGCTCCGCGCCGCCGGCGCGACCCGGTTCGCCTGGTGTCGCTGGTTGTCGTCGTGCTGGTGCCGGTCACGCTGGCGGCCGTCTATTATTTCCTGATCGCTGCCGACCAGTACGTCGCCGAATTTCGCTTTGCATTGCGCACTGTCGAACCCGCCCGAGCCGAGGTGGGCGGGTTATTTCAAGGAAGTGTCGCCCCCTCGCCGGTCGGTGTGGACTCTTACGCCGTGGTCCAATACCTCGGCAGCCGCGACGTCATCGACGAGCTCGGCAAGACGGTCGACCTTCGCGGGATGTTCTCGCGGCCGGAAGCCGATTGGCTGGCCCGGCTGCAGCTCCCGGTATCTATCGAAGAGCTAGTCAGATATTGGAAAAGCCAGGTGGACGCGTTCTACGACATTACCAACGGGACGATCGTGGTCCGGGCCCGCGCGTTTACGCCAGAGGACGCGTTGCAGCTGGCGCAGGCGGTCCTTGCCTCGGCTGAGCGCCTGGTCAACGATTTGTCGGCGCGCGCGCGGCACGACACTCTGTCGAATTCGGAGAAGGAAGTGCGCCGCGCCGAACGGCGGCTCAAGGCGACGCTCGCGCGGCTGCGCGAGTTTCGCGACCGCGAGGGTATCATCGATCCGCGCAAGACCGCCGACGCCACCCAGGCGCTGGCCGGCCGGATACGCGACGAGATCGTCCGTACAGACACTGAATTATCCACTGTGAAGCATTATATGCGGGCCGACGCTCCGTCGGTCAGGATGCTGGACGCTCGCATGCAATCGCTGCAGGCGCAGCTCCACTCGGTCGAAAGCGAGGTGACCGACACCGAAAAATCGCGCTCCGAGGTTCTGTCGCGGGTGATGGGATCGTATGAGCGGCTCGAGAGTGAGCGTACCTTCGCCGAGAAAGCCTATCAGCACGCATTGGAGGCGCTCGATCGGGCACGCATGAACGCTGACCGGCAGCAGGTTTACCTTGCAGGCTTCGTTCAGCCGAGCCTACCAGAGGAAGCGCTTTATCCGCGCCGGTTTCGCAATGTGGGCATCGCCATCTTTCTCAGCTGCGCCGTCTGGCTGATCGGGGCCTTCATTGTCCAGACGGTGCGAGAGCACCTGTAGCCGGCACTGCAAGCAGCTTGGCGTCGAACGGGAGCTGTCCGAAGAGAGACATCATGGCGACGCTCGAAATCGACACCCATCTTCGGCCGTTGCCGGCGGCGCCGATCACGGCCTCGCCCTTTCGTCACATCCGCCGCAGACGCAAACGGCTCGCCCTGATTTCGAGCCACAGCGATTTGTGCGGGATCGCGGCTTACACCCGCTATTTGGAGAAGCAGCTGAGCGATGTTTTCGAGGTTACGGTATTCGACTTGGATCAGTATCTGCTGCGCAGCACCCATGGCCGCGTCAAAAAATTCGGCGACCGGCACATCTTGGATATATGTCGTGAAATAAGAGACTACGACGCCGTCAATCTGCAACTCGAGCACGGCACATTGGGTAAAGGCTGCCACGACATTCATCGTCGGTTTTCGTGGATTCTGCGGGCGGCTCCGCGACTTTCAGTGACATTCCACACGGTGTTCCAATGTGAGGCCTTCAATTATCGGGAGTACTTCAGAGAAATTCTGAAGCGCAATTTCGCAAGAGCGATTGCAATGCGGGCGCAGTATAATCGGGAGCACCTGCTGTCGGTGGGGCTGGCCAGCCGGCTGCGGCGCGCTCAGCGCTTCAAGCCGATCACCCTTATCGTGCATACCCGCCGCGACCTCTGGCAGATGAAATTCGCGCACGGCATGCGGAATGTATACGACCATCCCCTCTCGTTTCTATCTGCCGACGAAGTGGCGGACATTCGGCGCGTTGCATCCCGGAAGAAATTTCCGGTGCTCGATCATGTCCCGGCCGGAAGCAAGCTGATCGGGGTGTTCGGTTTTCTCGGGCGCTACAAGGGGTTCGATACCGTCATCAGAGCATTGCATCACCTGCCGAAAGAATATCATCTGCTGATTTTCGGCGGCGTCCATCCAAATGAAATCAAACCCCACCAGCCTATCGATCCCGTCGTCTCGTCATTATTTGACGCCGGTTATGTCGATAGCAGCGTCGCCGAGCGCATCAGATCCAGTAGTGAGGTGACCGCGCCGGCGGTCTCGGTCGCCTTCGACAGCTCGATGCGCGATTTGCTGATAGAGCATCCAAAGGATCTATCGGATCGCATTCATTTTATGGGCGCCCAGAGCGACGCCGATTTCCTTTTCGGCATGGCGATCTGTGACGCTGTCGTATTCCCTTATATCGAGGTAGGGCAATCCTCGTCCGGCCCGATTTCCCAGGCATTGGAGCTGGGCTGCCGTGTCATCGCGTCGCGGACCCATACGTTTATTCAGCTCAGCCGCTATCACCACAACCTCATCGAGTTCTTCGACATCGGTAACCACCTGGAACTGGCCGGCCGCATTCGAGCGCGGCCGCAATTCGACCGTCGCGACCACCTCCCGGCCTTCAACGTCGAAACCAATAAGGCCGTCTACCTCGCCGCCAACGGCTCCCACGCCGCGGCTTCTCGCGTCAGGGCTTGACCCCTTAAAGTCAAAAAGCTCGCGACAATCGCCCCCTGCGAATTTATGATCGGAGCGCCGCCACTGCGATTTTGGGGCGTCGGCGAACGGAGGAGCCAAAATGAGAAACGGGTTTCGCGTTTATGATTCCGATACGCATGTCAACCCCGCCGCGGAGGTGCTGGAGCGCTACGTCGACCCCGACTTCCGGGCACGCCTTGGCGAGCTGTCGCCTTACCGGTTTGCGGTCGGGCAAGGGGCGGTCGGCGGCATCGAAGGGCTCCACAATTATCGCGTCGGGACGAAATATTACCGGCGGGTTCTCGGTGAGCGCGCGCCCCGC
>Ga0070765_100001268_pt1 | contig 15350 bp, 17 predicted proteins | sample HubBroMetageWFT5_FD_71516 | JGI IMG/M metagenome (GOLD analysis project Ga0070765, IMG submission 71516) | Warmed and freeze-thawed soil microbial communities from the Hubbard Brook experimental Forest, New Hampshire - Hubbard Brook CCASE Soil... | ecosystem: Environmental > Terrestrial > Soil... | reverse complement strand
ACCACCACCGTGTAATCGCCAGGCTCCAATTTGTGCATGTGGCACTGCACTTTATACGGCAATGAGAAATGTCCCTCGAACTCCGTCTTCGCGGATAGAGCCTCGATCCGCGCCATATTGTCGGCCTTGTATTGATCTGGCGCGGTGTCTGCCTGAGCATGAGTGGTGATCGGGAAAAGAACTGCAAACACCAGACCCAGGGTCGTCCATGTTATTTTCGTCATTCTCCGTTTCATCGGAATCTCCATTTGCCGATTCGCCCGAGGGTCGATCACACGTCTGCTGAGTCGGCGGTCTCGCTGGCGCGATTATTCTTCTCCGGTGGCCCTGTCACTCTTGGCCGTAAATATTACTCCCGATCGCGAGAATCATCAACGAACGGAGGCTTCAGTTTGAAATGTTCGCTTTACTACGTCTATGCGATTGGTGCGCAGGCGAATCTCATTCCTCCGGCAAAGAATCTCTCAGCTCTCTTCAAATATTTGCGATGAGTACCGCGCACCATCGTATCTTGTTTCACATGGGCGTTGCGGATTCCAAAACCGCTCGGCACCCCACGAGTTTCGATCGTGACTGGGCTAAATGCTGGGACCGCGTGGAACAGTTACCGGCCCTGGACGATTACGCTTCGTCTCCAGCATTCTTGCCGGACGCAGTCCCGGCCGGGTAGTTGAAGAAGAGCTGATTGCCATCGGGATCATCAACCACCAGGACGCGGTAGCCCCACGAACCTTCCCTGACTGGAACGCCCTTGGCCTGGAGTTCCACGCGTAGCGCGTCCAACGCGGTGATTGCGCCCTCGCGCGTCTCGGCGTTCAAAGAAATGAACATCAGCCCCTTGCCGATCTTTTCCGGCCAGGTGTCGGCCAGGATAAGCGCGCAGCCCTGCCGGTCAACCTGTGCAACATGCGCTCTGCCATGCTCCTGGTAGCGCCAAGGGCTCGTGAAGCCGAGCCGGTTAACGTAAAAGCGGAGCGAGGTCTCAACGTCGGTTACATGTAGGACGGGGCGGGCGAACCAGTCTGTCATACGCCGGCCTAGCGCGCGATTTGGCCCAGGTAGTATCCGAGCCGATTTTCGACATCCCCCGGCTTGTGGAATCCGCGCGCCATCAGCGCTTTGATCCCCTCCTGGGCGGCAGGTCGCCCGAGCGAATTGATGCACGCATCCCACCCGGCACCGAGTTCGACGTCCGGCGACAGGCTCGTGTTGACGAGTCGTTTAGTGTTTGCGATCGCCCATTTGTCGAACCTGGCGATCCGAGTGGCGAGCGCTTCCACGTACGCATCCAGATCGGCGTCAGGCAGAGCGCGATTAATGTAGCCATAGGCCTCCGCCTGTTCGGCTCTGATGTCTTCCGAGCTCAGCAGCACTTCGAGAGCGCGGTTTCGGCCAATGAGATGCGGAAGCCGAGCCATGGGCCCGCCGCCGGCAACCATCCCCACGCCCACTTCCCATTGCGAGATGATGGCCTTCTCGCGGCTGGCGAAACTCATGTCGCAGGAAAGCGTGATCTCGCTGCCGTTGCCCGTAGCGCGGCCACGGATGAGTGCGATGGAGGCGACTGGCAAGCGGGTCAAACGCGCGAGAAAGTCCGGCCACGGCGGCAAGCCTGTGGGCCCCGCCGGCAGTGTGGTCAGATCCTCAAGCTTAGCTTGGAAGTCGGAGTGATTCAGAAAGTAGTCGTCGACCGCGCTGTCGAAAACTACGACCCTGACCTGTTCGTCGGCTTCGAGAGCGTTCATGACTTCCTGAAACTGCTTGACCATTTCCGGGCCCATTACGTTGAGCGGCGGGTTGTCAATGGTGACCCGCCAATAGGCGGGCGACCGTTTTGCCAAGCGAATCTGAGTGGGCTTCGTAGCTGCGCTTGCAGTTGTCATTGCACTCTCCCTTGTATTTCTTAGTCTCGGAAAACCGGTTGATTGCCCCAGCCGCCTTCTTGGAGTTTGGATTATTTGTTCGTTTCCGGAAGCCGGTCAATTAATGCCGCGCCTGCCTGGCTGACGATCTCGTCCTGCGAATCCGTTCCTCCCGAACAACCGATTGCGCCGATAATCATCCCCTGCTCGATCAGTGGGATGCCGCCTCGAGACGCAATGATTCCATCGAACGCGAGCAGATAGTTTAGATTCATAAGCTGAATACCATCCTCGAATTGTTTCGTTTCGCGCCGGAAGGTCGCGGCTGCTTTTGCCTTGTGCTCGGCAATCTGAATGGAGGCAAGCATCGCGCCGTCCATTCGTTGGAAGGCGACGAGGTTGCCGCCCGAATCGACCACCGCTACGTTCATCTTCCAATTCCGCTTCTTCGCATCTGCCACCGCCGCGTGAATAACAGCCTCTGCTCGGTCTAGTGATATCGGTGGGCCATACGGAGTGTCGAAAGGAATTCTGTCCGGCACAAAATCGAGAGGATTTGCTTCTGTGGGCTGCAACGCTCGACTCGCACTGGCGGCGCTTCCTGTTTTCTCATTCGACATACGACCTCCTTCAACGCTCGCATTGCAGATCGTTCGATCGACAATGGATGGCAGCTCGATGTGGCTGCACGCTCCACGTCGTGTTGGATCTTCCGTCGTTGGCAATGCCTACTAACCGCAGTTCTCGCCGCATTCTTCCCCGCAGCGATCGCTCGCGCTCAAGAACCCGCCGTTCTCCCCGCAACGCGGGCCATCTACGGCGCGCCGAGGTAAGCCGATTACGGTTGGTAGCCGTCCGCCATCCATTTTGCGAATAGTTCAATGTTAGATTGAGGCCAAGGACCTTCCCCTACCGGCGGCCGGGGCGGCATGAGCGGCCCACCGATTCCGCGAATGCGGTCGTAGATGGCGGCGGCGTGCGCCTTGACCTCATCATAGCTTGCCAGGTTGAACCCCTTTTTCATGCCTTCAATGTCTCGCTGGGTAAAAAGCGGGCGAATGTCCGCTTGAAAGCTCGTCAGTTTTGTCATTGTTCCTCGCAGTTAATGGATTATACGAACGCCATGTGAATCACCGATTACAAGTGCGGGGTCATCGGGAGAGTGAGGTCTTAGGCTCGCAAATTTGCATTCATCCGAAATTCCCGATTTGGACATCCGAACTCGGGCATCGTACCCTTTGCCTGCCTTCGACGCAACGAATTTGGCACGAATTTGGCACAAGAGCTGCTCCTGCTTTTGAAGGCCAATCACTTAGGAACTCTAAACGCTTGGCCGCGGCCGCTTTGTACGGATACAATCCTGGCCGAAATCTGACAGCATCTGCACAACGGATGCACAACAGATCGTACCGCACCGGAAGTCGCCATGGACAAGAACGCTTCGCCGAACTCAGATAAGACTCCGCAAATGACGCCTGAACCTCTCTCCACAACTTTCAGTCAATACGGGCACACCGAGGCGCAGCTCCGTCCGGAGAGAGAAGAACTGCGCCGAATCGTTGATCTGATTCCACGAACCATCATCATCCTGAATCCGGATGGGAAGGCCATTTATGCAAACCGCGACGCTACAGCCGTTTTGGGACTACTCGTCTGAAGAGGAGAAGAAGGTCGTCTGGGTCACGCACTTCACGCCGCCCGCGGCTGTTCGTCTCGGCCTCCGGTCTTGACACAACGGCGGCGTTGATTTGATTATTTAGGCAGCACCCAGTGGGGCGCGCACCGGCCATTCACCGCCGAAAGGGCAATGCCCGCCTACAATCCTGACTGGAGCGCGCGTGTTGAACCTTGATAATCTAAAGAAACAAGCTAAATTACTGGTGAAGTGGCATCGCGGGCGAAACTATTCTATTGGCGAACGAATTAGGATCCTTCCTCGCTACCGCAAACTAACCGATGTGGAAGTACTGGCTCTGAAGTTCGCTCTCAGCGATGCACAAGAAATCATCGCGTTGGAGACGGGGTTCAAGAGCTAGTCAGCGCTTAAAGACGGGCTTCCTATACCCGTGAAAAAGGCCAAGCCCAAGCCGTCGTTCGCCGCCCCGGCTCTTAAAGCTGCCAGGCCCGTCGTGTTTGTTTCAGACGTGCGTTCATCGGCAATCTTTTTTCGCGACACACTTGGCTTTGCAATCGACTTCTTGCATGGTCAGCCGCCGTTCTACGGCTCGGTAAGCCGCGACGGCGCTTGTGTACATCTACGGTTCGTCCACGAACCGGTTTTCAACGCCGGCGTCAGAGAGCGGGAAGAAGCCCTGCTCTCGGCTTTCCTGACCGTCGAAAACATTAAAGGGTTGTTCGCGGAATACAAAGCCGCCGGCGCGAAGTTCCTCCAGCCATTGAGGAAAGAGCCCTGGGGCGCATCGGCGTTTACTGTGCTCGATCCAGACGGCAATCACATCTACTTCTCAGGATGACCGCGATAAGTGCCGCGTGTTCTACGTTCGCGTCGCGGATCTTATCGACGGCGGGTTCAGAGTTTTGTGAATCCGTCTGCACTCCATTCTTCTGATCCGACGCCGTTGTGGACGAAGAACAGCCCGTCGGGATCGTATTTTTTCTTGATGCCGGCGAGTCGAGCGTAATTGCTTCCCCAGTACGAGCGCTGCCATCCGCGTTCGAAGTAATTGCTCTCCGACACGTAAGCGCCACCATCTGGAGCAATCGTGCGCAATTCGCTCATACAACGGCGCACTGTATCAGCGCCTTTTCGGCCCTTCGATAGGTCAGGCTCATGATCGGGAATACCGGGATAAGCCGGCCCTTGGCCGTCTGCGACAATCGCAAGAGCGAACGCGCTTAACACCGCGGGATTCATGGCCGTATCTTTCGCAGCTTCGATGGCTTCTTGCGGGGCTCCCGCGAGCCCCTTATTAAAATGAAGCTCAACTTCGGCGTGCCGGGAAGCTGCAAATAACGCATTGGCCAGCAGCTCCTGCGAATCGCCTTGCAGCAAAGACGCCGGCAGCCAAAGTGATTCATAGCCGTAGATCACGCAGGCTACTTGCCCGCCGTCTCCTGTCCACCACACGTTGTGGGCGGCAGAACCGGGGCGCGAGTCCGCGCTAAAAACATGGTGATGGTGCTCCGTGCGCCAATCGACGTCCCACCAATGCCGTGCCGGCATGCTGCCGATATCGGGCAGAGCTCCCGCGGAATAGTCGGCGGGCGACTGCGCCAACCAATCCCAGAACGGTTCCCAAATCTTTCGGGATTGCTCCGTATCTAATCCAATGAAAACCATACTAATTTCAAGAGAGTTGTCGGGCGCGAGGTGAGCCTGCTCGCCCCAGTGGCCGTTAAAGAGCGCTTCGCGGTAAAAGCGTACGAACTGCCGAAGCAAGCGCCGAAATGCATCATCGGACGCGGCCTTGACTCTGAAATCCGCGCCTCCCGCCAATTCCGGCAGGTCGCGCACACGCAAGGTCAATTTGCTCACAACGCCGAAGGTGCCTCCTCCGCCGCCTTTCAGCGCCCAGAACAAGTCCGGACTTGTGAAAGCGTTGGCGACGCGTACTTTCCCGTCGGCGGTGACAACTTCCGCTTCGAGTAAACCAGCGGCTGCAAGCCCATAATGCTTCGAAAAGCTTCCGAACCCGCCACTTTGGATAAGACCTGCCACACCGACTGTGGTGCAGCCCCCGCCTTGTACGTAGCCGCCGGCATTGGTGGTAACAGCTTCATACGCCTGCATCCAAATTGCCCCCGCGCCCAGAGTTACCGCCCGCTGCGGCGGGTGCTGAGCCTCACATCCACGCGGCACAAAGGCGGCGTGCATTTCGATGTCATGCATGTGCCGGGTCCATATCAGCAGCGAACCGGGCGCGTTTGAAGTCCCCTGATAGCTGTGTCCGCCGCCTTTGACCACCAGGCGCAAGTTGTTTTCGCGCGCAAAGTTCACGGCCGCGGAAATATCATCGGCATTTCTTACTGCGACAGCGTAAACACTTGGCTTTGTGGCCCAGGCGTCAATCCAACCCAAGGTCTGAGTGAGGCCGGGTTGGTCGCCGATGTAGTAGGGATTTTTCAGACGTTCGAAAACTTTTTTGCAATCGACGCTTACCCCATCCGGGGTGCAAGCGGCAATCGGAAAATCTACCGGGAGTAAATTCCCACCGACCGCGTCGTTGAGCCGCTTCCATGCTTCTTTGGAAGGCCAACCCGCATCGGATGGACGCTGGCGGCGTACTACGGGACGGGCGAATAACCCGGGAGAGGTAAGCGGCAGAACGGCTGCTGCCCCGCATTTCTTCAAAAAGGATCGTCGTTTCATGCTCTTCACTCTAAACAGGCGAGTACTCCATGACCACCGTCAAATGCTTAGAGCAGTGGAGGCATTTGCATGGAGGCCATATTCAACCACGAGTCTCGATAAACAAGAAGTTTTTGCTGCTGCCCCTAATGAACGATTGATGTTTACGCCAGAAAAGTTCGACACCATCAAGTTTTCCCGGATGACAACCAATGTTCGATACGGTCAGCGTAAGTGCGGCTGGAACGGTGCTCTGAACGGTCCGAAAGGCTGACCATAAATTCCCGATTCTCGATGGAGCGCAGTTCCCGAATGCAGCTGGTTCGCACGATTCGCGAGCGATGTATTCGAAGGAACTTGCCCGGATCGAGATTCTGTTCGAGAGAATTCATGGTTTCGCGCAAAAGATGTGAACGGCCGCGAACATGCAGTTCCGTGTAGTCTCCGGCCGCGCCGATCCAGTCGATATCTTCCGCCAGCACGATTTGAATCCGCGAGCCCGAGCGAACTATAAAGCGCGACGCATGTTTCCCGCAGTCTCGTCCGAGCATCTGCAGGATTCGCTCTGTCATTTGAATCCTTGATGTCGAATCGTCGAGCTTACGGGCACGGTCTACGGCCACCGCAAAGCGCTCATCGTCCAAAGGCTTGAGAAGATAATCTAGTGCGTGAACTTCGAATGCCCGCAAGGCATGCTGTTCGTGGGCAGTGAGGAAGATGACGCCCGGGAGTTTCTCTTTCGGTAAGGCCCGCAGAACTTCAAAGCCATCCATGCCGGGCATTTGTATGTCCAGGAACACAACATCGGGCGAAAGCTCGAGGATTTTCTGTACTGCGGACAAGCCATCCGCACATTCGCCGACGATCTCGACGTCCTTGAATTTTCGCAGCCGCAGAAGAACACCGCGCCGGGCCAGTCGCTCATCATCGACAATCAGCGCTCGCACGACGAAACCTCTTGCTGCGTGCTCTTGTGAAAAGGTAACTCAAGCGTCACTTCACAGCCGCCCGCTTCAGGCCATCGCAGTACGAACTTGTGGTCAGCGGCATAGAGTGTCTTCAGACGCTCCGCAGTATTGCTGATCCCGATGCCGTTGGCCGCCTCGCTCGGCGCAGTGAGCCCAGAGCTGGCAGGCCCGGTATTTTGGACCCTGATTTGCAGTTGAGCGCCTTGAAGTTTGCTCTCTACGCGAATCGTTCCGCCTTCCACCAGCGGAGCTATGCCATGTCGCACGGCATTTTCGATCAGCGGTTGCAGCAGCATACTCGGTACGAGCGCATCCAAAGTCTCCGGGGAAATGGCCATATCAACTCGCAGCCGCGGACCGAGTCTGGTTTGCTCGATTGCCAAATACTGCCCGGCAAATGCAATTTCTTCGGAAAGTGGCGTCTCCGGTGCGGCTTCATTGTCCAGGATTGTTCGCAGAAACTCGCCGATCTGCGCGAGCATGCGCGTAGCGGCCGGAGGATTCCCTTCCAGGACCAGCGTGGACACGGCATTCAATGAATTGAACAGGAAATGTGGATTGAGCTGGTAGCGCAGAGCACTAAGCCGCACATCGCGCACTTCCGCTTCGGCCCGCAGCAATCTTTCTCTTTCGCGCATTGATTGCTGCCACAGTTTGATGCTGAAGTACAGGCTGCACCATACGAAGAGAATGAATGTGGACCGCACCGAAATTCCGAGCCAGTCAACCCAACTAAACGGGGCATGCGGGACTGTCACAACTACAATCACGCAACCCGCGGTCACTCCCCCCAGCAGCGACCAGGCAAATGCCCGTACCTCCAAAGCGAGCCAGGAGAAGGCATGGCGCATCAGGGACCGGCAAACAGGTCGCATCAGCGAGCTGCCTATAAACAACATAACGAAAAAAACGGTGTTTCCCCGCAGCGCGCCGGGCTGCCGAAGAAATGGAAGCAGGGAGATAGATCCCCACAGATAGAAGCAAACCCATGCGCCGATCTGAACTGTCCAGAAGGTGGGAAAACCAAGGTCGTCGCGCTTCAACACAAGGAGTATTTTAGCCCACAAGTGGAGCTACGCCGCTTCAGTTCAGCGCTCAGAACCCTCGGCTCATCGCAAAAGCCGCTCTGGCTGCGGATAACCTGAAACATCCCAATGCCGCTCCGCTTACTATTTCTAAGTTGGAGGTATCTTCCCTCAAAGGAGCTGCACATGAAGTCTTGGAATTGGATGAAGGTTTTTGTCAGTGCCTTGTCGATCGGTGCCGTGGCAATCGGTGTGGCAATGCCAGCAAGGGCTCAGGAACTTCCGAAAGTCTATGACGCATCCGTGCCCCGTGAGCGTCAGATCGCACTAGCCTTGAGCGCCGCTCCAGCAGAGGTGTCGAGCAACGCCACAGTTTATATCCTTGGCCCCAAAGGCTATGAGAAAGTCCGCGAAGGGTCCAACGGCTTTAGCTGCTACGTCGGCCGGTCATTCGTGAAGCCCACGGAAACGACGGTGGAACCGACGTGCTTCGACGCCCAAGGCAGCCGCACCATCTTGGTCCGTCGCATTCACATGGAAGAATTGCGCGCCAACGGCAAGTCGGAGGCAGAGATTAAAGCAGACATCGTGAATGGATATAAGGAAGGCCGCTTCCAGGATCCCAACAAGCCCGGATTCCTCTACATGATGTCGAGCGAGAACCGCTTGGGCCATAGCAGCACTTCCAGTTTTCCTCCGCACTTGATGTTCTATGCGCCCGGTATGACGGCAAAAGACATGGGATTCGACTCCCCTCCACAGCTCGAATATCTCGGGATGACGAACCCCGGAGCTCCCGATAATCTGATAGTCGTAGTCCCAACAGCATCGACGCCGCCGGCCAGCCCAGCTGGTCGCTGAGATCGCAGAGCCAAGGGCATCCACTCCTATCAGGCATTTCCGAGAATGGGCACAATTGTGATTGCGGAGGAAAGCCTAAATGGCCCGGTTTCCTCGGGCCTTGGGCAGATGGTATCCGCGTTTCGCGAGTACTTGGGCATTACAAGAAGATTACTACGCGATTCCAGCAGACCTCTGGGTCGATCCGATGCTTCTTTGAACGTCGAAGGATCCGTCGGCTTGCGCTGATCCCGCCAAGCAGACTCGACACCTTGGAGATCGACTAATCGTAAGAGTGATTTGAAATTTGCGTGCTTGGAACCAACGGTTTCGCCTTTTTCGATAGCCATCAACAGCGAGGCAATTCTCGCCGCGTGATCTTCAATTGAGATCACCCGAAATCGATCCGACAGAGAGAGGCTGGCTTCTCGCGATCGTGGCTGCGCACGCACGAAATACATCGACCCGCACACGGTCGTCGGGATCGACAAGGTGGAGCAGCATTTTGCCTTCGGGCGCGAGCGGATGAGTGCGTCGCACCAGGAAATTCCCGGTTAAGAACGCGGCTCACGCGACTTGCATCAATAGGGGCGAGAAACTGAGCGAAGCTCACTCGCCAAATCGTTATTCGAACTTAAGCAAACCCGCAGTCAAGTTCAGATTATCCGGATCGCGTGGCCCTAAACCCGCGGCAGTCGTTAGCGGCTGGCCGGAGGCACGATGCTGTTCATGCGCAGGTATTCCACCATCTGGCCGTAGTGGTCGAAGCAATGCCCTACGATCAGGGTGGCCATTCCCAATCGCGTAGTCATACCTTCGCCGAAGGGGCTCTTGATGGGTGTCAGCACATTGCTTTCATTGATCGTGCCGACAGCTTTGTGGGCGTATGCGAACGAGTCCTTCAGAAATTTCACAGCGTCCGCCTTGGTTTTCACAGAATCCGGACCATTCTCGCCGCCCAGTTCGATGGGCGGTTTTTCTTCCAGGATGGACGCTCCGATCATGTAGTTGACTGCTGCAACGTGCTTAACCTGTTGCGCGAAGGTGCGCACGCCTTTGAATTCGCCGCTCGTGGGCGCAAATGAATATTTATCTTCGGGCATGGCCTCGGCCGCGGGAACAAATTCGCCCTCCACACCGGCGACGCCGCGGTCCATCACTTGAGCGATGGTGCGATGTTCCGCCGGCTTTGCGTCCTGTGCCTGCGCGAGGCAACTACCAGCCAGCAAAAGCAGAAATGCTAACAGTCCTGCGGTCTTCTTCATGTACATGTGAAAGTCTCCTTAAGCACTGTAAGCGGGTCATTGTAAACCGGAATCCCCTTTTTGACTTCAAGACGTATCAGATTTCAGCGCGATTCGCCGCCCTCTGCGCTCTTGCAAATCCGTTGTCCACAAGAGCATCCGAAGCGTACGATGGGCGCATCAGAACTCCAAATCAGAATTCTGTAGATCACAATGTGCCGGAGGCTGCCATGAAACTCATTCGTTTCGCTGCACTTTACCTTCTAGCTGCTCTTGTCGCACTTCCCTTCGTTGACGGACTTCGCACATCCGCCGCACCACCGGTTTCGAAATTCGTTCTAGTGGCGCATTGCGGCGCCGGAGATTACAGCAAAGCGCCGCCTGCGTACATTCAATCACGCCGCGAGGCTTTGGCCGACGCCATCAAGCAAGGTTACAAAATCCTGGCCGCCGGCGGCACCAGCCTCGACGCAGTAGAGACTACCATTCGATCCATGGAAGATTCCGGTCAGTTTGACGCGGGCCGCGGCGCTTACTACACGCGCGCAGGCGTCCCCGAAATGGACGCCGCCATCATGGATGGCAACACGCTCGCCGCCGGTTCGGTCGCCGCTCTGCAGCACATCGCGAATCCAATTCATCTAGCGCGCCTGGTGATGGAAAAAACGCCCCACGTCATGCTGGTCGGGACGGGCGCAGAAGAATTCGCCAAATCGCAAGGAATCGAACTCGTCTCGCCATTTTATTTTTACAACGAGCAACTCTGGTTGCGTTACAAAGTGGCAAAATCCGCTGAAGAGAAGAAATCCGGAGCGCTGAAACTCGATAGCGATGACGAGCACGGCACGGTGGGCGTAGCGGCCCTGGACCAAAAAGGAAATCTCGCCGCTGGCACATCAACTGGCGGCACGGTATTGAAAATGCCCGGCCGCGTAGGCGATTCTCCCATCATCGGCGCCGGCACCTACGCAAATAACGAAAGCTGTGGAGTTTCGGCCACCGGGACCGGCGAATTCTTCATGCGCAATATCGTCGCTGCCGACATTTGCGAGCGCGTTCGCTACCTGCACGTTTCGTTGGAGCAAGCCGCAAACGACGTAGTGATGAAAGAGCTCGTTGACCAGAAAGGCGACGGAGGCGTAATCGCGCTCGACCGCCAAGGCAACGTCACCACACCGTTCAACACGACTGGAATGATGACCGGCACCGTCCGGTCAGACGGCCAAATTTCATTGAGCGGCTGGAGCAAAACCGCTGAGCCAATTATCGTCTCGGCTACCCAATAACGCTTTCCACGCTAAGACGCTGCTTCGCGTCGAAGAATTTCGCTTTAAGCAAAAACGAAACCCTCCGCAAGATGCGCATGGTGCGCGGCCGAGCTGAAGCGCGGAGGGCTGAACTCGCCGATGTCGCACGGCATTTGCCTCGCATGCATGTCGGCCGCTGCCGGTAATCCAATCGAAGATCTCTCACGGGTCGCACCAGAATTACTGGATACACTACGGTCCGGCGCGATCCAGCTATCGGGCGAGGGCATCGTCACGGCCTAAAGCACAGGGGAATCCCTTTTGTCTGGGCTAACGCCCGCCTCAGCGGTCGGCAAAGATTTTTTCCAGCAGGTTGCGCCCAGTACCGCCGTGAAGGAATTTCGTGGGAAGTTTGAAGCCTTGCGGTCGAAGGGGCCAGGACGGCCATGCTACACTACTCTTCGTTTTCAACTATGCTGGCGGCGCAACGCTTGTTGAAGTTGCGATCGTGCATCATGCCGCTACGGACAGCGCAACCTTCTAGTGAAGGTCGCGCTGTCAGAGCCAAAACTCTAGTTGGTTTAAACGATGCTGCCAGCGGCGGTATTCAGACGGACTCGAAAAGCATCGCGCCTTTGCCACCTTGTTTAGCGTCGTACATTAATTTGTCAGCGCGTTGCAACATGGCTTCCAGCGAATCGAGCGGCACGGGAAAAGTGACCACGCCAAAACTGAAACCAATCGGCCAATTTTTGGTGGTCAGGAGTGCTTGCAGCACTGCGTCAAGCTTCCTCATGATGATCTGCGCGGCGGGCTCGTCCGTTTCAGGCAACAAGATTGCGAATTCATCTCCCCCTAGACGCGCCACACAATCGGTCGCGCGCAAATTGGTTCGCAAACTCGCGGCGACAGCCACTAACACCTCGTCGCCGGTTTGATGGCCCTGTCCATCGTTCACTTGCTTGAAGTTATCCAGGTCCATATACACGAGTGTTATCGATCGGTTGTATCGACGCGACCGCTTGCACTCCATGTCGAATGATTCCTCAAAAGCCCTGCGGTTTGCGAGCCCGGTGAGATAGTCGGAACGCGAAAGAGACTTTTCGTTATCAAGTGCCAACGCCAATCGTCGCCTGTGCTCCTGGAGTTCGGCTTGCGCCTTGGCGCGGTATTTCAAATCACTCTGCACCGTAAAGGAAAGTATCAGCAAAAGAATCATCTGAACGGCCAGAGCGGCCGTAAACGAGAGTTCTGTTCGAAACACGCTGTCGTTGTAGTTGTCTTCACTCAACGCCTGGCGCCGCCGAACTTTCTGATCGATTTCCGCTATTATCTTCCGGATCGCCGCCATTTCATCGTTACCTTTGTCTGTGTTCACCACAGCGAGCGCCGCTTCCAATCCGGATTCTCTTCGTTTATGAATCGTTAGCTCCAATTCGGTAAATTTCTCCGCTGTGAGGGCCGTCAACTGTTCCATCGCCCCCGCATTTTCCTTATCCTCTTTGGCCAGATTTAATAGCTGGTTTTGCCGGTCGGTTATGCTAGTTTTCGCGGCATCATAGGGGGCAAGGTACTTTTCATTCCCGGTTAGCAGAAATCCCCGCTGACCGGTCTCGGCATCTTCAACCGCGCTCAAATAACTCTGCAAAGCATCTACTTCAACCCGGAAACTCGACACCTGTTCTCGATACAGGCGGAATTCCAGCGCCCTCTTTCGCAGATACACCCCAAGAAGCGAAATAAAGGCCACCGCCAGCAGAAATCCGGCGAGTACACGAGTTGATAGCGCCATTTTCATTAATTCAATCTTAATTCGTTTCAATGTGGAACTGTAGGCGAAACCGCAGCCAAATGACGAAAGGCATAACTAACAGGTCGAACCCCTTAGGATCGACGGCACGCTCATGAAACGAGCCTAGTGGATATCCACTTCGCGGAACCCCAAGCCCTTTAGCATGCCTGAGATTGTGCTTCGCGCGTTACCGGCGGCTATTTTGAGAATGCCATCTTGTATTGCGGCTTGCTGGAGTTCCCGCTCAGCTTCTTCGCGGACTTCGCTTTCGAGGTTGGGGTCGGGCGAAGAGAAAAGCCCGGTGTCGCGCGAATATACTCTTGTTTTCGCATTATCGATTCGCGTGCTCAACACTTCCGCCGCAGGCAGATGAATCGACACTTTCTGCCCCTGTACTAGCACGTCGCTCGACTGCAAATTCGCGAGATTGATGCCTGCAACCACTTCTCCATGCACCACCAGGAGCAAGCGATCGCCCGCCAGGAATCTCGGCAGGTACGCATTCGCGTGCTCGCCCGAAATAATCTTGTCCATCGTATAGTTCACGGTTTCCAGCCGTTGCAGTTGCTGAATTTGATGGACCACGGTCGGCTGATCCACATTGAAGAGCGCACGTCCTCTGCCCCAAAGTCCCATCAGGTGCAGTAGCCCGAGTCCGGTGGACAGCCACAGCATTGCTCCCAACAAAAGAACAGCAAAAAAAGCCCCGGCGGCGGCGCTCGGAATCCAGCGATACGCACGCTGCGAATTCCCTGGAGTTACGCGAGGCGCCGATTCGTTCGCAAGAGGTGGTGTGTCAACCGTCATCTGTTTGCCCAACTCAGTGTAGACCAAGCCGAAAATCATTGCCCACAATCGTTCAGAACACTTGCAAATAAGATGCGCAGTGAACTGCGCAGAAGAAGAGGGGGCGAATTCCCTTCCGTGTTCGATTCTCACGGCACGGTCGTGCTCGGCCATTCGACATTCTTAGATACTTCGGGGATTGGCGGGCTGGAATCGCAGACTCGAGTTACGATTTTTTCTCTTCGATCGGGCCGGAAGCGAGACTTAGCACCGCGTTAACAGATTCGGCCAACGTTGCCACTCCGTCCGGCTTTGAAAGGACCACGTCCACCCCGGCCGCGGCGGTGAGGAACCGGCCGATATTGTCGCTGAACATCGTAAATAGAATAATAGGAAGCTTCGGCATCCGTTTTTTCAGTACGGACGCCGCTTCCGCACCGTTCATTTCGGGCATCGCAAGATCCAGCAGGATTAAATCAGGCTTGAGCGTTCTGGCTTTTTCCACGGCTTCGAGTCCGTTGACCGCTTCACCACAAACCTCAACGCCGGTTCCTTCCGCGAGGAAAACCTTCATGGCTTCGCGAACTTTCTTGTCATCGTCGGCTATGAGAACTCGTTTGGCCATGTGAATATCCCCAGTAAGGTACGCGCATATCACCCCCTCCGAACATACAGTGTTCAATGTAGGACATTTAAAAGTAACGGGTCGTTTTGCGAGTGGCCTCGACGAATCGCTGCCTCACAAATGCATGCACCGATGGAAAGTGGCAAGTCGTCGCGCGCAGCAGTTGTTCGCCAACTCCTAGCTCTGCTGACACCTAGCTCTTGTAGCCGCCGATTCCGTGAGGCGTCAACCTCGGCGTTTTACAGGCAAAGACTGGTGCTACATGGTCAGGACTGCGCGAAAACGCGCTTTGCCGTCGACGACGCGCTGATACGCCTTCGGAGCCTCCGCCAGCGGGTACGTTTCGACAATCGTTCTAACTTTCCCTTTGGCTACGAAATCAAGGGCTTCGTAGAGATATTCGGGGCCGTTCTGCTGGCTGCCGATGATGCGTATGCGTTTCGAGATGAGGTCTGTCAACGAAACGGTAAGTGGCTCCGCGTCCGCACCCATTGTGATCAGCCGGCCGTCTGGCCGTAATCCTTGAATGCTTTCCACCATCGACTTCGTCGAATTGGAAGTGCTGAGGATGATGTCGGCACCGCCCGCTGCGGCGAGGCTCTTTCCGTCGCGAACAATTTCATCGGCGCCAAGCTCGCGAATCAACTTGTCT
>Ga0070765_100001267_pt1 | contig 15352 bp, 15 predicted proteins | sample HubBroMetageWFT5_FD_71516 | JGI IMG/M metagenome (GOLD analysis project Ga0070765, IMG submission 71516) | Warmed and freeze-thawed soil microbial communities from the Hubbard Brook experimental Forest, New Hampshire - Hubbard Brook CCASE Soil... | ecosystem: Environmental > Terrestrial > Soil... | reverse complement strand
GACGGGTCGCCGGTGAAAATGCGGTTGTGCCGTCCAGGCGAACAAGGGTCGGTGCTGAGCAATTACACAACCTTGGGCGAAGACCAGCCGTACGAATGGAATATCGTTCCGCTGAGCGTGTATCTCTATGGGGTGGAAGATCCGCGCGACCGTCCGCTGGTTTCTTCGCGCGAAATTAAGGCGGCGCTGGAAGAGCGCTACCGCGAAAAATATCTTTCTACCATCTGCGCCGGCGCGCCATGCCGCTACAGCAACAGCGCGGAGTGGCGCGAAATGGTTGGCGCCACGCTCGAGCGCAGCATGTATTTCTTCGTGGTGAGAACGTCCGAGGAGCGGGACCGCGAGGTCATCGCCCAGTTCAATTCCCTCCCGAACGTGAATCACTTCAACGGCATGACGCGCAATTGCGCGGACTTCACGCGCCGCGTGATGAACATCTATTTTCCGCACGCGGTGAAGGCGGACTACATCAATGACTTTTTCATGACCAGCCCAAAGGCCGTCGCGCGCTCGCTGACGAAATACGCTCAGAAGAATCCGGAGCTCGATTTCCGTGTGCTGCATTTCGCGCAAGTTCCCGGAACCATCAAGCGCAGCGAAGAATGCCGCAGCGGGACCGAACAGTTGTACCACTCGAAGAAACTTGTGGTGCCCCTGGGCGTTTTGGCGTGGCAAGCCGTTCCGGCAGTTACCGCGTTTTATATCGCCACGGCGCATTTCAACCCCGAGCACCAGTTCGAGGGGCGTCCGTCGGCTGACGCGATCGGCACGGACTATTATTTTGTGGCGGCGCGCGCTGCGGGTGCAACTGACAACGTGAACCAAAATCAAAACCAAGATGCCGGGATGAAGCCCGGCGCCACGAAGACCGAGGCGAATTTCGCGCCTGCGCCCGGCCGATTCGGTTACACCGTCAGCGTGGAGCAGCTTGCCGCTGAAGAAAAGGCCGAGCATGAGGAAATTGTTGGCACGAATGACGAGTGGAAGCAGTATCGCGCTAATCTCGACGCAGCCATTGACGAAGCCATTCACGTGGAAATTATTCCGGACCGCAGCTACTTGAAGCGGGTTTTTGTACGGCTGGGCGAAGGCGGCACAATTTCCGTGGATGAAAACGGAGCGCTGTGGATGATCTGGCCGAGCGAGTCGATTGCGCCCGCCAGTAGGGACGCCAACGCGGTGGCCACGACACGCGTCGGCCTAAGCGCCAACAATATTGACGCGGCGGATTCAGATTTGCAGACCGCTTACCAGATTATTCTTGCGCGCATGCAGGCTGAACTGAACAGCCCCAAGCACAGTCGCGAGACGTCGATCGAGTTCAAGCAGGATTGGACGCGTTTACAGAACAGCCGCGACAGAGCTACGGCGTTGGCGGCAAGCAGACAAGATTTGCCACTCGCATCCAACAGTTTCTTGTTGGCAACCTCGGCGTTTCAAGCTATTTCGGCGAACCGTAACGTCCTCACCTCCAAAGAAGCGAGCTACATCAAAGGCGAAAATGACGCCGCGACGCCCGCTAGGAGCAATTTCCTTGCACCTGCTAGCCGGAACGAGCTGCGTTAAAGCCCGGCAGAAGCAGGTTCCGGCTGCTTTCGCAGCGCCGCAGGCGGCGATCACAAATTACCCTCGGCGTCAGGCGTCGTAGTAGCGGTGGTTTGCTTCCTCACCGATTACGGCGAAATCACATTTTGATGTTTCCGGCGGATCGGACTCCCACGAAAAACCGATCGAAAGGACTTCTGCTTCCATCAGGGCAAAGCGAAAATGCCTTCCGCGTCTTCGTACTTGGCGAGCTCGCCGTTTGATTTCCAGACCATCTTGAAGCTCATTCGCGCCGGAGTTGCTATCGCATCCGCCGCAGGCCAGTGTGGCCGATCCACTGCGCCGACTTCGTGCATCTTCAGCCTAAACGTATTTCCACAGATCGCTCGTGCCGAACCAGGGCAGAACCAACCGGGGCCTTTCGACGGCTCTGGAACGAGGGTATAGTCGAGTCGTTAACTTTTTCGCTTCGCTAGGTTCCACTTCTTACGCTTGCAGGGCATGTTGGGAGGGCACAAATGGCGACACTCCGCGCGATGAGCAGCGTATTTTTGCTGTTGATGTTATGCGGCACGCACTTGCACGACGCGCGCGCTTGGGGACAACAGCAAACCGCGAAGCCCGGGCCCCTGGGTGGAATCACGGCCGACGAGGCCAAGTCATTGGAAGAGGGGCTGAAGACCAGTCCCGACAATCTGATCGCGCGTGAAGAGCTGATTCGCTACTACTTTGAAGCAAACCTTTTGTCGCAAGACCCGAAGATCGAAGAGCAGCGCGACGAGCAGATTTTCTGGCTGATCGAGAATCATCCTGAAGTCGATCTCGCTGGCTCTCCGGAGGCCGACATCCAGCCCGTGGGATATCCCGGCAGCGCCGAAAAATATCAACACGGAAAAGAGCTTTGGCTCGCACAGGCGGGAAAGCACTCAGACAATGCCAAGATTCTGCGGAGCGCGGCGCAATTCATTTTTTTGTACGACCGCGAAGATGGGCGAAAGCTGTTGGAGGAGGCACTCGCGATCGAGCCGGGCGATCAACGGGCGGCGTCCATGTTGGCTCTATCTTATACGCAAGAGCGGGACGCGGAGAAATCGCCGGAAGCCAAGGCAGGGCTGGCGGAGAAGGCGCTGGCAGTTCGACAGGGGACGCTAAACAACGCTGACCACCAAGAGAGGTTCTACGCGTTGGCCGACCTTGCCAACAGCGCGCTGGAGGCAGGGCACACCGCACAAGCAGAACAATATGCACAAGAGCTTTTGCGACTCGCGGCAGAGTTCACCCACAACTGGAATTACGGCAACGCGGTGCACAAAGGCGATATCGTGCTGGGGCGAATCGCGCTCCGCGACGGCAACATCGTAGCCGCGAAGGAATATCTAATTGCCGCGGGAAAGACGCCGGGATCTCCTCAACTCGATTCGTTCGGACCGAACATGACGCTGGCCAAGGAGCTGTTGGAAAAAGGCGAGCGCGACGTGGTTCTTGCGTATCTGAATTTGTGCGCGCAATTCTGGAAGATGGGTGACTCGGATTTGAAAAATTGGAGAGCGACCATTAAAGGCGGGGGAGTGCCTGATTTTGGTGCGAACCTCAATTACTGATCCGAAGCCGCTATCGGGAACGAATTGAAATCTTTCCGGTGCGGCACCAGAATGGGGACCAGGGAGAATTCGGAATGAGAGAACACGAGCTTACGATCCCCGAGATTGGGTTGATCGCGGTGACCCGCGTCGCGTTGGGCGTCGGGATCGGCCTTTTGCTTTCCAACCGGATAAGTTATAAGCAGCGCAAAACGGCGGGACTAGCTCTCGCGCTGTTTGGAGGACTTACTACAATTCCGATCGCTTTGGGCATTCTCTGCAAAAAACAGTAGCGGTCTTCGTTTCATGAATGTCCGGGTCACGATGTAAGAAAAGATAAGATGCCAGGCTAACACCCGGGAGCTACAGGTAAACCTCAGGCGACCGCAGGCCCCTCGTTGGCTGACGGCAACCTCTCTGGGTATGACAACCTAAGACCGGAAGCGGAGTTAGTGTTTGGGCTTGGAGCCGGGGGGCAGGTAGGTGAAGTCGACGAGGCCGTCGCGGTAATCGATCTTTATGTCGAGCAAGAAGAGCATGCGGAATCCGAGGATGCCGGAAACTTCGGTGCCAAGAGAATTGCTGATGCCGTCGAGGCTGAAGGTGACCAAGTCCTCGCGATCCTGCTTGAAACGGGCGAATTTCAGATTGGCTTTGTCGGCAACGTAAACATCCTTCACTTGGCCGTTTAACCCTTTCACGTGGAAATCCTCGTCGCGGGTGATTTTGGTGACTTGTTTCGCTGCGTCGGGCGTGATGGTGTTATCGAATCCGCCGGTATCGATAGCGAAAAGCATGGGCGGCGAGTCGTTCACCTCCGTGGGAATCAGGAGCATGTGCCCGAAGCGAAAGATCGGCGTGTAATCTTTCATTTGCGGAGCGGTGTACCGATCGTGGAGATAAGAAGCCTGCTTGGGCTGAGATTCCAGCGCGGCCTGTTCGGGAGTGTCTTTCGGGGAAGCATCCGAGTACGCGGGCAACGGGCTGAGCTTGAATTTCGCGTTTGGAAAATCGATGTCCACCAGAAAACTTCTGAAGTTGTCCGCGCCGATCAGACCGTCGTCGTCCAGCACTGAATTTCGATTGACCACGTCTACGTAGCATCCTTGGAACTGCAAGTCGCCGATCTGGATGGAGTCCGCGAAGCCGATATAACCGGTGGCCGCACCCTTATCGCCAATTCCCCGCGCATCCGATTCGGTGATCCTCTTGACGCCGGCCTTGTCCGCGATTTTCCTGTCGATGATGATTCCGCCGGCGCCGGTGTCGAGTAAAAGTTTGGCGGAAGCGCCGTTCACTTTCACTTTCAAGCCGTAGCCACGAATGCGGTTCGGACCGTAGAGCAAAGCTTCCAGCGGAGTTTCCGTGGAAACGACGCTGGAGGTGAGGCGGCAACCGCGATTGTTTTGGCCGATCTCGTCTTCCAGGATGGCGAGCTCGCGCTCGAGGTTCTTGCGGTGTTCCGCATCGTCGTTGGTTTCGCGGCTTAGATAGTCTCGCAGAAATTTAGCGCGTTCGGCGCGGCTGATAGTGGCCGTGTAAACCCGCTCAATCTCGGGATCCTGAGGATCGAGCTTATAGGCTTGGTCGATGGCACTTTTCTCGCGTTTGTAGTTTGAGGTGGCGCGGTAGATTTTGGAAAGTCCGAGGAAAGAGCGAGCGTCAATATCACAGACCTTCTGCGGATTCAGGAACGAGTCTTCGGCCTGCTTCAGTTTTCCCTGGCGGAAATATACTTCGCCGAGCGCGGTGATCGCGGGCGTTTTTCCCGGGGTCAGAGCGACGGCGCTGGAGGCGGCGGCGAAGGCGTCCTTCGGCTTTTCCTGCTTCAGGTAAACACGGGCGAGTCCGGTGTAGGCCAGCACCACATCCGGGCCCCCGGCGGAAATGATGGAGGTGTAGGCGGTCGCGGCATCGTTGAATTTTCCCGTGCGGTAGAGATGCAAAGCTTCGGCCAGCCCGGGCGAAAGAGTTTTCGGGGAGACGTCAACGGTGCAGTTTATTCTTTGCGGCGTTTGCTGGGAGTTTGGCGGCTGCTGCGCATTCGGTTGCTGGTTCTTCGAAGCTTGTTGGGCGTACACTGCCGGACCGGCCGCAGCCGATGCCACGGCCAGGGCAATGATCGCACACTCGAGCTGCACGGCACGCCGCATGTGGACTCCAGGCAAAACCCCGACAAACTTCACTGACAACCTAGCAAAATCCAGGAACAAAGTTCAACGAGCGAATTAACTCAGAAAGCAGCCGCTCGCGGCTTGTGCGTGGTAAGGGCCGCGATGACAGAGTGCGGCTCGACGTTTGAGCGGGTCTCTCCCGATCAAATATTACCTCCGATTCTTTTTTAGGCCCGATTTAAGAAGCCAGTCGTTTCGATATAGGCTGCAGAAACACTTAGTTATTTCCTTGACAGTCAATGCACATCCATTCGTGTAGGTTCGCTGCAGCAAGTCCAGTGATCAGAATTTCTTCAGGCGAGGCTCGGATGAATTCGGGAGGTTGACCAGATGGGTGTTATCTCTGTGAAGACGCGGGAGGAAAGAGGCTGCAACGAAAGGCTGGGAGTGGTGTTAAATCGAGTTATAGGAGCGCGCCGCAGCGCGTTTCCTTTGCAGCACAAATCGATTGCGAGGGTAATTTCGAATGAAAACACTGGTCAAAATCTCACTTATCGCAGCGGCGCTGGCCTTTCTTCTGCCAGTGGCTTCGCAACAATTGCTAGCGGAGGGACACCATCCGCACTACATGCACGCGCTTTCGGATTTGCGGTTCGCGCGGTCACTTTTGCAACGTCCCAATGGCGGAGAGCTCGGCGTGCAGGAACGAGAAGCGATTCGCGAAATCGACGAAGCGATCGCCGCATTGAAAGTCGCTGCTATCGACGACGGAAAGGGCTTGGAAGATCACGCGCCGGTGGATCCTCATTGGCCGTGGGCGGGTCGTTTGCACAAGGCGCGTGAAGTTCTCGACCGGGCGATCGGCGATTGCAGTAAGGAAGAAGACAATCCAACGACGCGGGGACTGCAGGCGAGGATTTTGGAACATCTCCACAAGGCGCATCATCACGTGGACGAAGCGATTGCTGTGGCTCACTAAGCGGAGCGCCAACTACCGCGGTAATCTAAAACTCGAACCCGAACAGACATCCTGAAGCAGAGCCGAACGGCATGCGCTGCTTCAGGATGCTTTTTTTCAGCGCCCTGGCTTCCCCCTGAAACTATAAGACGGAATTATTGCGGGAGGGTGGAAGCTCCGAAGAAGACTCTCATCAGCACCACTCGGCCGACGAACGCCGTACAGACGCTCAATAGCGTGCCAATCAGAAAATATTCGGCGACTTGCTCGCGATGGAACTGCGGATAGCGCGCGACTGATTTTGCCGCAATAATCAAGCCAACTGTGGCGGGCGAATGCAGCAGAAGAGCGGTCAGCACGAGGAAGCGCTCCAGCCAGCCGATGTACATGCCCGCGTTGCTGAAATGCGCGGGAGTCTCATGCGGCGTCGAATCGGCGGAATGCGCTTTTTCCAGACCGATGTGGCGCACCAACGGCCTAGCGACCAAGCGGATCAAATAGCCGCAGGCGAAGATCACAGCAATGTAGACGACCAACAGAGGCAAAAGTCGATTGCTCTGTTCCCGAAGCAAATGCAAGCTGCCGCGCGCCACACTCGCCAAGGGAGTTCGCTCGATCCAGCATGCCGCCAGCACAACCGTGATGACGTGCGCGAATTGATCTACTAGGAACGCCAGCGCGCCGTCGGCGGCCGGGCGAGCTTTGGAAAGCCGAATTTTGCAAAAGTCGATGAAGAGATGGACCAGCGTTAATGCGATTACCGCGAAATGAAAACGAAGCGACAGTGCCATGCCAGGAAGGCACCATGCTGCGGTCAGGAAGGATATTGTACACAAACGTACAATAGCTAAAGGCGTGCTGTTTCCGCGCTTCGGGCCTCGCCGGCGATGGAGCTGCCAGGGCCGGATTCAGAGGGCGCAGCTAGCTCGCGGGTGCGGTTTGCGGCAGTACGCGGGTGCCTGCCAAGACTGTATCCATTTTCTTTCCTGTGACTTACCGCTGCCGCCCGAAGTACTACAGCCAAGCTGACCCAAGTACTGTCAGAATGTGACTTCCACGCTAGTGCGCCCGCTCCCTCTGATTGCTACATTGGTGCTCGGACAAGTACACCGGAATACGCACCGGTAGAGCAAAGGGGTTTACACACGGATGAGCGACGCGACCGATTCCAATCTGCAAGATGCAAACGTCCCGGAAAATAGCTCCGCAGCGCTGGCGGCTGAAATTGAACGCGGACTCGCTGAAGGAAGTTCGGCCGCCGCGAAGAACTCAGCCGACGACAAGGGACGCATGCTGGACGCCATTTGCGACGCGGTGATCGCCGAAACGCCTCGCCAGCTTGCCGAGCGCGCAGCGAGCGACAGCTCGGAGCCTCTCGCGAGCCTGCTGCACACCATTCAGGCCCAGTCGCACGCGAGCGAAAAGCCTGACGCGCGAAAGGAAGACGCAAAATTGCTCGAAGAGATTGAAAAAGTGGCAGAAGCCTGTGTGACGGAATATTCGCTCAACGACATCGCAGAGACGTGTGAAGAGTGCAGCGAGGTCGTGGTGGGAGACACCACATCCGCTGCTTCTGAATGCAAAACAGATTCCGCGGCTGGGTCGCAAACTGAAGAAGCAGTTCCATCCTCCGCGTCGCAGGGCAATGCGCCCGCGCAGCAGCCGGCCGATCGCCGCCGCCGCCGCCGCGCACTGATTTCAGCGCCCGTGCGCGTGCGGGGCGTGAACATTACAAACGGCGGCCCAGATGAAATTTCAACCACCATGGACGTTTCGCGCTTCGGACTTCTGTTTGCCACTTCGCTTACAGACTACTCGCGCGGCATGGACGTGATGGTCACATTTCCTTATAGCAATGCGAAGAATGCGATTCAGGCGGAGCAACCGGGACGCGTGGTGCGCGTTCACGAAGATTCCGATGGGCGACGACGCGTTGCGATCGCACTGGGTGTTGGAGTGGGAGAAGATCTGGTTGACTCCTGCGGCCGCAAATTTGAAAGCGCGCCAAGCGACGTTTTGAGCACGCCTGCGCCATCGTCGAAAAGGCCGCTCATTCTCGCCGTGGACGCCGAAGTAGCGTTGCGCGATTCGATGAAGACCTATTTGCAGAATGAAGGCTACGAAGTGATTGCGGTGAGCTCGAATCTGGAGGCTCGCGCGGTTCTCGACATGTTCACGCCCGCGCTGGTGATCGCCGAAGTGGAAGGCGAGGGCTTGCCTGGATTTGATGTTTGCGCGCATGTGAAAAGCAGCCCGCGTTTGCGGAGTATTCCGGTGGTGCTGGTTACCCGCTCGGCGTACCCCAGCGATTATTCGAACGCGCATTCCATCGGCGCGGTTGTTTGCATGGCCAAGCCTTTCAAGCAGGAGCGGCTCGGCCACGTTGTGAGGCTGCTGGCTCCCCTGCCAGTGCATCTGCAGCCGAAATTTATTCCGCGCCCAGGAGACCCCACTCGACGTCCCGGCTGCGACATGAATGCGATCGCCCGCAAAAAAGCAAACGGCGTAGCGAGCGGCAATGGGAACGGCAATGGGAATGGAAAGCGGTTCAAGTTCCCTTCCTTCCGCTAAGACGAGAACAATTTCTCTCCGACAGGCCAGCGCGGGAAGTTCCTCACCTGTACAAACGGCCAGTTAACAGGAAGCCGCATTTCCCCTCAGCGCTACATTCAGCCTGCGAACGAACAGCTAAACTATAGACATGAGTGGAAGTTCCACCTCCGGTAAATCTGGGGAACAGCCCGCTAACGGGGGCGGCAGGTCTTCGCCAACGCGTTCTCGCACGGATGCACCCGGCAGCGTAAGCACTGGGTCAACGAGCGCTGCCAGTGGCCGGGCCGGGTCGTCGTTTAACGCCCCGCCCATCACCCAGCGCATGATCAAGTGTCCTAAGTGCGGCGTCGACACGCGCGAGGTTGCGCGATTTTGTCCTCGTTGCCATGCCACCCTGCGGTTCGAATGTCCAGCCTGCAAACACGAACAGCGCAGGGGCGGCGCTTGCGAAAAGTGTGGCGTCAATTTTGCGAAGTATATTACTGCGATTGTGGCTTCGAAGAAGGTCGAGGCGGACCAGGTTCACGACAGAATCGAACGCCGCACCGGCATTATCAAACAAGTTTTCTTACTGCCCATCACCGGGGGTCTTTCGTTGATAAAATATTTCTTCCGTCAGTCGAAGAAGTAATCCCCCCCTCCCGTTTCCGTGTTTCACCTTGATGCCAAGATGCCTGGTTAAAGCTCCTACCGTGGCGAGCAAGCCCAACGCTCCCACTGCAAGCCGCTTCGTGAGACTAAAACAAGGTAGAATGGTTGTGTTTCAGGGTGTTTGCATGCGAGCCGCCAATTTGCATGCTTTTGACCGAACACTATCTACGAACATTAAATCCCAAAAACACGAATTGGCAAAGGAGTGGTGGCGATGGCGATGTATCCGGAAGATTTGCTTCGACCGATGAGAGAGGAACTGCGAGGGATCGGCTTTCGCGAATTGCGCACGGCGGAGGAAGTGGACGCCGCGTTGAAGCAGGAGAAACGCACGGCGCTGGTGGTGGTGAATTCCGTTTGTGGATGCGCTGCGGGGAGAGCGCGTCCAGCCATTGCGCGGGCTATTTCGCGCACGCCGCGGCCCGAGCTTTTGCTTACAGTGTTTGCCGGGCAGGACGCGGATGCCACCGAGCGCGCGCGAAGTTATTTCGCCCCCTATGGACCGTCTTCGCCGTCGATCACGCTGATGCAGGGTGGAAAAGTGGTGTTCATGCTAGAGCGGGCGAATATCGAAGGACGGGATCCGTCGGCGATTGCCGCGGATCTGACCCAGGCGTTCGATCGTTTCTGCGCGCCCACTGCTGCGACCGCGACCAAGTAAACGTTCGGCGTCGCCTCGAGTCTGCGGTCGCCCGTCGTGCAGCGAAGCCGCTACAACGTCTCGTAGAGGAGCTGCTGCTGCGCCCCTACACATGATCATTGGCGGCAGAGAGGAATGACATGTTTCTGATTTTGACGATTGTTCTGATCATCGCACTGGTGGGCAGCTTCCCGAGATGGTCACACAGCAGGAATTGGGGCTACTACCCTACCGGCGGCATCGGACTGATTTTGTTAATCCTGCTGATCCTGTTTTTCCTCGGCAAATTGTAAGGCTCACGATCTGATGCTTCGCGACCGGATGTCACGGTCGCCAATGCTCCGATTCTCGCGCTGACCCTTCCTGGGCGACGCTGTTTTGAATTGAATATTCCTTGTGATTGATGAGGCGGGCGATGGTGCCTTTTGCTCCCACAGCCCACGCGTTGTGAATGTCCAGAACGAAGGCGGCATTCAGGTCCAGAGCGCCGATGTGTTTCCAGTGAGCGCCCAGATCGTCGGAAATGTCTTCACCGTTAGAGCCAACGGCCAGCGCCGAGCCGTACAGCGACGCCACGGCGGAACGGTACCCGCCCGGCTGTTGCGCGGCGAGTTGCCAGGTTTTCCCATGGTCCAGGGAATAGGCGGCCACGCGAAACGGGAGAGTCGGATCTTTATAATCGCCGCCGACCGCGATCACGCCCGCATTTCCCACCAGTGCGAGCGAGAAAATTCCTGACGATGCATTGCCGACGGCCATCGGCACGTTCGTCACGGTCCAGGTCTTACCGCTATTCGTCGAGTGAAATACGCGCGCGGCTGCTGCTCCGCCTGTACCGAAATAGATTGCTCCGTCGGCGCCCAGGGCGAGTGAAGTTCCGCTCGCGGCAAACGCGCCCTCGCCCGGAAGCGCAGCGGGCATGCCGTCGCTCGGGAGTTCTTTCCAATCTTTGTAATGGTGTGTGGCCAAGATTACGAATTTGCCGTCAACAGGATCGCTAAGCGCGTAGCACTCGGCGCCACAGACGAGCGCGTCGAGAAAAAATGCGGGCTGCTCACCGGTGAACTCAAGCTTCCAAGTTTCACCGCCGTCTTTCGTTTCGTAGATGCGCGATTTCTCGCCTTCGCCGCTGGACATCACACGGGCGGTCTTTCCGTCAAAAGCCACAATGCTGCGGAAGTCGAGCGAGTCGCCTCCGCGTACGTGCCGACGCTCCCAGGTCTTGCCGAGATCGTAGGAAACCAGAATCACGCCATTGGAGCCGCAAACCCATATGACAATGGAACGCACCCCGAACACATCGCCGGGTTGTCCAGCGATTGCGTTGCCCAGGTATGCGGCGCTTACTCCGCGCAGATTTGTGTCGAGGCCGCTGGTCTGCACGGACCAGAACACATCGTCGGCGGCGACTGGAGACTGCGTGCCGAGGCGTAGCTCGCTGTGTGGCCCAGAACGCGGAATTTCGGCCGACGCGACGTAGAAAATCGCAAGGGTCGCGACCAACGCTGGCGTAAGGATGCGCATGGCGCGCATTCTATCATTTCGCGCGAGAGGGACGCGCGTCATGGCGCTAGAAAGACGAAAGAAACAGCAGGTCCCTCAAAGCGTCCGCCCGAAAAGCGCGGTGCGGGATGACAACGTAATATCAGGGCGGCAAAAGCGAGGTGCCGGGCCAAAGCCTGGCGCTACGAAAACAAGGTCATGCGCCGCAAAATGAAATCCTAGGACGCAGTATGCTGCGCCTGCTGACGCGCAGGCGCAAAATCATCATCCAAGCGGGGCGCGCAAGCGACATCTGAAAAAGTCGTCGGCAATCGGGTGGGTACTGCCAAACATTTGTGGCAGGCGCAGCATGCCGGGCCCTACGGTCGAGAGCTGGCGTATGACAGCTCGTCGCTATGCCTTTGCAGCTTCGGCGCTTTCGCCTTCTTCGCTGATTTTTGCCGACACGTTGATTCCGTGCTTGGCGGCGTCGAAGCGCTGCTTGCGGTCCATCTTCTTCATGATGTCGCGCACGCCGCGGCCAATTCCAGCTGCCAGGCTTCCTGCGGTGACGGTCGACTTGCCGGCGGACGTGCCGGGGCCGGATGTCCGATCGGTGAACGTAATTTCCACTTCTACAGTCTTTGCCATGATTGCCTCCAAGTTAGTTTATCCGTCGGATATTCTATCAATGTTCGCGCGTCGTTGCGAATTCGTCCCGCTCTGTCGTAGCGGGGATAGACACCTGATGCCCCCGCCTGTGGTACTGTCGGCGCACCCGCTTCCAGGCCTGGGAAATAGCGGCGTGGCGCGGATTGCACGGTGTTCGCGAGAAGGAGTTCAAGCCATGAGGAAAATATTTATGCGCGGAACGGCGGGCGCAATTGTTCTCGCAGGTTTGGCGTTCGCGGAATCCGGAACATATCACGCCGCGCCTGCTGCCGATACGCGATCGCTGACGGCCGGACGTGCTGCCGCGGTTGAGACCGGTGTGCGAGATTTGATGCGCCACGTGGCCCGTGACGTTACCGAAAACGGCCCGGCAGCATGGCAAAGGTACTTTGCTGATACGCCGGCGTTTTTCATGGCCGTCAACGGCAAGATTGCTTTTGCAAGTGGGGCAGAGGCTATGGCCGGACTTCAGCAAGTTGCGGCCGCGATCAGACAAATCGAGCTGAAATGGGGCGATGATTTGCGGGTCGATCCACTCTCGCCGGATCTCGCGGTGGTGGCCGCCTCGTATCACGAGTCCCAAGTGTGGGCCGATGGTCGCAGAGTGGAGGATAGCGGATTCTTTACCGGCGTCGCACAGTCTCGCGACGCACGCTGGGAATTTCGCGATTGCCATTGGTCCGAGCCAGTTTCCCTGCCGCCTGCTCATTGAAATCTTTCGCAGCCTCTACTGAATTTGGGCGAAGGCTTGTCTCTGGCGGCCATTAACGCCACCTTGCAGCGAGAGCGCGAGGTAGAGAAGTCCCGCCGCAATGGTGGCCCAGGCGGAGATTACGGCCCCCGATTTAGCCGGAACCCCTGCTCAACACCAATCGACCAGTAGCTCAAGACAAAGAGAAGCGCTGTTCGAAATGACGCAAGAAACGCAGCGGTCCAGCCACCCTGAAATGGTCTATTTTGTCGATTGCGGCTTGATGTCCAGGAGCATGCCGGGGATGTTGCCGCCGGCCTGGACTGAGGGCATTTGGCCGTCCCACTTGGCGATCCAGCGGTCGGTGACGGCAAGTTGCTGCCACTTGATAATATTTTCGCTGATGGACGCGGCGCGCAGGCGGTTTGATTCGGCTTCTCCGTTGGCGATGGCGATTTGCGCTTTAGCCTGTCCTTCGGCCGCGGCGACGAGCTTTGCGGCGTCGGCTTGCGATTGAACCAGCTCGTTTTGTTTTTGCACGGCGATTTGCTGCGCCTGAACTTTTGCGTTGATGGCGGCGATCACGGACTCGGGCGGGCGCGGCGAGCCGATGAAACCGAACTGGTCAATCACCACTCCGATATCGGTGACCTGTTGTTGCAGATCTTTGCGCGAATCGATCTCGAGCTCGGATTTCTTTTCTCCCATGATTTCCTGCACGGTGTACTGCGACCCGGTGCGGTTGATGGCGTCGCGAGCGACGTTGCGCAAGAAGCCGTGCGTGAACTGCTCAATGTTGTCGTTGCGGAATTTCACATAGAACGCGGGCACCTTGGAGGCTTCGAGATGGTAGGACACGGAAAGGTCGCCGTACACGGTGAGGCCGTCCTTGGTGTTGAAAGACATCTCCTCGTTGGTGGGCGAGCCTTCGTTCAGGTCCCTGGTCCATTTGGCGGTTTGAATCGAAGTCGGATACTCGACGATCGTGGAGGAAAGAAAATTGTAAAAGACCCAGCCCGTGCGGATGGGCAGGTCTTCGACGCCGCGCTGCGTTCCTGCGAGGTCTACTTTAATCCCCACGCGGCCGGGGCCGATTCGGGTGGCGCATCCGGCAAAAAACAACGCGACGATGATGATCGGAACGAGCAAGGCAAGAACCTTACGAACTTGAGTCATTTGAATTTGCATCTTTTTCCTCTTTTCGTTGGGCGTACGACGGTGCAGCTGCGTGCGGCGTTCTGTGATGATGCCAAATCCAATGCAACGCCGAAGGAAGCAGCGCAATCAGCGCGGCTATAATTAGAATTCCGCCGAAGACGGCGAGGTCGCTTGGGCGGTTGAGCAGGTCAAAAGACTTGGTCAACAGATACAGCGTGCCGAAGAAAATCAGGATCACCGCGGAGTAAACAAATCCTGCGCGCAGTCTCATGCTCGGTACGACAACATCCAGTCACACAAAAGTCAAATCAATTCTGGTGTTGCGCAACGGTGCAACGTTGAGGGCTCGCCGCGGGATTGACTTCTTGGAATCGCTTCCCGAATCACATACGATGGGGCGCGTCGGAAATATGCTTGGCGATCTCTGAAGACCCCGAGAGAGACGGACACGAACTCGATTTGAAAACGATACTTGAAAACTTGATCGGTAGCGGCACCGGAGCACTTTTATGGTGTCTTCCCGGAAAACTCGCCCATTTCGACGCTGAAGGCGAACGACTTTTTCTCGCTCGATAAGTATGGCTCTCAGTACCCGATGATCCCTATCCGAAATGCAGCCTAACGCCGGAAACCAGCGAACTGAGTTCAGGAAGGTCGTGGTACCGGAGGAGCTCGAGCTGCTCCGCGAAATTGACCAGAAAATATTCAGCCGCTTTCCTGCCGACCTGTTCTCGGACGAGGAATGGGCGGAATTCGAATCGCACTGGATGATTGTGGATGGAAAGATCGTCGGGTGTTCGGCGTTTCTGCGCGATACGGATTTCAACAACGAACCCAGGCCGGGCTGCTTGCACATTATGACCACCGGTATTCTCCCCGACTTTCGCCGACAGGGCTTTGGCGCGAAGCTCAAGCAATGGCAGATTGAATATGCGAAGCAACAGGGTTTTCGAATGATCGTGACCAACACGCGGGAAAGCAACCATGCGATGATCCAGCTTAATCTGAAGCTGGGATTTGTGGTTCGCGGGAGCGCGCCGCATTTTTACATCGAACCGGATGAACCCGCGATCGTGATGGAACTCCAGCTCGACGCAGGACCATCGACGTCTCCTTCCTAGCGCTGGCCTTTAGCCCGGCATCTTGCATTTGATTTTCTTTTGACGAAAGGCAGGATGCCGCCCTAAAGGGTCGGCGCTAGAAGCGCAAAACTAGGCCAACTGCGCGCAGCGCAGGAAGAAAAGCTTTCGTAGCGCCGGTGTCCGCCGTGGCGGAGTTTTAGCCGGCCATCTTTCCCTAACGCGCCAC
>Ga0070765_100001266_pt1 | contig 15358 bp, 17 predicted proteins | sample HubBroMetageWFT5_FD_71516 | JGI IMG/M metagenome (GOLD analysis project Ga0070765, IMG submission 71516) | Warmed and freeze-thawed soil microbial communities from the Hubbard Brook experimental Forest, New Hampshire - Hubbard Brook CCASE Soil... | ecosystem: Environmental > Terrestrial > Soil... | reverse complement strand
AGTCCGACGGCGGTAGGATAGGCCGCGATGGGGCCAAAGGTGCCGAGTAGTACGGGCGACGTCCAGTGAAGAGCGTCGACGGATTCGGCGTAACCGAACATCGTGTCGTTGGAGATGATCATTACGTAGCGCTGGATTGCGTTGTTGTAGTGGATATCGAGATAGCCTTGATACGCGGAATTTGGGCTTAGGTCGGAGGAAGCTCCGCCAATCGCGGGCTGCAGATGCCAACTTCCTTCATAAAACTTTTCGAATGGTACGGCGTGGGGGCGGGATGAGCCGAAGGCCGCCTCGAGCACGGAATCAACAGGCGCGCGGGCGACCGAGACGTCGGTAGTGGTTGAGACGCCACTCGCGTTTATGGTGTGAAGGGTGCCGTTGGCGATCCAGTCCGGAAAATACAAATAGAAATACTTGCCGTCAGGCGAGAGCACGAGCGGGCCGTCGCCGATTTCGAAACCGTCGAGACCGACTGCGTAGGCCTGATTCAAACGAATGATTTCGCCAAGGTCGGTCCAGTGAATGCCATTGTCTGAGGATGCTGCCAGGCCGAGAGCCGCGTAGAGAGCGTCGTTAGGGAGTTCGGCGTGATAGGTGACGAGCAAGTTGCCCGCTCCGGTCATGCCTGCGGGAACTTGGTAAACGGGACCGCCGCCCACGTAGCCGTAGCTAGGATAGTCGGAGCTAACGGCGGGATCGGGATTCGGTAAGACGCTGACGTCCAGTGGATTGCCGGTTCCCAGCGGGTCACTGAGCGTGCCGAGTGTGGTGACAACCGATCCGGATTTGTTGTTGCCAACCCATTCGCCCCGCCACATCTGGCGAGAGTGTGAACCGCCATCGCTGCCAAAAAACTGGTATCCGTTGGCGGTCTTTATCACGCCCAAAGGAGTGTCAGGCCAGGCGAAGCCGTTGTATGTGTCGGTGATGGGAGGTTGAGCGCGCTGGCCGGCGTCGGAACGCTGTTTGGCGGAGGCGACCACGACGTTGGATGTGACCTTGGGCGTGCACACCTGTGTAATCGTGGTCGGCTCGGTTTGCGCCGCAGCCAGTTGCGGCCAGAGCGTCAGGACACTGCAGAGCAGAAGGAGCCGGGGGGCCAGGGGGAACTTTGACGCCATGTGAATACCTCTCGAGCCTTCAGAACACAGTCCGCGAGGGAAAGTCGCGAGTGTTACTGAATACCGACGTTGTATTTTACAAGCCAGAACAGCTAGCCCTCAAACGGAAATTGTCGGATTAGACGGAGGCAGTCGGCAAGGGCCTTCAGGATGGAATCTCCCCATCCCGACGGCACAAATGGTGCGGTGCTTTGATTCACGGGCTTGTCCGCTTCGGCGAAGAAGCGCAAATGCTGGCCTTTGGGAGGCACCGCAAATTCCGTCACGGTGACACCGAACTTGATGTCGCGTCCGTCCTGACGCTTGATCATGGTGAAGTGATGCAACTGAGCCAGCTCTTCAGCGGGGTCAGCCTGTGCGTACTGCCAATCATCCACGAGCGCCTCCTGGGCTTCCGTGCGCGGGCGGAATCGAATCGCTCCGGAAGCGGAAATAGTAGGACGCGGACACGACCAAGTCAAATGTGAAGCAATCCCCTGTTGAGCGATATTCGTCCCAATTTGCATGAAAATGAGCGAAGGCTGGTTTGCGTTTTTTATGGCGGCTTAGCCGGAAGGCGCTGTGCTCTGGGAGTATAATTCTCTGCCATGCTTCGACGTTGAGGCCAGCTAACTTGAGACCGAATTCGCAATCGGCACATTCAGTTGATCCGACGGAATACACTCCCTACTTTTCTTACAACCAAGACGTTTTGGAATGCGAAGGCGTGCCGTTAACGGCTATCGCCGAAAAGGTGGGAACACCGATTTACATTTACAGCAGCGCGAGCCTGCTGGATGCGTACGCGCGATTTCACCGTGCGTTTCGCAGCATCCGACATACGATCTGCTATGCGGTGAAAGCGAACTCGAATCTCTCCATCCTCCGGTTGATGGCTCGCGCGGGAAGCAGTTTTGATGTGGTTTCCGGCGGCGAACTGTATCGGTTGCGGCGGATCGGCGTTTCCGGACGACGAATTGTTTTCTCCGGAGTGGGGAAAACGAAGGAAGAAATTCGCGAGGCGCTTGCAGCTGAAATTTTGCTTTTCAATGTGGAGTCAGAAGCGGAGCTGGACTTGCTGACGGAAGAAACTGCTCGCATCCGGCGGAGAGTTTCTGCCGCGCTGCGGGTGAATCCAGATGTGAAGGCCGGCGGCCACGCGCATATCTCCACCGGACACCATCAGGACAAGTTTGGAATGGACTGGGAAGAGGCGCGACGTCTTTACCTGGACAAGAGGCGTTCTAAGTGGATTCGATGGCGCGGAATCAGCGGCCACATCGGGTCGCAAATCCTGGGACTTGCGCCATTTCGCCGGGCGGTCACCAGGATCGCGTCTTTCGTGCGCGGGCTTTCGAAGGCCGGGGTGAAATTGTCTTACGTGGATTTGGGAGGCGGACTGGGCATTCGCTACGTTCGAGAGCACGCGCCGGCGATCGATGCGTACGCGCGAGTGCTGATCGAGAAAATTCGGCCGCTTGGATGCCGCTTACTGCTCGAGCCGGGACGCGCCATCGCCGGTCCCGCAGGAGTGCTGCTTGCGCGCGTATTGTATCTGAAGAGGAACCGCGAAAAGATTTTCATTATTGTTGACGCAGCCATGAACGATTTCATCCGGCCAGCTTTATACGGCGCGGTTCACCCGATTACCCCTGTTTTGCGCGGCGCCGGCAAGAGGATCCGCGCGGACATTGTGGGACCGGTCTGCGAAACAGGAGACTGTTTTTTGCATGATTGGCAAATTGAGATGCCAGAACCGGGGGATCTTCTCGTGCTGTGGGGTGCAGGAGCTTACGGATTTGCGCAAACATCGAATTACAATTCACGGCTGCGACCTGCTGAAGTGTTGGCGGAGAAGAGAACGTTTCGAGTGATCCGCCGGCGAGAATCGCATGCGGAGTTAATCCGAGGAGAACTTGCCGAAGGCAGGTGAGTGGCATGCCAAACGCACATAGCGGCGCTATCGAAAAAATTGGACATTATTTGGTTGCATCGAGGAAACGGCTTGCCTGGGACAGACAAGTTTCATTGGCATGGAGGGAGGTATGGGATCTGATGCGAATCTCGACGAAAAACCTGATTGGAAACGCCATGGCCTACGAATTATAAGAAACGGAGAGTTGGACAGCAACACGCCGCAGACTCCGGGAATGACACGGGCCGAAGCCATCTCCCATGCTCGCGTGGGTGCGCAAAAACTTTGGGCCGGAACCGTGGTGGTGCATCCGAATGCCAAGACGGGCCCGCATCACCACGGTGAACTCGAAACGGTGATCTATATTGTCCGAGGCCGCGCCCGCTTCCGCTGGGGGGACCGTCTGGAGTTTGTGGACGAGGCCGGTCCGGGAGACTTCGTTTACGTTCCGCCGTATGTTCCGCACCAGGAGCTGAACGCGAGAAAGGATGAGCCAGTGGAAGCCGTGATCGTGCGCAGCGGGCAAGAGCCGGTGGTGGTGAACCTGGACATTCTGAGTCCCGAGGAAGATCTCATTACGCCACAATCCGATCCATTTCATTCTGCCCCCGGAAAGCTTTAAGCCCTTCCGATTCCGGTGCTCATTACAAGTTCATTGCGATTTGGGGTTGTGGTTGGCCTGCTATCGAAGTGATCCCAAAGTGAGAAAACCAGGTGAACGTTGTTTCTTAGCTTGATCGTAAGCGAATTATTTGTCGTTAGGCGCCAGCGACCAGCATCCGTTAACCCCTGGAAAGGTCAGCACTTGGGAACTCTTCAAAGTTGAAGCGAACGAAGTTGTATCGTCATCCGACCACAGCCTCCTAGTACTGATCCATTGGTTGAGCAACGGTAGCGTCGAAAGACAATCGGTAACGTGCTGGTGAGAAATTGTTCAGGCGGGAAAAAGCAGAGGCGGCCCGCCAGGAACGGACCGCCCCTCGTGGTTAGCAGTTGCGGGAACTACTTCCGAGCTGGGGAGGCTTTCGTGAGCGCCTCATCCAACGGCTCTGCTGCTGCAGTCTTTGCTTGGCCGCCCTCAACGATGTCTTTCGCACCGATCGATTTGCCGTAGAGCGCTTTGTTGGCATCATCGTCGGAGTCCATCGAAGCCCCTTCGAGCGAGACTCCAGCAAAAAGTCCGCTGCTGCGCGAATAGGTCAAAACGTCCACGTGCATTGCGGCGGCGTTGTAACCGGTGGCCTGAGCACCGGTAGGACCTGCTGCGGCTGCAGCGTTCGCACCGAGCTTGGTCTTGCCGTTCAGGATTTGCTCCGCGCCGGTTTTATTCATAACTACCAGCACGAAGTCGGTTGCGGTGGAGCCGAGCTGAATACCGATGCTGGCTTGGTCGAGCTTGTACATCGCCGGTGTGCCCCACTTTCCATTCATCTCGGCGCCTTCGCGGCAAACCAGCACGCCGCGTCCGTAGCTGCCGCCGATGCCGATGGCTACCTTCTTGACACTGGGAAACACGACGACACAGTCGGCCTGATCCAGGATGCTAGTGGGCAGCCCGTTCGCGATAATCGCCCGCAATACGGTAGCTGCATTCGAGATTCGTTCCTCTTCCTTCTTCTGCGCAAACAGAGGGGAAGCTAGCGCCAAACACAGCGCAAATACCATCAATCGTTTGGTCACGTTTTTGTCCTTTTTCTGCAAAGATATGGTCACACTGCCCTTGTAATTGCCAAGACGAACAGCCTGGATTGTATTCGATTTTGTTCGTTTAGGCTACGGTATGGGAATTGTGTTAGAACGGTCAGTATCTATAGCACTGACTCCGCCGTATCATCTGTGTGAGTCTTCTGAGCTTGTCGCTCGCTGCATGGTGGGCGTCCTCAATTCAGTAGGTGCTGCGACCACGACGAAAGCTGTGTATAGCGCAACAACAATCGCAATTCTGGCGGCCAGTACGGCGCGGTCATTGGGCAGATTAGTAAGCAACCCAATTCCTTTCAGAGATTGGGGACCCCGCTTCTACACCACAGCGCTGAGAGCAGCGGTAGGGTTTGGGATGCTAAATATTTCAGTGCACGTAGGGGACAAAATGTGGTGCTCAGTGGCATACCTAGAAAGTTCCGTTCGAATTAAATCTCTGCCTAGCGTGACTACTTTATAGGAACGGACCGCGGATGAACGGCCTCAATGTCTGTATACCTAGCAAAGTCCCTGTCATTGAAGGTCAGAATTTGTTTAACACCATGCACTCGCAGCGCGGCGGCGAGCCGCGCATCGTGAACCTGAGCTCCGGAAACGCTAAACATGACAACGAGTTTCCGCCACTCCTCGTGGACTGATAAGCTGTCGGGCAGCAATCGCAACTTCTCCTCAAAGAATTTGGCTCGCCGATCTGTTTCTTGAGGAGAAAGAGAGTAGCCGTTACGGTCGAGAGGGCGGGTACACGTATTCCAGAATTCGCCGACATTCTGTGATGTATAGCAAAGCACACCATCGCGCCGGAGAATGGAATCAATTGCCGAGATTACGAGAGGATAGTCGTTATGGTCCGGCTTGACCCACCGGAGAAGGATGTTGCTATCGACGAGGTAGGGCGTCCCTGCCATCTAGCCGGACCTCATAGAAGCTTTCGCGCGAGAAACTTTCAGTGGGCAAGTTCGGCAGCTTTTCCGATCCCTCTGCCATGCCTTCAAGCATGTAGTGAAATTCATCGACGGTGATGGCACCCCGAGACGGAGAGCCTGTGGTCAAAGCCTCTCTGAGAAGCTGCTCTGCCAATTTCTCCAGAGGCACGCCTTGAGAACGCGCCTTGGCAATAAGACGAGCTTCGGTTTCCGGATTGAGGTCAACTCGGATGGTCATGGCGATACGCCTCTATGGTGCAGCTTAATCGCGTTGAGGCAAAAATACCAGCATCAACGCATTCAGGGACTTTCCGCCCACATGCTTCTGCGATACTCTTCATTCGGCCCGGAATCGGCGCGTGGGTGGAGCGCCGATTCGGTGTAGCTTTTTAGTTGACAAACACTACAGCATGTAGTATCCTTTATGGCGAAACACTCAATTTCTGATGCTGCGAGACGGCTGGGAGTTCATCGAACGACGCTTCATAGGTGGATTGAAGAAGGCGTAGTGCCGAAACCTATCGCCGAAGATGTTGCCGGTGCGCGGCTTCGGTATTGGACAGACACAGATTTCGCCAAGCTTGAAGAGTACAGGCGCGTAACGTATTGGGGGCGAGGAAAGAAAAAGAGGAACAGTAAGAAGACCTAGCAACAGAGCTTTTAAGTAACGGGACGCGCCGGTGTATCTAGCACCGACGCGCCCCTAACCAAGGCTGCACGTCTGAGGTGCAACGATGGCTGCAACAGAACTTATCCATTTTCTATTCTCCAAGCAACTCGGATCGCGCGCATTTTTTCCGGCATTAACTCCCCCTGAGCCGGCCGCTGAATCTCCTCCCAACTGGATCCTAAAAGCTCGTCGGTCTCGATGCCGGTCGGATTTCCGATTGCATCGCTACCCGTGTTGTCAAAACACTTCATTAACTCCCGGACGCGGCTTTCCGCCGCACGTAATAAGGAGATTCAAATGCAGAAAGCACATCTCTACGAAGCAATCCTGTTAGTGAATCGAGGCGTCGACGAGGCCGTGCGCGGTCTCGAATGCCTCAAGCGGGCCAAGGATTCGCAGCTCAACCCCTCATGCTTCGACGAAGAACTCGTGCTCTTCGAGGACCATCGCGCGCGGCTCAATTCCTATTTCTGCAGCGCTCTCCAGCGCTCAGAGCTGCAGGATTCCCGCCGATTCGGGACGCGGCACCGCGAATACGAGAAGAACAACGTGGACGAAGTGCAGGTCTATCGTGACGTGCGGGTTGTGGAAGATCGACGCCGGGTCGAGGGAAAACCGCCCAAGGTGCGGTTCTTCACACCCGAGGAGCAGCACGAATGGGAACGACGGTACCCGAAGCCGGGCAGCGATGTTCCGCAGGCGGAAGCGGAGGCCAGCCAATGAAAAAGAAGAAAGCAGTAGAGAAAACAACGAGGGATTTGCCAAAACCTGGGAAGCAGTATCCTGGCGTGCATGGCAAGATCGTGGATTGGGCCGAGCACGCTTTCGAGGAAGGGATGCTGTACATACGGGTCCGCTTCATGGATAAGACGGAGTTGTGCTGGACGTTACTGACGGCGCATGTGCTAAGGGAGTCCGACCTGAGCGACTGGAAAACGGGCGACTGCAAGCAACTGAAGCTGTACGCGGAGAACGAAATCGGCTATTCGGAGTGATCAGAAACTCGGTCTCGCTATCGCGAAAGGCTCGTTTTCAATGCAGCGAAGGAGGGTATAAAGAAAACTTTGTAAACGGTCATCACATGGAGCAGAGTCGAACAAGGAGAACCGATGACCATAATTCTGAAGCTGATTGATGAACTTCTGGCCGACTATCGGCGAGAACGGACTGTTAAAGCAGATCACCAAGGCGATTTTGGAACGGGCACTGAAAGTGGAACTGACCGAGCATGTGGGCTACGAAAAGCACGATCCCGCCGGTCACCATAGTGGGAACTCAAGCAACGAGAGCACTACGAAGAAGCTGAAGGGTGAGTTCGGCGAGATTGACCTGGAGACGCCGCGGGATCGCAACGGGAGCTTTGAACCCGCCATCGTGAGCAAAGGGCAAACGCGCTTCAGCGCCTTTGACAACAAGATCATCTCGATGTACTCGCGAGGGATGACCACGCGAGAAATTGAAGGGCACCTGCAGGAAATCTACGGGGTGGAGGTTTCGCCGACGTTAATCTCCGACGTCACCGAAGGGGTGATGGAGGAAGTCAGGACGTGGCAGAACCGGGTACTGGATGAGGTGCACCCGATCCTGTACATGGATGCATTGCGGGTGAAGGTGCGCGATGGCGGACACATCCAAAGCCGAGCGATCCACGTGGCGATAGGAGTGAACCTAGAGACAAGAAGGAAATTTTGGGATTATGGGCGGCGCAGAACGAAGGGGTGAAGTTCTGGCTGCAAGTACTGAAGGAGTCACACATAAAGCCGATTGACGGGATTTGTTTTGCTGGTTTCCTTCCCAGGAATTCACCTCCGAAAGCAGTGGCTTTGTACCCCCTTTTGTTGAGTAGAATTTTACGGCTCACAAGGATAAAGTCTTCTCGTAGGCGTGTTCGTTGACTACGACACCGGAGAACCACCAGGGCGCGATCATCCGTGGAGCTTTGCCCTTTCGAACCCCGACGAGAGGTACGTCGACTTTAAGCTCCATCCAGAACAAATTCCTGTTTCGTTGCCTGACTTTCGGCCGTGGGCTCACTATCCAGCCATCCAGACATTTTATGCCTTGTTAGCGTGGCTGAACGGACCTGAATCGGTTCTCGAATCGAACGATTGTGGGTTGCGTCCCCCACGCCGAGACAACGAAACCCCGCCAACAATTCGAGGTGCTTTCGAAGCTGATCCCATTGTTATACATGCCAGACTGACGATTATCTTTCGTGATCTCGCGCGGAATACCTCCTTGCGTAGCATCGACGGGCTGAAAAAATCGATCCACGACTGCCTCCGCGACAACGTGCCCTTTATCCCCGCTGTTATCAGCGTCGGAAGCTGGGCTCACTCATTTACTGCAATCCAGAAAGAGGGGCGAGCCGTAACGCTTGTTTGCTGGGCGTGGGGCGTCGATGAGGTAATGGCGATGGTCCAACTCAACAACACGTTCGGAGCGATTGATGCTTGCCTAAAAAGGATTTCCGAGCGTCTAAGACTGGGCCAAGACTGAGTGAGCAGTGTTTCCGAATGGGGTCGTGCAAGACGGCAAGATCAAAAGTAGAATTGACCTCCTCTTTGACATTAGCCTAAAACGATGTATATTTGCGCTTGCACCACGTGATCAGGCTGTCATTACCTTTGCGTCTTAGGCACTTGCTGTGAAGTTGGAGCCCAAAGCAAATTTAAGTTCAGAGCAGACCGAGCGACTATGGCCACTGTCCCGCTGGACCAAGGTTATGCTCCTCCGCCATTCACTTCGACTGCCTTCGCTGCAAATGCTTTGCTGCAGGTAGCTGCGAACATCGCTAGTTATGAGCTTTCAGGAAAGTCTCGATGCATCTTGGAATAGAGAAATCTGCCATGCTGCGTCTCATCTGCTTTTGGCGCGGCAATGGAAATAATCAATCCAGGATGGCCGGTGATGTTTAAGGCGACAGATTGATCTATTCCGGTGGCGCCTGTCGCGAGATGGGCTTCAGTGGAAAAAGACGTTCGGTAGCGTCGGAAATAAAAAATTCCTTGGGTTTGCGTGCAAAGACCACCTAACAAACCGACCGACCCAAAGTTTGAAGAGGGAGTCCGTTGTAAGAGTCGCAAGTGCGCTCAAACTTCGATGGATATTTGACATCAGAAGGGCGGTATCGACCGGCCGGCCTTGGAATTTCGCACGAAGGGGGCAAGTGTGAAAAATCGGGTATTCAAACAGATAGAACCAGCGATGCCACTGCCGCTCGGTGTCAGAGCTGATTGTGGGATACCCCTACCCGAAATTTGTAAAGCAGATTTGGATGATTTCAATATTTCGGAAGAATCAGGACCCGGAGCGGAACAAGATGCTCAGGGCCGCGGTCAAAAACAAGTTAACCCTCGCTATGACGTGACCGGAGAAGTGGAAGACCTTAATTCTCTGGGAGAAGCAGGTTGGGGCTTAATCTTTCCGGCAATAACCAGCAATGAACAGATTGAGGTGCTCGATGGTTCGAAACGAATGCGAGAGCCAAGAGTTCTCTCGGTAGATGAGTTCCTGCAGATATTGGAGCACATCCCCGAACCGTTTCGGACGATGTGCATTGTTGCCATGTGCATGGGACTTCGGGTTAGCGAAGTACTCGGCCTGAAGTGGTGTGACGTCGATTGGGAAGGTCTGCGAATACGCATATGCCAGTCCTATGTTTACGGAAAGCCTGGCGCTGTCAAAACGCCGGCTTCTAAACGATGGCTGCCACTCGGCCTTTCTCTCGCGAAGAAGCTGCGACAGCATCAATTGCGGTATGCTTCGCCGGCGAACAAAGACGACTGGGTATTTGCAAATCCAGTACAGGAAAGCCGTACTGGCCTCGCCGAATTCAAGAGAACTGGCTTGTTCCTGCCTCAGAAAAGGTGGGGATAGGTCGCATCGGCTGGCACACCTTTCGGCACAGCCATTCCTCTTTGCTACATGCGTTGGGTGTAGATCTCAAGGTCCAGCAGGAGTTGCTGCGTCACGCGGATATTCGTACGACGATGAATATCGACACGCACGCGGTTCCCACCGCTTTGAGAGAAGCAAACAGCAAAGTGGTTCGTTTGGTGCTGCCAACGCAGGTAGCGTGAGCTTAATGCTCCCTTAAGCTCCCTTGCAAATCTGCAACTCACTGTTAGAAAACAAGATGTTGGTAGGGGCGGTGGGGATCGAAAATTCTACTATACTACCAAAACCCCACAAACAGCGGCGTTGCAACCGATCTACAACAGACAATCACTACAAATACTACAAAGCGGCGGGCATTCCGGCCAGGTGTGGATCGTGATGAAACAAACCAAAGATTCCGTAACGGACGTGGCAGGAACACACTAACCAGGAGCGCCGGCCGGAAGGGCTTCCGCCATGCCGGGCAAGACTGCCGATGCATCGGCGGCTATAGGAAAAGACGCCTATCGCTTCTTCTGGAGGGCAGAGCGGGGACCAACCCCCTCGGCGGCTATGACTTGCTGCTCAGAATAGGCGAGCTTCCTGGCCTCAACTTCAGTTAACGCCTCATGCACGGGGCTGTATAGTTCGACGACATATGCATAGTCCTTTGCGCGCCAAGCTATCTCCGCTTTTCTTCGAAGGTCCCGGAGTCGCACCTGCTTCTTGTATTCGACAGCGGCGCGGGACTTGATCTCCTCAACCGCGCGGTACGCATTATCTTCGCCTCTCAAGAAGGGAACGCCGTACTTTTCAAGTAGACCGGCAAGCTTGGGTACGAATTCCTTTACTCCCTCGGGGGAACTGACTTGGAACATGACGTGACGCCCGAAGCCCTCAACTTTTTCAGCACCGGCCCAAGCCAGTAAGTCGTTGAGAGTCACCTTCACATTTGGGTCGGTCGACCTTCCCATTTCCACGCCTAACTCAAACGACGCTCGGCCATGATACACGTTTACGAACACTTCCGCGGATTCGTAACGCACGAACGTCGTTTTTTCCTCGACTGGGCGAAGGCCGAAACGGCTGAGAAATTTGAAGCTGGACAGCACAGCATCCTTGAAGCTTAACTTTGTGCGCTCTGGACTAGGTTTTTTATGCAGCATGCGGCCCTCCTACTTGTTTGGCGGAACCCAATAATCACCTTCCAGCGTCCATCCATGATCTTGCAGCAGATTCCGTTCGGCTCGTAAAAAGCCCGTGTTGCTTCCGGGATTGCCAACACTCGCATCCCGAATGGGTTTTCCGTCGGATATAGCTTGCCGTAAGTTGCTGGAGTTTTGTGCCCAGTTAGCTTTAGGGGTGTCTTGTTTTGGCAAGTCCAACGTGTGCTCGCCGTCCCCGAGAGTTCCATCTCGGAGAGTCCCGTCTGGATTCATCTTTCCGATGACGAGAGTTTCTTCTTCCTCAACACCTCCTAGTAAAAAATCAGCGACGCCACTCAGAGCGAGTCGACTAAGGCCGTAAACTACACGAGCTCCCGAGAATATTGCGGGGAACCTAAAGAAGTAGTCCGCCGTAACATCGGCCGTAGTTCCACTTATGTACCTATTGTACGCGGCCCTGTCTGCAGCGGTGTCACAACTGCAATCGTAGTGTTGATAACCTTGGTTTCTAAACTTGTCCCCGCCATTTATGTATTCCGTGTCCGTAATGCAGATTTGACCGGCGCCTGATTTCTGCTCTTCGGCTGTTGCGGGCCTGCAGAAGAGCGTGCCGTCAGGGTCCGTAAGGTTCAACGCGTTGTTACGAACGTACGAATAGGCATTCCAACTCTGTGGATCATGTGCGTCACCGGGCAAGGCCACAAGACCGAGCGGATCGGGACTCATGAACCGTCCGATGCTTGATGAATTGTATCTAGCCTCAAAGTTATCCAGGCCGGATTCGCTATCGCGTTCTTTTCCGGTGAATTTGTAGTTCTGCGGGCATGTGTTGACTATGGGGGTCCTTTCCCCTCCGAAAGGATAGAAGTCGGCGTCATAGCAGGAAGAAGTCTGTCCTGACTCGACGATTTCTCTGGACGTTCCTAAATGGTCTTCGAAATAGTAAAAGATATTATTCGACGGCGAGTCACGACGCGAGATTCGCTTTCCTCCAAAAAACACATATTCGCTGATCAGATTTCCGCTGAGATCCGTCTCGTCTAACACTTGCCCACCGCTGCCATACCAGTACAGTTTCCCGTTTGATTTCTCCACGCGTTGTCCGTCGCCATCGTAGGTGTAAGTCAGACCCGCCGTCGAAGTCATTTTGTTTTCGGCATTATAGGTATAGGAAGCCGCGCCAGGGGAAGGAACGGTAGTCAAATTTCCGTCGGCGTCATAGACATAACCTGTTGGACTTGAAATCTGATTGGAGCCGTTCACATTCATGCCTAAGCTGAGGCTCTGCTGGGTGCATCCGGTGTAAGCCGATGAGCTAGCGCCGATGGACAAGAGGTTCGCCCACTGATCGTATTGGAAGCTTTCACCCCAACAGTTTGCCGGACTATTCGAAAAAGTGGAGGTTGTCTGCGCCGTCGAAATCCGATTCAGGGAGTCATAGGTGAAGGCCTGCGAGCGGGTTGTATCACGATTGATTTCGGGCGCAGGATCATTCAGCCCCGAACACAGGCCGATGACCGGACGCGCGAATCGCGACAACTAAAAACGCCTAAGTCCAAGGACACGATCCCGATGACACCCGAGACGATTAGCATGCTGGAGGCGTACCTGAAATATCATTGGAAGAGTAATCCGCAAGGACTGCTGTTCCCGAACCGTCGTGGACGGCCTTGTAAACGAGCCTATGTGGTTAAGTTCGGCCTCTGGCCAATTCTGAAGCGGTTGGGCCTTCCGACCCAGCGGTTTGGCCTGCATGCATTCAGGCATGGGCTAGGTACCGCACTCGCCGATAACCGAGTTTCACCGAAGCTCGTGCAGAGCATACTTCGTCACGCCGACATCAAAACGACGTTTCGGTATTACGTCCATGCAGATGCAGACGCGCAGCGGGAGGCGTTGGCGCAGATCCAATCACTACAAAAGGTGTAATCACTACAGAATTGGAACGTAAGTCATTCACTGTGAGAGAGTCTGGTAGGGGCGGTGGGGATCGAAACTTCGGTATTTCCAATAAGTCCCGCTGATTCTATTGCCCTTGCTCTACCGTCAGACCATCCAAACCCCATCCTAATAGCGATTCTGCGACCAAATTGCGACCAAGTTTTGGTCTCAATTTTTCGACTATTTTACCAGTATCTCGTCGGATGGTTTTGGGGTGACGAATGAGAATTAAAGGACAAATGCAGAAAACTCCAATATTGGAGTTGAATAAGTTTCCCAAGCCCGTACGCCGGCCTAGAGCCACGAAGGCCGAAGCGGAAGCGATGGACAAGGAAGTGGTTCGCATTGTCGCTAAGATCAGGTCGAACTGGTTACTCCTTGGCCGTCTAGTTGAAAAAGTCAGGGAGACTCGAGCTTTCGAGGCACTCGGTTTCCCCGGCTTCCACGCATGGATGACCGCGAGGTTAGCTGAGAGCCTTTCCAGTGCCTACTCCGCTGTCCGGAGCGTCCGTGCTCTGGAAGGGGTCCCAGAAGGAACGTTAAAGCGCATTGGTGAGCGCAACGCACACATGTTGACCCAACTTCCCGAGAAGGAGCGCAAGAGCGAGGACTGGCTCGAGAAGGCAGCCACACTTCCGACGAAGGAGTTCAAACAAGAAGTTGAAATCGCAATCGAACAGAAGACGGGCCTGAGGAAGGAAAGATTCAAGACGTTTTCCATCGCCTTGCCCGAGGCGGTCTACGAAAACTTGTGCGAGGCGGAGAAGAAGTTGGCCCGATGTATCGGTTTAGACATTGAGACCCAGCCTGGGAACCGCATTCAGGTTTGGGAAGCCTTCGCTCAGTGGATTCAGCAAATCGATGAACAGACGATCAGAGTGCAGACCGAGGGAATGTAGTTCTTGGATCGGAGGTGCCGCGGCACTCCAAACTTTGGAGTAACAAGAAACACTTGTGGCTCCGCGAGGAGCAGTCGAGGCCTGAAGAAATGTCATCCCGAAAACAAGGCCGGGGAAAGTCAATCTTGACCCCTAAGGAATTGAAGTTTCTTAAGGCGTTCGTCAAAACCGGCAATCAACGCCTATCCGCTCTTTCCGCGGGGTACTCTCCGGTCAATCCAGATCAGAGCGCAAACTGCGCAATGAAGCAGTTACGCCGAAAGGTCCCTGAACTTCTTGAACGCATTGGACTTCATCCGGAGAAGGTCTTTAGAGAAACTTTAGTCGCTGGACTAAAGGCCAAGAGAACAGAATTCTTTTCTCAAAGTGGCGTCGTAATCGAAACGAGGGAGGTTATCGATCATGAGCAGCGCGGAAAATACCTCGATCGGTACTGCAAGCTCCTCGGACTCTACGACAACGGGCACGACGAAAACAGTGATTCCGCTGGACGTTCGCCGGTTACCGTCAATCTGGTCATCACTGACACTAGGGTTGCGGAAGCAATTGCTCACCGACTTGCCGGTGGCCAGAGCGGTGATGAGCAGCCTGCACTGGATGTATCACTGGACCAATACGAGGGACGACCAAGATCTGCAGAACCCTTATAAGCGATTCCCCCGGCGCGACTACCTCTTCGCAATGCACAGACTTTTTCTGGATGAGCGAATTCTGTTTGTGGAGAAGAGCCGCTCGATGATTACTTCTTGGTGGGCGGCGGCTGAAGCGTTGCATTACGTCATGACACACCAGCCATCTAAGGCCATTCTGTGGGCGCAGGACCAGCGCCGCGCGGTGATGTTGAGAGATTATGTTTGGGTCCTCTACGAACAACAGGAACCAATCCTGAAAGAGCTCTATCCGGTTCCACGTCCGCGGCTGAACCAATCCTACGACAAGCTGGAACTGAGCGACGGTGGTCTGCTGATAGCCCTCCCAGGAAAGGACCCGAACGTAATCCGATCCGAGCATCCCACTCTATTGGTCGTCGATGAGGCGTGCTTCATAGAGAACGGCGGGGAGGCGTTCGACATAGCGCTCGCCAGCCGAGTTCCGAAGGTGTTACTCGTTTCGACCGCGGCACCATCGTGGATACGACGACTGACGAAGAACGCGTTACCCGCG
>Ga0070765_100001264_pt1 | contig 15369 bp, 16 predicted proteins | sample HubBroMetageWFT5_FD_71516 | JGI IMG/M metagenome (GOLD analysis project Ga0070765, IMG submission 71516) | Warmed and freeze-thawed soil microbial communities from the Hubbard Brook experimental Forest, New Hampshire - Hubbard Brook CCASE Soil... | ecosystem: Environmental > Terrestrial > Soil... | reverse complement strand
TGCCCTTGAACTGATCCAGCGATACCTGCGCACCTTCCTGGCTCGGTAAACTGAAGGCCGGCGCCGCACTGCCAACCACCGGAGGCTGAGGCTGGTCCGCCGCAAAAACAGAAACCACAGCCAGCGCCAGAACGACGAATAATATCGAAAAATTCTTCATAACAGCTCCTTCCAAAACTACACTAAGCATAAAGACCGCCCCAAGCCTTTGGCAAGCCGCTCCAAAACAATGCGGTAGAATGTCACCCAGCCCATCAACGGGCCCGTAGCTCAGTGGTTAGAGCCGTGGACTCATAATCCATTGGTCCCAGGTTCGAATCCTGGCGGGCCCACCACGCTTTCCGCTGTGCGTCTCAGGTCCGGCGTCCGGACATCTTTCTGGCTAACCAACTTCGGGGCTGGTTTGCGGAGAACTTCGGGCAATGTGACAATGGCTGTATGCAAAAATCCTTCACCATCGCGATATGTATATTGGCGGCTGGGATGCTGCTGGGGAACGCCCTGGCGCAGCAGACTCCGGCAGCGACGACTCCACCCGCTTCTCCCGCACCAGCTACTACGCCCAAGGCGCAGACTCCGGCGACGAAGGCGCATTCCGCCACCGCGGCGAGGAGCGCGGCTCCTCTGGTTCTTAAAACTCAGAAAGACAAGTTCAGCTATGCGCTGGGAATGAACACGGCAAAGCGAATGGCAGATAGTCTTAAGAAACAGTCGGTGCCGTTCGATGCGGCGATTTTTGTGCGAGGCATGAAAGACGGATTCGCCGGCGGCAAGACTCTGCTCACCGACGAGGAGGCCCAAGCTGTGTTGACTGAAATGCAAAAGCAGATGCACGAGCAGCAACAAGCCAAGATGCAGCAAGAGGCACAGGGCAACAAGAAAGAAGGCGATGCTTTTCTCGCCGCTAACAAAGGCAAAGAAGGCGTGGTAGTGTTGCCCAGCGGGCTGCAATACAAGATTCTGACGGCAGGCAAGGGACCGAAGCCAACCACGAGCGATTCGGTGGTCTGCAACTATCGTGGCACGCTGATCGACGGCAAAGAGTTTGACAGCAGTTATAAGCGTGGGCAGCCGGCGACGTTCCCGGTGACTGGAGTGATCAAAGGATGGACCGAGGCGCTTCAGTTGATGCCCGTGGGTTCGAAGTGGCAGCTCTTCATTCCGGCCGATCTGGCTTATGGGGATCGCGGTGCGGGCGCTGACATTGGGCCGGGCTCTACGCTCATTTTTGAGATCGAGCTGCTCTCGATTGAGGATAAGAGCAAGACTCCGGAAAAAGGTGAGGAGAAGAAATAGAAAGTTCGGGCTTCGGGCTTTGGCTATCGGGCTTCGGCGGAAGCCCGACGGCCGCCCGCCTTCCCGTATAATAATTTCTAGATCAATAAGGTTCTGACTGAAGGACGTGTATGGCGCACACTGTTTTTTGCGTGAAATTGAAAAGAGAAATGCCGGGACTGGACGAGCCGCCTTTCGACAACGATCTGGGCCGCAAGGTCTATGACAACGTGTCGCAGGAAGGCTGGAGGATGTGGACGGAACACTGCAAGATGCTGCTCAACGAATACCGGCTGAATCCAGCCCGGCGAGAGGATCAGGAAGTCATCGTCAAGCAGATGGATCAGTTTTTCTTCGGCGAGGGTTCGGCGGTGCCTAAGGAATACGTGCCGCCTACGCAGAAGTGACGGGCTGAGTTTCGAGGCGCTGCGATGGACAGCAGGTTCCTCATCGGGCTTTCAGCCCGGTTCGGAATGACAAGAGTTTTTGCTGCTGGCTCCGGTCGGAATGTTACCGCTTTTGTGGGATTCTTCGTTCACTCCTCACTAGTCCAGTCTTTAGTAGTCCAGGCCTTCGAGCCTCTTCAGGATGCGGCGGGTTAGTTGGCTTAGGGAGCTTAGGCGCTTGCTCTCGCTTGGGATTGCCGTCCTTGATTGACGAGTGGAGTGGCGGCGGGTCAGCAGGCCCCAGTTTTCTTTGTAGCGCTCGTATTTGTGTCCCTTCAAGCGGGGCGTGAGGGCGATTGTTCTTTTGCCGGCGAGGCATTTGGCGGGGAAGATATACCAGATGTCTTCGGGGACGACGTAGATGGCGAAGTAGTCGACCTGTTTGGGGGTGTAGTTGGGCCTGCCGAAGCGATAGAGTTGGCAGAGATAACAGGTGCCTAGCCACATCTCGGTGGACTTTACCTGAATGCGCAGGAAGCGGCCGTTGAGTTCTACGACGACGTCGTAGCGGGGAGGTTCTCCCCAAGGCTTGGCTACATTGAACCCGAGCCCGGAGGCCACCGTCATGAATAACAGTTCCACCCACTCGCCTCGCCGCTTGTAGTTCGCGAAAAGTTTCTTGCCCCAGCGCCGGCCCATAGATTCTCCCAAAAACACAAAAGGCGCAGCCCGTAGGCTACGCCTTCTTGTGGAGTTTTCGACTGTCTAACCCTATTATATCATATTGCTATAGTTAAATCTGCACACTATTCTGTGCAAGCTGGAATTTATATTTCCTTCGGCTGCATGCACATAGGCTCGATCGTGTAATTTCTGCCTATTGACAAGGTTTGGGTACGGTTTTTTGTAGAGCTCCACCGCGACTCCAGGGGACAGTCAACCTCAAAGGCGACGGACAGGAGTGTCCGTCCACACGCGCAAGGCCCAAAGGGATTGAGGCTCGCGAATCCAACTGTTTGCCTTCGCTCGGGGCAGGCTGTTTCGCAAAAAACGCGAAGCCTCGGCACCCGCGGAATGACTTCCCTTTAGCAAATGGGCATCTGTTGGGAGCTTTGAGGCGTTGCATGGGTGCCTTCGGCGAGCTCAGGGCAGGCACTCCGTCGGGAGGTGCTCATACAGACCCAAAGGGATGCTGGCAGACCCCGAACTCAAAGGCATTGTTTACTCCTGCCAATTTTTAGTGCTGTTTGGATTCAGGGCCGATTGCGCCCCGATGGTTCAGCTGGGCTGCCCATGACTCTAATGAGCTCGTCGAGCTGGCTTTCAATCGCACTAAGTTTGCCCCGTTCATCCCGTAGCTGCTGCTCTGCCTGGATTTCGGTCGTCTGCTGCTGCTGTGCGATGTCTCCAGCGAGGTCGAGTTCAGACTTGGCGCGCTTGGTCCTCTCCTGCAAATCCGCTTGCTGCTGCGGTGTGTCTGCGCTGTTTAGCTGGTCTTCAAGTCGTTTGGCCTCGACGGCCAGTGCCTTCTGATGCACATGAATGTCCAATACCTTCTGGCGACTTTCGTTTAGACGGTCCGAGGCCTTCGTGACCACTCCTTCCTGTACCTGGAAACGAGCCAGCAAGATCTGCATGCTCTGAGACCTATTCAGCGATGCACGCAACTCCTGACGAAGTGCGCGCACTTCGCTCAGCAGAGCTTGCAGCGTCTGAGTGTCGGATGAGGCGGCCTGGCCGAATGTGCACGCCGATATAGCCAACAAAGCGATCATGCAGAAGAATGCTCGTCGCATATAGACCGGAATCTCCTTCTTAGATTCAAGAGGGAACCTATTCTACTTCCATTTCACCGGGCAGGATGGTTGATGTTAAGTCGCCATAGCACTGATTGACCCGGATCGGTCAATTCTCAACTCAGGCTCGATGAGTGCTCTCGCCTGACTTCAACAACTATGTCGCTCTATAATTCCCCCGCAATGGCAAACGCGCTCTCGGTCGCTGGTTCCAATTCGAAGTACAAAGAACCAAATGCGAGGCCCGCAGGATTTTTGGGAGGTCTCTGGCACGGCATAATCGCTCCATTGGCGTTTCTGATCAGCCTGTTCGCCCAGGGCGCTAGCATCTATGAGACCAACAACAACGGCCGCTGGTACGAGTTCGGATTCGTAGTTGGAATAGGCGTGTGCGCTGGAGGCACTGATGCCAGCACCAATACCGGCGCCTCGAATCCCATTCCGCACGTTGGATGAGTGTAAGTCGCGTGACTACATCCCACCCCCGCGGTTAGCTTCAGTTAGCTTCCGAATTATCAAATAGCGTGCAAGTCCGGAGCGAGAAGATTTCACGCAGCCTCGGCGCTCCTAAAATCATCCATAAGATGAAGTGACGATTTTTCGCCAATTCAGGGCAAAGGTTTCCTGAGGCGACATGAGACGCAAGTGGAAGCGATGAAGACAACCTGCTTATTGCACACGTTGGTGATTGTGGGGGTTCTTGCACCTGCGGTATGCGCGGGTCAGGAGTTGCTGCCTCAGACACAATTTCTCACCGGGCCATTGGTTCTCGCAGAGGCCAATACAGTGGAAGCGAATACAGAAAGCGACGACCCGGACAGCAAAACGCGGCCCGCCGAAGATCGCCGAGATCGAATTTTTTATCCGGGGGACACGGAGAGGCCAAAGCCTCTCGTGCGAAAGCTGGCTTTGAACATCGTGCTGGACGAAAAAGACATTTTCACCAGCCCCTTGCATGTGAATCATCACAATGCGCTGGAATGGCTGGTGCCAATCGCTATCACGGGAGGATTGATCGTGGGCGACAGGCGCATCGCGGGTCTCCTGGAAAACAGCCGTGGTCAGGTTGCCTGGGGTGGACGCATTTCTAATATTGGAGCGTCGTACACATTGATTCCCATCGTGGCCAGCTCTTATGTCTATGGAGCATGGCGCGATAATGCGCAAGCCCGGGAAATCGGCGTTCTCGGAACGGAAACGCTGGTCGACAGCCTGATTGTGGTGGAGGTGTTGAAGGAGATCTTTCGTCGCGATCGTCCCGACGATAAACACCCCGGCGACTTTTGGGCCGGAGGATCTTCATTCCCGTCCGGTCATGCGATGGAATCATGGTCGATCGCCTCTTTGCTGGATCATGAATTCGAACACAAGAAAATTGTCGGCATCACTGCGTACACGCTGGCCGGGATAGTGAGCGCGGCACGTATCGCTGCACGAAAACACTTCGCGTCAGATGTGGTTGCGGGGGGCACAATGGGCTGGTTTATCGGACGCCACGTCTTTGACACGCACATGAGTCATCTCGCCCACCCACACGGGTTGCTGCGACCCATGATTGTGCCTCAAATGGATCCGCTCGAACGGAGCTACGGCGCCACGCTGGCGTTTAACCTAAGCGCAGGCAGGTAGGAAGCATCGGCCGATGTTGGAGTTTCTTATGCCGGTAATACGATTGTTCGTCTGCAAGTCGCGAGCAACGCGCCACCTAATGATCTATAAAAGCATTAACGCTTCGAGGTTGGCGTGACATCTCCATTTCACTCATCGAGCCTGGCACAAGGGCCAGAAAACAGCTGGACCATCAAGTAAAGGTTCGTAAAAGACAGTGCGCTTTTACAACTTCGGAGCCATAATTTGATTGGTAGGCGTCTCCAAGTCGAGGGTTCACACGTGGAGAAACTATGCTAAAACGATGCCTGCTTCTATCGGCCTTGGGCTTGATCGCGGTCTCTGCCGGTGCGCAAAACGTCATGGATCCCGCCGGGGCCAAGTTTTTCGACGAAAATGCGGTAGTGCGAGATGGCAATCAGAAGTGTGTGCCATTATGCCGAGAGTGTAGCGACCTCCGCGCGTGCAACATGCCCGCAGCGTCCGCGGCATGGTATCAGAATGGACATTTCGATCCGGCGAAGCGGGCAGAGGAATTGAGCAAGCGACTGAAGCTGACGGCAGGCCAGCAATCGCAGATGCTCGACACTTTGGAGTCGACGAAGTCGCAATTGGAGGCCGTGCGGTCAGACCGGTCTCTATCCAGGAAGGTCCGTAACTGCAGGCTGGCACTCATCCGCCAGGCATCGAACGACCAGATGGGCGCATTTTTGGAGAAGAAACAGAATGCGACATTGGTGCGGATACGGAACGCGTACGCGGCCCGCAGCTCGGCCAACCTCTGGTAACGCAGATTGCGGTCTTTCTCCAGCGCATGCCGCCGATCTTTTTTTCGACGATGCAGTTTTTCGACGATGCGGTAGTGAGAGATTGCCTGACGAATCATGATGGGGCCCGGGACTCAGGGTGCAATAGGGTCGAGCAAACCTGAAGTCAGACACCCGCCTGCTATCATTGCGGCCATGTCGACGGCACAGACATGGGATCCGGCGAGCTATGCGCGTAACGCGAGATTCGTATCCGATTTAGGGTCGCCCCTCCTGGAATTGCTTGCACCGAAGCCCGGCGAAAGGATCCTCGACCTGGGTTGCGGCGACGGCGTGCTCACGAAAAAGCTGGTGGACATGGGTTGTGAAGTGGTTGCGGTCGATTCGAGTGTTCCGCAGGTCGAAGCTGCGAGGAAGCTTGGCTTGAACGCGCACGTGATCAGTGGCGAAGACCTGCCCTACAACGAAGAATTCGATGCCGTGTTCAGTAACGCCGTGCTGCACTGGATCAAGCGCGCGGATGCGATGATTGCCGGTGTGTATCGGTCTCTCAAGCCAGGCGGGCGATTTGTTGCTGAATGCGGAGGCTATGGGTGCGTTCATAAGATCCGGACGGCTCTGGTTCAAGCGTTGGAGCGCCGCGGGTTTGATGGCGAGGCTCGCGTTCCGTGGTATTTCCCTACTCCGGGTGACTACGCTACGAGGCTGGAACGCGCAGGGTTTCGCGTCGATAGCATTGCGCTGATCCCGCGTCCGACTCCCTTGCCGGGCGATATTGTTGGTTGGTTGGAAACTTTTGCGCTCAATTTTTTTCAAGGGTTGTCTGACGAAACTCGCAGCGAGTATCTGCAGGAGGTTCGGATGGTTCTGGAACCGCAACTCCGCGATGCTGACGGGACTTGGGTAGCTGATTATGTTCGGCTGCGATTTGCAGCGACCAAGGCTTGAGAGTGGTCGGGTTCTGGCGCTCACTTCTTTAGGAATGACTCTTCTCAGGAGGGGCGCATCCGTTGGGAGCTTTGAGACGAGTTACATAGGTCCTTCGTCGGGAGTCGCCTGCGTTGCGTGCGACTCCGCTTCCTCAGGATGACAAAGTCAAAGGCGACGTACAGGGGTTCCGTCCCACAGGTGCGCCTGTGGACTGAAATAGGGATCGTTTGCCATGCGGATGAATGCCGCTTCCGAAGCGGGAGAGGAACTGATTCGCCAATCGGCCTCCTTGTTGATATCGAACCATACGACGGCCTTGATGAGCGGGAAGCGGGTGCGAAGCGTGGGAATGATCTCGTCGATCCATTTTGCTTTGTCGCCACCGGCTTCAGCGGACGCCATTTCTCCAATCAGGATTGGTTTTTTCTTCGCTGCAAGGAGTGGGTAGATGTGCTGGAACACCTGATGGAAGGTCTGCCAGCCGCCGTTCGTCGTACCCCAGTTGTAGCCGTCGACGCCAGTCCAATCGACGTAGGCGTCGCCGGGATAGTAGTCCATGGTAGTGCGGTTGCCTCCGGGGGTGTCGGTGACGTTGGGACACCACGCCCAAACCACGTTGTTCGCGCCAGCGGCAACGAAGAGGTCGTGAATGTGTCGATAAGCAGAAACGTACAGGGGGGCGTTGTTGCCGCTCCAGGCCTCGTCGCCGTTCATCTCGGCGGCGAAGTCAAGAAAAAACTTCTTGCCCAGTGCTTTGGAACCTTTGGCACGGGCGATGATCGTGGCATCGAGGCTGCCATCGACGATCCTGGCGAAGTCGACGTGGTGGGGTTCCCAACTGATGAGAGGAATGCGTCCCGCCGCGAGGTCGGCTTGAGTGACGGTCCCGGTCCAATCGGCTTCCCAAGCGTAATAGGTGAGGTGAATGACAGGTGTGCGGCTGAGCTTTCGCGTCGTCTGGTCGATGCTGCCGGCGCCGTAGAATTGCCCGAGCAAGGCACCCGACGCGGGCTCGAGAATGGATGATCGGCGGATGGAAGACGCGCGCGAGTCCTGGCTTGCGGCGTTGGTAAGGACTCCGCTGAAAGCCAGTATGACTACGGCCACTGAAGCGGCTCTGCTGAAGATTTCTCTCATGGTGACGACCTGTCATTCTCCCACATCTTAGAAATCGACTACGAAGCCCCCATTGGGAGCCTCGATGCGAGATGCACAGGTTCCTTCGTTGTGAGTGGCCCGGGTTGCGTGCGACTCCATTTTCTCAGGATGAAAAGGTCAGGGGGGTCGGAATGACATCCTGGTTGAACTTCGTTTAGGCTGCGGAGTGGCCGAACTACAAGGTCTTATCGCGGAGGAACACTTGGGCTCGATCAATCGATTAGTGGTTCATGGTTTTCTGATTCTTGTGCTCTCAGGAGCTGGCATTGCTGCTGGCGCCGGCACTGATCTTAGTCTGTACGTTGCGACCGACGGTGATGATTCGAATCCAGGGACGATGGAGAGGCCGCTGCGAACGATTCAACATGCGGCCGACATTGCGAAGCCGGGTGACACCGTTAATGTGCGGGCGGGTACGTACTGCCAGCAGTTGGCGGCGAAGGTCTCAGGGAATGCGGAGCAAGGGTTCATCACGTTTCGGAGCCAACCGGGGGAGCACGCGATTCTCGACGGCGGTTGCCTTACGCCTCTGGCAGGCGAGAGCAACATGGTGCGACTGACCAACGTGAGCTTTGTGCGCATCGAGGACCTGGAGATACGCAACTACCGGACCAGCGACTTTGGCAGCGTGCCAGGTGGAATCCGCGTATTCGGCGGCGGCTCGCATATCGAAATCCTGCATAACAACGTGCATCACATCGAGCAGAACTCGCCTCGGCGGTTGCGGCCGGGCAGCGGGGCCAACGGCTTTGGGATTTCTGTTTACGGCACCTCCGCCACCACTCCAATCAGCGATCTGATCATCGACGGCAATGACGTACACCATCTCAAGACAGGATCGAGCGAGTCGCTGGTGGTGAACGGCAATGTGGCCGGGTTCCGCATCACCAAGAACACGGTGCACGACAACAACAATATTGGAATCGATGTGATCGGCTTTGAACACACAGCGCCGGACCCGGCCGTCGACCGCGCGCGCGATGGCGTGGTGAGTGAGAACTTGGTTTATAGCATCACTGCGAGAGGGAATCCGGCTTACGGCGAGACCCCTGATTCCGACGGCATTTACGTGGATGGCGGAACTCGAATTCTGATTGAGCGCAACGTCATCCATGATGCGGATTTCGGCATTGAGCTGGCCAGCGAGCACCGCGTAGGGAGCACCAGCCACATCATCGCGCGCAACAATCTGATTTATTCCTGCCATGCGCCGGGATTCGCCATTGGAGGCTATGACGAAAAGCGCGGGACTACTGAAGACGTGGTGATTGTGAACAACACGCTTTACAAGAATGACACCTGGAAGACGGGACAGGGTGAGGTCCTGATGCAGTTCTACATGCGCAACAATGTCTTCAAGAACAACATCGTCTACATTGGCGACCACGGACTAGCCATGACCAGCAAGTCTGCGCGCATGGATGGCGGTGCTCCCACGGTGACGATGGATCACAACATTTATTACTTTCCTTCAGGTTCGAAGGCGGTGAAGTGGTCTTTCGACACGAAAGATTACTCGAGTTTTGAGGAGTACGTTGCTGGTGCCGGGAATGATCGGGGCTCGCGGTTTGCTGATCCGCGGTTTGTGGATGCTGATGCGCATGATTTTCATCTGCGATCGGATTCTCCGGCGCTGAATGGTGGGGAGGATCTGGGATCCACGAAGGTGGGTGATCAGGATCTTGACGGTCATCCCCGGGTAAAGGAAAAGAAAATTGACATCGGTTGTTATGAGATGCCTTAGCGGGGAGCAATGTTCCCACTTCTCGCAAAGAACGCGAGAAATGGGGCACTCCGCTGTCGTCGCCTAGCTGTCTTTGCGGTAGAGGAGGTCGCGCATGGCTTGCCTGCGGGCTTCGTTTGCTTCTTTCAGGGTCTTGCGCTCGTCGGCGTCCGTGCTCCGCTTCGTGGCGGGGTCGGCGTTTTCGGGTGCACTGCAGGCTGGACAGCGGTTGGCGAAGCCCGGCTTGTCGGGCCTCAGCTCGAATTCTTCCGAGCAGACAGCGCAGACTCGGATGGGGAATGCCATACAAATATTATGATACAGGCCGTCCTGCCGCTCCAAACCATGCCACTAGCTGGCGGTGGTGCAGTTTGATTTGTCGTCCTGAGCGAGCGTTCTTTGCCGCCGCGCAGGCGACCTCGTCATAGGTCCTCAGGTCTTAGGCCGGTGTGCTTCGCAATCCTTCACAGGATTTTGGGCCCAAGTTCGTCGCCATCGCCGTACGACCAAACATACATGGGTACGCCGCCGCCTGATGCTTGAGTTTTTTATGGGAACCGCTTTGGGAAACAACTACCCAGCCAATTTTCAGAAGGGCCTTTAGGACTTGCCTGGCCTTCGCGCTGGGCCACTGGCTCAAGCGGGAGCGCAGTCGAGTGTAATCGAGCGTGGGACGTTCTTGGAATTCTCCACGTCGTCTGCGATGACCCGTAAAGCTAACGCGTACGCTTTTCTCTTGGCTTCATCTTCCGTGGCTCCGTACACAATCACGCCGGGGACAGCAGCAATTTCCGCGATCCAACGGCCATCATCTTCGCGCTCGGTTTCAATGTTCCAGTGCACGTCGTCTCTCCTAACGCCGGCAGATGGTTTTCTGTTGGACACACTCATAAGATGCAGGTTCCCCGAAGCCGTTGCACACTACGACCGTAACGCTGAAAGAACCTATAACAATACTGCATTTCTTATCATGAATCTACAAGTGTGTTGGTTGGGTAGTGTCTTAGATTGCCTTTTCTTCGCTATCGTCTGCCCCAGCATCGACGTGAGGGCGGAATGGTTTTGCGCGATCACTCAGTCAAGTTATAGATGAGCCCGTATGGATCCTTGACGTAGCATCTGGGAAAGTCAGGCTCATCCTTCACCACCCGGCAGCCCTTTTTCTTGAGCCTCGCTTTCGCTTCCTTCACGCTTTTCACGGTAACTTCCAAAACCGGGCCCAGGGGTGGGCCGGGCTCAATGAACAAATTGATGTGTGGCCCGTGGAGGCCCACCATTTTCGGGTTCTTATCCGTAATCTCAAAGCCGAGTTCCTTTACGTAGAAGCTTGCCGCCTTCATGGGGTCTTTAGCCTGAATCAAAATATCTGTGCCGAATGTATTTGCCATAGGATTCCCCCGTCCTCACTTACTTGTGATCGGTGTGTCCCTCGAGCAATTCGAGCGCATGCGGAATCAGGTCCATGACAGCTTCCAGAGATTCCACCGCGCCGCTGGGACTGCCCGGCAGATTCAGGATCAGAGTTTTCTCCCGCACGCCGCACACTCCCCGGCTTAACGCGGCGAATCGAGTTTTCTTTGCTCCTTCGAGACGCATGCGCTCGCCGACGCCATCAATCAGACGATCGCAAATCGCTTCGGTCGCTTCCGGCGTGACATCGCGCGGCGCAATTCCTGTGCCGCCGGTGGTTACGATGAGGCGGGCTTCGAGCGCGAGGTGAACCAGGGCATTTTGAATCTGCATGGAATCGTCTTGAACGATTTGAGTGGCGACTATGCGGAAGCCGAGCTTTTTCAGGACCTCGGCGACGGCTGGACCGGAAACATCCACGCGTTCGCCGCGGGCGCAGGAATCGCTGACCGTGACCACGGCGGCCGTGAGCACCACCGGTTCGGGTCCTTCTTGAGACGACGCCTCAACTGTCGAGGAGGACATCTTCTTCCTCCTCCCGGCGGCCGCTGCTGCCGCTCGAAGCAGAGCTGCCGCTGGCCGCAGCGCCGGCGGTCGCGCCGCTGTCTTCAGAACTGGCGGGCTCGCCGCCATCGCGCTGCGATTCGTCGAGCAGGCGCAGGCCCTCCATCAGCAGGCCCTGGGTATTGAGCTTGGTGGTTTCCTGATCGGTCTTGCCTTCGAAGTTGAGTTCGAAGTTGCCGCCGGTCCAGCGCAGAACTTTGAAGACGGCTTCGTCGCCGGTCAACGATCCGTAGGTTGCGTGCTTGACCTGGCCTTCGACGAAGAAGACCTCGCACTTGTCGCCCTGGTGGTTGAGTTTGAGCTGGCAGCTCTTGCGTCCCATTTCGAGCGACTGCATGAGGTCGATCACATTCATCTGGGAAAGATTGCCGCGAACCACGCCATCAGAGGGCGCGGTCTTCGCCATCTTCTCGAGCGCGATACGGTCGACGGTGCGCTTGATGCGGCGCGTGGCTTCTTTGAGGAAAAAAGGTTTGGGCAGGTAGTCATCGGCGGCATCCTGCGGCGAAAGGCGCTCATCGATGTCGACCCGACTCGCCATCAGGATGGCGGAAAAATTTGCCGTAGCCGGCCGGCTCTTCAGGCGCTCGACGAGCTGGCGGCCGTCCATGCCGGGCATGCGATAGTCACAGACCACCAGGTCAGGAGGATCGTCGACCGCCTTGAGCAAGGCGTCAGCGGCGTCGCCGGCAGCCACAACGAGCGCAAAGGGAGTCAGCGCCTGCTGCAACATTCCCAGCACCATCGGGTTGTCATCGACTAAGAGCAGTTTTACGTCGTTTGCCATGGAATCGCTTGTGAAGGCTCGCTACTTCTTACTTCTTTGCGCGCCGGTAGTTTCCGCTCTTGCCTCCGGACTTACGCTCCAGCACGATCTCGCGGATCTTGATCCCTTTATCCATTCCTTTCAGCATGTCATAAATTGTTAGCGCTGAAATACTTGCTGCTACCAAGGCCTCCATTTCTACGCCGGTTTCAGCCGTGGTCGCTACTTTGGTGGTGATGGCGACGCCATTCTCGCACAGGCTAATGTCGACGGCAACGTGGGCGAGCGACAGCGGGTGACACATCGGGATTAACTCTGAGGTGCGTTTGGCGGCCAAGATTCCTGCAATGCGCGCCACTTCGAGCGGATTGCCTTTGGGGTTTCTTGGAAGCGCCTTCAGGACGGCGAGGTCCAACTGCACAAAGGCGCTGGCTTCGGCTTCGCGCCGGGTTGCGGCTTTGCCGGAGACATCGACCATGCGGGCGCGACCGGTGGCGTCGTAGTGGGAGAGCTTCTTCGGCATGCGGAAGCTCTATCTTACATCGGATGCGCGGGTGGAGAGCACAGCAGCGGCTAAGGCCCCTGTTGAGTTTACGGGCGTCTCGTGCCGTCCCCTTCGGCTTCGCTCGGGGCAGGCTCTGAAGGGACTTATTTCCCCTCACATCCGTTACCCCGCACTCACGTGCGGGGCTAATGAATGTCGTCGCTTGGGCGACTAGGTCCGTGGCATCACTGCTATCCACTCGGCTGCTTTGACTTGCTCGCGATCGGGTGGGATGACTACGTAGCAATTGGAACGGGCCTGGGCTGCGATGTCGCCTGATCCTTGCCAGGGTACGAGTTCGACCTCGGCGTCTTCATATTGGCCGGAGAGAATTGCGGGGAGGAAGCGCTTCAGTCCGGGTCTAACTCGAATCTCGGACTTTAGTCTTGCATGCAGGAAGGTGAGCGGGCGCGGGCGCATTCCTGCCAGGGCTTCAAGCATTGGCTTGGCAAACAGTTCGAATGTGACCATGGTGGAGACAGGGTTTCCGGGCAGGCCGAAGAAGTATTTGTGCTGCACCGGGGCTTGCGCCCCTTCGCGGGCGGGGGCGCCCGCGCCACACTTGCTGATGCGGCCGAATACTACGGGCCTTCCCGGCTGGATTTTTGCTCCGGTGAAGAAGAAGTCGGCTTGCATTTCTGAGAGGACTTGCTCGACCAGATCGTAGCGTCCCATGGAGACGCCGCCGGTGATGATCAGCAGGTCGGACTGCAGGCCTTCTTCGATTAACTGGCGGAGGCGGCGCGATTCGTCCGGAGCGATAGGCAAGAGCACGGGTTCGCCTCCGGCTTGCTGGATCTGCACCGCCAGCGAGTAAGTGTTGGAGTTGCGAATCTGCGTGGGGCCGGGTTCGGTATCGACTGCCACAGTCTCATCGCCTGTTGTCAGCACAGCTACGCGCGGGCGAACAAATACTTGCAGCCTTGATTTGCCCACCGACGCGGCGAGCGCTATGGCGGCTTCGTTGAGGCGCGTGCCTTGATCGACCAGGAGGCTGGCGCGTTTGGCTTCGGCTCCCTGCGCGACCATGTTTTCGCCTGGGGCAACTCCTCTCGTGATTTCGACGAGATCGTTCTTTTGCGATGTGTACTCGACCATTACCACGGCGTCGGCGCCCGGCGGAACGGGAGCGCCGGTCATGATGGAGAAGGCTTCTCCGCGATTCAGCTTGGGTGGGAGTTGCAGCGGGCCCGCTTTGATTTCTCCTATTACCTTTAGCTTGGCTGGGAGTGCTGCCAGATCGGCTACGTGTATTGCGTAACCGTCGCGCGTGGATCGGGGAAAGGGCGGGATATCGCGGTCGGCGGTGACGGACTCAGCGAGGATTCGGCCGGCGGCCTGGAGCAGGGGCACGGTTTCATTGGTTCGTCGGATTAAACGCGAGGCGTGGTCTTCGACTACTCGGCGGGCTTCTTCGAAGGTTAGGACTAGGGATTGGGTTGGCGGCGCTGCCATGAGGAGATGATAGCGGCTTTTGCGGCACGGCTGAAGCCGTGCCCTTCCCGAACCTTGGCTTCCTGAGACCTCGTGAGTCGGCAGAGACTTAGATGGGAACTCCCTGCAAGGCTGGTGATGGGTTCGCGGGTACGGGATCCTTCGCTCCGCTCAGGATGACAATCCACTGCAGGTTGAGGGGTTTGTTATCGGGCCAGTTCCTGGCCCAGGACGGTGGGGTTGCTGGCGTAGGAGAGGCCGACTTCGAGGTCGACTACGCGGTCGCGGACCAGTTGGGCGATTTCGCCGTCGAAGTGTTGCATGCCTTCGGTTGCGCCTGCTTTGATGGCGTCGAGTAATGTCTTGCCTTCGCGCTCGCCTTTCTCGATGCTCTCGCGCGTGCGGGCGTTGACCTTCAGGATTTCGGCTACCGGGACCCGGCCGCTGCGGTCGGCCTTAGGCAACAGCCGCTGGCAGATGATATAGCGAAAGGTTTTCGCGAAGCGGTCGCGCACGCCTTTCTGTTCGTCGGGCGAGAACGAACTGATGATGCGCTCCACAGTTTTGGGTGCGTCCATGGTGTTGAGGCTGGAGAGCACGAGGTGGCCGGTCTCAGCGGCTTCGAGGACGCTCTCGATGGTTTCGCGGTCGCGCATCTCGCCTACCAGAATTACCTTGGGTGCCTGGCGCAGGGCAGAGCGCAGGGCGTGAGCAAAGCTAGGCGTGTCGCTATGCAATTCGCGCTGATGGATCGTGGAGCTTTTGTGGTTGTGCAAGAACTCAATGGGATCTTCAATGGTGATGATGTGATAATTTTTCTCGCGATTAATGCAATCGAGCAGTACGGCCAGAGTGGAGGACTTGCCCGATCCGGCAGGTCCGGTGACGAGGACGATGCCATCACGGAGCTTGGCTACATCGGCCAGGTGCATGGGCAGGCGAAGGGAGGCGAAATCTGGGATGGCGGTGGGGATTACGCGCATCACGATGGCGCAACTGCCGCGCTGG
>Ga0070765_100001262_pt1 | contig 15379 bp, 11 predicted proteins | sample HubBroMetageWFT5_FD_71516 | JGI IMG/M metagenome (GOLD analysis project Ga0070765, IMG submission 71516) | Warmed and freeze-thawed soil microbial communities from the Hubbard Brook experimental Forest, New Hampshire - Hubbard Brook CCASE Soil... | ecosystem: Environmental > Terrestrial > Soil... | reverse complement strand
GTCGTCCGTATGTTTTGTGCGAGATACATGATCAGCAGAACGCACTCTTCGCAGAAGTTTGGTTGGCCGAACACGGCTATGCTTTCTCATGGTTTGGTCAAGAATTCTCTTTTCCGAGACACCTATTCGCTTCGCCGGAGTAATGTTCTCGGACATATGATAATTGGAACATGACGAGCGACACGAGCAGCGAAGCGAGTGTGTATCTGTGACCGCGTCCGTTCCACACGGAAGCAAACAGGTAGTAACTTGGATTGCCTTGCTTGGGCAACGCGACATGCCCACAGACGGTATCGAGGACTACTGTATCTTCCTGGGGCGGGCGCTTGCGGAGTGCGGGATCGAGCTGGAGCAGGCACGTGTGCAATGGACTGAAAACGGCTGGATTGATGCGTTGAGGCAGCTCTCACGCGAATGCATCGCCTGGCGAGGCAAATGGGTGCTTTTGCAATATACGGCGCTCAGTTGGTCGCGCAGAGGATTTCCTTTTGGAGCGCTTATCGTGTTGGCGATACTTCGTCGCGGTGGTGTGCGCGTGACGGTCGTGTTCCACGAGTCATGTCGTCAAGGCGGCTCGCGCTGGAAGGATCGCGTTCGCGGTGCCTGCCAGGATTGGGTTATCCAAAAACTTTGCCGTTTTGCAGTTAAGAGCATCTTTACGGTGCCCCTAGAGACAATTGCCTGGCTAACAAAGGGAGAAGACAAAGCTGCGTTCGTTCCCATTGGCGCCAATATTTCCGAACCGTCGGATTACCATCGCACAGCTCCTCTGCCAGACGAACAGAAGACCGTGATCGTTTTTGGGGTGACGGGTGCTCCTGAGATGGCGCGAGAGGTCGCAGATATCGCCGCAATCATGCAGGAAGCGAGCAAGAGCCTCGAGAAACTAAGGCTTGTTGTGCTGGGGCGTGGATCGATTGAAGCTCGGGAGCAACTTGCGCATGCGCTCGGTGCATGCAATGTGGAGCTCATTGTCCGCGGAGTCCTATCGGCGAAGGAAATCGCTTATGAGTTTGAGTGCGCGGACGTGCTGCTCTTTGTCCGAGGCCCTGTCACGCCTCAGCGTGGAAGCGCAATTGCAGGCATCGCTTGTGGACTTCCCATCGTAGGATACAAAGGTGAAAGAACTAGCGCTCCTCTTCATGAGGCTGGCGTGGAATGGTCGCCCTGGCAGGATCGCGACGGTTTGGCTCGCGGACTTGTCCGAGTTCTGAGTGATCCCCAGCGCTGGATGGAATTGCGCCAGCGCAACCTACATTTTCAGAAGAGTTGTTTTTCATGGAGCCGAATCGCAGAGCGCTATCGGATGATCTTGACTGCATGACACAGAGACCACTTCGAGTGCTGTTGGTGAGCTCTCATCCTGTGCAATACGCGACGCCTATATTCCGTCTTCTGGCTCAGAATCCGAGGGTTGAAATCCAAGTTGCATATTGCAGCTTGCAGGGGAGCGAGCCGGATCTCGATCCTGGTTTCGGGGTCGAGGTGAAATGGGACATACCCCTTCTAGACGGTTATCCGTGGACGTGCCTGCCGAACCGCTCATGGATTCCGCGCTTAGGGTCGTTCTTCGGCCTTTTCAACCCAGGAATCTGGCGCCTTATTCTTCATGGCAACTTTGACACCGTCGTCCTGTTTACCGGGTATATTTGCTCGACTTTCTGGATCGCAATGGCGGCTGCTAAGTGGAAGCGCACGAGTGTCCTTTTTGGTACGGATGCGCATGATCTCAGATCTCGCTATAAGAGTCGATGGAAGCAATGGGTGAAGAGACGGCTCTGGCCGGGCCTCTTTCGCCTTGCAGATGGAGTAATCGTCGTTTCTAGCGGCGGTGCCGCATTGATGCGTTCTTTGGGAGTTCCTGAAGATCGCATAGTGCTCACTCCTTTCTGTGTGAACAATGAATGGTGGATTGAGCGGTCGGACCGAGTCGATCGCACGGTCGTACGCGCCCGGTGGAATGTGCCTGAAGACGCGGCTGTCATACTCTTTTGCGCTAAGCTGCAACCGTGGAAACGCCCTCAGGATCTATTGCGAGCATTCGCTATGGTCGCGGATCTGAACGCATATCTGGTATTCGCTGGAAGTGGGACGCTTCGGTCCTTCCTTGAATCTGAAGCGAAGTCGCTTGGGATTGCTGACAGGGTCCGTTTCCTGGGATTCGTGAATCAATCCGGGTTGCCGGAGACTTATAGGGCGTCTGATATTCTAGTATTGCCCTCGGAGTACGAACCATTCGGCCTTGTTGTTAATGAGGCCATGTTGTGTCGCTGCCCCGTGATCGTAAGTGACCAGGTAGGAGCTCGGTTTGACCTAGTTAGGGAGGGCAAGACCGGTTATGTCTTTCCCTGTGGTGATACCGATGCACTTGGGGCATTGCTCCGCCATGCGTTGAATGATCGTTTCCGCCTGATCCAGACGGGAATGGCCTGCCGGGAGAGAATGTCCTCATGGTCACCTGCAGAATACGTCGCTGCGCTCATCCGATTCGTTGGCAAGGCAGCGGAGCTTCACGCCCGAACAAAGGCAGCTGCTTGATAAACGAAGGTTGATCCTGATTCCAAGTACGCCGTTTCCCGTGGGTGAACTTAAGAAGTCTGCCGGGAACGAAACCTACTTTATGGCTTCGATATAGAAGGATTCCGCTTGACGCGATGGTATGTCTAGACGACTCAACTCCGGAGATCGTCCTGCGCCCAATTGGCATTCTTTGATCTCGCGAAAATCCAGCTTCGCAAGCAGCTGGGAGAACGATCTCGCGTCGTACATCCAGCGGTGTTGGGAATGGCCAAGAAGGATCTCCCACCAGTGACGACCGTCGGCCGACAGGCCCGTACTGGCGACGAATTGCGGTGCCTCAGTTGTGCCTGCAACGTAGGATCGCGCAAAGCGCATCAAATCTGGCAGAACGACTCGCAGGACGCCAGACGGCTTTAGCCAAGTACGTACCCGCTGCAGCAGGTCCTCGCAATCCCTTGTCGACAAATGCTCCAATACATGGGAGGCATAAAACCCGTCTAGGCACCCCTCCGGCAGTTTCATGTTGCGGGCCGTTCCGTACCGGATGCGGCTTGTGCGAATTACTCGAACGAAACCAGCCCGCGACCCGAAAGCCTTTGCCGGCACAGGAATCCTGGCCAACAGTATGGTCAGACTCCCATCGATGTTAATGCTGCTGGAAGTGCTAGGTGCAGGGTTAGCACCGCATCCGAAGTTGACGATCACATCGTTATTTTAACATGACGATCCCACGTGTAAGCGCAGCAACATCCGATGCCCATTGCTGATAAAATCGCCGAGATCGCAATGGGCGTGCCCGTTTACTCTCCGCCGGAGGTGTTACCTCGTAGGCTCTCAAGACTGGAGCCACGAGCCCTCAGCGCATCAGCTTCTGCACATCTTGATTTGATTCGTGGATTGGCGGCGTGGGCGGTAATGTGGGGCCATCTGAGGGCGCTTTTCTTCGTCGACTTCCAACAACTTCAGCATAGCAGTCCGTTGTTGAAGATCCTCTATTTCGTCACCGGATTCGGCCATGAGGCGGTAATGGTTTTTTTTGTTTTGAGCGGGTTCTTCATATCAACAGCCATCATAAGTAGACACGTCTCGGGCAAATGGTCCTGGCGCGATTATGCGATCGATCGCTCGTCTCGGTTATATGTCGTGTTGATTCCTGCACTTTTACTCGGATGGTTGTGGGACAGAGCCGGCGGTTACATCTTCTCCTCCACAGGCCTCTATTCACGGGCCCTGGAGGGTTTCGGCGTTGTAATCGCACAGAATCGGGTCACGCTGGGAATCTTTCTCGGAAACTTGCTTTTTCTGCAGACCATCGTTTGCCCTACGTTTGGTTCCAACGGACCGCTGTGGAGTTTAGCCAACGAATTTTGGTATTACGTGTTGTTCCCCATATCACTGGCCGCCGGACTCGCTTGGAGAGCGCAGGCGACACGCACTGCGATCTCACTTGCGATTCTCTCACTTTGCTTAGCGATCTTTTTGGGATCGGAGATATTAGTGGGATTCCTCATCTGGTTGGTCGGAGTTTTTTTAGTGTTGACTTATTCCAACTGCGCGTTTTCCGGGAAAGGGCGGTTAGGTCTGTACTTTCTCGCCTCGTGCTTTTTGCTCTTCGCTTGTCTGGTAGCTGCACGAACCGGGAATTCAGCCTTGCTCGGGAGCGACCTTGCGTTAGGAATTGCATTCGGTCTGTTTCTTTTCGGTGTTCTTCAAATGAACTTTGTAATTGAACGCAGTTTCTACCCACGGGCTGCGCACTTTATGGCGGGATTCTCTTACAGTTTGTATGTGTTGCATTTTCCCTTGCTACTCTTCCTTCGAGCTTGGCTGGCGCCGCAGCAACGATGGCAGCCCGATGCGAAACATCTCGCATACGGGACCATAGTCGGCACGACCGTGCTCAGTTTTGCTTGGCTTATGTCCACTTTCACCGAGAGCAAGACCCATATCGCACGGAAGTGGATGCGGACGGTGTTTCCGCGCCTCGATGGCCGATCAAACTGACTCCCGTTATAGAGCAGGGCCATGAAACTGTGGCACTGATATAGAATGCTTCCGGTGCTCGCCAGTCGCGAGCTGGGACTCAACGTTGCAGGCCCGAACTAACGAGAAAATGATTTGCTAGGTGCCCGCATGCCGGCTATGAGGAACCAATCCCTCATTGGCATCTGTGTGCTTGCTCTCGGCCTATTGCTCGCTTGGGAACTCGGCGGGAAGCTCGCCGACGGAGACATGCAATCGATTGCTTTTATTGCCCTAGGGTTTATAGGGTGCGCAGTGGTCGTGACAACATTGCGAAACTGGCGCACCGGTTTCTATTTATTTTTTGTCTGGATGATGTTTGAGGATCTTGTTCGGAAGTATATGGGTAACAATCTAGCGCTCTTCTTTGGCAAGGACATCGTGCTGGCATTTGTTTATGCCGCGCTCTTCCTCGAGATCCGGCGAGGCCGCGAAAACACGTTCCGGCCTCCTTTTCTATTTGCTTTGAGCCTCTTTTTCTGGCTGGGGGCACTCCAGATTTTTAATCCGAATTCGCCTCATATTCTGTATGGGCTACTCGGGTTCAAGGTTTTTTTCTATTATGTTCCGCTTATTTTCGTTGGATACGCCCTGATACGCTCGGACGGCGACTTATTAAAGTTACTAACGGCCAATGCAGTCCTGGCAGGCTTGATCGCCATATTGGGAATCTTCCAAGCGATCTTAGGCAGCACCTTCCTAAATCCAGCGAAATTAGATGCTGATTTGGAGAACTTAGGAAACCTTTACAAGTCCAGTCCATTGTCTGGCCAGATTTTTTTCCTTCCGGACTCGGTATTTGTTAGTTCGGGCCGTTACGCGGAGTATCTGATCTGGACGTTTATCCTAGTCATGGGCACAGCTGCGTATTTATTGCTTCACCCCGTTGGCCGTCGAAAAGTCGTTTTCGCCGTGGTCGGCACGCTAGGTGTCGCGACTCTGCTGAGCGGTTCTCGGAGTGCGGTCGTTGGCGTTTCCGCGAGTTCTCTGGCCCTTTCAGGAGCATTTCTCTGGGGTGCGCCCTGGCGCTGGGGACAAGCGCACCGACTTGTTCGAGCAATTCGCCGCTCTTTTGTAGTGGCGGCGCTCTCTTTGGCCGCGCTACTCCTGTTCTTTCCTGAAGAGGCTGGTTCACGCATCGCTTTCTACGCAGAAACTCTAAATCCGAACAGTTCTGCGTATGAGGGAGTGAACCGTGGCTGGGATTATCCCGTCAACAACTTTCTCGCCGCCTTCACGCAACCCAATTGGATCCTTGGAAACGGGATCGGGACCGCCTCTCTAGGCGGACAGTACGTCGCCAAGGTCACCGGATTACGCCCGCTTAATATCTCAGTCGAAGAGGGATACGGACAGTTAGTCATCGAGATGGGAATCTTGGCTCCTCTTCTATGGATTCTGTGGACTGCGGCACTGTTATACTACTCTTGGAAAGTAGCGCGAGGTTTGCGGAACACACGCCTCTTTCCTATCGCGATCGCGATTGTCTGGTACGCCTTCGTGCTCCTGTACCCGTTTACTTATGCAGGTCTCGCCCCGTACGAGAATTATATCTCCAATGCCTACTTGTGGTTGCTTACTGGGGTCCTGTTCCGATTGCCAGACCTGCTCGCCGGGGCACCGGCACCAGTCGTGGTTTCTTCTAGGAGACCGAGCCAAGGCGGATTACATTTTTGAGAAGGAAAGTGCCGGCAACTCCTGCTAGTGATTTGAACATCTGAGCGTGAGGAATGAAGAGGTGGCGAAATCCGCCGATTTGCGGATGACCAGGCAGCCTTCTGTCGAATGTGCTGCGTACCGCCTTTCACTCGGCTGTCACAAAATCCAATTTGTTTTTGCCGATATTTCGTCCCTTCAGCATATAAATTCCGCACAGTCCCCTCAGTGCGACTTGCCGACAAGGTAGCGATGGCGCGGATTTATCTGCCGACTGGGCTTCGAGAAAGCTCCCTGTTCGCAAGTTTGTCGCTAGAATCGCGTGACTTCAGTTTGATCTAACAGCTATGCTACCGTTGATCGCAACCGCTCGCGCTTGTTTTCTTTGGACTGTCTTTTTTTTTTCCTCGTTGATTCCCTCTTCCTATTTCGGATTACCTACACAGATGTAGTCCACCAAGTCTACGGGTCCCCCAACAATGGTCATGCTAGCGTTATTGATCGTGCTGATCCTCGCACCTCCAGCAACGGTTTCATCGCTGACCACGCAAACAGGGCTAGAATTATATTTCACTGGAAAAGCAATGGTTTTCGTTCCGGCGGAGAGCGTTACCGCGTCAGACCATTGGTGTGCTGATCCCTGGTTCACGTGGATGTTAGCGGTGAGTGTATCCTCAGTTAGAGTCTGCCCCGACAGTCCGCAAATGGAACCAACAAAACAAGTGTTCGCATAACTCATCAGAGCCGCGGCATAGCCAAATGCTTCATTTTCGCTTAATGTTCCCGCCCTTATGTAGTTGAGCACGGGCGCATAAGCTTGCAATGTATGCCCGGAATCAAACAGTCCTATCAGCTCGATTACATATGGGTTGCGAGGCGCCGCTATGACTTTGCAAATCTCATACACCCAATCCCACTGGCCGTCCCCCGCTACTGTATTGCTAACGTCACGACAGGATGTTCGAACACCCGTCCCGCTGACGACAACTTGAATTGGAGTGCCCCCAACATATCCATTCGCAGTCCGCGAGCGGACAAATGCTGCTCCAACGAAGTAATCTCCTACGGAGATTGTGCGGTTTGTTGGAGGATAAAAGTATAAGGACTGCGGGAGGGCTCCGGTAGCCGATGCTTCGGCGGCACCAGATGTCCCGTCAGGGGCTGTAATCCCGGGTGTAAACGTGGTGTTCCTATCGCCTGAAAATGTCCACTTCGGCGCGCTGGTTATGGCCAAGTTTGTGAAACGGACAGCTGTCGGAGCGAATGACCGTTGGGTGTTGTCGATAGCTCCAACAACGTGGCCGTTGAAGAATCCCGTTTGTCCTTGGCGAAGCGGACTAAGTGTCGCGTTTCTAAGATTCGGACCATACTGACTCAGAACTGTTGCAGCTCCTATGACATTGACAAAATTGCCCATGAGATTGCTTCCCAATACACTTCCTGCGATTCCAGTGTCATTCTGTAATGCAGGTGTCGTTCCCGTAGCGTCGGATACCTCCACATTGTGGACCTCTGCAGTCGTGCCGTTGTCGCCGCTTGTTCCCGTTGAAGCGATCCAAACGGCAGGTTCGCCCTTTTGGCCTTCGGTAGTAAGACCATCTACTACGACTTGACTCACATTCGTTCCAGCGTACAACTTCACTCCACCATTCGATGTGTTGCCGTGATAAAGGAAAACTAGACCTACTCCTGAGTTTGTACGTCCATCGATAAGAACTGCGGCTGACTTGTCATCGGTCGGAGGGTTCGTATCATCCGTTCCTCCACAACCCCAATCCTTTAGCCATATCCAAAAGGATTGTCCCGTGATGTCCATACAAGGACCGTTGCCACGTACATCGTTCAAATTAGCTGTAACGTTCTCAAGTGTTAGAACGGAAACTTCACCGCTTCCCGTTCGTGAATTATTTGAGTCTTCCCCAATAACAATTCCTCTGCCGGGGTACTCGAAGGATGCATTAGCTACATAAATTGGCGTAGCTGTTCCTGAAATCCACAAAGATGGATGCTTTCGGTCTATGGCGCCACCTCCAGCCATTAGAGCTCGACCCATATGGGGATTAGGTCCGGAGTTTCGTGTGGGGGTTCCGATGATGGAGATCGGACCGCTCACGCGTAACCATCCGGCGGGAGGCCTTGCGAAGTTGGGGTCTAGGGCCCCCATCAACCAAAGTCCGCCATTTGCAAACGGAGTGGCAGAGGATTTGTCGGAAAAATAAATGGTTCCGCTCCCACATGTAGCAGGACTCTGCCCGCCACCAGGCAGCGCCTCGCATGCAGCGAACACAGTCAGCTTTGCCGTTCCCCAACTGAGCCCATCGTTTGCTTCGTTTCCGTGGGGTGAAACATACTGGATGGCATCAGAAGTTCGCGGTTTTATCTCGGAAATCTTGGGATCCGAGAGCGGCTGTTTATTTAGGCCCCTCGATTCTTGGAATTGATCGGTATTCATGCCGTAAGCTCTGGGAACTGATGTCCCCGCGTTTGCAGAAGTCCAATTCGACACAGGCGCCGCAGGAGATTCAGGAGTACTGTACGCTCCGTTCTGTGCGGTCGCCCAGAGGCAAGCGGCTAATGGTGCTGTCGAGGCGATAAACAGTTTCACCACGTTTGCGATTTTCATTGATGACACGCTCCATAGATCAAAGTATCTACAGGTCGATACCCGTTTTTCAACAGCCACAGTGAGGTTGATTCTAACGGAGTTGCATTGCGTGCGGAACGACTCTAAATTAATAGAATGCAAGCGTTGTTTATTGCGCGCGTTCAGAGACAAAGCGACATGTTTGCGCAACGTGATGATCCAAATGGCTCAGAAATTGAATGTGATGAGTAGGCAATTCGCTCGATATTTCACAATTTTGGCCGATCCGCGGCGTTCACAAACATACCCGCCACGTTCGATACGCTCCGAGCAGTCTGTTTGGCCTATTCGACATCGAAGGAATCGCGGACGGCGTACTGTATGCGCCAGTCAAGCACCATTCAACAAATTAAGGTATTTTCGAGTTGCCCCGCAAGATCCTGAGTAGGATGTAAGTGGTTGCTGAATGTGATTGAGGGAAAATAAGAGTGAGGCGAAAACCCAAAATCGCGGTGGTTTCTCCGTTTCTCGACAAGAGGCACGGGAGCGAGCGAATCATTACCGAATGGCTTTTGCATCTGCCCGATGAGTTCGAACTTCACATATACAGCCAGCATGTGGAGGACTTCGAGCGGTCAAGATTCACCTGGCATCGCATCCCTAAGCTGCCCGGCCCACATCTTTTTAACTTCCTGTGGTGGCTGGCGGCCAACCGGCTTTGGCGCTATTGGGATCAGAGTTTCCGAGGGTTGCGGCACGACCTGGTTTTCAGCTCTGGCGCGAATTGCCTAGACGCGGATGCGACCTGTGTCCACATTGTTTTCGCCGAATACCTGCTGCGGCAGGTGCAACCTGAAACGAATCTTGCGCACAATCCCGTTTGGGAGTGGCCAAGACTGTTACATCGCAAGGTTTATTACAAGATTGCAGGCGCGATGGAACACCGCGCCTACAGAAATAATAAAACGCAGCTGATCGTATATTCGCGCAAGACTGCCGACGAACTCAAGCATTTGTTCGGTCGGGTAGATAATATTCCCGTGCTTTATCTCGGGCTGGATCACAATGTGTTCAATGCGGCCATTCGCGCGACGCTGCGCGAACGTTCCCGAAGCGCCCTTGAGATTCCGCAAAACCAGTTCACCCTTATTCTCGTCGGGAATGACTGGCGGAATAAGGGCGTTCCCGTCCTTCTCAATGCGCTTGTGGACCTGCGCGATCTGCCAATCGCCTTGCTTATTGTAACTCGCGAAGACTTATCCTCCTGTCGGCAGCTCGTCACTGAGAAAGAATTGGATGATCGCGTCTCTTTTTTGCCGCCGCGCAAAGATATTGAATTCTATTATGCTGCTGCGGATGCCTATGTGGGGCCTTCGCTTCAGGATTCCTATGGAATACCCCCGGCAGAAGCCATGGCGTGTGGACTGCCCGTAATCGTCTCCTCGGCGGCAGGGGTTTCGGAAATAGTTACGAGCGGCATTGACGGGATGATCCTGGACGATCCCTTCGATGGGTCCAAGCTTGCGACCATGATTCGGCGTCTTTACGAAGACCAACAATTCCGCGATCGGCTCGGTGTCAAAGCAGCGGAGACCGCGCGACAATATACTTGGGAACGCAACGGACGCGAGCTGAGCGCAATTTTCGACGAAATCGTTCGGCGCAAAGCGAAAGCCGACATGCGAATTCTGACTCAGGAATCATAATCACGGTCCATTCCGATCAACAGTATGTGCGTTATACCGTTGAAGGCAAACTCAGGAAGTGACGTTTAGAACGCTTTGATAATGCGGGGACGTGCGCTGTTCCCGGGAAGCCACCCAACCACCCACCCTCTGAAATTGACGTCTTTGAACAAACGAAAACCGTCTGGTTAATGACCTTCGCCACACGAAACATGCCGTCGACAAACTCGGCTGCCGAGGACTGTTCGTAGGGGTTGACACGGCGCGAAATCGGCCTACGATAATGAAATCCATGGCTACTCCTGCTCAAGCTCCAGCGAACTCGCCAATTCCCGATAAGAGCTTATTCCGCATCGGTGAAGTCAGCCGCCTGACGGCGACAAAGACTTTCGTCCTTCGCTATTGGGAAACAGAGTTCCCCACGCTTCAACCGGTAAAAAGCCCCAGCGGCCATCGGCTGTATCGCCGCGAGGACATTGAAACTGTGTTTGAGATCAAGCGGCTTCTCTATGAGGAAGGATTTACGATTGTCGGCGCTCGCAAACATCTCGCTGATCATGTGGTTGCGAATGGCGGAGCAATTAGCTCGTCAGTCGAAAGCGGCACAGAGCATACAGATTCTCGCGCGCGTCACGATCGTCGCGAACCACCATCGCGCGCGCAACGCAAATTCCTTCTCGATTTGCACGAAGAGCTTCTCGCTGTCTTGACCCTCCTCGAACGCGGGTGATATCGAACCCGCTTTTGACCGAACTCAGCAACTCGAAGCGAGACAAGAAATGGTGAATGGTCGGACAGAAAGCATGGCCTTGTACTCACCAAGAGAATATTGGGCTGGTGTAGCAGAGGATTTTGGTTCGGCCGATCCGTCAGGGTTAGCGCCGGTCTTGCATCCAACTGCTCCTGCCTGGTTCAACCAACTCATTGATAAGTTGCAATTCCAAGCTTTCTGTCGTGCTTTGGCTCTGGCCGAGATTTCACGTGGTTCCAGGGTGCTCGATGTAGGTTGCGGTACGGGCCGCTGGGTTCGGCGCTATGCGCAACTAGGATTTCACCCTACAGGCCTGGACGCGGCACCGGGCATGCTGACCACTGCGCGCGAACGCGGCACCGTTGCACCCCTAATAGCTGGAGAGGCTGGTCAGTTGCCGTTCTCGGACGGCGCATTCGATTGTGTCGCGGATGTTACGGTCCTCCAGCACATTCCTTCCGAGTTCCAGACACGGGCGCTGAGCGAAATGATGCGTGTGCTGAAACCCGGAGGCCGGCTAATATTAATGGAACTAATCCGTGGGACGGGCGCACACATCTTTCCACGTTCACCGGAGAATTGGATCAAAGACGTTACTTCGCACGGTGCGACTCTGATCGGATGGTTCGGCCAAGAATTCCTTTTGCCCGACCGGTCTTTTGTTTTCTTGGTGCAATCCCTCCGCGGTGGAAACGGTGTCCGTGCAAGCGTCGATATGCTGCCCGCAAGTTCGCAATCCCAGACCAATCCTGGACTGCGGAGTGCCTACTGGCAATGTCGGCGTCTGACCGCATCGGTTTCAGCTTGGATCGATCCGCTGACAGAAAAAATGTGCCCGGCCCGACTCGCCACCCACGGTGTGTTCGTCTTTCGTAATTGACGTTAAAGAACCGTGCTGCCGAAGAGATTTATAGGTCTGTTCCGGAACTGTTTGGAGTACTCGAAAACAGGGAGCTTTCAATTGATGTTTCTGTAATAATAAACATCTCGATGACAGGCGAAAGCGGTCGGGACGTAGCGCAGTCTGGTAGCGCGCACGCTTGGGGTGCGTGAGGTCGCTGGTTCGAATCCAGTCGTCCCGACCATCTTCCTCTCACGGTAATTGCTGAAGAACTTCGAAAGGTGCTTCGCGCGCGCGGGTATTTTCCATGCCGGACAACCCAACTAAGCCGCGTATCCTTGTCACCAATGATGACGGCATTCATGCCGCTGGCCTTCGCGCGCTCGTCGAAGCCGTCACGCCCATAGCGGAGGTCACCGTTGTTGCGCCTTCGCACGAGCGCAGCGCCTCAGCGCAATCCCTCACGCTACGCCAGCCGATTTACTGCGATCAGATTGCGGAGAACGAATATTCCATCGAAGGCACTCCCGCCGACGCTGTCATCCTTGCATTTCACACGCTGCTCAAGCAAAAGCCCGACCTCGTCATCTCCGGAATTAATCGCGGCGGAAACATGGGCGAAAATGTTTATTACTCTGGAACCGTCGGTGCCGCCATGGAAGGCGCCATCAATCGAGTGCCATCGATCGCCGTTTCGGTTTCCTACCGCACTAAGGACGTCGACTACGCTCCGGCCGCGAATTTTATGCTTACGCTCGCGCCACTGATCCTTAAGGAAGGTCTTCCGCCCGGAATCCTATTGAACGTGAATGTCCCAGATCCGTGGACCGGCGAAGTGCGTTTCACCAAGCAATCCTCGAAGATCACGCGCAACGTCCTTCAGCCGGGCACCGATCCACGCGGCCGCCGTTATTTTTGGCTGCATGAGCAGAAACTTGTGGAGGGCATCGAGCCCGACACGGACATGGCCGCCATTCGCGATGGCGCCATTTCCATTACACCGCTTCAGCTCGATCACACCCACGCTCGTTCGCTCAATCATCTTTCCCGTTGGGCGAAACTCCTTGAATCCACTGCGAAGAGTTAGCGCTGGCCAATTTCTGCGGACTTGCGGTGCCCGGGTGGTTTGCTGCGACATCGGTTAATGCAGCGATGGAGAATTTATGGACTTAGAACTGAAAGGCAAGAAGGCGCTGGTAACTGGCTCGACGGCAGGAATCGGTTTCTCCACTGCGCGAGCTCTGGCTGCGGAGGGCGCGTGGGTCGTGGTCAATGGAAGAACCCAAAAACGAGTGGATTCTGCCATCGCCGAAATTCGCAAAGCCTACCCGGCGGTCGAGGTCTCAGGCATCGCCGCTGATGTTTCGAATCGAGAGGGCTGCGCGAAAGTGATCCAAGCGGTTCGAACCGTAGATGTTCTGATTAACAACATGGGCATCTTTGAACCAAAACCTTTCGAGAAAATTCCCGACGAAGATTGGATGCGCTTTTTCGAGGCCAACGTCATGAGTGGCGTGCGCCTGTCGCGCCACTATCTCGGAGGCATGCGCGAAAAAAACTGGGGCCGGCTCATTTTCGTCTCCAGCGAGTCAGCCGTACAAATTCCTGCTGAAATGATTCACTACGGCATGACCAAGACAGCGCAAATCGCCGTCGCTCGTGGTATTTCCGAAACGGTCGCCGGCACCGGCATCACCGTGAACAGCGTGCTGGCTGGCCCCACGAGGTCTGAGGGCGTCGAAACTTTCATCTCGCAAATGGGCGCGCAAAAAGGTTCTGACTCCACAGCGTTCGAAAAAGAATTCTTCAAGAGTATTCGCCCGTCCTCACTCCTCCAGCGTTTCGCGAGCACGGACGAAGTCGCTAACATGATCGTCTATCTCTCCAGTCCGCTAGCTTCGGCCACAAATGGCGCCGCCGTCCGGGTCGATGGCGGAGTCATTCGCGCTATCCTGTAATCGCAGGCCGACCGCCGGTCATTCCGGCCCAGCATTTCTATAGCATCCTGAGTCTCACCCGACCCCGTCGTGTGGTAGCCTTGCCCGCCAAGAGGAGCTGGAAGCATGAACCGATCCCCTAGAATCGCGGGCTTTGGAGCAATTTTGTTCGCGGCAATTGCAGTCTCGCTGTATGCCGGAACGCAGCGTTCGACATCAAATCCCGCGCGAGAATGGACGCAAGCGGCTCCTGTCGACGGAAGCACCTCTGGTTCGGCCGGAGCAGCAGACGTTCCCAAACCCGAACCGCTTTCCTTCGACAAGGTGAAAATCGTTCAAGCCTGGATTCCCATGAGAGACGGGGTCCGCCTAGCTGTGAATCTCTACATGCCAAGCGCCCCGATTCAACGAATCACGCAAGACGCTGAACACGGCGGAAAATTTCCAGCCATCCTGGAATATTTGCCGTACCGCAAAGATGATTGGACTCTAGCGCGCGACTGGCAACTCCATTCCTATTTCGTAAAGCGCGGCTACGTCACCGCGCGTGTGGACATTCGCGGCACTGGCGCGAGTGAAGGGAATCCTCCCGACCGCGAATATTCCGACCAGGAGCACCAGGACGGCCTGGAAGTAATCGACTGGCTCTCGAAGCAGCCTTGGTCCAATGGCAACGTCGGCATGATGGGAATTTCCTGGGGCGGATTCAACGCCATTCAGATGGCCCGCCTGCATCCGCCGGCGCTCAAAGCAATCATTGCGATGTGCGCCACCGAAGATCTTTTTCACGACGATATTCATTACATTGACGGTCTCATGCACGTCGATGAATTCGAACTCGGCATGGACATGCAAGTTGGGCTTACACCCGCCCCGAACTTTCCGACTGACGAGAAATCTCTGGCGAACCGTTTCGATGCCACGCCCTGGTTCCTTCTCTATCTGCACCAGCAGCGCGACGGCGGCTTTTGGCAACGCGCCTCCATCTCCGGCGATCAGTACGCGCAATATAAGGTTCCCACTTTTATGATCGGCGGGTTCCTCGACGGCTATCGCGACAGCATCGGGCGATTTCTATCGCGCGTAACAAATACACCGGTGAAGGCTCTGCTCGGCCCCTGGAACCACTCTTTTCCAGATGATGCTCAGCCCGGCCCCACAATCGAATGGCGGGTGGAAGCTACCCGCTGGTGGGATTACTGGCTAAAAGGCAAACAGAACGGAATTCTCGGCGAGCCGCGCTTCGAAGTTTACATGCGCCATTGGTATCCACCCGATCCGAACATCGCGGAAATTCCCGGCGACTGGCGCGCTGAAAATAGTTTTCCCCCCGCCAACGCGCAGACCAAAACTTTGTACCTCTCGCCGAATCATTCGCTGCGC
>Ga0070765_100001261_pt1 | contig 15391 bp, 16 predicted proteins | sample HubBroMetageWFT5_FD_71516 | JGI IMG/M metagenome (GOLD analysis project Ga0070765, IMG submission 71516) | Warmed and freeze-thawed soil microbial communities from the Hubbard Brook experimental Forest, New Hampshire - Hubbard Brook CCASE Soil... | ecosystem: Environmental > Terrestrial > Soil... | reverse complement strand
CGCCTTTGGCTTTCTTTGTCTTGCGCTTTTTCTTTTTGCTCTTCCCGTTTTCTTCGCCGGGCAGCAGAATACCGATCGTTTTCCGCGGCAGGTCCATCACGTGGCCATAGGAAGCCTTGACCGTATAGTTCCGGCCCAGGTACTTATTAATGGTTTTCGCTTTAGCGGGCGATTCGACGATTACGAGCGATCGTGCCATTTTCTTTCGTGTTCCTTGTGAAACAGCCTGGAGCGCCGGTGCCAGCAGGCACTCGCGCACTCCCCATCCTAGCCTGCTATCCCCTGGAAGGTTACAACAGGACTCTCAAGAATTGCTTACCAGGTAACGGACGTACCACGCCTTTGAGCCCCAGGTCAAATAGAGCCGCCAGCACTTCCGAGGCAGTAAGGCCGGAAATCTCGACTAAATCGTCGATATGGCGCGCCCCGTCCTCGGTCAGAGGTTCGCAAAGCGTGCGCTCAGCCGGGGCCATGCTTTGTTGTACCAGCACTGCCCGCTCCTCGGATTTTGCCGCCTCGACGGGTAAAAGCTCTGCCCGGATCGGGGTAGGCAGCTCCTCAATCACATCTTCCCACGATGTGACCGGCTTGGCACCCTGCTTTATAAGCTGATTGCGCCCACAGCTAGAGTGTTGCCCGGCACGCCGTACACCTCGCGGCCAAACTCCATGGCAGTAATCAACGAACCGGAGTACTGCGCTCCCTCCGCCACCAGAACACCCAAAGCCAGTCCGGTCGCCGACCTCTGAGCGATTTGATTCCCGTCAGGGGTTGGACGACGCGAGCCACCTATGGAAATTGTGTGGCGATTCAAAAGTTCTCTATTTCCGCAGACATACAGAAGGGGAGGCGGGTCGCAAGTGCGAGCCAGCCCAAGCTTTGGTCGGATCGCATTGAGAGGAAGAGCCTAATCAGCGGCTGAGGTTAAGCAGGAGCGAGCTGTATTGTCTAGCGGTGTTCATACCCAATGTCGAAACGAGTTGCGTGGGTAGTCTTGCGGTGTTCCGAGGAGTTCAAGTTGGCCGAATGTGCCGACGCTTGCGAGCCGCTTACGCTGGACATGTGAGCCGACTGCGTAAAGAATACATGGGCGGCAGGGGGCGGAAAATGATAGCGCTTGGAACAGAAGCTGCAAATCGATCGGTTGTAAACGCGAAAATTGCACGAGGCCTGCGAGTGGCCCGCGGGTGCGGATTTTTGCTCGCGGTTATGGCGATCTCGAGTTTATTACCCGCTCGCGCGGCAGCGCAGAACGCGCCTGATGCACCCGGACTTGAAGGCGCTTGGGAAGGTACCTTGGGTGGCAGGCTTCATCTAATTGTAACGATTTCGAAGACAAGCAGCGGAGATCTTGCAGGACAGCTTAACAGCGTGGATCAGCACGCAACTTTGCCGATTGAGAAAGCCTCGCTCGAAGGGGGCGAGGTCCGGTTTGAAGTGAGCCGCGTCGGCGGAGTGTACCAAGGAGAAATGAATCAAGACGGGACGGAAATCTCCGGCACCTGGGTACAGACTGGGGTTCCGGAGCAGCCGCTTTCGTTCAAACGCAGCGACACGCCCAAACCGTCTCAACAGAGCGCGACAAAGAGTCCGGAGCATACCTCGAAGCCGCTGACCATGCCTCTGGACATCGTGATTCCGATCGCGCCCACGGCATTCAAGGCCGACGGGAAATGGCATCTGGTGTACGAACTCCACGTCGCGAACCTCGGCAAGTGGGACTGCGAACTGACACGGTTGGAGGTCGTCGCCGGAAATGGTGGACAAAAACCGCTGGCGAGTTTTTCCGGCGGCGATCTTGATGGAATGGTCGTTCATCCCGGTGAAGACGCAGCGCAGAAGTCGAAAATAGGCCCTAGGCAATTCGCCGTGGTGTACGTGTGGGTCACGTTCGACAATTTGGACGCGGTGCCGGATTCCATCCGCCAGCGAGTGAGCGCGAAGATTGGCGATTATCCCGAGGCGTTTGCGATTGATACACCGGCGACGCAAGTGGATCGAAAGCCGGTGATGGTGATTGGAGCGCCATTGACCGGGGAAAATTGGCAGGCGGGCAACGGCCCATCTAACACTTCAGGACATCGTCGTGCGCTGATTCCAGTCGACGGGCGCGCTTATATCTCCCAACGTTTCGCCATTGATTGGGTGCAACTCTATCCCGACGGGAAGACTTACCAGGGCGATCCCGCTGACAACAAAAATTATCGCGCGTACGGACACGAAATTCACGCGGTGGCGGACGGAATCGTGACTGAGACGAAGGACGGCCTTCCGCAAAACACGCCGGGCGCAAAGTCGATGGCGATACCGATTACGTTGGAGACGATTGGCGGCAATCACGTAATAATGGACCTGGGGAACGGGCTATACGCGTTTTACGCGCATATGCAGCCCGGCTCGCTGCGGGTGAAAGTGGGAGAGAGAGTGAAGACAGGGCAGGTGCTTGGGCTTCTTGGCAACACTGGGAATTCGTCGGAGCCTCATCTACACTTTGACATCTGCAACGCCAGTTCCATGCTCGCTTGTGAAGGGCTGCCTTATGCTTTCGGCTCGTTAGAGGTTGCCGGAAAAGGGGAAGGCTGGAAACCTTCTGACGCGCACGATACGAGCGTTCAACACCAAATGGAAATTCCGCTGGAGGATGAAGTTGTGACGTTCCCTCCCGCGCCCTAGTTGAATTCCCTGATTTCGATCAAGACGCATCTTTAGTACCGGTGTGCTAGGCTTCAACTTGGCGTGTTTCCAAACCAATGATGGCAAAACTGCGGATTTCGATTGTTGAGTTCCTGAATACAGCGCCGCTGGTCTGGGGATTTACGGACGGGCCGCTGGCGGGAAAGTATAGCCTTTCGTTTACGCTGCCCTCGCAATGCGCGGAAGCCCTGCGGCGGGGCGATGCGGACATCGCGATTATTCCGGCCATTGAATATCAACGCATGGAGAATGTGGTCGCGCTGCCCGGAATGAGCGTGGCAGCGAAGGGCGAGGTTCGCAGTATTCTGTTGGTGGCGAAACGACCGATCGAAAAAGTAAAGCGCATTGCGCTCGACACCAGCTCGCGGAGTTCCGCTGCGCTGGTGCGTTTGCTGGCGTCCGAACATTGGAAAATCCAGCCGGAATTCGTGGACGCCGCTCCGGACCCTTCGGAAATGTTAAAGCAAGCTGACGCGGCACTGGTGATCGGCGACCCAGCACTCCGCATTACGCTAAAGATGGAGGCGCTGGCAGGAAAAGCTCCCAGTGGCGAGGAGTGTTGCAAAGGCGATCCGGAAGCGATGCCGGTGCCGGGATTTGAGACTTTGTTCGTATACGACGTTGCTTATCAATGGCAGGAAATGACGGGAAAGCCCTGCGTGCTTGCGATTTGGACCGCCCGTCGCGATGCGGTGAATGCGGAAGTGTTGGCCGATTTTGAAGCGTCGAAGGAATACGGCCTCGGACGGCTACGCGACATCGCGGAAGGCGCTTCGTTGAAGCTTGATTTGCCCGTGCGCGCACTGGAACGTTACTTGGCCGAGAATATTCATTTCGGGCTCGAAGAGGAATATCTCGCGGGACTGCGGCTGTATTACGAGAAGGCCGCCGCGGCCGGCCTGATTCCGCGCGCGCGTCCGCTGGAGTTTTTTCGTTCCCCGGTGAAAACAACAGCGCAGTTTGGAGCGTAGGGTGTGGAACGCATCGGGCAGTTAAGCATTCTTCGTCGCTATCCGGTGAAAAGCATGGCCGGCGAGGACATGGAGGAAGCGCGCGTGAGTTTTGCCGGGCTGATTGGCGACCGCGCTTTTGCGTTCATCGATAATCGCAATCGCTCGAACTTTCCGTGGATGACGGCGCGACAGGGACGCGAGCTAATCCTTTTTCGCCCGCGTTTTCTGGATCCACCTCCGCTAGAGGAGCAGGATCCGGACGCTGCGTCCTACGCGACGGAAGTGACCACGCCGGAAGGGGAGCGTTTCCGAATGGGTGATTCACGCTTCACCCAGTACTTGGAGGAACGATTCGGGAGATCCTTGCGGTTGAGATTTTCGGAGCGTTGCCAGACCGATGCCCAGCCGATTTCGCTGCTGGGATTGGGCACGGTCAGCGCGCTCTCCAGAGAAACCGGTATGGACCTCGATACGCGGCGATTTCGTGCTAACTTTTATGTGCGCTGGGACAACGATCAGCCGTACTACGAAGACGAATTGATTGGGCACGAGCTGCGAATCGGCGATACGGTCACGGTACAGTTGATGAAAAAAGACGAGCGCTGTGTGATGATCACGCTCGATCCGGACACCGCGGTGCCCGCGCCAGCCGTGCTGCAAAATGTGGCCTTGCGCCACGAAGGCTGTTTTGGAGTTTACGGCGCGGTCCTGCGCGAAGGCGTTGTGCGCATTAACAATGCGGTTTATCTGGTTTGATGGCCGATAAGGGAAGGATCGAAAATGGGTATTTCTCAACGAGAAGCGCTGGATCTTTTCAACTCCGATGATTTGATCGGGATCGGCATGGCCGCCAACGAGGTGCGTCGGAAGAAAACCGATGCGCGCGTGGCTACCTATCAGATCGACCGCAACATCAACTATACGAATTTCTGCACCGAGTACTGCTCGTTTTGCGCGTTTTACCGCCCTTTGGGCGCCAAAGACGGTTACATCCTGCCCCTGGAGACAATTTACGAAAAAATCCAGGAGATGCTGGAGCTAGGCGGCACTGGCGTGCTGATGCAGGGCGGCCTGCATCCGGATTTGCGCATCGAGTTCTACGAAAACATGCTGCGCTCGATCAAAGAGCGCTTTCCGCAAGTTCACCTGCACTGTTTTTCGGCTCCGGAGATCACCTGTATCGCCGAAGTTTCGGGACTTTCGCTTCGAGATACCATCGCCCGGCTACGCGATGCCGGACTCGATTCAATTCCCGGAGGCGGAGCCGAAATTTTGGACGACGAAATACGCGCGCGCATCTCGCGATTGAAGTGCCGCTCCGAAGAATGGGTAGAGGTGCATCGCGCAGCTCATTCACTGGGCATGCGCACGACGGCGACCATGATGTTCGGCTGCGGAGAAGAAGCGCGCCACCGCGTGAACCATCTGGAACTGCTGCGCCGCATTCAGGAAGACACCGGTGGGTTCACCGCTTTCATTCCCTGGATTTTTGCGCCTGAAAATACTCCGCTGGGAAAGAAAATTCCGGAAGCGACGGCTTTCGATTATCTGAAGACGCTCGCCATCAGCAGGTTGTACCTCGACAATATCGACCACATACAGTCCAGTTGGCTCACGCCAGGGATCAAAATTTGCCAGGTAGGTTTGCAGTTTGGCGCCGATGATGTGGGCAGCATCCTGATCGAAGAAAATGTAGTGTATGCAGCGGGCGTGCGCAACCGCACGAATGAGGCCGAGCTTCGCCGCATCATCTCCGACGCGGGCTACCTCCCCGCCCAGCGCGACACGCTCTACCGCTCCTACGTTTTAAAACAAGCCCAATAGAGAGCCTTCGGTTTTTGCTTTCGATTATCGCGGGGCGCTTAGGCTGTGAGAGCGTCGATGGGCTGGACTGCGGGGACCGCCATGGGTAGTTCGAGCACGACCTTTGCACCGTACGGCTGCATATTCTTGATGACGATTTCGCCGCCGCATTCCTGTGCAATGCCGTAGCAAATGCTGAGGCCGAGCCCGGTGCCTTTGCCAACAGGCTTGGTGGTGAAAAACGGATCGAATGCGCGATTCAAGTCCGTGAATCCTGGGCCTGAATCCTCAAATTGAATTACCACGGTGTTCTGATCGCTGAAGGCGCGGATTTGAATGGAGCGTCGCGCGCTATCTTCTACCGCGTCGATCGAGTTGTTCAAGAGATTCAGAAGCACCTGTTTCAACTCGTCCTCGCCAATGGCGATGCGCGGCAGGTTCGGATCGACGTGCGGCTGCACGCTAATGCCGAGCTTGCGCAGGTGGAATTCGCGTAGTTGGATGACGTCGCGCAAGGCGGCATCAAGATCGGCTGCGCGCGCCGCGGGATTATTCTGGCGCGCAAACCGCAGCAGGCCATCCACGATTCGCTTCATGCGATGAGCTTCGTGCCCCAGTTTCTGCAGGCGCTTGACGACTTTCTCGCCCTGAACTTCCTCGGCCAGCAATTCCGAATAACCGATAATTCCAGTGAGCGGATTATTTAATTCGTGGGCGACGCCCGCCACAAGCTGTCCGAGCGCAGCCAACTTTTCCGCTCGCACGAGTTGATGATGCAGCCTAGTATTTTCGATGGTCACGGCAAGATCGGATGCCAGCACCTCCAGCTTCACCATTTCCGATGCGTCAGGCCCCGTTTGAGGCTGCGCGCAGAACAGGAATAGACATCCGACGTAGGAACCTCTCCATGAAATGAGTGGAATCAGGATTTCGTTCTGCGGCCCGGCCACGCGATAGGAATTGCTGCTCAGCTGCGTTGAGCCGCTGCACAGCGCCTTTAGTTGTTCAATGGTGAGGTTTCTCGCCCGCTCTTCAAGCTCGCTGCCTTCCTTCGGCGAAAAACCGTTCGAGCCCGACAGGCGAAACGAGCGGTCTTCCGCAGCGAGGAACAGAGCGGCTTTCGAGAAGCTACTCGCGTCAGTGATGGCGATGGCAACCTCGGTGCAGATTGCCGCAGGATCCTTTCCGGCAAGCAGGCGGGAAGTGATATGCGAAAGACGCTGCAGCATCAAATTCTCGGCGTGTTCGCGCGCGCTGGATTGTTCGATAATGCGGGACTTGTCTTCCAGAAGGGTCAGCACCATTCCGAAAGCGACGAAATATTTTGGCACGTTCCAGATTTCTGGATTCATTTGCAGCTTGGGAAGAAAATAATCAAAAGCCGCGCCCAGTGGAAAGACCGCGCCCCATGCGAGAAAGCCTCCCGACACCGCGATGACTCCCGGTGAGGGGCGTGGATATCGTCTCCAAAAAAGAAGCCCACACAATCCAAAAGACAGGGTCAGGATGGCGTTAATGGCGAAGTCGGGGCTGCCGTGTAACTGATTGCGAATGGCCCAAACTCCCGAGGCGATCAGAACGACGGCCACACCGATGTTAGATGGGCGCGGTGGCGAGGTAGACAAAATTGTGAATATAGCGGCGCCGAAGAAAACGACCGCAAGGGCCGCCGACATCGCCACCGGCATGCCCGAATTAAAACTGGCTGCGAACGCGTGGAATGCGACGGGAACGCCGAGGAGCGCTAACAAGCCCAGCCGTTTCGATCGGATCTCCACCTCTTCCAGCATGGATGTGACGAAGACCACCCCAGAAAGCTCCAGAGCGATGATGTCAATCGCTTCGATAGTCGTTTCCAGCGTCCCGGTGTGCGTTTCGAACGCTTGAACGAAGAAGTGCAGGAAAATGAGGGCCCAAGCGTAAGTCCAGAGCCGGATGCGAGCTGACGGGGCGTGTTTGCGCAGAGATAGAAATATCCCAACCAGAACGGCGAGCACAAGAATCGTCGGAAGTTTGTCGAGAAGTGGAGTCACAGGCTTGCTCTTACGAGAATGAGGTTATAGGCCTAACGGCAGTGGAACAATAGAGCGTTGGTACCAAACCAAAAGAAACATTGGCGGGGAGAATGTCCGGTAAGTGCTATCTGATCGCCTACTTGCGGACGTCGAGGGTAACTTCGCTGCCTTCCGGCAAGTCAGGCGTTTCGACTGGAACAAATACGCCGTTAAGAAACCGCGCACGAATCCTAAGGGATGAAGGTGAGCGTTCACGTGTCGTGTGCAAGGAAGCGTGCGGTGGTTCGAGCGCCGCCTTAGCTGCTCGGGATTCGGATTCGCCGCGCAGGCTTCGCACATCGAATTTCGATTGGGCTCCGCGACGCTCGCTGCCCTGGTCGAGCGAGATGTTTGCCAGTGCGTCCGCATCGGCATTCAATTCGCGGCGCACGTGCTCGATGACGAAGTACTTAAGCTGCCGCGCGAGCTTCGCCGCGCGTTCATGCAGCGGCTTCAGGTCCGGACTCTTCACTTTGTAGCGGCCCTGCATCTGCCGGACCAAAAGCTCGGAATCGCTGCGAATGCGCAACGCATGAACCTGGTGAGTCGCCGCGTAGTCTAGCGCGGCCAGCAGCGCGTAATATTCGGCGACGTTGTTCGTTTCGCGGCCAATATTTTTCGCCAGTTCGAGAACGACCTTCCCGGAAGGATCGCGCAAGACCACCGCATAGGACGCCGGGCCAGGATTGCCGCGCGAAGCGCCGTCAATGTTAGCGACGTACGCGCTGGCGGGCGGAGGCGGCAAATGGGTTTCGTCGAACAGACGCGCGCTGGCTGGTGCAGTGAGTCTGGGAGAACGCTTCATTGCTAACCATCCTCGAGGGCAGTATTACAAGAAGGTCGCAGCTTAAGTGTCATTGGAGAGCGAGCCGGCGGGAGAAGTAGGATTGGCCGAACTAGCCGTAGCCGCCGAAGAGACTGGCTCGTAATAGTAAAGAATGCGTGTGCACGTCTCGCAGTGAAACATTTCCTCGCTGTTCGTGCGGCGCATCTCCTGAAATACATGCGGCCGCACGCGCATTCCGCAGGCGGTGCATTTTTCATCGCGAACTTCCGCCAGGGCAACGCCGTGATGTTTTCTTACGATGCGATCGTAATGATCGAGCATCTTCTCCGGGATTCCTGGAACGGCGGCGGCTCGTTTGGCGTTTAATTCCGCCAGAGCCTTTTCGTCCTCTGCTTTTTCGGCGTCGATTTTCGAGCGTTCGCCGCGGACGACTTCTTCCACTTCCTTCAGCGCTTTCTCGGAAATCTTGATGCGACGCTCGTAATCTTCGCCGGAAACCATTTGTTCAAGCAAACGATCTTCGGCCTTGGCGATCTCTGCTTCGGCCATTTGCACTTCGTGTTGCAAGGCTTTATAAGCTTCGTTCGTTTTTATCTGCGATGTCTGGTCTTTGTATTTGCGGACTTTTTCTTTCCATCCCTCGACGTCGAGCTCGTATTTTTTGCGGTCTTTTACGGTGGCAAGCTGTGCGGCTTTGCTGCGTTCGACCTCTGCTCTTGCGGCGGCCGTGCGAGCTTCGGCTTCTGCGATTTTCTTGGGATAGGCCGCCAGGCGCGCGTGGACGTCTTGCAGCCGCATGTCAACGGCTTGCAGTTCCAGCAGATCCTGAAGAATCTTCAGCACTGTCTCGATATTCTAACACACGGCGCGGGCTAACCTCGCTGATAGCACGGGATTTGCAGCCCCTTTCCAGCCACGCAGGCTGAGTCTTTTCTAAGCCCTCATCCGTAGTATGGATATGATAGGCGGCGCATCCATCCGGTGGGAGGGGCGTGTGGGGCTCGAGAGCGAAGTAGCCCAGCTACAGCGCGGGGACCTGGACGCGCTTTCGGCGCTGCTTGCCCGCTATCAGAACCGTCTCTACCGGTATTTACTGCGCATGGTGCGTGAACCGGCGGAGGCCGAAGACCTGTTCCAACAAACCTGGATCCGCGTGGCGGAGAAGATCAGACAGTATGATGCAAAACGCAATTTCGAGGCTTGGCTGTTCACCGTGGCGCGAAATCTTGCGATCGATCACCTGCGTAGAATCCGGCCGGCAAGCTTGGACGAACCTATAGCAGGCGCTCCCGGGGAATCCGCGGCCACTCGTTTGCCGTCGGGCGAGCGTCCCGTTCTCGATGGAATCGTGGAGCGCGAACGCACCAGCCGACTGGCTCAGGCGCTTGAACTTCTTCCCGTGGTGCAGCGGGAGGTTCTCACCTTGCGATTCGAGGAAGAGATGAAGCTCGAAGATATCGCCGAGGTGATCGATATACCGCTTTCAACGGTGAAGACGCGATTGCGCCGCGCGCTCGAGAGGCTGCGTCAAACTCTGGAAACGAATTACCCGGGAGAAGTATGGCAATGAGCAATCATGAAAAAATCCGGGAGCTGCTGGCTCTGGCGGCAGCAGACGCGCTCACGCGCAACGAAGAGGAGCAAGTGATGACTCACGTGCGATCTTGCACGGCGTGTTCGTCCGATCTCGACGGTTGGCGTCTTCTGGCGGCCGGGATGCGCCGACTGCCGACACCGCAGCCCCGGCCGCTGATTGTGGAACGGGCGCGCGCGCGCGCGGCCATCCGGTTCGCGGAAGAAGCCGAACATCGCTGGCACCGAATTGTGATGATGGGCGTCGTTTTATTTGCTTGGGCGCTGACGCTGATTAGCTGGCCCATCGTTCGGCTCGTGAGCGGAGGCTTGTTGGGAATGTTGGACCCCGGGTTGAACCACGCCTGGCTGGGATTCGCAATCTTTACGACCATCGTTTGGATGACGGGTGGTGCGGCGGCCGTGTTCTTGTCACTTCAGCAGCGGCGCGAGAGGAGCTTGGCATGAGCCGATTTCAGAAAGAATTGCGGGTGATTCCGCGCATTGCTTGGATTATCGGTTTGCTCGTGTACTTTGGAGCGGGATTGCTTCTGTTCACCGTCGCGTTGCCGGGCGATAACCACATGCGCCAGTGGGATCCCAGCTTGCAGCTGCTGTTTTCTTTTGGCGTTTCGCTCTTTCTGCTCGCTTATGTGTTGCTTGCGGGTTACGTGTATGGCGACGCAAAACGCCGCGGCATGCGTTATGTGATGTGGACGCTGCTGGCGATTTTCATCCCGGACGGTATCGGCATCATTTTGTACTTCCTCTTGCGCACTGCGATGCCGAAGCCGTGCCCGGGCTGCTCTCGGGATGTTCCCTCAGGATTTGTCTTCTGTCCGCACTGTGGCACAGCGCTTCAAGCCACTTGCCCGAATTGCGGCCGCGGCGTAGAGCGCGGCTGGGCCAACTGCCCTCACTGCGGCACAAAACTCCCCACCCAGGCCGCTCGCATTGCATAGCGCGGCGTCACGCGCATCGATCGCCGCGAGAGGCACGCGGATATGCTGGTGGCATTTATGGTGCGGATCGCGGCGGACGGCGACCCGCAACGCGCATGCGGAGAGGCAGTGGGTGGAACCAGCGATCGCTGAGTTGATCTGTCTCCATTTGATTCTTCATTGCACTGAAGCGTTCTCTTAGCGGCCAATTCCCGGTAGAATGCGGGCGAAATATCGAGGAGGCTTTCTGCCATACGTACAGGTGACCTGGGTGGAAGGACGCACGCCCGAACAAAAACGAAAATTGGCCGAGCGCATCACGCAAGTCTTGGTCGAAGATGGAAAAGCGAAGCGCGAGAATATTCAGGTGACGTTCGTTGATTTGCCGGCAACCGATTACGCGGAAGCAGGCGTAACCGTTGCCGACCAGAAGCGCGCGCCATAGCTCAGAACCTCAGCTGATGAGGGACCAGACCAAATTACGCAGACGGTCGAAGCTCGCGTCGCACAAGCACGGCATCAATGAAATAACCGATCCCGATCGAAATGGGAATGATGCCAAAAACCGCGGCTTGCATCGCATCGGTGTCGAATCTTGCCAACAGAACGAACGTCAGCATATAACCCAGCCCGCCGGCTACCAGCAAAATCGCCGCGTGCCGCGAACGTGCGTGCGGTGGCAGCTCCCCACCGATGGGTACGGAAACTCCCTTGGCGATAGCCGCCAGGCGCTCTTCGGTCTTAAGCTTTCGAACGCGATACCACGCGAAAATGCCGGCAAGCGGCACCGAAAACGCCAGCACCACAGCAATAAATCCGATCGGTTCCATGCCAAGCCTCCTCTGTTTTTTCAGCTTCTTGAACTTCATGCCAAGATACGCAGAAGAGCCGCCAGATGTTCCTTCCATTTCTGGGGCGGGCGGAAATGGCCGCGCAATACGGGGAACTTGCTACCCCAAATTACTGCGCGACTTGAACTTCCATGCTCTGATCGATGAAGTAATCGCTACAGCCTGGATTCGTGGCGGCGGGGCAGTGCGCGACCACGCGGAACCCGCCGGACGGATTCTGAATCTCGTATGTGTAGCCTTGACGGCCCCGCTTGTCGAAGGTAAGCGCGCCGTTCGAGGTAAGGTCGTCTAATGAAGCATAGCTGCCGTGTTCGGCCTGGTAGGCGCGTTCAGTCTGCCCAATGGCGATCAGATCGTTCTTTACGCCAACAATATTGATGGTTTGCGCAGGCGTTCCGGCTCCATCCGACTCGGCCTTCCCAAAGTAATATTTGTAAATCAGAAGTGAAACCACGACGGTGACGAGAATTGCCGCCATGCTTTTCATGGGCGCCTCTTCACCTGATTTTACGATACCGATGCATCCTGGAAAGTACTGCGAAAAGGCTTGTTCCATCAGAGCAACGCAACTGGATTCCTGACGCAATTACCGCCCGGAAGTTGCGAGCTAATCGTTTTTTCCTGGCAAACGTCTAACCACTATTAACAGGAGACAATTCCAACATGACCAAGTGGATACGATCCGGCGCAATTTTTTGTCTTCTAGCCGTGCCCTCGGCGTCGGTTGCAAGCACGCAAGGTACCCAATCTGCCGCGGGCTCGAGCGACGCAGCCAAGCGGGGCAATGAAGTATTGCTTGCGGCGGCAAAGGCCGCCGGTGGTGGCGAAAAGCTAAATTCCGTAGCGACGCTTGCAATCGAAGAGAAAGGAAAAATCATCACTGCGCAAGGGGATACATCGCTGGCTGTGAAGTGGATCGTGGCATACCCGGATCGTTCCCATGGGGAAGTGCTTTACGGGGATCAGGACGTCGTTCAGATTTGCGACGGCACCTCCGCATGGTTGCAATTTTCCCAGGGTATCCGTGACACCACGCCCGTAATCTCGGAGTTCAAACGCGGCATTTCCCTTTTTGGAGGAGGATGGGGAATTTACGAGCAAGTGCTTGCGGGAAAAATGAACGGACAATTTATCGGAGAAACCGAGATTGATGGAAAGAAAATGCTCGGTGTAGCAGTAGAGGGAGCCTTCGGCCCATTGAAGCTTTACTTTGATCCCGCTACGCATCTGCTTTCCGCGGCGCGATATGAATCCGCCGGACCGCACGGTACTTCGGACAACGAACAGCGCTGGAGCGATTACCGCACAGTCGAAGGCCGATTGTTCGCGTTTTCCACAGTCACTTACCGCGATGGAGCAAAATTCTTCGAATCGACGATCCAGAACGTCCAGCTCAATCCCAAAATTGACGAGTCTCTATTCGCCAAGCCCGCCGCCCAGTGACGTTCCAGTTCATTTCACGGTCAAAATCACCTTGCCGATGTTTTTCCGCTCTTGAATAAATCTATGAGCCGCCGCGGCCTCCGCCAAGGGAAAAGACTTGCCGATCACAGGTTTGATCTTACCCGCTGCGTACAAGCGGAAAATCTCATCGAGCTCGGCGCGCAACAACGGCCCGCGCGTCTGCAATCGGCCGAGGTTCACGCCGATCACCGAGATATTGCCGCTCATCAGTTTCAGCGGATGAAATCGCGGAGTCTGGGCCAGCGCCGTGGCTCCGCGCATCAAGCTTCTTTTCCCCCCCGGTCCCGCAGCAGAAGACAAACCGTACACCACCAGCCGGCCGGTGGAACCCAGGCACTTATAACTTCGGGAAAAGGATTTCCCGCCAATCGGATCCATTACCATCTCGATTCCGTCCGGGGCGAATTTGCGCACCACCTCGACAAAATCGTGTTTCTGGTAATCGATTCCGTGATCCACGCCGATTTTTCGGAGATATTCCTGCTTCGTAGGCCCGGCTGTCCCGAAAATCACAAGCCCGCGCGCCTTGGCAAGCTGCACTGCGGCAATACCGACGCCGCCGGCGGCGCCATGAATAAGAATTCTGTCGCCTGGCTGCAGATTGCCCATGGTAACGATCGAGTGATAAGCGGTCAAATAATTCCCCGGGATGGCGGCGGCATCCTCAAATGGCATAGTTGCGGGAAGGCGATAGACCTGATGCGCCGGGACCGCGACCCAGGCCGCATAGGCATTGAAATTTGTGAGCGCAGCCACCGCTTCGCCGATTCTCAGCCGCTCGCCTTCCACCGGTCTGCCGCCGCCATCGGAGATTTTCTCAACCACACCGGCAATTTCCAGGCCGGGCACAAACGGCGGCTTGGGGGTTCCAGGGTAAATTCCCATGCGCTGCAGAAGGTCGGCGAAGTTTACGCCGATCGCTTTCACGCGGATCAGCACTTCACCCGGTTTGGGTTGCGGGTCGGGGACCTCGCGAGCCTCAAAAACCTCGGGCGCCCCATACTTCCTTACGACCATGGCCCGCATCTAACTCTCCTTGCGCCGCTAGCTGTTTCCGCGCCGGATTTGTCCATTTCGCGGCTTTTCATTTTGGATTCGAGGCCTCCTATCTTAAACTGTAAGGCTTTGTGCAACCATGAAAACTAAACTGAAGAATACTCTATTTACCGCAGCGGCTATCTTGCTCAGCGCCTGGGTTTGCATTGCCGGCGACGCGAAACCCCCGACAGCGACCCCCCCTGTGCTTACCGCGATGCAGGAAGAGCTCGATCGCTCGATGGCGGGAATCTCGAAATCCGAGCCGCCCGATTACTTCATCAGCTACACCGTCGCGGACAGGCAATATTCCGAAGTGTCCGGCTCAAACGGCGCTCTGCTATCGAGCACGGACAACAGCGCACGTTGGCTCGAAGTGCAAACCAGGGTGGGTACCTATCAACTCGATGACACGCACAAGCTCGGCGACCGCCCTCCCAGCTGGACCAGTCCAGGAACCACCATGGCGCTTGACAACGACATCGCCGTGCTCCGCCGTGAAATTTGGCGCGAAACCGACCGGCAATACCGCGCGGCTACCGAAGCGCTGATCAAGGTCGAAACCAGCCAACAAGTTCAAGTACAAACCGCCGAAGGCAACGCCCCGGATTTTTCACGCGAGAAATCCCATGTCTCGATCGGGCCGCGCGTCGAAATTAAAGTTGATCGCAAGCCCTGGGAAGAACGCGTGCGGAGATATACCGCTGCATTCAGCAAATCACCCGCGGTTCTCAATTCCATCGCTACCTTCACAGCTCTCGGCATGAATCAGTACCAAGCGAATACGGAAGGCACCAAGCTCGCGTTCGGACAAGTGCATTACCGACTCGAGCTCTACGTTCAGAGCAAAGCGCCCGACGGCATGGACATTAACCGCTACGCCAATTTCGATTGGCTCGATCCCAAAGATATCCCCACGGATAAAGTGGTCTTTGAACGCATTAAGACCATGATTGCCGAAACGGAAGCCCTGGATCAGGCTCCGTTGGTTGAACCCTACGCCGGGCCCGCGCTCCTAACCGGTCGCGCCGCCGCGGTTTTCTTTCACGAAGTTTTCGGTCACCGCGCCGAAGGATTTCGCCAGAAGGACATAAACGAAGGCCAGACTTTTACCAGCAAGGTCGGCGAACAGATTCTCCCGGCATTTATTTCCATCAAGGACGATCCCACCGAAGCCGTCTTTGGCGGCCAGATGCTGCTGGGCAACTATAAGTTCGATGATGAAGGAGTGCCGGGC
>Ga0070765_100001260_pt1 | contig 15397 bp, 22 predicted proteins | sample HubBroMetageWFT5_FD_71516 | JGI IMG/M metagenome (GOLD analysis project Ga0070765, IMG submission 71516) | Warmed and freeze-thawed soil microbial communities from the Hubbard Brook experimental Forest, New Hampshire - Hubbard Brook CCASE Soil... | ecosystem: Environmental > Terrestrial > Soil... | reverse complement strand
AGCGCGTAGGCGTCGAGATCGTTGTGAAGAGGGTTGTAGCAGTACTCGGAATCGAGGCTGATTTCGATGTAGTCCTCGACGCGCTGGTGACGCGCAAGGATGTCTTTTACCTTGAGGCAAAAATCGCCTTTCACCTCCAAAATCAGACCGCCGATGCGCTTCCCTTTGTCGGCGGCTTTGTAGGCCAGAATTTGCTCCGCGAACGGGAGCATGCAGCATGACGTTTTTCCCGAGCCAATCGCACCCAAGATGGCGATTCCCGTGAACAAACCTCGCTCGGGGATTGTCAGCCAAGAGGGAGCCTTGGCAGGTACCGGCTTGCGCGGGTTATGCACTTCGCCCACGACGAGAAAGAGGTCTTCCCTCTTGGTGGGGTCGGGATACTTGGGAAGACGACCTGGTGCGATGTGGTCCCGGGCCTTTAGCGTAAAGATGTAGAGTCCCGAAAGCGCTGTCGAGCAGACAAGGAACGGAGTCGTGAACAGGAGCGCGTAGTGGAGGAATTTGAAGCTCAAGAACGCTTGCGGAGCACGCAAGGCAATGACACGAAGAAAGATCTGCTCTTCGGGGAAAGGGTGGGTATAGAAAAGGAACGTACCGATGGTCATTGCGACGATGGCTGAGATGAACGCTCGTGATTCGAGTGTTCGTTGCATCAGGCCCTCGCTCGCGCTTCGATGGGTTGGGTTTTGTCGGTACCGGACTGGGCTGTGCGGCGAGTTTCGCGCCACTTGGGGTAGTCCTGGTCACGCCAGAGCACTTTCTTGAGCACGGCATTGACGACGTGATCGGCGTTGCTCTCGATGAATCGAGCGTAGTCTTCGAGGAGCTGGTTGACCGGCTCTTCGAGCTTCACTTCCCGAGTCATGATCGCTGGTGCTTTCTTAACGATAGGCATGTTGTTCCTCCTTTGCTGATGTGTGGTTCTTCCGAGCTCCCTGTCACCGTGGAAAAAACAGCCGGCACGATTTACCGTGCCGCAGGGCGGGAGCGACCCCATGAACTTTTTGGGCGGCTGAAAGCCGAAAAAGTGGGGTCGCTCCCGCCCGTTTTAGTGTTTTGCCCGCGGTGACTTTTGTTTGCATCGCTTCTCTATCTCCTACGCTGAAAAGAAATTGCTCTCGCTACAACCTGAAGAATTTGCAGAAGACGGAGCTGAAGCATGTAGTTCTTACGTTCTTCACCCCTTCCCTGCTGCTTCCTGTGCTGGAACCCCGACCCTGCGCAGCACTTCGGTAGCGAAGTGCGCCGTGACATCGTGCTTGCTACCACCAAACTCCTGAACGATGCTGGATTCAGTCACTCTGCCGACTTTCCATCCGCGATACAAATATTCGAAACGTTGTCCGGTGAAACGCGTCTTGGCCTGATTTCGAAAGATCAAATCAGCTTCAGTTAGAGATCCGTAGCGGCCGAGGTCCCAGGCCTTGCGGATTTGGAAGTAGCGCAACAATTCTGCCGACGCGTCCGATCTCAGCGGAACTGCGACCAAAGCATTGAATAGTTCTTTGGCCTTTCCGAAATGCAAATCGACTCTCGCCAGATAGAGAATGCGGAACTCCGAGAGCTGCCGAAAGAGCGGGAGGTAGACTTCGAGATGGTGCACAAACTCCGTCAGATTGGCTTCTGGCCCTTGCAGGTAGGTGAAGGTCACCACAGTCGAAGTGGCGTCGCCGTCGATAAACATTGGAAATTTGTCCACGAAGTAGCGAAGCGTAGGCTGCGACGTTCGCTGGCCGTGATAGAGCTTGCAGGGTAGAAAGTGACGCGGGGTTTTCAGCTGATCGCAGAAAAAATTGACCTTTTCCGGCTCGGTTTCCAAATACCGATACTCTGGGTTGGAAAGCACAAAATCGAGGATTCCAAGGCGGCGCTGGATGTATTCGATTTCGTGTTGCCGCCGATTGCGGATGTTCTCGCGGTCGATCTGGCGGTAGAGCCGGCGGGAGAATAGGTGGTAGACGACCCCGCTCTTTGGGAAACGTTCGGTGCGGGCATGCTTCTGGGTTTGAAGCTTGTTCCAGAAACTAGTGGTGCGCTCCCCCCAATGGGTGTTCGCGAAGGCGAGGAATTGACGTGCCACAAAGTACCCCGAATGCGTCGCCACGAGGTAGAGAAAGCGAGCTTCCGCTTGGGTGTAGCCGAGGGCCTTCAATGAGTCGATATGGACAGGGGCGATGCTCATTGCACTATGATTCGTGCAGCGTTCTCGGATTCGTCGAGGGCAGGGCAAGGCCCCGCCGGGCGTACCCTAGTAGGGAAACCGACTTCACGACCTGCTGGCTACCATGCAGCGACACGCAACATCGCGGCGTACCTGACGAAGTGGGAGGGCTCCGGCGAGCCTAGGGAGAAGCGAGCGAGAGTCCCCTCAATATACTAAGAGGCCCAAAGAAAGGAAAAACGCAATCAAGAACAATAAAGCGAGGGCTGATTTCTAGTGCCCATCGGCCATGTAGAGGGACGCGGAAAAATTAAGGGGAGGTCTCTACACCTAGATGTGCCAGAGCCCGCAATTAGGAGACTCTGTCGGTTGTCAACTCTGACCTCCCTCCTGGACTCGAGTTCATAGTCAGACTGTGAGCACTTTACCGATAGCGCGTTTGGACGTAGCCGCCCAAGTTGATTTGGGGCGGGGAACTCTACCGGTAAGCCGACAAATCAGGATGGCGACAGGGGCGGCTTGGCTGAATAGGAACAGACTGAAAGAAAGAAGAAAGAAAAAGTGTGCCTTGACATCAACCGGCCTTCTCATGGAAGGAGTTGGCTCAATTTGGCTACGGTTTGCGAGGCCAAAACACACGTTGAACCGAACAAACGAGACGGTAGTGGAATAGCGGAGTGAGCCCAACGCCAATCAGACTTCCCAGCGCGAAGACGACGAGCACGACGAGTCTATTTCGTGCGGTAAAACCGAAACTTGCGGAGATAAAACCGGAAAGTATTAGCAGCCAGAAGATATATGTGAAAGGGCTTCCGCCGAAACGAAAGCGTCCGATTCGGATGCCTCCGTCAAATCCATAACCGGGAGAGTTCCATGCCAGGACTACGTATCCCAGTACGAGAATGGCCAACGCCAGCGCGCAACTCACAAAGCAGATTCTCCAATAAACGCTAGGAACCCTATGAAAGAGGGAGGCCAGTAGAAAAAAAGCGGAGCCGAGCACAGCGAGGGTTCCGACGCGAAACGCGGTCGAAAAGGCCAAGGCAGAACGCCTTAGCCGGTTGGAGCTGTCCTCGGACATACGCTTTCAGAGTCCCACCTTTTCCTTGTAGAAGCTATCCATTTGCTTGATAAACGCAAATCGTCCATTTGAAATTCTAGAACTTGACTTGTCGGGTTTGCTCGACGCACCAGGGCGCTTGCCAACATGCGCTTGAAAATAACAGGTAAAATTTGAGGTAAGCTTCGTGAATGCTGAATGATGACACGATCACTATCGGATTTATGGTAGCTGGTTTCGTCTGGACAATCTGGTGGAACTTAGACTGGTGGCGCTGCCTAAAGTTCTACGGTATCAAGGGTCCTACGTATCCGGTTTGGGTCCAATTGTTGTTCCGGACTTTCTTTGCTCTGTGTTCGTTGGGAGCAGCGGTGGAGTTGGGGCGACGACTGTTGCTGAGTGCCCGTCCTATCCAATTCTACTTCCATTGCCTTCTCGTGGCTGGGGCTTTCTTCGCGGCAATCGTGTTGATGGTCTTGGCAGCTGAATCGATGATGACAAAGCGAGGGAAAAGAGTCATCCCGCCTCAATGAGCCAGGATTTTAAGACGCAAGTGCAAAGGGATGGCTTCGCCGTCATCCCGGCGTGTTTGGACGAAACCACGCTGGAGTCTCTCAGCACGGAATTTGACGACTCGCATCGCCCCCAAAGAAACCTCCTCTCCATTCAAAGTATTCAGGCACTTGCGACATCGAGTTCCGTCCGCGAAACCATGGAGACTATCCTTGGACCCGAATGTTTCGCGGTTCGGGGGATTTTCTTCAATAAGACGCGAACATCGAACTGGAAGGTCGCTTGGCATCAAGACTTGACGATTGCCGTCCGTGAGCGCAAGAACGTTGAAGGATTTGGTCCTTGGACGATGAAGGCCGGAGTCCTCCTCCACGTGCAACCGACGTGCGAGGTCATGGCTGGCATGCTCGCCATCAGGCTTCATCTGGACGAAAGCGGATGCGATAACGGTCCTTTGCGCGTTATTGCCGGTTCGCATAGCGCAGGCCGCTTATCAGGAGAACGAATCAGCACGTGGAGTAAGGAAGAGTCGGTGACCTGCACCGTTCCGAGAGGGGGGGCATTGGTCATGCGACCTCTCTTACTTCACGCATCGTCCGCGAGTGCCATTACAAAATCTCGGCGAGTAATTCACCTCGAATTTGCCGCGGCAGAATTGCCTCAGGGATTGAATTGGTACGACAAAGTTTCGGCTAAAAAAGCGCATCCACGTTCGTAAGTCCCGCTTAAGCGGTAATCGGAAACTTGATTCTCATTGTCCTAGTGCAGGTGCGACGGCCGCCCATGCACTCTTCACTCTTGCAGAAGCAATGACGTGCGCTATGGTCGGCCATATAGAAGAAGACGGATTCAGATGATCGATGACAAGCGGCGTCCAATTGAGGCGGCGGCGTCCATCTGGCGTCCAAAATGGACCATTTCTAGGTGTGTTTTCAGAGACTCAGCCGCATAAAGGCAATTGAATCACCGAGACTTATGGAGCGGGCGATGGGAATCGAACCCACGTCCGAAGCTTGGGAAGATTTGGGCAAAGTTGCTTGCCGAAATGCGGCATCGAAATAACCAGACAAACTCGCTTCGAAAGCTACAGTGAGGAGCAGCTAGCCGCCGTCATAAAAACGTAATACTGATTGTGGCAAACCGCAGCAAAAAGGCTGCGCAAGGGTGATGAAGAAGGAGCAAGTAGTTGATCAGAAGTCGTCACAACTTGCTGATTTTCCCCTGCTTTGCGCTCACTCCGGCAAGTTTTGATAAAAGTACTCAAACGACTTCTGAGCAGAATGTCGCAGGTTCGTAGTACTGCTGAGTCAGAACTGTGCCAAAACCCTATCTGTCCGAACCGTTGGGGTTAGCTTTGAGCGGAAAGCAGATTTCCCAAGTTGTTGGAAAGGTTGGTAATTAAGAAAAAGGGATGGAGCTATTGGAGCCGATCATCGTGCTTAGAAGGCAGACGCTCTATCCAACTGAGCTACGGGCGCGCGGAATATCCACCATTGTTTCATGCGCTTGCAGGCAACTGCAAGACCGACTTGGATTCGGTTTTGGCTCCATTGGGTCCAATTGCGACCACTTTTGTTGGAAGCTCGAAACCCAGACCCGCTTTTTCGGCGACTTCCTTTCGGAATTCCACGTCATGCCGGATTTTATCGTACAGGTCCGACATGCCTTCGCCAGCCCACCCCGGCCAAAAATTGATAACGCCGGGTGGCGTGGACGTGTAGTTCTTCAAGTAGGTGTCGCGGAATCGACGGAAGGCGTGAGCGCCGGTCTTTGTGCGCCCATCCAGGTGTTTCCAATCCAATTGTTTGAGGATAGGATGCAGCCAACGCCGCAGGATGTTCGACTGGCCGAGTGGCTTTCCTGTCCGGGAGCGGAACAACAACCCGGACTTCCTCTCGCCAATGAACTCCCTGAGCATCGCCGCGACCGAAGAGTGTAAGTCGATTTCTCGCTTGCTATCCCCGGTCTTCAAGAAATCCTGCGTCCTACCTCGCCATGCTTTCTGATGGATTTTGATAGTGGAGCAGTCCGGGGAGCACGCAGACGATACGTCCAAGCGCCAATACGAATGGCTGGAATTTCCGCACACGCCACCGACGGCCATAAGTGCTTGAATTTTAAAATGGTTAGACCGGACGATGGGCGGTCGCTACTGGTCGTAGAATCGGCGCGTTGCGAAGCGAAATGCGGTCGATCTGGCAGCCCGAACGATTATCCGTAACGCTGGAACAAAAAGAATCAGCCGTCAGTTTCCCGGACAATTACGTTGAAGGTTGATTCACAGAACCCCCTACAAATGCGTAGGCTTTACCCCCCAAGACCCTCATTTGGGGCTTGATGACAGAAAGCGGCACGGTATAAAGTAGGGGTAAGTTTATTGGAAGAGGGACCGCGATGCGCGACATGGTTTTGGAGACCATGCCGTGTTCCACCATGCGGCCCCCCAGAGTGATGATGGGCGGGGGTTAGGAGCCTCCGCCCGACTCCGAAGCCATCATACGAATTTCGGTATGAGCCCGCAAGGTTTGGGTTCACCTTGCACACCTTGTGAACCGCTTCGTGCGCTGGCGTGATGCATAGCCCTCGCGTGTTAAGGTGGACTTTCACCTAGCACCCCGCTCCCTCGAAATGAAATTAACGCACCACGGATTAGAAATTGAACTGCCTGACGACTGGTGGAGTGAGGCAGGAATGCGAGGTTTGTACCCACATTTACGGCCTATCGAGTTAATCAGAGGTTGTTTCCCAATGTCCGCGAAGTTCCTATTACAGACGTGGGGCCAGTAGTTCGCAATCCAGGCGTAGGTATCTTCAACGACAGCAAAGAAGAGGGTTCAGCCCGCGAGCGCGTCGTGCGAATCTTGCGCGGGTTTCGATTTGACGACGCGATCCCGCCAATCGAAATCGTCAAGGGCCCATCTGGGTATCCGCATCGGTATAAGTTGGTTCATGGGGCGCACCGCTTCTATTGTTCGCTGGCTGCGAAATTCAAGTGCGTACCGTGCATCGAGCGTTTTGATCGGAAGCGATGAGTTCACCCCTGTCCGTTATGCGGATCGCCCGTAACGTTGGTGGTCACATCCTGCCCGGCGATCCCACTCTCGCGCTAACAGAGATAGCTGCGTAGCCCGCGCTTGTAGAGTAGACTCTCAGGCTGCATGCGGCTCTGGCTTGAAAAATCTATCATTCCGATCTGCGCGGCTATTGTGTTTAGTCTAAGCATCTTGAATCCCTGAAGATGGATTGGCGACAAAGAGTATCGCTCGCCTTGGCCGTTACATTCTTTGCCTACTTCGTTGCGCACACGCTTCACAAAACGGAAGCAGCACCTGATCCAAACCAAGACCTAAACGCCAAACTCCAGGGTCAACAGAACGAACTTGATTCCCTGAAACAGCAACTTGCAAACAATCGGGCTGAAGAAACGGAGAAGCGGAAGCGGCCGCTGGCCATTAGAAACCAGCTTGGCGTGTTCTTGGATGAGGGCAGGCGCATTCAGCACGATATTGAGTACAGCAATCTCTCAGCACCCCATGAAAAGAGCGCGTGGGAGAAGTGAGTTGAAGAATATCTGGCAAAGGATTGGACAGTTCACACGTCGCCAGATTTAGGAATCCCGTCCGCGTACCTGTCACGTACCCCAGCGCAATGGACATGAAGATGGCGGTGCTTTGGACGGATGTTATGGAGAGGATAGGAGTCCTGAATACCTTTATCTCCGAACTGCGGGATTAACGCTTCCCTCGACGTGTTGTGACTCCCAGAGCAGTTTCTGCGAGCGTGATGTCATCGTTGATTCGCGCTTTGTCCTTTTTTGCACCGTCGATGATCTTTGCGGCGAGCGGCTTTGGCTCTTCATTGAGGAGAAAACCCACCTGCCATTCAGACTTCATCCGATTTTGTAAAATACGCAAGTCATTGAACGCCCGTAGGTGAGCGTTTCTTAGCGCTCCTCCGGGGTTCAAGGCGTCGATCAATACGCATAAACTGGCGACTGCGCCACCAATGACCGCCACGCTGTCCACCTTAAAGTATGCGGAAACTCCAGAACCTGCGGAGACCACAATGGCGGGAATCTTCAGTCCCCAGAATTTGACCGTGTCCCACTTGGCATCGCGGCGATTTGCTTGTGCCCAGGTTTCCAGGTCCATGAGTTGTTCTCGCAAAGCAGTCGGCATCGGGTCAGAAGCAGAAATGTTGGACACGGGAGACCCTGCTGGTGATGCCGCCATTCCGCGATCCACTAAGAGGGCTGCTGGCGCTGCTGCTGCCGCACCACGCGACGATAGACGAAGTGCGGGTGCAGTGGATGTTGGCGGTGGCGGCGGCTTTGGTGGTGGTGGTTCTGGGGGCACGGTCATGTCGGCACTCCCTTCGATCCTTGCAACCAATCCTAACAAAATTATACGCCACTCACGGGTAGTCGGACTTCGAGTGTTGAGTGCTGGTGAACCCGAATCGCTGGCGATGGCGTCGGCAAGAAATGGAAGCTGGGCCTCTTCTCTACTGACACGCCTGCGGGAGTGGCCCGACGCGACGACCGCGCAACAACGATTCCAGTCCAGCCTCGCAGTCAGCCACCTGCGTAAAATCTTTCGTGTTCAAGAGGGCTATGTGTTCTGGCGCTTTGCTCCATGCTTCTTCTAACTCAATGTCTCGGAAGAGTTCAGCCTTGGGGTGGAAGCCAGCCTCGAACAGAGTCTTTTTCGCTTCGAGATTCAGATTATTCATCTCTTGTTTGAACTGAAGGAGACGCAGCGTCGTTACCAGGGATGTCTCCTTCTCTCTCGCCACTGCGTCGGCGTCGTCGATGATGGCGGCAACTTTTGCGGATACCTCGCCATTTATACCGACAGAGTGGCCGTCACTTTGGATTGCGCGTAGGGCCTTGATGCCCGCCTTGGCGAACTCATCGCTCATCGCTGGTGCAGGCTTTGGTTTTTGTGTCTGCGCTGAAGAGGCCAATGTAAAAAGTAAGAGTGCCAAAACGCCCGTTGAGATTTTCATGGTCCCCATTCTCTCCTGTTCCCAGATTCGTTGGGGTGCCCGCCTTTAGCAATAGGACTTGTGCTCATTCGGTTACACGAAATCGGAGAAGGCAATGTACGGTATGCGGGAACTCGTTGCAGATTTGGTCGCTGCTTCTGGCGGCGCTTCATCTCAACATATGGATGGCAAATGGAAGATAGACCAGGGAATAGGCTCCGCCCAAAGCAACGAACCGGAGGTCGATATAAAGTTTTGGCTGGCCGATAAATTGTAGTCGTGTACTTGACACGAATCTCCATCAGCTCCATGTCTTTTTCGTTGACCACCAATCCGCCAGGCTCAAAGACCCTCTTGCCTACGCCCTCGCGTTCGTATGCTCCGACCGGAAGCGTGTGCGAGCGAAAAGACAGCACGTCCTGTGATACTGTCTGATTTGCGCACGCCATGACGAACTCTTTTAGGTTGATTGGCGCGGCGTTAATTTCCGCTTTGGCCGTTCCCAAATCGACGGCTACAAGCCCAGAATCAGGTTTCCGACCTCAAGCAAACAGATTGACTTCAAAATGTCGCGGCACGGATGCCACGGTGTGAAACTCGCCGGGTATCGGGAGTCTTGTTGCGTCGTTTTCTGTGGCAACCAGCAACGTCAACCGCGAAGATTTTTCTGCTTGCGCATAAGCGTCCTTGGGGAACGACTTCGCAACGAAATAGCCGTGAGTGGCGGTCGCGCACTGAATCTTCTCGAAATTCGGCCGGGAGACCGGGTTAGTTATCTTCGATAGATCGTCCAACTGCAGCTTTTTGCGTTCTGCTTGCTATGACAAGCAGAAATTCAGTGGATGCAGGTGGTATCGTGCGTGCAACAAATATCTGAGATCACTTCTAGGTTTCACCCGATGTTATCCCCGGACCGGGTTGACCGATAGTAAGTCTAGCGTTTCACGCGTGGTCGGCAGGAACAGCGCGTGCAACTCAAATCGTACGGCGGAAGAAGTTCCCCCATTCTGGCACTTCTGGGAACTTCCTTTCATGTAAAACGCCCCTTTCGGTCATGGTTCAGCTTATGGAGGTAAACCTTAATGGACGGGCAGGCCATAAGAAAACAGGAAGTCGTAGCTATCAAATCGACCTCCGGCGACCCTTATAACAAAACGGTTGAGGAGCCCAAATTGAATCCAAGCACTACGCACGACTGCCGGAAGTTCGAAGTGCGCTGTCATGCAGGTAATGCGGGACATCTTGAAGTTGCCAGCGATGCAGTGTCTGTAAAGGTTGGGCAGCGGATTCGCAGAGAAGGAAAAGAAGAGTTCTGGGGCTCCTTGCTCGTTGAGTGTAAGGAGCAGGACGATGGATCGTTAGCGGTTGAAGTTGTGGTTTTCCATCCCGACTGGGACGAGCCCTTGAGAATAGCCTCCATTCAATCCAGTCCGCCTGACGGAAACTTAGAGAGATCAACTCTTCGATTTGACTTCGAACAAAAGCGGTTGTGATTTCACTCTTGGGCCCTCGGTAGGAGCCGCCCTCACCCAACATGGTCAGACCAGTGCCCATCCATGGGATCTTGCGTTAATAGGAGAGTTCTTCCAGCCTCTCAAGAAACACGTGAAGAGTTTTTCTCCGCTCGTCGATGCGAAACCTGAAAATACGGCTAAGTCCCACCAGCCGTGGATCCGCATTTGATACGCCACGCAGAACATCCTGCGTATCGGAGTGATATTCCACGTTGTAGCGCTGCACCGGGATCGGTTGTAAACCGTTGCCCGACCAATGCTCTACTTTCTTCACAAACAAGTCGTAAGGAATTTCGGCGATGTGCCGAAGAAATTCATCAACAACCTTGCTCATTAGCATCGCGACCCCCCTTGCAAATTATCGACAAACAATTGGCTTCGATCAAGTACGCAAATCTCGGCCCGAAGACGGTTTAATCAGTTCAAGGTGTTATGGAGTGCTCCAACACCCGATGTGTTTATCGCCTTCGATTTGCCGGAGAAACTGAGGTACTCTTCTTGGCGGCGCTGTGGGGCTTGGCAGATCGTGTTTCTGGCGCTGCGATTTTTTACTTGACATGCGCGACATCATGTCGCATATTTAGATGAAGAGATACTCGATTTCCGAAGCGGCGAGGTTGATAGGAGTTCATCGTGCGACCTTGCATAGATGGATCGGCGAGGGCGTCGTTCCGAAACCGATTGCTGAGGAAATAGCCGGCTCGCGGCTTCGGTACTGGACAGAAGATGGATTGACGAAATTGAAAGAATACATGGTTGACCATTACCAGAAGAAGCCTCGCCGGAAAAAGAAGCAACGGGCCCGGAAGATAAGATGAAGCAGCGGGACGCGCAGGTGCTACTAACACCAACGCGCCCCTAACCAACGTCGCACGTCTGAGGTGCAACATGGCTGCAAAAGAAGTTATCTATTTCTGTCTGTGGGTGCAACCCGCCACGCGTCTGGTGTTTCCGGTTCGTCCCTCTCCTGAGCCGGTCGCTAAATCCCCTCCTTAGCTGAAAGCAGCCAAAACATTTGTCTGTTCGGTCGCAATTCTGGCCGAATTGCTATTCGTGTGTCCGACACATCTGCACGCATGGCCCAACCCTGTGGGCGAAGTGATTCGAAACCAACCCCGCGAGTCACAGAAAGGATTCCGTCAAATGAAGATGGATGCGTACGCTGATATTTATTTGTGGAACCGTAATGTGGACCGGCTGATTCGTGTGCTGCAACGCATGGAGATTTTTTCGATCCGTCCGAAGCAAGAGATGAAAGCATACGAGGTGCGGCTTGAAGAAATCCGCGCCGCACTCAATGCTGACTTCGCCGAAGCGATGGCCACGCGAGAGCGCTCCGACCAAACTCGCCTCACCAGACAACGAACAGCTTGGGAACAGAAAAGCGCCGACGGAAACACGGTCAATCCACGGCACTGAACGAACATTGTTATAAGGCAATTCGAGGTTCGCATTCCCGAGAGCCAATCTGGTTTGCTGCGTTGACAACGGTTGCGTTTGGAATACGCAAAGAACGCATCGTTTGCTGCCAACGCACGCCTTGCTTCTTATGTACTCAACGTCGTAAGTCAATGGGTAGGCAATGGGGGAATACAAGGTGCAACTCGGCCTGCGGGTCCGGCAAGCTCTGCGAGCTGAGCTCGAGCAGTTTGCTGCCCGAGAGAAACGAAAGCTAGGCAACATTGGAGAGGTGATTCTCGAGTGGGCTTTCGAGCAGCTTAAGGCCGTGGGCTCCACTGAGCGATTGCTGAAATACAAAATTCCCCCTTCTGCTCGCGACGCCAAACAGAGGTGAAATCTTAGAGAAACCAGAGGGAAGTGGAAGAACGCTATGGACATCGGCAACTTCGAGGTTAACTGTAATGCCGGCGATGCCGGCCGTCTTCACGCTAAGACCAATTCAGTCTCTATTCGCGTCGGGCAACGGGTCCGGAGAAACGGCGCTGCACAGATCTGGGACTCTGTAATCATTCTTTGTCAGGAGACAGAAGACGGCAATTTGGCCGCCAAGGTCATCGTCTGCCACCCGGACTGGGAGCAACAGCTTCAGATCGCCCAAATCCAGTCACGCCCAACCGAAGGAAACCCTTCCATTCCAATACTGGAGTTCGACCTAAAACCAACCCACATCTAACCCAATCCTGTTTCGGCAGGATCCGGCAAACCTCAAGATAACAGGGGCCAAAGTGATCATCGGAGAGCGGTTGCGTGCCTTTCGCGAATACAAAGCGCTTTCTCAAGTAGACATTGAGAAGCGCACCGGCCTCTTCCGCTACTACATCTCCCGCGTAGAGAATGGGCACACAATCCCGACTCTTGAAACGCTCGCGAGATTTGCCCGTGCGCTTGAAGTGCCTTTGTTTCACCTCGTTTATGAGGAAGACGGTCCTTACCAGCCGCCCGTTCTTCCCGGAAGCGCAAACTCCCTGGATGCTTCGGGAAGTATGTCGAAGAGAGATCTGCGCCACTTGAATGAGTTCAAATATTTGTTCGGTAGATTGCATGACAGGGATAAGGAACTGCTGTCCGCATTGGCTCGCAGAATGGCCAAACGAGTGGCTCGCCAATCTCTGACGAGCGAAAAGCCAAAGTCAAAAAACAAGGCACGAGCCCTTCGGCCCCGCCCAGCACACCGAATTTCCTCGTCCCAAAAACGCACGTGGTAAAGCACGGAATTTCAGCATAAGACCCAGACCGAGCCAAGGAAAGGCAATTGCCTTGGTGTGTCTGCTTGTTGCAGCAAGCAAGTTGCTGATGGGTTCTCTGCTAGATGCGCGTGCAGACCACTCTGGTTATCCGCCGCCTTGGTTGTTATAGCAAGTGCGTTTCATTCGGAATAATCGAACGGACATTTCTATGTGCTTTTTTGTGCTTTTATAGCTCCGACTGAGCTGGGAAGCCAGCTCAGATTTTCGTCCTTAGGAGGACACAATGTATTCACGGAAACTCAGCAGTATGGTTCTCGGCGTATTCGCATCATCAAGGTTAGCTGGGAGAGGTGGGTCACCCGTACCGCCTTATCCGCCCCCCCAGCCCCCAGTCTCGAACAATCTCAAATCGACGGTGACCGGTAGAGGCGGATCACCCGTACCACCTTATCCGCCAAAGCCTCCAGTTCTGGGCAATCTAGCATCGAGGTTGGCTGGGAGGGGCGGATCACCGGTACCACCTTACCCGCCGCCAGTTCCCCCGCCTCCTGTTTCGGCCCGCACACGCGAGCTTGTAGACAGATGGGAACTCCAGCGCCCGCGTGTCAACTGAAGCGCTAAGGCGCCTCTTCCTTGACCACTAAACAAACGGTAAAGCAAGCAAGAGGAAGGTGTAATACACCTTCCTCTTGTTTCCATGTTAGGATTTCGCACTATTGCGCGACTCGGCCTTCATGGATACGAATCTGATCTGGTTGATTGCGATTGCTCTGGAAGCAGCCATTCTCTTCCGCGGTTTGAGGACGGGGCTCCAGAAACGATATCTTTTATTTTATTGCTACATCGGATGCCTTCTCCTGATCGAAGTTCTTCGTTTCCTCTGCCTTAGCCTGACTCCAAATTTATACAGTGCTTTCTACTGGCAAACCGAGCTCGTCAGGATCGTTGCTAGCTACGCCGTAATCTTCGAGATTTTCAAGCGTGTGCTTCGGCACAACCCAGGAGTGGCCCGTATTGCCCAAGACTTGCTTCTCGTCGTTTTCGTTGTCGCCCTTACCTATGCTGCTTCGGATCTTCTGCACGGAGGATTTACTTCCGTTCCTCGTGCCACTGCCGATCTCGGCCGGTATCTCCTATACGTTGAGAGTGCGGTCCTATTGGTGATGTTGTGGCTGTTTGGACGTTACCGAATTTCGTTTGGGGGCAATCTCCTGGGTTTGACACTCGGGTATTCATTGTTGGTTGCACTCGATGTGGTGAATTTAGCTTTCTTGTCTACTCCCGGCAACGAATCCTCGATTGGATTGAGAAAGCTAATCCCAATAACGCACCTCATAACTTTCATTATTTGGTGTGCCAGCCTTTGGTCCTCGCAGCCCGAGCTCTTGCCGCCAGCAGAAAGTGCAATCGACCGAGATTACGCCCTTCTCGCGGCCAAGACGAGAGCCGCGCTCGCTCACATGTCGACGCGTGTCGGAAGGACATTAGGGCCGTGAGCGGGCTGATTCCAATCGTACTTCTTGGCACGCTGATCCTAATCTTCAGCGGTCGCCTGCTTGCGCAGTGGAGTAGGCAAAGCCACACGCGAGATGTAACCATTGAAGATTACTCCCAGGCCCGCGCGGCGCTCGATTCTGTGTTTGCCGAGACGGCGGCCATTAAGAGAATCTTTGCTAGTGAAGACATGGAATTCATTTCACAGGCGGGGACAAGCGACGTCCAACGCTTCTTTTTGAAGGAGCGGAAGAGGCTCTCAATACAATGGGTGCGTTTGACTCAGAAGCAGGTTGCACATCTCATGGATCTTCACCTCAAATTGGCCAGCTACACTTATGAGCCAAGTCCGAAATCCGAGGGCAAGCTTACGGTCAACTACCTGTGCTTCATCCTTGCCTCAAACGGCGCATTGGTTTTGCTCTGGCTATTTGGGCCTTTTAAGGCTGTCAGGATCGTCGCTTACACTGTGCGCGCGGCGGAGTATTTCTGCTCGGAATTCAGCCTTCGACTTGAAAGGACCGACCCAGTGAAGCTCAGTTCGGCACGCCAACTGCGCTCGGTCTAGCAATCTCAATCTTTTGACGCACAAACCTCACGTGTCAGAGCCCGCCCATGGCTCGGGCGACTGCTTGTTACGACAAGCAAAACGAGCCTTCATGGCGCGTCGCACGTCAAATATCGTAGACATTAATGTTGTCTCGAGAATGAAGTAAAGAAAAAAATTCTGTCCCACTTCAGGCGTATGACTTTGGTACCATCGACAGTACCTAAGCAAGCAACTACAATCGTCGAAATTAATCGGTGGATACCCAGATCGTTTTGGGATCAGGGTTGTGGAGGCACACACGAATCTCATTGGGGCTCAAAAGGGCTATCAATCGCACTTTGCGCTTCAGTGAAACGACTTTGCCCTTAGACGCACTATTCTGGGGTAAGTTTGGCCAGTTTGAGTCTAGGAACGGCGATGGGCTAGCAGGAACCCAATGGACCCTGGAGCACGCCTCAAAGACATTCG
>Ga0070765_100001259_pt1 | contig 15403 bp, 11 predicted proteins | sample HubBroMetageWFT5_FD_71516 | JGI IMG/M metagenome (GOLD analysis project Ga0070765, IMG submission 71516) | Warmed and freeze-thawed soil microbial communities from the Hubbard Brook experimental Forest, New Hampshire - Hubbard Brook CCASE Soil... | ecosystem: Environmental > Terrestrial > Soil... | reverse complement strand
CGCTTTTTGCCCGCCACCAAGGCCCAACCCAAGGAAATGCTCACCGTCGTCGACAAGCCACAGATTCAATATGTCGTCGAGGAGTGCGTGGCGTCCGGAATCGAACACATCATTATCGTTACCGGCCGCGGCAAGAATTCGATTGAGGACCACTTCGATAGCGCGCCGACGCTGGAGCGATTCCTGGAGCAGAAGGGCAAGTCGGACCAGGCCGAACTGGTGCGTAGCATCGGCGACATGGTGCAGGTCAGCTATACGCGGCAGAAAGAGCCTCTTGGACTGGGACATGCCGTATTGGTGGCCAAGGATTTGGTGGGCGATGAACCATTCGCAGTGCTGCTCGGAGATGTGCTGATTCCGGGACCTAATCCCGCTACGAAGCAATTGATCGATGTTTATCAGGCGACAGGGACCGGCGCGATTGCGGTGGAAGAGGTGCCGCGCGAACGCACGCACCTTTACGGAATCGTGGACGGAGAGCCCGCGCCCTTGGCTCCGTTCGGCGAACGTCTCTTACGCGTGCGTGATCTGGTGGAGAAACCAAAGCCCGCAGATGCTCCCTCAAATCTGGCGATCACCGGACGCTACGTGCTGCCACCATCCATTTTTGATTGCCTGGAGCGCACCAAGCCGGGCGCGGGAAACGAAATTCAGCTGACCGATGCGCTGCGCATTTTGGCCAAAGAACAGGGATTGTGGGCCTACATTTATGAAGGGATATCCTACGACGCGGGCGACAAGTTGGGATTCCTGAAGGCTACCGTGGAGTTGGCCCTGCTAAATACGGAGTTGGGCGAACCCTTCCGCGCCTATCTCAAAACTCTGAAACTATAACCATTTTTGGAGTGCGGCGGCTTGCCGCCGCTTTACGGCGTAAGCCACACCGACGCATCTCTCAATCAACTGACACTGTCCGCCTCGCCAACTCCGTAAAAGCGGGAGCAAGCTCCCGCACTCCAAAACCCGCTTAGTCTTTCTTCTTGCTTGATTTCTTGTCCTTCGACTCTTTCGAAGATGAATCCTTCGAGGCGGCTTCCTTCGACGACGTTTCTTTCGAAGACGATTCCTTCGACGAGGATTCTTTCGCAGCTCCATCCTTACCGGAATCGCTCGCGGCATCCTTGGAGTCGGGCTTGCTCGATGAGCCGGACTCCGGCGAACCACTCTGCTTCCCAGCGTAATCCGTAACGTACCAGCCCGAGCCTTTGAACTGAATCGCCGGAGCGGAAAACAACGCCTCCACTTTGCCGCCGCAGTGGGGGCATTTCTTCAAATGCGGGCCATCCACCTTCTCGATCTTTTCGGTGCGGCGACGGCATTTCGTGCATTGATATTCGTACAACGGCACAGACCGACCTCCTGAGGACGCTCCAAAAGTTCGAGTATACCACGCGTGTCTTTGGAGTGCGGGAGCTTGCTCCCGCTTTTGCGCAGTCGGCGCTGGCAATACGTCCGGGCTGCGATATTTTCGAAGGGGCTGACAGCGTAAAGAGGCGGCAAGCCGCCGCACTCCGAATGCGCCGTGCTAGACTCGTCGAAGAACGAGTTTGCAGCAGGCTGGCTAGCGGAGACTCAGCGTGGATGAGCGCGTGATGGAGAATGAAATCGCACGGCAGGACAAGCGCAGTGGCGTTTTGTATCTGGTCGCGACGCCCATCGGCAATCTGGAGGACATTACCCTACGAGCTCTGCGGATTCTTAAGGAAGTGGATCAGATAGCGTGCGAGGACACGCGGCATTCGCTGAAGTTGTTGAATCATTTTGGAATTCAGAAGCCGCTGATTAGTTATCACGAGCACAACGAGATTACGCGTGCCGCGGAACTAGTACACGCGATGGAGCAAGGCGCAGCGGTCGCGCTGATAAGCGATGCGGGAATGCCGCTGGTTTCGGATCCCGGACACCGTTTGGTAACGCTAGCAATCCGGCACCACATCCCGGTGGTGCCCATTCCCGGGGCGGCCGCACTGCTTGCGGCGCTCTCCGCGTCGGGCCTGCCAAGCGAGGAGTTTCTGTTCCTGGGTTTTCTTCCGGCGCGCACGGGCGAGCGGCGAAGGGCCCTCGAGCACTTGCGCATTGAAGATCGAACACTAGTTTTTTACGAAGCACCGCACCGGATTGCGGAGACGGTCGCGGACGCTCGTGAAATACTCGGGGACCGGCCGGCTTGCCTCGCGCGGGAATTAACCAAGATACATGAAGAGTTTCGACGTGGCAGGCTTTCCGAACTGGAAGCGGAGTTGGCGGAGCGCCCTGCAAAGGGCGAGATCACTCTGATCATCGGAGCTCCAGAACGCGGCGCGGGAGGGGTGCAAGCCGACACCTCGCAATCGTTGGCCGCTCGCGTGGATGAATTGATGCACCAGGCGAAGCTGGACCGCAAAGAAGCGCTGAAGCTGGCAGCCAAAGAACGCGGGATTCCCAAGCGGGATGCGTACCGGCAGCTTGTCGACATTGGAGACGAGCAATAGAGGAGTTCGGCGTTGCGACTGCATCGAGGCATCGCCCGATAGGTATCGATCTAAGGCCGTAAGAAGCTGGGCTACAGGAGAAGCGGATTCCGCTTGGTCATCGGTCACCTAATCGCAGCGCTGCACTTGGCGGCCGGACAAAGTGTCCGGCGCTGGCTCTTTCACCTCGGCGGCATAGGCCTGATTCCCCTCGGCCTGCTGGACAATTCACCCATTCCGATTCCGGGCGCCATGGACGTCGCAACGATCCTTTTGTCGGCGCGTCAGGCCCAATTGTGGGTTTATTACGCCTTGATGGCGACAGCGGGCTCCTTGCTCGGAGGCTTTCTCAGCTACCGGCTGGCCCGAAAGGGAGGAAAAGAAGCACTCGAACGGAGATTCCCCCGCCGAAAAATGGGCAAAATCTACAAAACTTTCGAACGCTGGGGATTCGCCGCAATAGCCATTCCGGCCTTACTCCCGCCGCCTATGCCGATGGTTCCCTTTCTGTTTGCGGCGGGTGCTCTGCAATATCCAGTAAGGAAATTCCTGATCGCGCTGACCCTGGGCCGCCTCGCCAGGTACACGATTCTGGCCTACTTGGGAGCGCGCTATGGACGGCAGATCCTTTCGCTCGTCACGGAGCACATCAACCCGTTCGTGGTGGCAATTATTGTGGCGGTAATGATTGCTGTCGGATTAGTTTTGTACTTCAGGAACAAACCAGCAACAAAGAGCAAGCGTAAGAAGTAGCTGCCATCACAAGCGCGTAGCTTGAATCCCTTATTTATCCGCGTTCGAATTTTCTATGTAAGTGAATGGCGCCTGCTATTACGAAGGCGCCAATCAGGGTCGCCACCAGCCAGAACCTAGCAATCTGCGACTCGAAGAAGAGGATAATCATCGCTCCAGCTAGCACCCCGTAGGCCCTCGGGATCTCCCGTCGAGGCCTCCCCCACGATGCTCCCTTGTTTTTACTTGTTAGGGTTCGAAGCTGCCTGTTAGGACGCTTCTAAGGCAACAATCAGGAGCGCGTAAACCGCCAGAACCACGAACCAGCCGAATCGACGACACAGCCCGAGACACAACCCGAACAACAAGACACAGATCACCACATATCCACGCTGGTGTCTTTCCCATAGTCCGCTAAGAATCTTTCTCAGGGGTTGGACATCTCGTTTGTGCCTATTTTGTGATCGATGCACTGGCACTCGATCAAATTATTAAGCGGCGGATTCGGAGCGGAAGACGCGTTGGAACCGTGGGCCGGTGAATTGGACGCCCACGACGCGTTCGCCATCGGTGAGGGCTTCGCCCACGTGGACAACACGCCCCTGCGTTTCAAAGTCGTGTTCGGCGCGGCGAGAAAATTGTGACGTGGAAGGGATGCGGATCTCGAGATTCGAGCCCAGGGCCAGATCGAACCGCGTGCGGAACGCGGCCCCGCCCCGGCATAAATTCTCACTGGCGGTATCTTCTTCGAAATTAAACCCGCGGGAATCGCGGCCACGCACACGCAGAGGCAGGCGAACGGAAATTCTACGTTCCGACCTCTTCCTCACGACACTCTGGTTCGTGCCAATGCTCTCGCTGATGTGGCTCATGGGCTGGGTCCCCCCCAAGGGCCGCTCTCTGCGCAAAGAAGCGCTCCACGTTGTCGACCACTTCCCCTGGTGTGCGCGCCGTATGCACAATGCGGCGTAGCTCGCTGCCGTTCCCCACGCCGTGCGTGAACCAGCATGCGAACTGCTTCATTTTTCCCACACCATCGGGCAGGTTGGCGTTCAGAATTTGCCTATAGTATCCAGAAAGTAACCGGTGACGGTCCTCTTCAGAGGGCGTCGAATAGCTGCTCTTTTGCTGGAATTCGTTCATTTGCGAAAAAATCCATGGGTTGGTGGCGGCGGCCCGGCCGATCATCACGGCGTCACATTTCGTTTCGCGAACCATGCGCACCGCGTCTTCGGGACACTGCACGTCGCCGTTGCCGATGATGGGAATCTTCACCGCTTGTTTGGCGGCGGCGATGATGGTCCAGTCGGCTTTTCCGGAGTAGCCCTGCATGCGCGTGCGCGGGTGAATCGCGGCAGCTTCGACGCCTACGTCTTCTGCCATGCGCACAACGTCGAGCGCGACAATGGAGTTTTCGTCCCAACCGGCGCGGAGTTTAATAGTGAGCGGGATCTTCACCGCGGCGCGCACGGCTTCGAAAATTTCACGCAGCAACGAGAGTTCCCGTAGCAGGCCCGACCCGCCGCACTTGACTACTTTCTTGGCGGGGCAGCCGAGGTTGATGTCCACGGCGTCGTAGCCGAGATCTTCGACCATGCGAGCCGCTTCGGCCATCACTTTGGGATTGGCGCCGAACAGCTGCGCGGTGATCGGATGCTCGTCTTCCTGGAAATAAAGATACCGCAGCGTCTTGCGCGCGCTCCGGGTAATGCCTTCGGAGCTGGTGAACTCCGTCATCAGCAGCCCACAGCTGCCGAGGCCGCGAATCACGCGCCGGAACAGCGTGTCCGTCACTCCAGCCATGGGTGCCAACACCGTAGCCGGGCGGATCTCCAGATCGCGAACTTTGTAAGAGACGGGCAGCATGGCGAAGAACTAGTTTAGCAGGTTGGGGAGAAAGGGACTTCGCGAGAGTTACGCGGGTTCACAAACTCAGGACTTAACGAACAAATCGCCGATCTTGGCGATGTCTGATTTCGATGCTTCCGGTTTCGGTTCCTTCTTGACTTCGACCCGATTACCATCGGCCGTCTTGGTTTCGTCTGCCTTCACTTCGCCCGCCTTCAGTTCGCCTGAAGCCATGCTATCCGGCTGGGCCTTCAAGAAAGCATCGAGCCGCAGGAATTTGCGGCCGAGGGCGCCACTGTAGGCAGACCATTCGGGGTCGCCGGAATCGGAAGCGAGTGCGGCGCGCACGGCAGCGAGCTTGGAATCCATGTCGTCCATGTAATGAAAAACCAGCGCTTCGCGGATCATGGGCAGCTTGGGCGAGCCGAATTCGTATTGGCCGTGATGACTGATCAGGATGTGCTGTACGACGGTCTTAAGATTTACCGGGAATCCTTCGATCGCGTCCATAGCACGGCTCACGCTTTCAAGTTCCATCACAATGTGGCCAAGAAGCTGGCCTTCATTGGTATAGCTGACGGAGCGCTCGTAACAAAGTTCATCCAGCTTACCGACGTCGTGAAGCGCCGCAGCCATCAGCAGCAAATCCAAATCAAGTTCGGGATAGTGTTCAGCAATCTGCGTGGCCAAGCCGCAAAGCCCAACGACATGCTCCAATAGACCGCCAATATAGGCGTGGTGCATCACCTTGGCCGCGGGCGCGCATTTGTATTTCGTGGCAATGGCAGGATCGGTGATGATGGACAGCACCAGCTTCTTCAGCCAGGGATTCTTGATCTTCTCGACGTACCCGAGCAGCTGCTTGTAGAGTTCTTCCACATCGTACGGCGTGTGCGGCATGTAATCCGCGAGATGAATTTCCTCGGGGCGCGCCAGGCGAAAGCGCAGCAGCGAGAGCTGTGGTTTGTTGCGATAAATTTCGACGCGAGCATCAATTTTCACGAAATCGTCGCGATTGACGCCTTTGGAAACCGCCTCGAACTGCTCCCACATGCGTGCTTCCACATTGCCGGTACGATCCCCCAGCTCCATGCGGAGATATGGCTTACCCGCGGCAGTATTGCGAATTTCTTTTTCGCAGACGAGGAAGAAGTCAGTGACGGAGAGGTCAGCGGTCAGGTCTTTAACGAAGAGGGTTTTCATTCATTTCATTCTACCTCAGAGCGGAAAACCCTGGTTACTAGGGCGTGGCGCAAATTGTGTAGCGGCCGCCTTCGGAGGCGGGCGCCTTTCTGTTCGCGCCGCTGGACTGCCGTCCTTAGGAGCGCTTCCCGAACAGCAGATACTTCTTGTGGGGCTTCTTTTCCTTGGTCGTTTCAGGCGTGGTGCTGACTTCTTCGATGTCCGAATTGCCACCGCCCGCCATTTCCTGGTAACCCGCCTTGACCACAACGTAGCTCTGCTCACGAAGGGTCTTCAGGTATTCGCGCAGCGCTGGCTCCATGCGCTCGCGGTACAGGCGGTCCATAATCTCTTCTTCGACCTTGTCGTATGGCTGGATGCCCGCCTCGTATCGCTCCAAAACCTTCAGGATAAGGAACCCTTGTTTGGTGTCGATTACGTCGGTGAGACTGTTCTTGTTCATCTTGAAGACCATATCTTCAAGTTCTTTGGAAAGCTCGCCGTGTTTGTAGGTGCCCAGGTAACCGCCCTGGTCCGCCGTGCTGCCGTCTGAAAATCGCTTGGCCAGCTGGCTGAAGTCTTCGCCGTCCTTCACGCGCTGTAGCAGACCGTCCGCCTTTTTCCTTAGAACAGCAATTTCAGCCTCGTTCTTCCCTTCCGTTTTGATTTCGATGGCCGCCAGAGCAACTTGTTCGGAGCGTTCAAACTCGCTCTTGTGATCTTCGTAATATTTCTTGGCTTCTTCGTGCCCGATGGTGATGTGCGAGCCGACTTCCTTGCCAATCACCTGCTGGGTCAGAAGTTTGTTGCGGATATTGTTCTTGAAGTCGTCCCAATTCAGCCCCTGAGCTGTAACCGCTTTTTCAAGCTCGTCCATATCCTTCAGATGATTCTGGATGCGGATCTGGTCGAGTTGCTTGACGACATCGGTTTCAACGCTCAGACCCATGTCCTTGCCGCGTTGGGAAAGCAACGACTGATCGATCAGATCGCGCAAAGCGTACTTCTGGGCGTCTTCGACGGCAGTGTGTAATTGTTCCGGCGTGCATTTGCCGGTGCACTGCTGCTGGGCGTCCTCGGCGTCGGAAGCCTTGGCTTTGTCCAACTCCGAACTGGTGATGATCTCGTTGTTCACCCGCGCAATAATCTCTTCAACGACTTTGCCTTCGGTGGTCGGTACCGCAGGCTTCTTGAGGCCCTTGGGTGCGGGAGTGTCCGACTTCTTGTCGTCGGGTTCTGGCTGCGCCATTTGTGGCTTTTCCAACGCCGGCGGATTAGGCGGCGCCTGGGGATCTGGCGTTGGCGGGGGCGGGTTTTGCGCAAACGCCAATGGAGCCGCGCAGAGCAGCACCAGGATAAATGCTGGATTCTTCATGAAGTGCCTCATAGTCAAAGTTTAGCCTTCCCCTCGCAAGCCGAGCAATACGTTTCTAAGCGCCGTAGCCACCGGTTCGCCGCGCTCCAGCTCCATCCACAGCACGCCGCTGGGGTCCAACTTGATTCCCTTTCTTGAGCGTACCACCTTGACGACCGCGGCGGGCTCCAGGTTGGTCTGTGCATGGAAGCGCAGAGCGATTTTGCTGCCCTGGCGTTCGACGGAAGCGATGCGCAACCGTTCGCTTAAGGATTTGAGCATGGCGAACTCCAGAAGGTTTTCCACGGACTTTGGCGGTGGGCCGAAGCGATCGGCGAGTTCCTTCTGGACATCCTGCCTCTCCTCCTCCGTGGCGATCGACGAAATGCGCTTGTAGGTGCGCAGGCGAAGATTTTCGCTGGGGATGTACTCCTCGGGAATGCGAACGTCCATGCCCAGGGACATGGTGGTGCGCAACTCGGGAGCTGCGTCTTCGCCTTTAAGCTTGGCGACGGCGCGCTCCAGCATCTGCACATAAAGGTCGAAGCCGATGGCTTCGATGTGACCGTGCTGCTGGCGGCCAAGCATGTTGCCTGCGCCTCGCAATTCCAGGTCGAGAGCAGCAATGCGGAAACCGGAGCCGAGTTCGCTGAACTCTTTCATGGCGGCGAGGCGCCGGCGCGCAATGTCGGAGAGCGAGCCTTCCGGCGGCACCATGAGATACGCGTAGGCGCGTTGCGAAGAGCGGCCGACGCGGCCTCGAAGTTGATACAACTCCGCCAGCCCGAGGCGATCGGCACGATTAATCAGAATGGTGTTGGCGTGGGGGATGTCGAGGCCATTTTCGACAATGGTGGTCGCCACCAGCACGTCCGCCTCTTCGCGGATGAATTTCAGCATTACCTTCTCGAGATCTTTCTCGCCCAACTGACCGTGGCCGACCACGACGCGCGCCTTGGGAACCAGCTTGGTGACCAGATTCGCCAGCGAATAAATGGATTCCACGCGATTGTGAATGACGTATACCTGGCCGTCCCGGGCGAGCTCATTTTCGATGGAGCGCCTAAGTAAGTCTTCGCTGAACGGAGCGACGACCGTTTGGATGGCCAGGCGATCGCGCGGCGCCGTTTCGATTACGGACATGTCGCGAAGCCCGACCAGCGACATATGGAGGGTGCGAGGAATCGGGGTGGCGGAGAGCGCGAGGGCGTGAACGTTTTTGCGCATCTCCTTCAATCGTTCCTTGTGAGCCACGCCAAAACGCTGCTCTTCATCCACGACTAAGAGGCCGAGGTCGTTGAACTTGACGTCCTTGGAAAGCAGGCGATGCGTGCCAATGACGACATCCACCTTGCCGGCTTCGAGATCGGCCAAGATGGCTTTTTGTTCCGCAGCCGTCCGGAAACGGCTGAGCATTTCCACACGAGTGGGAAACGCGGCAAAACGCTTTTTGAAAGTTTCGAAATGCTGGAATGCCAGGACAGTGGTGGGCGTGAGGACAGCGACCTGCTTGTTGTCGGAGACCGCTTTGAACGCGGCACGCATCGCGACTTCCGTTTTGCCGTATCCAACGTCGCCGCAAAGTAGCCGGTCCATGGGCGAAGGCTTTTCCAGGTCGCGCTTGATATCCGCGATGGCGGTAAGCTGGTCAGGAGTTTCCTCGAACTCGAACGCGTCCTCGAACTCGCGTTGCCAATTGCCGTCCGGCGAAAGCGCGAACCCCGCGGCGGCCTTGCGCTCGGCATACAGAACGAGCAACTGGTCAGCCATATCTTCCAGCGATTTGCGCACGCGCGTTTTGCGGGAGCTCCACGCCGTGCCACCGAGCCGGTCGAGCGGCGGGTGCGTGCCCTCGACCACGCGATAACTTTGCACCAGGTCCATGCGCTCAAGTGGAACGTAGAGCCGCGCGTCTTCCGCGTAGCGCAGCAGCATGAACTCTCCGCGGCGTCCGTCGGATTCAATCTGGCGAAGGCCTTCGAACTGTCCAATGCCGTGATCAATGTGCACCACAAAATCGCCGGGTTTTAATTCTGCGAAATCGGCGAAGAAGCCGCTGGTGCGGACTTTGCGGCTCGGACGTTCGACGGCGGGGGTAACATCGAAGAGATCGGCATTGCCGTAAAGGGTGAGCTTGGCTTGCGGGAAGGCCGTGCCTTGTGCAAACGGCGCGCGGATTAGCACCAGGCCCGCGTTTTCACTCGCGCTCTCCGCAGTGAAGCCCGCGGCAGCTTCCTCGGTTTCGCCCAGCACGTAGGGAACTTCGTATTCGCGGCAGATGTCCGCGAAGCGCTCCAGTTCTCCTGTACTGGCGGCGGTAAGAAACGCAGAGCCAGCGGCCGCCAGCTGGGACTTGATTTCACCGAAGCACGCGACCACATCGCCGTGAAAGCGGGTGCTGGCGCGAGAGATCAGCTCAAAACGCTGCGCGCCAGTTTGCGATAGGCCAAGTTGATCGAGTTCCATGCGCGATGTCTTCGCGAGAACTCGCTCCCAGTCGTCCAGACCCCAGAAAAAGTGTGGAACTTCCGGAGAATCGGCCCGGCCATAGCGCTCGTAGTTCGCGGCGGCCGACTCCAGGAATTTCTTGGCAGCGTCGTGGAGCGATTGCGGCTCATCAAGAAAGACCAGCGGCTTCAGCGAGCTTTCGGCCAATTCGAAGAGCGCGCTGCCACCCGACTCTTTACCGCCGCCAAACCATCCATTTGGCGCCCAGTTTGCAGCTTGAGGACTGCCAGGAACCGGAGCGCTCCATTCCGTGAGCGGAAGAATGGTGGTTTTGTTGACAGGAGATATAGACCGCTGCGTCCGCGGATCGAATTCACGAACGGATTCCACTGTGTCTCCAAGAAGCTCGAAACGCACCGGGCGCGCCGCTTCGGGGGAAAAAACATCCACGATGCCACCGCGGACGGCAAACTGTCCCGGAAGCTCTACCATTTCCGTGCGGGCATAACCGGTGCCTGCAAGATGCGCGATAAGCTCTTCGTGAGGAACCTCAGCGTCTTTGGCAAGAGTGCGAGCGAGCGTGAGATAGACGTACGGATCCTGGTAGCGCCAAAGCGCCGCGGCAATAGGAGCGATCACCAGAGAGACTTCGCCATTGGCGAGGCGATACAGCGTGGCCGCGCGGCGTTCGAGAATATCCGCGTGTGGACTCTGCGAATCCCAAGGCAAGCTATCGAACGCCGGAAGCACCGCGATGCCACCCGTAGTGCCCGGGAAGATTTGCGAGAAAAATCGAACCGTTTCCGCAAGATCTTCCGCCCGGCGATTGCTCTCGGTAACGAAGAACGCGGGCCGTCGAAGTTCGTGGGTGACGTGCGCCGCAACCAGCGCTTTTGCAACGTCCTGAAGGCCGGAAAGCGCTAAAAGATTGGCGCCCGAACGCAGTGCGGCCACCACGCCCTCCAAAGAAGGGTGGCGCAGAAGAGTTTCCAGTCGTTCGCGTACCGCCGGCAGGATCATTCCGTACGCATCTATTCTAACGTGCCAGCGAATTTTCCACGAATTTGGAGGTCATCAACTGTAGCTCACCCCTTTTAGGGGTAAGGCCGCCCGTGAACGCGGCAACCAAGCGAAATTCGCGCAGCCACACACAAATCCCTCGTCGCGATTGGAAGCCCTCAGGCCTGAAAGGCCTGAGCTACAGATAAATAGTGAAGATGAGGAAACCGCAGCCTACGGTAACGAGCGAATCTTTTTAAGAATGTCGGTGGTGGAATAGCCCTGCACGATTTCGGCGCGTACCACTTTGCCGCCCGCCGCTTCTACTTCTTCCCTTCCAACAATCTGATCGTCAGGCCAATCCCCGCCTTTGACGAGGACGTCGGGTAGCACCGCGGCAATGACGCGCTGCGGCGTTGCTTCATCGAAAATTACCACCGCATCCACCGATTCGAGACTGGCGAGAATTTCCGCTCGTTCGAGTTCCGGCAGAACCGGCCGCCCCGCGCCTTTGAGCCGCTTCACGCTGGCATCGCTATTTATTCCGACGATCAAGGCATCACCCAGCGCGCGCGCCGATTCCAGAATCCGGATATGACCCGGATGGAGCAGATCGAAGCAGCCATTGGTGAAGACCACCCGCTTGCCGTTGCGTTTCTCTCGGCCAAACCGCAAAATGATGTCGTCGAGCGACATTACCGCTGGATGCAAAGGGTCTCCCTGGTGCCGCAGGTCAGAATGCGTCTCCGCACTCGCGTAGATCACCCGCGTGGATACAGTTTATCACGCGCTGTTCCGCTTTCCTTTTAGGGGCCACCAGTGAAATGAAGAAAAATCACGGTCTTTTCGCTGTCTGCGGCGTCGTGCTGTTGGCGGCTGGAGCCGCGTTGACCTGGTGGGCTTCGCGAGGCTTCACCGAAAAACAATACGTCGTGGACGCAGGCGCCTGCCGCATGGAACTGACCATGCTTGAGAAGTCCGGTGTGACGTCCACGGATAAGGACAGCGTGGTGCTCTTTCATGGCCTCGCTGCCAACCGGAAAATCATGGAGAACCTCGCGCGAGTATTTGCCGAGATGGACGTGCGTGTGTTCGTACCGGATTTGCCGGGGCACGGTCGGTCGAACGGTCCGTTTACTCCGCAACGGGCGGAAGAGTGCTCGCTTTCGCTGTTACGCGGCTTAGCGGCGCGGGGCATGATCGATCCGGAGCACACATTGCTGGTCGGGCATTCGATGGGCGCCGCCATTGCGTTGCGAGTTGCGCCGAAATTCCGACCCGCGGGAGTAATTGCTATTTCTCCAGCGCCGATGGTCGCAGCGCATGGAGTGTCCGAGGAAAATCTGCTCTACCGCGATCCGCCATCCCTGGTAGCGAACACGCTGATACTTGCGTCGCAGTTCGAGCCCAAGGGGCTTGGGGCGAATGCTGAGGATTTGGCAGCTACCCGGCCGGATGGAGCCGTTCAGTTCAAGTTGATCCCGCACAATACTCACGTGGGGGTACTGTTTTCGAGGACCGTGGCACGGGAGTGCCAGGCTTGGACGCAGCGCGTCTTTCACAGCGCAGCGCAAGCGCAATTACCGTCCGAAGCAAATGTGGCTGCCGGCCTGTTGGGAATCCTGGGAATATTGCTGCTCTCCGTGCCTTTTCTGTGGGAGATGTTTGGCAAGGAAGTGGACAAAGAAACAGCCAAGAAAGAAGAAGCGCCGCAGGGATTGCCGTCGCCTTGGCGCGTCGGCGCGGAATTTGCCGGCATTTCGATCGTGGTCATGCTTTTTTTGAGATATTTTGTCCCACTGCGCTTCATCCATTTGTTTGAAGGCGATTACCTGGCCAGCTTCCTCCTAATCGCAGGACTGCTGCTCATAGGACTCCACGGAAAGCTGGCGCAAGCGGGACTGCGAACCAAGGCCACTGTGTTGTTCTCTGCGGTTGCCGCGGGAATCATCCTGCATTTGCTGATTACCGGTTGGTTTTCGCTGACCGTGACGGGATCCTGGCTCACTTCTGGGCGGTGGCTGCGATTTCCGGTGTTTTTCGTCGCGGCAGCCGTCTTTCTCTACGCACAAGAGATTGTCCTGGGTCCCGCGGAGGAACCGCACGCGCCTCGACGTGTGCTACTTTCGCTGATCTATCTCGGCATCGCGTGGGGAGTGCTGGCGGTCGGTGTGTTCCATCTGCACAGTGGCCAGATCATGCTGGTGCTGCTGGCGCCATTTTTCGTATTGTTCAGTATCTTTTTGCGCATGGGAATGCAACTGGTCAGAAGATTGAGCGCGTCCCCCGCAGCCGCGGCGGTGTTCGGTGCTATACTCCTCGCAGGCCTTTGCCTGGTGCTCTTTCCGGTGTCTTAATTAATACGGGTACGCCTCCTGAGTACTCTTGCCTTCTCCGCGCGGGAGACGCATGCTGGGCCCCACTGTGAATGGATAAATGGCTGAGATCGTAATCGTCGGTGGTGGTCCCTCGGGCGCGATGTGCGGAGCAGAGCTCGCGCGCGCCGGAAACTCCGTCCATATTTTCGATGAACATCTCGCTTGGGAAAAGCCCTGCGGCGGCGGTTTGACCTATAAAGCGACGCAACGCTTCCCTTTCCTGCTGGACAATCCCCTGCCCAAGAAATTAATTCGCGAAGTCGAGATCATCGGCGCGGAAAATCAACGTGCCAAGTTGCAGCTCGAACAACCCATCGTGATTTATTCGCGCACCGTGCTGAACGGATTACTGCTGGATCGCGCGCAAGAAGCGGGCTGCCAAGTACATCAGCAGCGCATCCAGAATATCGATACGTCTTCGGACAAGCCTCGCTACTCGCTGCAGGGCGAATGGCGAACCGCGGATTTTGTGGTGCTGGCCGGCGGGGCTCGTAACCAGCTGCTTCCGGAAACGCGCGCGCTGAAGCCGGACGAGTTGGAAATGACTCAGGGCTATTTCGTGCCGCAAACCGCCGAGCAGATCATCATCAAGTTTCTGCCGGAGTTCGAAGGCTACATCTGGTCGTTTCCGCGCGCGGATCACGTCTCGCTCGGAATCTGCGGAAGCATGGCCTCGCATACCAGCGCGGAATTGCGCGGTCACCTGCACGACTTTGCCGCAGGTGAAAACGTGTGCACCGAAGGCGCGAAGTTTTACAGTCATGTGCTGCCTTCGCCGCTGGAACGCACCTTCTCCGATCGCAACGTGATTGGCAAGAATTGGGCGTTGATCGGCGACGCAGCCGCGTGGGTTGATCCGCTGACCGGCGAAGGGCTTTACTACGCGATGCGCTCCGGCGAATTGCTGGGGAAATCGCTGGCCGAAGGGTGCCCGGAAAAATATCCAGCGCGTGTGAAGGCTTCGTTCTCTGCCGAACTTGAATTTGCCGCGCGCATCGTACGGCGCTTCTATCGCGGGTCGTTCCTGGGAAGTTCAGTGACCACCCGCATGGTGCAGTTCCTGCAACGCAACGCGGTGTTTCGTCAATTGATGAGTGATCTCTTTTGCGGCACACAGGATTATTCGACGCTCAAGCAGCGTGTACTGAATCATTTAGGCGGCACGCTATCGCAATTTGTTACCAGCGTACTGAATTTCGACCGCCCAGCGGCCAAGCTCCCCTCTGTTCCCGCCGCCGACTGAAGCTGACTTAGGTCGGCCGGTATGTCATCCTCTGTAGCGTTATGAGACCCCCGGGCATCCAAACAACTGTATCCGCAAAAGAAAATCGCATGTCGTCCAAAGGTCTGGGTTCCACGGAAACCGATACTAAAAAACCGAAAAAGAAGTTCGAATGGAAATCCTTGCCCGAGGTTTGGGCACTGATCCATCCGCGTCGGGGGCTTCTGATCCTCGGGTTTGGGTTGATGGCTATCAATCGCGTCAGCGGATTAGTGCTGCCCGCTTCAACCAAATACCTCATCGATGATGTCATCGGCAAGAAACAAACCCATCTACTCCTTCCCATCATCGCCGCGGTTGTCGGCGCGACGATTGTCCAAGGGCTGACATCGTTCACGCTTACGCAATTGCTCTCTAAATCGGCTCAGCGCATGATTACCGATTTGCGCAAACAAGTGCAGGCTCACATCGGGCGCCTTTCGGTCAGCTACTACGACGCGAACAAAACGGGCGCGCTGGTTTCCCGCATCATGAGCGACGTCGAGGGCGTGCGTAATCTGATCGGCACGGGACTCGTGGAATTTGTCGGCGGGTTGATGACGGCGTTGATCGCGCTGGTCATCCTGCTGCGGATCAGCACGGTGATGACGCTGGTAGCCTTCGGCGTGCTGGTGGTCTTCGCTTACGCGCTGAACCGCGCGTTTGCAACCATTCGCCCCATTTTTCGCGCGCGACCGAAGATCAACGCCGAGGTCACTGGACGCTTGACGGAATCGCTGGGCGGCGTGCG
>Ga0070765_100001258_pt1 | contig 15405 bp, 4 predicted proteins | sample HubBroMetageWFT5_FD_71516 | JGI IMG/M metagenome (GOLD analysis project Ga0070765, IMG submission 71516) | Warmed and freeze-thawed soil microbial communities from the Hubbard Brook experimental Forest, New Hampshire - Hubbard Brook CCASE Soil... | ecosystem: Environmental > Terrestrial > Soil... | reverse complement strand
TTCACTTCGGACGGCTGGAAAATCATGGATCAATCCATCCAGAACCCCAGGCGGGTCCAGGGCGAAACCTGGGTTCTCGGATCAGCGACAAGCGCGAATCCGGCCGCTGGAGACATAAGCCAGCAGTTGCGAACTATGTACGAAAAAGATTTTATCGCGCAATGGCGCGCGTTTTTGAACGGAGCATCGGTGTCGACCTACAATAGCGATGCCGACGCCGCAAACAAACTGAGAAAGCTCTCGGCAAATTCCTCTCCGCTCCTGGCCCTTTTTTGCGACACTTCGGACAACACGAATGTGTCTTCCGGTGGCATCAAGCAAGCTTTCCTGGCGCCTCAACAAGTCGTTTCGCCCGGCTGCGGCGCCCTTAGGAAATACGATCAGACTTCCAATGATCCTTACATGAAGGGACTGTTTGACCTGCAAGCTTGCGTCCAGGACGTCGCGGATGCTCCCCCGGATCAAAAGGACGCCAAGAAAACACCCTGTTTGCAGACGGCCACACAGGCTTTGCGCAGCGCTGGCCAGATCGAACAAGGACTTCCCAACGACACCGAGGGCCATGTCGACCAGACCGTCGCAACGCTCCTGGATGCGCCAATAAAATCCTTGCAGAAACTCTGGGCCACAACCACCGTTTCCGGTGACGGGCTGTGCAAGCCTCTAAAGGATCTTCAGACTGCCTATCCTTTCAACGCGCACAGTTCAAGGGAAATTACGCTGACAGAATTCAACGAGTATTTTCAACCGGGCACGGGGAAGCTTTCTCAATTCCTGGTTTCGCAGAAGAGCAATCTGAGCCTGCAAGGTACAACTTATGTTCGCGCGCTTGGCGCCACAACTCCCGTTGGAAGCGTCTTCCTCCGCACTTTGAATGAGCTATACGCGATTCAACTGGCGGTCTATCCAAACAATGCAAAGGATCCGCGCTTTGAATATTCGGTCAGTGCGCGCATCCCTGAGGCCGGCGGCTTCAAGAGCGAAAAACTGGCCTTCGATGGGCAAGAATGGACGATAACCGGCTCGGCTGGAACGAAGAGATTTATTTGGCCCGGCACCATACTCCAAGGCGCCACTCTTAGTTTGAACAGCGGCGGCGGCGATCTAGATGTTGCGCACTCTCAAGGTCTTTGGGCCGTGGCTCATTTCTTCGCAGGATACAAATGGCAACCCTCCGGAAATGGTTACATCATTCAGGGACCGCTTATCGGGCCAACAGGACAGCCCGTGACCAGCAACGGCAAAACAGTCGAAGTGCGCTTCGATGTGGACTTTAAGGGTGTTCCTTTGTTCCAAGCGGGCTTTCTGTCGGGCTACAGTTGTCCGGCGATGAGCAAGTGACCTCGAAGCTGGCCCGAGGTTTTTTCTCTGATCCATTCTTTCTCTCAGATTCCTGTGGCTTGACAGCGGGCGTTTGAGGCAGTATACGACTCTGCAAAGAACCTGCGGAGGAGTGATGAAAAAGCTTATCTATTTGTCCTTGCTTGCCCTCTCGGCAAGTCTTCCTGGATGTCTCACCACAACTCCCTCCTCCGGCAGTATCGGCGTCAGCCCAGACCTCGTGACGGTCGCCGCAGGCACCAAGCAGGCCTTTTCCGCAATTCTGACGGGCAGCGTGGCCAATTCATCGGTGAAATGGAGCATATTCGGAACGGGCTGTGCGGCTGGCTCTTGCGGCACGATTGATCAAACCGGCATGTACACGGCACCCACCACAGTCCCCGCCAATCCCGCAGTTCAAATTGTCGCTACCGCTACGAGTGACCGTTCCAAATCTGGGTTTGCCAATGTCACCATTGCACCCGCCGTCGGCATTTCTTTTACTTCCCAGCCGGCAACCTTGAGCGTTGCTGCTGGACAGCAACTCTTCCCCTTCCAGGTCAGCGTCACGAATACAAGCAATACCAACGTCAATTGGTCCGTAACGGGTGCCGGGTGCAATGGAGCCGCTTGCGGCGTGATCACTCCAGCTAGCCCAGTTCCCCAGACCACGCCAGTGACCTATACCGCGCCGACGACGCTGCCCAATCCGCCCATAGTTACAATCACCGCTGCCTCGGCAGCTGACCCAACGAAGACCGCGACGCTGAACGTAAGTCTCACTTTGAGTGTTCAAGTCACGCCAAGTAACCCGCCCGTTGCCCTGCTGGCGCAGCAACAGTTCACAGCCAATGTCGTTGGCCAAGGCGCCAATACACTTACGGTTTCTTGGGCTCTCACGCAGGCCGGGGTTGCCTGCGCTCCGGGCTGCGGGTCCATCAACGCGAACGGCCTCTACACGGCGCCTGCGGCACCTATCAATCCAAGCACTGTCACTGTGACGGCCAATGTAACCGCTGGACCATTTTTTGGCACGGCCTTCACTACTCTCACCGTCGGAGGCACGGCTTCAACGCCTCTCTTCGGAACTTATGCGTTGCAATACCGGGATTACCCGGGCGGTGCTCTGAGCCCTCGTGTCGAGGCCGGCTCACTGGTCTTTGCCGCGAACGGCCAGATCCACGGCGTGGAAGACGATAATGATGGAGCCACGCCTGTTAATCACGTAAACGCCCAGCGCGCGGTCACCGGTCAGGCCACCTTTGATACGAATAGCACGACCTCTGGGACGATTACGCTTTCAACCGGCCTGGTAACTTCGCTTCGCTTCACCTTGGTGCCCGAACCTGTCCTCACAACTGCGCAAACGGTTCACCTCTCGGGCCTGAGCGGCACCACGGCCGGGGCGGGGAGGTTGGACCAGCAAGACACCCCGAAGTTTTCCGCGGCCACTTTGACGGGCGGGTACGCTCTGATGATGCGCGGCGGTAACAACAGTTCTCTGACGATCGGTACCTTTGCCTCGGCCGTCGGACGGTTCAACCTTAGTGGGGGAAACATCTCGAGCGGAGAAATCGGCCGCGGATTCGACGACGCCAACTTTGGCGACTGCGGCGCGAATCAGACCATTGCGGCTAATCCAACTCCCCTCAACTACCCCGTCTTCGGTGGCAACTACGGCAACGTGAACGTAACGACGGGCAACACCTCATTCATGCTGACCGGTGTCCACATGGGCGGCCAAAATGGCGGAGCTACCGTTTCCAACCTGACTCTTTCCTTCTCCGCTTACGTTGTCTCCGCGACGAAGGTCATCTTCATCGAAACGGATACCGGGGGCGCCACGGGCGGATATGCCTTCCTGGGTTCCGCCGAGCAACAGACACTTAGCCACACGTTCGTTGACAACGACCTCAATGGAACCTACTCCACGCTTTTGCAATCCAACAATGGGCCGGGCGCTGGAAACGTTATCCACACTCCCCTAATTAGCGCAGGTACTGGTACGTTTGGCGAAGTGGAGTACACGGGTAACCTGGACGGAGGCTTGCAGTACGGCCTGAACTCCTTCGGCTACTACTCTATGATTCAGCCCAACGGCCTCGCACTAGTCGCGTTCTGCGAGGGAATCAACATGGTTAGGGTGCCTATGTATTTCGTTTCCTCCCAAAAGGCCTTCGCCTGGGCGGAGGACGCCGCTGACCTTACGGTCAATCCCGCAGTACCTCTGGTGGCTGACTTGGTCGGCGAAATGGATATCCAGGCCGGCGGCCCCTTCGGAGGACAGGGGGAAACCGGAATCGTAACTACGCCTTTTGCGGTCGGGTTTGAGGGTGTCACCGGCAACTTCAACAATACCCATAGCCCGACAGGGGGAATCGCGGAAACGGGGACCGTTGTCTTTACAACTTCGGGAACCAAGTGCGTCTTTATAGTGGTCCCAGTTCCGGCCTCCACACCATGTACGGTCGGTACCAACGGTGTGTTGGAACAATTTGGCACGGCGACTTTTACACTGGACTTGGCTGATGCTTCGGGTACACAAACCACAGTGCCGTTGAACGCCACCTTTACGTTCAACGACGACGCCGATGGCGAGAGCGACGATGACGAAGGCCATGGCACGCTGACCTTTTCGACGACGCCGTTCCCCGTCCCCGACCACTTCCAGATGATCTCGTCGAAGAAGATCCTTCTGCTTTATTGCGGCACAGCGAACGCGGTCCCACCGGTTTGTAACTCCAGGACTGCCAACGTGGCGGGAGTTATAGAGCAGCACTGAGGCGAGCGAAGAGGCACAGGAGTCTCATCCGCCCATGCGTTCGGTAAGCAGCTCCGAGATTGCGGCGCTTGGGCTCTTCTCTTCGGCGCTAGTCGGAATTAATGCTGTCTCAGGCTAGCTGCCCGTACCTGTTCACGCGTTGAGAGACGCATAAGTCGAATGCTAGGAAGCGGCTTGATCCGAAAGCGATGCCAGTCCAATGTTAGTGTGAGAAGGTCAGGCCAACCAGCGGAACATACTTAGACCGCAAGCCAGGATCGTTCAGCTTAAACACCACGTTCCCCGTAAGAAGAAAATGGCCAAAAAGCCGGTACCGCAAGCCAACCGCCGCATTCGCGGTGGCATAAGAACTCTTATACTGCTGAAAAATCTTGTCCGTCGCGCCCGTGGCATTGAAAGTGTTGCATGCCGAAACCGGAGCTGCCGCAGAACACGCCGGAAGCTCCTGGAAAGTGCCCGATTTGATCCGCGGCGCATTGAGGATTTCCTGCCCCAGAAAATCAAACGCCGCGGATAGTCTCTTGAGAATCCCAACCTCGGCCCCGACGCTATACACAACCTGCGCGGGAAGATTATCCTTCGTTGCGGCTACGGTCCCATTAGCCTGCGATGGCGTGATATTCCCCGCGAGATAAGACGAACCGTTCCATTCGTACCCGCCGTTAACGTGCGCGGACACTCGCTTGGCTCCGAACGACAAAGCACCGAAAGGCTTTACCCCGTACGCCCCGGAACCAAGATAATTCAGAGAATCTCCCGTCGGAAAACGCACGTCCGCGCCGATGGCCAGCCCTGCATTCTCACCTTTCCATACTTCATACTTTGCCCGCACCGTAACGTCGCCTATCCCCGTCGCACCATTGGAATTGAAAAAAGTGCGGTTGAAGCACGGGCTGGGACTGCAGCCTTGGCCCGACGTGGCGCTCTGGAACTGGTATAGATTGTCAGAACCGTTGTTCTTGATCGTGGCGATCGACGTCGCCGATTCCCGCACGTTGATTGTAGGCACCGCCACCGAGATGTCCAGCTTGTCCGTGATTCCATAACTGACGAAAGCAGTGTACTGATTCACGCGAAGATCGATCGCATTGCTTGTCACAATCACGTCGCGGATAAACGCGCACCCTTTGGTGTTGTTTCCGGCTGCCGAACAGCCCGCGGTATCCTGTTGCGTGAACACCGCAGGCAAACTGTTCAGCTTGGCGCCGTCCAGCGTCTGAAACTCAAAATATTGAAAGCTGAAGCCCACCAGAAATTTGTGCCTCCCGATGGTGCCCGCCCGCTCGCTGAGAATGGGCCCGAAGTTGTACTCGGCGGGCACGAGAATCCCCAGCGACTTGTTGAAAGAAAAGGAGATGCCGGATGCGGGGGAGACCAGGGGCAACTCACCCAATTGCGTGCCAATGGACGAATTCAGTGCGCCCAGGTTGCTCAAAAAGCTGTTCCCGAACTGCCCTTGGTGTTGGTTCTCAGGAGCCAGCGCGCCGTCGTTGGTCAGTCCGTTTACGCCATAGACGTTGGCCACCGTGCATGCCACCTTGGAGCTGGCCGTCGTGCTGCACAAGTTTTGGGCCGTAACGTTCGATGCGAAAAAAGGAACGAGGGCTAGGGCAATCCAAAAAAGTCGACGAAGCATAGAGCTTCCTCCTTGACGGTCTTCCCTAATTGAAGTCACGGAATGAACTGCACTGCCCTCGCCCTCCGAGGGTCCGCGGGCCCAAGAATCATCCGTCTCAGGCCGCACGCAAATGGGAGTCTATCTGCGCTGCCCAAATTGTCAAGTAGGTTCAGTAGAACTGCTACCGTTGTGGTTGAACTTAAGTATTAGATGTTCGGCGCGTGAGACCATTCGCGCTTGGGCATCTTGCCCGACGATCACTAGGGGGAGAAAATGTCAATTCGAGGCGACGATCATCCATTTTCCGTCGATGCGCTGCAGGGAATATATCTGCGTAAACGGGTCTGCTTTAATATTCTGACCCTCGTTCAATATTCTGCAGGACACCGTCACGGTGTCTCCGGTTAACTGGGGGGCCGCGCACGATTGGACGACCATTCGATATCCCTTCGTGCCGGCCAGTGCCTTCACAGTTTCTTTGTAGGCTTTCTCTTCACTCGCGCTCAACTTCCTCACGCTTTTGACTTTGTCCAGGTTTCTCTCCGACATCGCTATGGCAAATGAATCCACCACCGAACGGATCGCTGTCGCGTCAATAGTTGTCGTGCCGCCACCGGTTCCGCCGCTCGGCGGCTTAACAACTTCCAACTCCTTCAAGTCGGCATCAAGCTGGGTCACGATGGTGCGAGCCTCGCTGTCGTGCCGGCCCGGTTTGTTAGCTTCGCCCATGAAAAATGGCCTGAGGCCGCGCAGTGCTTCCTTGCTCTTGCTTGCAGCGGCCTGCGTATATTCTGCTTTCTTTTCGGCGAAAGCCTGATCTTCGCGTCGCCCGGAATCGATCTGACGCTTTAGCTCGGTGTACTCTGGCTGTGTTGGCGGCACGCCGTTCAATTTCGCATCAGCGGCATCCCAATTTGCCTGGCTGATCAAACTCCTGACTTCTCCCATCACCGGCCCATAATCTGGCGGGTTTTTTGCGGGAGGGGGCGTGGGAGTAGGATTTGGATTGGGTGGCGGGGCAACGGTACCTATTTGATAGATTTCTCTGTTGGCGGAAGCCACGAGCTCCGGATCGCCATTCGGAGCTTTCACTACGCGCGCAAACATATCCTTCGCCTGCTGCTTCTGCCCGGAATTCTCGAGTTGTCTGCCTAGCTCGAGATTCGTCTTTTGCTCCTCGCGATCCCTGATCACTGCAATGAGCCGCTGCGCCTGGGATTTAACCTCCCTTGAAACCCCGTCAGCTTGTCTCGCCTGATCTAGGTTTTGCCGCGCAGTGGCGTAGTCTCTCTTATCAAATGCCTGCTTCCCCTCTTCGAAAAGTGCCTGCCAGAGCGGCTTGGCAGGCGCCACTCCAGGTCCTTTGCTGGCGATATCGTATTCGTGGCGCGCCTCATTCATCTTCCACGAGTTCATTCGCAATACTTCGTTGAATTTCTCCGCCGCCTCGGGATACTTCTTCTCTTCGTATAACAGCCTCATCCCTTGCGCGTACAACTGCTCCACGCTTACGTGTTTTTGTTGGATATCGTTCATTTGCTTGACCGCTTCGTCATGTAGCAATCCAGGATGGCTGGCAAGTTTTGTCCAATCCGCGAGCGATTCGTCCATCTTGTGACTGTCCCAGAGTTGTTTCGCTTCGGCTTCGAGCACTACGTCTTCCGCGGAAGGTTTCTCTGGTCCCTTCGGGACGAAGCGAATCACCGCATAAATACCGCCCGCCAGCGCGAGCCCCAGAGCCGCCAGCACCGCAGGCTTTCGCAACAGTCCCGGAGCCCCAGTCGCCTTTGCAGTTTCTGGAACTCTCTCTTCAACTCGAATGTGTGTCTGAATAAGCGGAGCCGCCTGCGGAGCAGGCAGCGGTGTCAGAACGGGAACGGAGGGCTTTGGCCTGGAGGGAGCGCTCGCAATGTTTGTCGCCGACTGATGGATGGTCGGTGCCATTGTCGGAGGCGCACTCGCCGGAGGTAAATGTGGTGACGGTCTGCCAGCCTCACGCCCCGCTGGAGGTCTTTCTTCGCCAGAGGGAGGACACGGCCCCTGGGACTCTGCTGCTTTTGCTTGTTTTTGCGCTTCCTTCCGTCTCTTTTCCTCCTCTTTGTTCTTTTCTTCCCGCTTCCGTTCCTCTTCTTTTTTCCTCTTCTGCTGTTCCTTTCGGGACACTTCTTCTTTTTCGGCTATCTCCGCAAGCAGCAATTTCATTTGCGTTTCGGCCAGCTCGAAAATTCGGTTGGCGATCGCTCTGTCAAGTACTTGTTTTGCTCCCGCAAAATCTTGCTTCTCTAAGAGCGCACGAGCCTCCTTCAGCTTCTGGCCCCGCTCCTCGCGCTTCCTGTCTCGTTGGTCGGCTTCCACCTCGGCCGCCTGCAGCAACTGCGTCACATCCGTGTCGGGCCCAAAGGTCGCCAGTGTCTGTCGCGCCATATCGATGGCATCCGTCAACTCCTGGCGCTTGATCTTGCTGCGAATTTCCTGAATTCGCTGCTGCATTTCCCGTTGGACCTTTTCTTTCTCCTGTTGCTCCTTCCACTTTTCCTCGGCTTCGTTCGCAAGATTTCGGAATACATCCTGCTTGGGAAACTCTTGAAGGGCGCGCCGTGCCGCTTCCACGGCTTCGCGGTAGCGCTGAGTCTCGAGCAGCCCTCGCAACTGTTTCTCGCGTTCCTGCTCGTTTTTCTTTTGCTCTTGCTGTGCGACCTCGCCCCTTGCGTAGCTGACTAAATCGTTGACCTCATATTCTTGCGGAAACTCCTTCAGTAATCCCTCGCCTTTTGCGACCGCTTCCCGGTATTTTCCCGCGCTCACCAAGCCTCGCAGGCTCGCCAGCTCTTCTTCCAGCCGCTTCTTTCTTTTTTCTTCCAGCTCCTCTTGTGACAGCAGTGTCTGCAAGTTCCTTACAGTCGTATCCTGGGGCTGCTCTCTGCCTAAAACCTCCAGCGCCTTGCGGGCCTCCCCAAGCTTTCGCTGTCCCAACAGCCTGCGCACCTCGGATATGTGCAACTGCTTTTTCTGTTCTGCTTGATCCGCCAGCGCCGTTTCGTGCAGACTCCTCAGCTCTGGCTCATTCGGAAAGAGCTTTAATCCTGCCTCGGTGAGCGCCAGGCATTCGTCATATTTCAAATCTGTCCACAAACCTCGAGCGCGGTGCAGCAGTTCGCTGAGCTGCTTGCGCCTCTCCCGCCTGGCTTGTTCCTCTCCGACCTGGCGCCTCAGCTCGATCGCTTGCGGATGGCTGGCATCTAAATCGATAGCCTGCTGCAGGGCCGATTCGGCCTCCGCAAGCGCCCCTTCCGCCAGCCGCTGCTTCGTGAGCCGCAGCTTCTGCTCTAATTGCTTCGCGCGCGCCGCCGCAGCTTCCACTTCCGATACGAGTTTTTGAGCTAACTCGTGCTGCGAGTCCAGTCCCAGTGCCGCTTCCGCTTCGGCTTGGGCTTCGCGGAATTGGCCCGACTGCAAGAAGCTTCTGCTCCGGCTCAGATGTTCCTGGACTTTGGGTTGAATTTCCGACCGTCGTATCTCCGCGGTTATTTTTTCAAGCAGGCTTTTCGCTTGCGCGTTGGAATTGTCAATCTGACGAGCCCGGCGCAGCGTGTCGTACGCCGTCGGAAGATCGCCCTGGTCGTAGAACTCTCTGGCCCGCTCGGCTAGCGTTACAGCAGCGGTCACCCGCAGCCGGTTCCATACCGGCTCCAAATCCAGCAGCACGTCTTCCATGCCCTGATAGCGGTCAGCCGCCTGCTTTCGCAGCATTCGCTGAATGATGGCGTCGATTTCGGAAGTGCAATCCGGAACGATCGAAGTAATCGGCGGAAACTCATCCTCCATAATCGTCCGAATGATGTCGTAACCATCTCCGGTGAACGGCCGCTGGTAGCAAATCAACTCATAAAACGTGACGCCCACTGCCCAAATGTCCGTGCGCTCATCGGCTTTCTTCTTGCGGAATAGTTCCGGTGCCATGTACGCCGGGGTCCCGATCATCATGTTGGTGTGAGTTCGCGAGAAATCCACCAGCCGCGCAATTCCGAAATCCACTACCTTGACCACGCCCTCGGAGTTCACCATGATATTGCCGGGCTTGATGTCCCGGTGAACTACGCGGTTTTTGTGCGCGTATTCGAGCGCCTGGCAGATCCTTACGACATAGCCCACCTTCAGCGCGAGCGGAAGATCGGTCTGCCGCACAATCGTTTTCTCGAGGCTGTCGCCATCAAGATATTCCATGGCGATAAAGGGCGTGTCTTTCTCCTGCCCCAGCTCAAATACTGTGACGATGTTTGGGTGCTGAAGTTTTCCGGCGGATTGCGCCTCCTGATAGAAGCGCTCTAACAGATCGGGGCGGTCGACGAGATTGCTGTTGATGGTTTTGAGCGCCACAAGCCGCCCGATGAAGGGATCGCGAGCCTTATACACGACGCCCATCGCGCCGTGTCCAAGCTCCGCAAGAATTTCGTATTTGCCCAGTTTCTGCAATGGAGGCGACCCTACGCCGTTAATCGTAGCAAATCTTAGCTCGCGCGCAGGATATCAGCGCTGAAAGGTTATCGTAAGAGGAAAACGAACCGACACAGGTTTTCCGCCCGACTTTGGCGGAGTAGTTTTCCAGCTCTTTGAGGCGTCCTTGACCTTATTGAAAAAGGCTTTCTCCGGGTTTCCGTCCTTCTCAACCTTCACTTTTCCGCTGGCCTCGACGGTCACGCTCACCGTGAGCGTATAGGGCAACTTTCCGGGCTGTTTCGCTTCATCCGGAAAATCCACTGTGGGGGTACCGATCCATTGCAGCGCAGGACTGGCATCCAATTGCGCGCAAGTCACGGCCCCGTTCGCAGATGGGATTTCTGGCCCGTTTTTACCGCCCGACCCGCAAGTCAGCGCTTGTACAACGACTTTTCCGGCCGTCTGTTTGATCGTTTGGATTGCGTTGGGTATGGCCGTACTGACATACTGCGCCGCCGGGACCTTGAAGTTCCCTGTGCCGTTCGCTATTTTTTGAAATTCCGGAATAAGATGGCTGAGGGCATCGGCATCTTTCTTTTGTTGCGCTTGATTGAAACGAAGTACTGCCGCATCGAACGCCCCCCTGTCGCCGCTCTTCTCCATCGCTGCCGTATACGCCGCATTTAGGCGCTTTTCAATATCTTTGCAGCTCCCAAGAAGTGCAGGATCTTCCGCGCGGCCTTCAAATCCGTGTAGATCGTCGATGGCGCGTTGAATCGCTGGCCCGTCCTTTGTCTCGGCCGCGTGCGCATTGCTCTTAATCACCTCGAACGCCCGCTGTTCTTCGGTGCGCAATTCATTCGTCAACTGCTCGTGAGTCTTATTCCAGGCTGTCGCGGAATCGAGCTGGCCTTTCGCCGTACGGAAAGCGCCGGCCCGGATTGAGCCTTCGATTGTACTCACTGTGCTTAACGCGTTTTCCGCCAGGGCTAGCTGTTTCTTCGCATCCGCGGTTCTTGGCCCTTTTCGTTTGACCAACTCTTGGAACCCGTCTCGCGATTCCGCAAATTTCTCGTCCTTCAAATCCTGTAACGCGTTCGCATAAGTCTTCTCGTCTGTGCCCGATTGGCGAATTTTCCCCAAATAACCGTCTGCCTGCGGTTTAAGCGTCGAGCCGGCGACGTTCATGTCGACAACCGCTCGAAACTCCTTGCCAGCCTTTTCATAATCTTTCGCCCGATACAGCGTTACACCCTGATCAAAGTGATCCTGCTCTTGCTTATGGACGTCGGTTGCGCTTAGACCCACTTTTGCCACTTCCAATTCTCGCGTTGCGTCCTCGGAATGCCACAAGTTCATTTGAATCACATCTTGGAACGCCTGCTGCGCACCTGCATAGTCTTTCTTGTCCTTCAGCAAAGCCTCGCCGTCGTCAAGTCTCTTTTGCTCCTCCGCCCGCTTCCGTTCAATTTGACTGACCTGTTGGGCGGCATCGTTTTGCAGCGGGCCCTTGCCCTTTGCCAGCCCCTGCCAAACCTGTTCGGACTGATCGAATTGACGGTTCTGCCAGAGCTCTTCGGCTTGCTGCTTCAATTTCAAGTCTCTCGCCGAGGCCGCGCCGCCACTTGTTTTGTGCGGCCAGAGCATGAGGGCCAGAACGACAACCACAACCACGCCGATCCCTGCCAACACCGGCGGCCGTCGCAAGATGGGCATCACTTGCGCCAGAAAATCGGGTCCTGCTGCCTTGGGCTTGGCCGGAGAAACCGGCTGCGTACTGGCCGCCGCTACACTCCCGCTCTGTCGGGGCTCGGCTGCGACGCCTTTCGGTGTAGCGGTCTGCCGCGCAGCTGGGCCGGCAATGACTGTCGCCCCTTGGACTACTGTCCCGCTCGGTCCAACGCCTTTACTGTCGGAATCCGGCCGCGCAGGAACGGCTCCTCCGTCTTTCCTCGCAGCTGGCCTGTCTCCCGGACCAATGACCCGCGTGGCAGAAAAACCTGCTGCGGGAATGTTTTGCGCGGATTCACTGACCACGGTAATGTCGCCGGGCGGAAGCACAGGTTTGGCAGCAGCGGGTTGGTCCTTTTTCCCGGGACTGGACGGCTTCGGCACACCAGGCTTCGGCGGATAAATCTGTGTCCCTCCCGTTTGCTTCCCGCTCGCAAGCGACGAAATTTTCCCGCGAAGCTCCTGCATCCGCGGATCGGATGGCTGAAGGATCTGCGTGGCCATCGCTTCGTTCAACAACTGCGTCGCCCCGGCGTGATCGCCTTTGTTCACCAGCGTTTGCGCCGCGGTAACTTTTCGCTCCGCATCTTCCTTCTTTTTCCGCTTTTCTTCCGCACCCTGCAGCAACTGCGTCACATTGGGATCGGGGCCCATGGTTTCCATCGTCTGCTGGGCCAGATCGATTGCGTCCGTAATTTTGTCCTGATTGATCTTGCTGTTGATTTCGCGCACTCGCCGCTGCATCTCGTTGCGAGCCCTCTCGCGGTCGTCCTGCTCTCTCTTCAAAGCCTCCGCTTCCGTCGCGAGCTTGCGGAACGCATCCTGTTTTGGAAATTCCTCGATCGCCTTCCTCGCCGTATCCAAGGCTTCGCCGTACCGTTCGCACATCAGGAAGCCCTGAATCTGCTTCTCGCGTTCCTCTTCTTTCCGTTTTTGCTCCTGCTGCGCTACCTCTCCCCGCGCGTAGTTCACTAATTCCTTTAATTCATACTCTTGCGGATACTCCTGCAAAAGCGGCTCGCCCTTCGCCACGACTTGCTTATACTTCCCTGCGCCCAGCAAGCCGCGCAGAGCCGTTACCTCCGCATCCAGCCGCTTTTGCCGATTCTGTTCCTGCTCTTCTTGCAATGCCAGGTTTTGCAGATTCTTTACGGCCGTGTCCTGCGGGTAGTCCTTCACCAAGACGTCCAATATTTTTCGCGCCTCGGCAAAATTCTGCTGCCCCAGCAGCCGCCGGACTTCCGCCATCTGCCGCTGTTTCAGCAGTTCCGACTGATCCGTCCTCGCCGATTCCTGAAGTTTTTTCAGTTCCGGGTCATTCGGAAATTCCTGCAAAGCCGCGGCCAGAACCGTCAGGCACTCGTCATAGTTGAGCTCTGTCCACAGCGTTCGCGCACGGTGCAGGATTTCGCCCAGCTTCTTCCGCTTCTCACGGCGGACCCGCTCTTCTTCGATTTGCTTCTTCAGCTCGCGAGCCTGGAGGTTGGCATCGTCGAGCTCCAGCGCTTGCCCGAGAGCGGCCGCTGCCTCGGTCAGCGCTCCTTCCGCCAGCCGTTGCTTCGTCAATTTCAGTTTCTGCTCTAACTGTTGCGCTTTCGCAGCCGCAGCTTCTACTTCCGCGAGCAGCCTGTGCGCAGGCTCATGTTTTGAATCGAGTCCCAGCGCCGCCTGTGCTTCCGCTTTGGCCTCGCGGAGCTGCCCCGCTTTTAAGAATCCTTCGGCTCGGCTTAGATGCTCTTCGAGCCTCGGCAGAATCTCCGTCCTGCGAAGCTCCACCGAAACCTTTTCCAACATGCTCTTTGCCTGGGAGTTCCCTACATCTATGTGCAAAGCCTTGCGGAGCAAAGCCTGTGCGCGCTGCAGATCATTCGCTCCCACTAACTGTTGGCAATCGGCAAGCAGTCCCGTTACCGTGGCTTGCTGAGCGGCCTTCCAGATTGGCTCGATCGCGTGCAGCAAGTCCTCCATTGACTGGTAGCGATCCTCGCTCTTCTTCTCCAGCATTTTGTTGACGATCGGCGCCAGTTCTTCAGTGCACTCAGGCGAAAGGCTTAGAAGGTCTTCGGGCTTCTCATAAATGATGTGGAACATCAATTCCGCTTCGCTATCACCGATGAATGGCCTCTTAAACGCCAGCAGTTCATACAGCGACACGCCCACAGCCCAAATATCCGACCGCGCATCCGCCCGCTCGCCCTTATACAACTGCGGAGACATGTACGCGCGCGAACCAATCATCATGTTCGGCTGCGTCATCGACATATCCGTCAGTCGCGCAATGCCGAAGTCCACCACTTTCACCACGCCTTCCTTGGTGACCATGATGTTCGCCGGCTTCACATCCCTATGCACCACGTTGTGCTGGTGCGCATACGCCAGCGCATCGCAAACCCGCACGATGTATCCAAGCTTGACCGACAAAGGAAGTACCGGATGCTGCTCGATAATCCGGTCAAGGCTCTCCCCTTCGAGATACTCCATCGCGATAAACGGAGTATTCTTCTCGTGCCCCAGTTCGTAAATCGTGACGATGTTGGGATGTTGGAGCGCCCCGGCAGAACGCGCTTCCTGATAAAACCGGTCCAGCAAATTCGTCTGGGCGCTTGGGCCGCCTGTGATCGTTTTTAAGGCTACTAAACGGTCAATCAGCGGGTCGCGGGCTTTATACACCGAGCCCATGGCTCCGCGCCCGATCTCCGCGATGATCTCGTATTTGCCTAAATACTGCACACACACACCCCTGTCGGCAGGATGGTAACAAAATTAGGGCCAAACCGCGCACTCCGAGTGGGATCGACGTGCCCATTCAGAAGATAGTGATCGGGGCCTCCAATCCGCTTCCATCGGCGGACCCTTTTAGCTTGCAAACCACTGAAAACAGTGTGGAAAGTACCGGCTAGGCGAGAATAGGATGCTACGAGGCCCCCAGGAAAAGGGCCCAATTGGACCCGGCCAGGCAAGTAGAGGGGAGTTTTTGACCCCGTCGGAACCTGCGGGCCGCACTTAGGACGCCCCATTGGTTCCGAATTAGTCACCGCTTTTTCACACTGGGCTGGGTACAGCATACCGGGTTATCAAAGTCATTCTACTAGGCTTTTCGAAAAATTTGTCAGTTCGCTGTCGTGGGTTTGGCCATAAGCAAACGAGCGCGTAAGTAAAAAATGACTGAAACTGAGATTGCTTTTGCCCGCAGCTTCGTGCCTCTCAGTTCCGTCCGTGCTTATAATCATAGCAACGTACCCTGTCAACAATAATCCCTCCTCACGCGTCCGGCTCCTCACCATGAATCTTTGGATCGGCATTTTTCTGTTTCGCTGCCAAGTTCCTATATAATCCGCGCGCGGAACCGCCCGCCGACGGCAGAATCGCAATTAGCCCAGGATTTTGCATCGACCAAGTGCGCGCAAACAGCGAGCCGCGGCCATGCAGGAGCTAGGATGGCGAAGCAACCCTTCATTGCTGTTGTAGGCAGCGCCAACGTGGACCTCACCACATTCAATGACGTGTTTCCGCGCCC
>Ga0070765_100001257_pt1 | contig 15412 bp, 7 predicted proteins | sample HubBroMetageWFT5_FD_71516 | JGI IMG/M metagenome (GOLD analysis project Ga0070765, IMG submission 71516) | Warmed and freeze-thawed soil microbial communities from the Hubbard Brook experimental Forest, New Hampshire - Hubbard Brook CCASE Soil... | ecosystem: Environmental > Terrestrial > Soil... | reverse complement strand
ACGTGGTCGAACTTGCCATCGATTAATGCCTGGCCGAGATCCGTTGTGGTTTTACAGTCGCTCGTTGGCAATCCCGAAGTCGCGTTCTTTCTGCAAACCGTGATCTCCGGAAGGTAAGTCAGATCGAGGCCCCCCAAATTGACGGAAGGGTTGCTCGGGCTGGGGTCGCCGGTCCCGATGTCCAAAGGCGTGGGGAAGGAGTGGTTGCCGACATTCGGTGTGTCGTGGCAGGTAGCGCAGTTACCTTGAAGCGACGGAATGCCTCCGGCGACCAGGCCTCCGGCGGCCACATCGTCATTTATACCGGCGACACCGGTGATGGGGATCTCGAGGGTGTTGAAGATCTCCTCGCCGCGCGCGATCGAACGCCGGGCGGAGTTTCGCCTCTCGTAATCGTCGTGCTTTTCGTAATCTCTATCATCGATATGCGCCCAGTTGTCGAACAGGCTGAAAATGCGGGCAGTAAACTGACCATCGCCCGGGGCTAGCAGTCCCCCTGGCTGCTCGAAAGCGGGGAGCAGGAAATGGACGCTGGAGTTGACGCTGATGAAGAATGGCTGGGTGGAAAGAGGGGCGGGGCCGCCTTTCGCGCCGTCTTCATCAAGGTCGCCGGCGTGCCTATCGCGAGTCTGTGCGGTGAAAATTTTCGTCTCGAAGTTCACAATCTGTTGTTGCTCCTCGGGCGTTGGCCTCGTCCCATCGCCCTGCGCGTGGATGACGGTGGCGTCTACGGATTGATGCGCCAGATCGGCCAGCAACGAGTTCGGATAGTTGTTGTAGCTGATTTTCGTGGTGCCTGTGGCCGGCGAGGATTCACGCCCATCGAACATGACCGCGCTTAGGAACGGCAGGTTGGTGGTCGGCAGTGGCCGACGATACATGGAGATGATGTCGGTTGCATTGCAGCCATACTGGTTGTAGACGCTAACAACCTGGTAGTCGGCAGTTGGGGGAACAGCGACTCCGACGCGGATCAGGCCTCTGGTGAGCAGCAGACTGTAGGCCTCGCGCCGCTCCCCGAGTGTGGAAACATCCGCTATCGGACAGTTCGCGCCGTCAACCGGGCGGAAGATGGGATCCGTGCCGCGAGTGGTGTCGAAACGAAATTGGATGTGCGGCGGGGTCACAGACCAGGCGTCGCTGGCCTGGTGACAAGTGACGCAGCGGCGACCGTTGGTACCAAGGTCCAGGAAGAAAGGATTCTTCGTGGTGTCGGTGGGCCCGCCAAGATTTAGATTCGCGAAGCGGCCATCAGGGTCCGCAAATTCCTGATACCGCGGCACGAATAGGCTTGAATTCTGCGCAATCGCCAACCCACCCGCGCAGATTAGCAGAAACGCAGTCGCAAGGACGACGTGCCGACGTCCACGAGCAACTCTACCTTTTTCCGAGACGCGGCGTGAGAACGAAAGTTCAAGTCGATTACGCAGTGGTCCCACAGGTGCCTCCTTACGCAGCAAGAGTCTGGGCCGACCAAATCCCGCTGTTCTTACTATCGGACCTAGCTCCCTCCAAAGAGAGAGGGTCTTGGCTACCGCAAACGGAGGATATGAGGACCCAGGGTGGGTCGAACCTGCTTCCCCTTTTTCCAACTCGTTGCGGAATTACGGGAAAATAGGCTCGAGAAAATTGCAGAATCCACGAAAACCGTCCCTGGCTGTCCTAGGCGGAATTCCTGCCGCCGGGCGCCCTTACTTACATAAGAGCGGAATGCCGAAACATTTCAACGGATCGCTTAGAGGCGATGCGTGGTCTCGAACGAAATAAACGGCTCAACGGAAAATTTAGCGAGAAAAGCGTAGAACTTAAGTGCGATCTGGAAACCGTTACCTCAGGTCATCGTTTGCCGTCGAGGTTGGCCCATTCCCCGGATTGAATGAAGCTGGCCCAATAGAAGGGATGCAGGCGGCCCTTGCGCTTCAGCATACCAAGTTGAGCCTGGCGCAACGCCTCGCCTCGGCCGAGGCCCTTCTTCAAGCCTCTATAATATTCGGTCATCAACTCGCGCGTGACGTAGTCGCTGACCGGCCACATGCTCATCACGAGGGTTTCGGAGCCTGCCAAGAAGAAGGCGCGCCTCAGGCCGTACACACCTTCGCCGTTCTTCACCTCGCCGACGCCGGTGTCGCAGGCGGAGAGTGTCACGAGCTGCGTTCCCCAAAGGTTCAAATTTGACGCCTCTAGAGCAGTGAGAATGCCATCGTCTCCACTGCCTTTGTTCAAGTTCGCGCCGGCCAAGGCCAGCCCAGAACGCAGTAGCGGATTCTCGATTTTGGCACGAGCGCTGATCGCTCGAGTACCGTTGACTCCGGTCTTCGGAGGTCCTGGCTTCGTGTCGTTGGCAGCATCCAGCAAGAAGAATCCATGCGTGGCGATGTGAAGAAGGCGCGGGGCTTCGACCTGTTTGAGTGCAGCCTTCGTGGCCTGTTGACCCATAAGAACCTGCGCTTCAGGGAAAAGCGACTTTATCGTGCGCGCTTCCAGGGCTGTGCCACCAAGCGGAGCAAAATAAACGGTGGACAATTCTTCCCCGGAGGTGATGCTCCGGCGGGCCGTGGTAGACCTGGCAAGCTTCCCGTTAGTTCGACCTGCCTGGACCATCAGCGTAGCCGCCGGCTCGCCGAAGGAAGGGTCGGCGATGACGATTGGCGGGCTCTTGCTTTCTCGCGCCACCTGCATGCGCAACAAGTCCCGTCCTGTGGTCAGATAGCTAATCGAATAGCGCTCGAGTGCGTGGCGGCCCTGTTCGTCGACTAAGGCTTCGAAAGGAATGAGATTGAGTTCACCGTCGGGCGAGACCAGCAGGTGGGTAGCATCGCCGATCATTCCACGAAGCGGTTGCAAAATCTTTTCGTCAAGAGCGCGCGCGAGTTGCTTAACGTCTTTGCGTTGTGGATCGCGTAAAGCTTGGCGCCATCCAGCAATTGCCTCGTCGACAGGATTTGTCTGGCCTAAGTCTTTCCACTGAACTTCTCCCCGACCGCGGACAACATAAGCGGCATAGCGGGGCTCGCCGTAGGCCTTTGGACTGTCCTGGGCCTTGGGATCAAAGGGACGGTAGACGCTAAATTCAATCAGCGCCGCATTCTCCGGGATGGCCGCTTCGATGGCACCGAGGGTGGCGGGCTTCGAGCGCGGATAAAAACCTGCGCTCCGCCGACTCATCTCTGCTTCCAATTCATCTCGTTGATCTTCGAGCGCTCCTATCTGGTTCGAGTACTCTCGGGCCGGCACCTTCTGCGGCCCATTGAGAACGAGCTTCGCGAGCTTCGAGGTGAGCTCGTGCAACTGATCGAGAATTCTCTGGTCGTCAGCCCCGAAGCGTTGACGCAGCGCCGAAAGGTTTGCGGACACGGCGTCCTGGACGCGTCCCTTGCGCTGCAGGATGGTTGCCACCGCCAGATGAAGAGCCGCCGGGTCATCGGGCGCTTGGAGGATGTGCAAAGAAATATTCCGCGATGTGCGCGAAGACAGACTCGTAACAAAGGCTTGCTTTTCCCGCTCCGAACCAATCGCAAGATTCACTGCGAGGAAGCGTTCCTCATTTGTGCTTGCCAGCGATTGAAGTTTTACCGCCTCCGCCGGGTTGCCATCGGCAGCGAAGCATCGCGCGAGGCCGTATAGAGTCTCCTGCGCGGGGGGATAGCTCATCGCCGCCTTCTGCTCGTGGACGGCGAGTGCCCCCTGGTACAAGGCCTCACCTTCTGCATAGCGGCCAGTGGTGCAGTAAACCATCGCAAGGTTGTTCACATACGTTGTAACGCTCAAATGATCCTTCCCAAGAGCTTTTTCACTCAGCGCCAGCGCTCTCCGGAACATCTCTTCGGATTTTGCATATTCGGCCGCGTCGTAAGCCACGTGCCCCATGAAGGTGAATGAAGTAGAGAGGTGAAAATGATCCGGGCCGATAAGTTTTTCCCAGACGGCACGGCTCCGTTCGGAATACGATTCAGCGCTCCGGTAGTCTCCTCTGGCGTAGTAAGTGTTCGCAAGACCTTCCAGCACACCCGCGGCGTCGGCGGTCTCCGTTAGATTGGCCCTTTCAAGGATGCCCCACGCTCGTTGCTGCATTTCTTCTGCTTTGAAGTAGTCGCCTCTGTCCTGATAGTCGGCGCTCATTTCCAACAGGTCGTTAGCCAAGGCGGGACTATTTGGACCCAGCACATTTTCCCTAATCTTCAAGGCGCGTAAGCTGAGTGGCTCCGCAGTCGAATAATCGCCGGTATAGTAGTAGCTATCCGCGAGATAGCCGAGTGTGTTGACGACCAACAAATCATCAGGGCCCAACACCTTTTCGCGGATCTCGAGTGCTTGTATGAGTAATGGACGAGCTTCGATCCACTTGCCTTGATCCCGAAGACGTATAAATTCGATGAACAATTTACGCGCCCGATGCAACGCGAGATCGGTTTCTGTCGCCTGGCGCAGTTCAGAAAGCTGGATTTCGTAGCGACCGGCGGGAACCTTAGCCAATGCGTAAACGTCGATCCGATAGTTGCCCGGCGATTCTGCCACTTGGCCGATCGCTTTTATTTCCCGCCCTCCTCCAAATGGCGACCACGGATTGGTCATCGTGCCATCGGGCAGTTGCAACGTTGCTCCTACAATTATTCCTTTCTCTCTGATTTCTACTTTCATATGCTGGCCTTCAGAAAGGACAATCTGGTATTTGTGTCTCTGCCCGCCCGCTAACTCGCGCTCGACGGGCTTGCCCAGTTCAAGTGCGATGATTTCTTCTTGTTTCTCCGCGGAAGCCTGGGGCGACCCGCTAGATTGAGCTACGCGGCGCGGAATAGGGTTTCTCGCACTCGTCAAGACCGCACAAATCGTAGCCAGGAGGGCGCTTACAATCGGCACAATCCAATTCCGGGAATGATGAGGACGAAAGCCACACTTCATCGGGCACCTCGCCGAGTTGGCTTCGAAGATCCTGTTCTGTAGGTGGCAAGTCATTTTGTCACTACGCGAATCGGATACTCGCTAATGAGTTCGACATGGCCGCCCGGCGCAACTCCTGAAAGTTCGAGGACGTAATTTTGTTGCTTGAGCAACTGAGCCGGGAAGCTGACGGAAACCGTCTTGTGGGCGCCACTCGAAGCGCTCTCCAGATTCTCGCTGCGCCAGACCGTCTTGTTGGTTGCCAGGTCCTTCAGTCCGACGCGATATGCGTGGAAGTCATCGCTTTCCAGTGTCAGGAGCAAGACGACAAGATCAGTCCCACGAGGCACGGGAAGTGTTGCGATCGAGCCGGTACCTCTGGTTGGGGGCAACAAGAGAGCAGCAAGAGTCTTGAGCTGATCGAGCTTCGGCTGTGACGCGCGGAGCCGCTCCAATTCCGTTGCCATTCGAGCATTGGCGGCACTCTGGTCGTTGAGTTGGCGCTGAAGCTCTTGTTCGTGGCGCTCGGATGTTGCATGCGATCCTGGCGCTTCGCTCGTTTGCTTGCGCAGGCGCGCGTTATCAAGGAGCAGGTAGCCGGCCACGAACAGCAGCCCCAGCGCACCAGCGGCAAATGTCCATTGGAGGGCCAATCGCAACCCCGAAAGCCAGCGCCTGGGGGACAACCCCGTCGACGATTCTCCTACCTGGCGGGATCTTGACGCGGTGCTTGCCGGTGCTGCATGGGCCGCCGCGGTTGCTGTTTTTGCATTAAAGGAACTCAATGCCTCGGCGAACTCCAGTTTTTGCAGCCGTTTGGGGGTGGACAAATAGGATCTCTTGAACTGCTGAAGATTGTCGCCGGAGAGTTCTCCGCGCACGTAGGAATCCACGAGGTCGTTTTCGACGACGCTCAACCGCCACGCAAAAGCATCGTCGGCAATGCTTAGCTCGTCCAACTGGCCGGACTCTTCCTCGGGTAATGAGCCGAGAAGATACCGGATGAGGATTTCATCGTCGAATCGTTGCTGATCTGCGGAAGACATCGTCCTTCCTACCTATATAAGACAGAATCCGGAAAAATCCTTCATATTTGCTTGGCACATGTACTAACACAGATTTCAAGCTTGCTGCGGATGCGGCACGCTCGGATGCTCAATGCATTCATCGTAAGGCCAAAGCGGGTAGCCAGTTGGGAGCGGCGCTCAATCTTTGCACGCCGCTCGTCGCGATAGTAGTCGAGGATCAGCTCTCGATCCTCCGGTTGAAGCTTGCCAAGGCATTGTTCGAGGCAGTCAAAGAGTTTTTCTTTCGCCGGAGCGTCCGCACTAGGCCGGAAAGGTACGGCCAAACCGGCCACCACCGGGTTAGAACTCTGTGCCTGATCGATACTCGTTTGATTTTGCTCGCTTCGGCGGCCAAATTCCAAAAATACAAATTTGGCGACGATATAACAATAGTGGGCAGGCGAGGCACCTACGATTTGGCCCTTTTCCTCGAGCTTGCGTGCAACCCGATTCAGCGTTTCGTCGGCCAGATCATCGGGTGAGGAACAATTCCGCCGGTCGAAGTAACGAGCCAGCCTACGGCGCATTTCAAGATATCTCTCGCCATTGGATTCAACACCTTCGTCCAGCCAATTGAGGAATTGACGGAATGCCTGGGAATTCAGAGTCCAGTCCTTCTTCAACTGTGCCATGGCACTCGCTGGCGGGAGGTGGTGAGTTCCTTGGCAGCGATTCTACACCAAGTCCTGCCGGCGGCATCGAGTGGTTTCGGGACTAAACGTTAAACTTGGTGCGATAAGCCGCAAGACCTGTCTTCCGCCGTGTATCTGTTACAGTTCGTTACCGCGTCTCATTTGAGTCATGGCGATGCGAACCATGAGATTGTCAATCAGGTCGTCTTCTCTTTTTGCCTTGTCGTGCTTACCACTTTTCAGCGCACAGTAATATCCCCGACACCCAAGTAATGGCTTCAGGTAGCAGTGAGGCTGCTCTTGCAAACGGCTCGCTTTTGAAGGACCCCACGCAATGCCTGGCTACCGCGCTTCAGCATAACCAGCATCTCTTCTGTCTCGCCCTTTGTTTCGGTCAGTCTTTCGTTGAGGTAGTTTCTCTTGACGTAATCTCGTACTTGAAGCTGTCCGCATCGAGACAGTCGAGGCGACCGTCGGCGGTTTCTGCTTGCGGGTACATCAGGAAGCCAACCGGAGTGCCGCTTGCCCCCGGCAAAGCGACGTCATGCGCGAAGTTGTAAGCCATCCAGTTCATCTCCCAAGACCCGAATAGCCGCGCGCGAGCCTGCTTCACCATGTCCTCGTCCAGCGGGAGATTTCCGGGCGGTTCCTCAAGCACGACCTTCCGCACGTCTGCGGGATCGACCGGAACCCACCCGTAATCGCTAAGGTATACTTCGGCGCGGCAGTGCTGGGCTTTGGTGACATTCTCCGACGAAGCGCCCAGACTCTTGTAACCCAATTCCGACTTGGCGACCCGAATGCCGTATACGTCGCGCGCTGGTAGTCCCGCCGCACGCGCAAGGCCAACGTAGAGTGCGTTGAGATCGGCGCACTTGCCGCCTAAATCCTTGGACTCAAGCATGAAGCGAATGTCGCCTTTACCGCAGCCACGCGTTTTCGGATTCCGAAAAGTGTTGTCGACAATCCACTCATAGATCGCGCGCGCCTTCTCGACATCTGTCTTCGCGCCCTTCGTGATGTCGTCCGCTGTCGCCTTCACAATGCCGTCGGTCGGCATGAGCTTCGTCGGCCGCAGAAAGTGTTCCAGCTCAGCACGATTTTCCTTCGGTCCTTTGCCGAGTTTGGAGAGGTCGACTGCATAGTTCCTAGTCGCAATTCGGCTCTTTAGTGTCACCACGGGCTTTGTCCCGACCGAAAATTCAGCCACAACCATAGCGAGCCGTTCAGGCTTGATTTCGGCCAGCTTTGCCGCGCCTCCCTCAGCATCGAAGGTATTGGCAAAGGTCTTTTGATAAGGAGTTTCACCGAGTAGCGCCGCGGGTAGCCAGACTCGGGCAGAGCCGGATGGTTTTAGAATCTGGACGCGCGTAGTCACCTCAAACATGCGCCAATCGGCGGAGACGCGCTCCTGAGGAAAGATCCTTGACACCCTTGCAAGGGTGAGGCCTGCCGTAACTCCGCTCGCGCGACTTAGAAAATCTCGCCGATTCATAAGATCCCCCGTCCGAAACGTTGGTTTCCGCCTTCAAAACTACATTAACCCACCGCTGAAATGCCACAGCATCAGTCCCCATCTCACCCAGAAGTGGCGGGATACTTCGGGAGCAAAAGATTTGTTGCGGCCGCGACTGATAACACCCCCGCGAGGATTGTCAGCAAGAAGGCATACGAGCCTGTGGAATCAAATGCGCGCCCCAGTATCACTGGACCGGCGGCTCCTGCAGCGGCGTAGAACGTCCAAGTCAGACCGTAGAGAGTGGAAAAAGCGCGTAGCCCAAAATAACGAGTCAGCAAGTAAGGTGTGATTGCAGCTTCGCCACCTGCCCCAACACCAATGAGCGCTGAAGCGGAGGATCCTGCCGCGAAGGTATTCGCGCGGGCAAGGATAAAAATGCCGGCTGCAGTAACCAAGCTCACCACAAAGGCGACGCGCGCCCCGAAAAACCTGTCAAGCAGCCAGCCTGTTCCGATGCGGCCGAGCACGCTTGAACCTCCGAGTATCGAAGCGCATAAAGCAGCATGCCAGGGTGAAATTCCTCGGTCGGTCAGCAGCGCGGACAGGTGAGTGATAGCACCGTTCATGCTGATTGAACTCACGAAGAGGACCGCGACAATAATCCAGAAAGGGAATGAGCGTGTGCCCTGCCGCCAAGTCAGCCCGGAATGGGCAACAGGAGCAGACTCTCTCTGTGCTGGACCACGTTCGACAATATAGCGCCAACTGAGCGGCAGGCCCAGCAGCAAAGCGAGCACGCCGAGCGAAACGTATGCGGCTCGCCATCCTGACCGGCTGACAATAGATTGCGCGACAACCGGCAGAATCATGGCCCCCAAACCGGCTCCAACCATGACGAAAGCGAACGCCGTCCCCAAACGTCGGTCAAACCAAGTGGAAATGGACCTCGCGTAAGCGAGATGAGCTGCACCATTCCCAACGACGCCGATCACAAAGCAGGTCAAATAAAACTGCCACAATCCACGGTGCAAGACTCCCAGCGAAGCGACACCGAAGCCAAACACCGTCATGCACGGAAGAATGATCCGTCGAGGCCCGACCCGATCGATCAAACGGCCAATCAACGGAGAGGATAATCCCACGGTCATGGCGGCAATTGCGAAGCCGAGCGAGACGGATTCGCGATTCCACCCGAATTCCGCGCCCAGTGGTTTCACGAAAACCGTGAAAGTGTAAACGAACAGCGAGCCGAAACCGCCCATTACACCAAGGCATCCCGCCAGTGCCACACGCCAGCCGTAGTAACCGAGATCGAATTCGCTCGGGCTCGAGCCAGGTTCCGCGCTCTGTATCGCAACCTTGGTTATCATAACCGTCGTTTCTAACATGGCGAGCCCTTCCTCGCTCTAATGGTTTTATACGATTGTCAGCTTCGACTATCTTCATTACCTTTGCCTGAATTTTTTACCTAATCAGGACCGAGAGGCTATCGACACATGAATCTCTTGAAGCCGTTGGTCTGCTTGACCGCTCTCCTATTTGTTCCGATTGCCCTTTCGCAGCAAATCACCGGCAGCATCCGCGGCACGGTGACCGATCCCAGCGGCGCCGTCATCGAGGGCGCCACCGTGAGCGCCAAGCAGAACGAAACCGGTTTGACCCGTACAACCACCGCGGATCATGCCGGCGCTTACCTTCTACTTGAGCTCCCTGTCGGCCACTATCAGCTACAAATCGAGCGCAACGGCTTCCAAACCTATCTGCCGCAAGGCATCATTCTCGACGTCAACGAAACCGCCACGATTCCCGCCAGCCTCAAAGTGGGCACGGGGAACGAGAAGGTCGAAGTCAACGCCGACGCCGAACTGATACAGGGCACCGTCACCAGCCTCGGCACCGTCGTCTCCGAACGCGAAGTCCTTGACTTGCCGCTCAATGGCCGCAACTTCACGCAACTCGGTCTCCTCCAGCCCGGCGTAGTGCCTCTGACTCCAGGCCTCGCCGAGGCCGGCGGCTCGCTACGCGCCAGCCAGGCCTATGCAGTCAACGGCCAGCGGCCGGAGTCCAACAATTTTCTGATCGATGGCGCCAACAACTTCAACGGCGTCGACGGCGGCTTCGTCCTCAAACCGCCCGTTGATGCCGCCGCCGAATTCCGCATCCTCACGCATAACGCCAACGCCGAATTCGGCAACAGCCTTGGTTCCACCACCAACATTATTACGCGCTCCGGCACCAATCAAATTCACGGGGCCTTGTGGGAGTTTTTCCGGAACGACGTCTTCGACGCCACCAACTTTTTCGCTACCAGCACCGAACCCCTCAAGCAAAATCAATTCGGCGCTTCCCTCGGCGGCCCAGTCCGCAAAGACAAGACCTTCCTGTTTGGTTTTTACGAGGGATTCCGCAATCGTCAGGGGCAAACGCAATCTTCCACCGTGCCCTCCGTCGCCGAGCGTTCAGGGGATTTTTCCGCGTCATGCCCGGAAGGCTTCACTGGAGGCTTCTGCAACAATCCCAACCATCAGCTCTTCAATGTGTTCCTCAACAAGCCTTATCCAAATAATCGGCTCACGGACATCAACCCTCTCTCTACCGGTCTCCTAAGCCTTTTCCCCCTCCCAAACAGCGGCCTGAATCTCTTCACCTCTACGCAAATCGTCACTCAGAACTACGACCAATTCGGAATTCGCCTTGACCATTACTTCTCCTCTTCGGACGCCCTGAATTTCCGCTACATGTTCAACGATGGGAACCAGTTCAATCCCATCCCCACTTCCGGCGCCAGCGTTCCTGGCTTTCCGGTAGGACAGGATCAGCGCGCGCAAAATTTCGTCGCCCAGGAAACTCACACGTTCAATCCCTCCCTAATCGGCGTCGTGCGTTTTTCCTACCTCCGCAACAAATTCCTCTACGGCGAACGTACCAACCACACTACGCCCGCGAGTCTCGGTTTTAAGTACGAGCCCAGCCTCGACCTTGCTGTCGGTCCCCCATTCATCCAGGTCAACGGCTACACCCCCGTCGGCGATCCCATCATAGGTCCGCGCAACAGCTACGAAAACGCTTTCGACTATTCCGGTTCGCTGAGCTGGGTCCACGGCCGCCACGAACTCAAATTCGGCGGCGGCTACCAACACCTGCAAATCAATGTGCTGCAAGGGATCGCCACCAACGGCTTCTTCGTCTTCGTTCCGTTCCCGGTTGTCCCCAATGCCTTCGCCAGCTTTCTGTTTGGCCAGCCGATTTTCTTTCTTCAGGGACGCGGCGATTTCTCCCGCGGCATTCGGGGTAACTCTCTCAACGGCTACGCGCAGGATACCTACCGCGTCAGCAATCGCCTCACTCTCAATCTTGGTGTCCGCTATGAACTTCCCTTTCCTTACACTGAAATCAAAAATCGCCAAACCCTATTCATTCCCGGTCGCCAGTCAACGGTAGTTCCAGACGCGCCCACTGGACTGCTTTATCCCGGCGACGCCGGCGTTCCTGCTGGCCTCATTCCCACATTCAAGAAAGGATTCGCACCGCGTGTCGGCTTCGCGTGGGATCCCACTGGCAGTTCAAAGTGGCTGGTTACCTCCGCTTATGGAGTCTTCTACGAGCCCTACTACACCGGCCAAGGCGGCCCGCTGCAATCACTGATCAGCGCGCCTCCCTACTTGCAGACCGAGCAAGTCAGTACCCCCAACTTTGCCGATCCTTTTAATGGGAATCCGCCGGTGAACGGCTAGTTCGCCACCCCGCTGACGAATCTCACGCTGGACTCCAAGCTTTCGCTTCCCTACGCGCAGGATTGGGACCTTAACGTCCAGCGTTCTTTCGGAGCGAACCTGCTTTTGCAAGTCGGATACGTCGGTACCAAGGGGACCAAACTCCCGCGCTTCATCGAAGGCAATCCGGCTATCTACATGCCCGGAGTCTCCACGCCAAACAACGCCGACCAGCGCCGCCTGTATTCCGGCTGCACGCTCGCCGACCCGCCAACCACCTGCAAATTTTCGTCGACGGGTCTGATCGCCGGAATCGCCAATTCCAGGTACAACGCCCTCGAAGCCAGCCTGAAGAAACGGTTCAGTCACGGCCTTGCTTTCCTGGCTTCTTACACCTATTCGAAGGCCATCGACGATGCCTCGTCCTTCAACGTGACCGGCTCCGCCGCGAAACCCGTCGCGGGCGAAAATGATCTCGCCCAAAATCCATTCGATCTCGCGGCCGAGCGCGGCCCGTCGCTTTTCGACGCCCGTCATCGCTTCGTCTTCAGCTATCAGTGGAGCTTGCCGCTCTTTCGTCAGTCGGGAGGGATAAGTCGGGCCCTCCTTGGTGGGTGGCAACTCAACGGTATCGTTACCGCGATGAGCGGCACACCGTTCACTATCTTCGATTCCACCGACGTCTCCGACCAGGGTGGCGCACCGGAAATCACTGGCTTCTCCGCCAATCGCCCCAACCTCGTCTCAGGTCAGAATCCAAATTCCGGACCAAAAACCCCCAGCGCGTGGCTCAACGCTGCCGCCTTCGCGCAAGTCATCCCCGACCCCAACTCTGCGGTCCAACAATTCGGCAACGCCGGCCGCAACATCGGCGTCGGTCCCAGATTCTCTGATTGGGATTTCTCCATCTTCAAGAATTTCCGCGTCACCGAATCCAAAAACATCCAGTTTCGCGCCGAGTTCTTCAACATACTCAACCACCCTAACTTCCGGCTGCCCGACAGCGACATTAGTTCGCCGACGTTCAATACGATCCAGGAAGCTTTGCCGCCACGCGTGGTCCAACTGGCACTCAAGTTGTGTTCTAATTGGCCAATCCAGCGACACCGGCAAAGCGAAAGGAAAGTGCCCGAGATGCCTGTGCCAAAAGGTATTCCTCGTCGGATTGAAAGGCTCTTGCGTTGGCCGGCGGCAATGTTCTAGAAATTGAATCGCACAGAAAGTTGCAGATTTCGCGACCCGTATTTCGGAGCCGCAAACAACGGCTTGCCAAAATTGGCATTCGCGGTTGCATCCCAAATCGGCAACGCAGTACAGCTACCGTCGGGTTGTGGGGTGCACTCCTCATTCGTCGTATATTGGACATTGTCCACGGCGCCCTGCTGGAAGTTCGCGTGATTGAAAATGTCGAACGCTTCGATTCTGAATTTCAATCCAAACCGTTCGTTCAGTTTGAAGGCGCGCGCCACGCTCACGTCCACGTCCCTCACACCCGGTCCTCGGAACGAATTAAAGCCTTCACCCGGAACGATTGAAAAATTCACGTTGGTCGTGTCGAACACTCCCGTATACGGCCGCCCGCTCGCGATCGTCGCCACTGTTGAAAAGGTAAATCCCTTCAAGCTTCTCATCGTCGGTGACCACGTTCCGCTCAGCACAAGGCGGTGCGTCTGGTCCAGTTGTGATGGCCCGCGCTGCGATTTTTGGTCAAACTGATTCATGTAGCCCGTGCCCTGGTCGATCGTCTTGGAATACGTGTAAGCAAGCGCGCCCAGGAATTGATTCGATTGATGGCGGAGCGAAACCAGCATGCCGTTGTAAACGGAATGCCCGGAGTTATCTACGGCATTGATCGCGCTGAAGTTCGGATCGACGAATCCATCAATGGTTTCGAATTCCGGCACCACGAACGATTTCCCGTTCGGCAAATTTACTGTCGCCGTTGTGAAATTTCCGCCGAACGCCAACTGGTCCGCGGGCGGCACCAGGTTCAAGTCGAAGCCGAAATTTCCATTCGCTTGTCGCGTTACTCCATTTGAATTTCCTAAGAGCGCCAATCCATGCGCGTACACATATCCGACGCTCAGCGCGGTGCTTGTTCCGAAGCGGTGCTCCACGGTCAGATTGCCCTGTTCCACGTACGGGCTTCGGAAATTCGGAACGAAAACGTGAATGGATTGGCCTCCCGCGCCCCCGGCAGGAGGCGCCGTCAGCGCATTCGGATACGTGACCAACGGAGTCTTGTTCCCGAAACCAGGCCCGGTCAGAAATACAAATTGCCTTGAGATCCCGTTCGACACCAGCGCGTCGGACACATCCAGCAGGTCTTCTTGTATGTAGAACAACCCGAACGATCCCCGAACCACAGTGTCGCTCCTGCCATCCAGCGAATAAGCAAATCCTACGCGGGGAGCCAGATTGTTATTGTCCGTGGGGATATGGCACGTCAGCGCAAACGCGGGATTACACACTTTAGGTTGCGCGAGCTTCTGGAAATCCCAGCGTGCTCCATAGTTGAGGTACAACCTCGATGTGACTCGGAACTGGTCCTGTGCAAACAGCGAATACGTCGGAACAGTAAGCACCGCCGTCGATTGCCCGAACGATTGCAAATCAAATTCAAACGCTCCCGTTGCCAAATCTTGCAGGCTCGCAAAATGAAAATCCCCGGCAGGACCATAGACAAAAAAATCGCGGTCATGATTGATGTTTATGTCCACGCCGGCTCGAAGCGTGTGTCGTCCAACGACATGCGTCAAGCTGTCCGAAAATTCATAGCGCCGGTCTGTCGTTGACAATTGGAAGCGGTTCCCCCCGAATACATACCCTGTATCGGGGTTCTGAATCACCGTGGACGGCGCTGTCGGCGCGGCATTCGGCAGGTCAAAATGGAGATCGTTGCCAAAATGGAAGCGCGCCTCATTGAAAGTGTACGGGTTAATCGTGGTCTGGACGGAGAACTGGAAAAAATGGCTAGTAGATCCGTCGGTTAACGCCAGGCCGTCGCCAGTCGAAGTCGGCGTATTGAAATATCCATGAGGGCTTCGAAAATGTTGATAGTTATAAGTGGCGTTAAAACTGTTTCTAGGGCTGAGCGATCCACTCAGTTTCACGAACGCCGTGTTCTGGTTAAAGCTCCTTGCAAACGATCCGGAGTTGTCCGCAAGAATGGTTGCTATCGAAGGATTAGCGGCAAGAAACGCGCTCTGTGCTGACGCGTCACCAATGGTTTGCAGCGCCGGATTGTCGTTCACGGTCACCGGCTCGTTTCGCACTTGTCCTTCATAGTTGGCGAGGTAAAACAATCTATCCTTTCGAATCGGCCCGCCGATGGTTCCGCCAAACTGCTGCCGCCTGTTCGGCGGTTTCGGAATCCCCAATTCGTTGTTAATCGAGTCGTTCGCGTTCATCGACGAGTCTAGCGCGTAGTAGTAGGCGTCGCCATGAACTACATTTCCCCCGCTCTTCGTCACCGTGTTGACTAGCCCGCCTCCCGACTGCCCGAATTCGGCCTCATATCCGTTTGCGTTTACCTGGAATTCCTGAACGATGTCTTCGCTGAACTGAAACGGAATCGTTCCGCGCCCGATTTGCTGCGAGAAAAACGCATTGTTATTATTTCCGCCGTCCACCGTGTAATTATTGAAATTTCCGGCGATCCCA
>Ga0070765_100001256_pt1 | contig 15416 bp, 14 predicted proteins | sample HubBroMetageWFT5_FD_71516 | JGI IMG/M metagenome (GOLD analysis project Ga0070765, IMG submission 71516) | Warmed and freeze-thawed soil microbial communities from the Hubbard Brook experimental Forest, New Hampshire - Hubbard Brook CCASE Soil... | ecosystem: Environmental > Terrestrial > Soil... | reverse complement strand
TGCTCGTCCCGACGCTGTATCTGGCGGCGTGCGTGTGGGAGGGCGTGCTCGTCGCGCAGCCCTCGATCACGCGCCAGATCCTGGTCGGAGCGATTCTGATCGTGATGATGAACGCGCGGCCACAGGGACTGCTCGGTCAGCGACGCGTGGAGGTCATCTGAGTGACCACTGACACTGCGCCTGTCATCGAACTCGACAAGGTGTCGCTCGCGTTCGGCGGTCTGAAGGCGCTGACCGAGCTCGACCTGGTCGTCGACGGGCGGGAGATCGTCAGCGTGATCGGGCCGAACGGCGCCGGCAAGACCACCGTGTTCAACGTGATCACGGGCGTGTACGAGCCGACCGAGGGCGAGGTCCGATTCCTCGGCGAGAGCATCGGCGACAAGGCGCCGCATCAGATCACGCGTAAGGGGATCGCGCGGACGTTCCAGAGCCTGCGCCTGTTCCTGAACATGTCGGTCATCGAGAACGTGATGGCCGCGACCTACGGCAACACGAAGGCGATGCCGTGGGAGTCGATCCTGCGCCTGCCTCGGGCTCGCCGCGAGGAGCGCGAGGTCCGCGAGCTCGCCGAGGAGGTGCTGTCGTTCTTCGGGCAGCGGCTCGCGGGCTACCGCTGGGAGCAGCCCGCCTACAGCCTGTCGTACGCGAACCGGCGACGCCTCGAGATCGCCCGGGCGCTCGCGACCCGGCCGAAGCTACTCCTGCTCGACGAGCCGGCGGCCGGGATGAACCCGAACGAGACGCACGAGGTGACCGAGCTCATCGGGCGCCTCCGCGACGAGCTCGGCCTGGCGATCCTCGTGATCGAACACGACATGCACGTGGTCGAGGGAATCTCCGACCGCGTCGTCGCCCTCGACCATGGCGTCAAGATCACCGAGGGCACGTTCGAGCAGGTCGCCAGTCACCCCGCGGTCGTCGAGGCATACCTGGGTCGCGATCCCGAGGCGCTGGCCGAGGCCTGATGCTGCTCGAGCTCGACAACGTCACCACCTACTACGGCCAGATGCGGATCCTCGAGGGGATGTCACTGGCCGTCGACGCCGGCGAGCTCGTGTGTCTGCTCGGCGGCAACGCGTCCGGCAAGTCGACGACGCTGAAGACAATCCTCGGGATCGTTCGCCCGCGCTCGGGCCGCGTGCTACTCGAGGGCGAGGACGTAACCAACTGGCCGGTGTCGCAGAGGATCGCGAACGGGCTCGCGATCGTTCCCGAGAACCGGCGCCTGTTCGGGGACATGACCGTCCGCGAGAACCTCGAGTTGGGCGCCGTCCTCCAGGACCGGAGCACGTTCGACGCCGACCTCGAGCGCGTTCAGACGCTGTTTCCCCGCCTCGAGGAGCGCAAGAGCCAGCTTGCCGGCACGCTGTCGGGCGGCGAGCAGCAGATGGTCGCGATGGGTCGCGCGTTGATGTCACGGCCGCGGCTGCTACTGATGGACGAGCCGTCGATGGGCCTGTCGCCGGCGCTCGTGCAGCAGAACTTCCGGATCATCAAGGAGGTCCACGACTCAGGGGTGGCGGTCCTGATGGTCGAGCAGAACGCGACGATGGCGCTGTCGATCGCCGACCGCGGCTACGTGCTCTCGACCGGCGAGATCGTGCTGCGCGGTCAGGCGTCGGAGCTGCTCGGGCACGAGGACCTCAAGCGGGCCTACCTCGGGCGGTGAACCGCTCGCTGTCCGCGGAGCTGACCCGCGAGCATGCGGCCGAGCTCGACGCGCGCGATCCGTTGCGCGCGTTCCGCGAGCGGTTCGTGATCGACCCCGAGGTGGTGTACCTCGACGGCAACTCGCTCGGGTGCCTGCCGCGGGCGACGGCATCGCGGCTGGAGGATCTCGTCGCCGAGGGCTGGGGCCGGCGTGGCGGTCGGGGCTGGGACGAAGGATGGCTCGAGCTCCCAATCGAGATCGGCGACCGGCTCGGCGCGGCGGTGCTCGGGGCCGCGCCGGGACAGGTCGTGATTGGCGACTCGACCACGGTGTGCTTCTACAAGCTCGTCTGCGCGGCGCTCGACGCGCGGCCCGGGCGCTCGCAGATCATCACCGACCGCGACAACTTTCCCACCGACCGGTACGTGCTCGAGGGCGTGGCAAACGCGCGCGGCCTTCGGCTCGTATGGCTCGACGGCGATCCCGAGACGGTCACCTCGCTGATCGGCCCGGACACCGCGCTCGTCACGTTCTCGCACGTTTCCTACAGATCGGCCCGGATCGCCGACATGGCTGCGATCAACCGGGTCGTGCGTAAGGCGGGCGCGCTGATGCTGTGGGACCTCAGCCACAGCGCCGGCTCCGTGCCCATATCGCTCGATGGCGACCAGGTCCCGCTCGCCGTGGGCTGCACTTATAAATATCTAAATGCCGGTCCAGGGGCGCCCGCGTACATGTACGTGTCCCGCGAGCTCCAGTCGGAGCTCCGCCAGCCAATCTGGGGGTGGCTGGGGCGGCGCGAACCGTTCGAGATGGCCCCCGGGTACGAGGCCGCGGCCGGGATGCGCGGGTTTCTGTCGGGAACACCGCCGGTACTCGCGCTGGCGGCGGTCGACGAGGGCGTGCGGCTCGTCGCCGAAGCGGGGGTCGACGCACTCCGGGCCAAGGGGATCGCGCTCACGCAGCTGGCGATCACGCTCGCGGACGAGCGACTCGCGACCGTGCGCGTCGCGTCCCCGCGCGACCCGGCGCGGCGCGGGGCGCACGTGGCGCTGTCGCATCCGGACGCGCGGGGACTGTGTGCACGGCTGATCGAGCGAGGAGTGATCCCCGACTACCGGCGTCCCGACGTGATCCGGTTCGGGTTCTCGCCGCTGACCACGCGGTTTGTCGACGTGTGGGACGGGATCGAGGCGCTGCGCGACCTGATCAGCCGGCCGGGCCGATCGTGAGCATGGCCGCGCTCGACCGAGGCAGGGTTACGGAGTAGTCGCCGTTCGCCGGCGTGACCGTGGTCGCGTTGGAGGGCCCGCTCAAAAGCCCTGTCGTGGTGGAGGTGCCGAACCCCTGGCCGCCGAGGGTCACGCCCGTCCGCGCCGAAACGCCGGGCGCCCGCAGGCGCTCGAGCGTGGCGGTGCCGGTGGCGCCGGGGATCCGCACGGCGATCGTCCGCGACTGCGCCGTGTAGTCGTTGATGAGCACGACGTGGATCGTGCCGTCGGGCGCGCGCGTCGCCCACGCCCGGACGTTCCCGAGCGCGCCCGAGGTATGCAACAGGTGCGCGCCGGCCGGGGCCGCTTGGGCGAACATCAAGAGGCCGTAGTACTCGGGTGCGGCGAACCCGCTCCACTTGCCGTCGGTGTGGGTGAACGTGAACAGCTCGTACGGGGCCCCCGGGTAAGTGTGGATGTTGACGCCGTCGACGCCGACGCGGGCCATCTGGAAGACCGCGTCGAGTGCCCACAACGCGGACCCGAACGCATTGCTGAGCCCGGGCGCGGTGCCGCAGGACACCGAGTTCATCTCGTCGATCCGCAGCGGTAAATGACGCGCGTGGGCAACCCCCACGTACCCGGCAATGCTGTTCGCGAGTCCTTGCGACGCGGCGGGCGAGAGGAAGTGCGCGAGCGTCGGGTACTGGGGCTCGGAGGGGCGGATGAAGCAGCTCTGGAGCGGATATTTGTGCAGCGTGGCCACCCCGACCCTCGATTGGGCGCGCAGGAAAGACGGAAGCTCTGGAATCCAGTGTGGGCCGCCGGTCGCGGGCCCGACTAGCGGAAGCTTGGGCACGGACCCTCCGATTCGCGAGAAATCGTGCAGGTAGTCGGAGAAGTCATAGCCCGCCGGGCGGCCGTTGACGTGCTGGCCGTTCGGGAGTCGGTAGTACGAGAAGCTCCCGTACAGCTCGGGTTCGTTCCCGAGCTCCAGGCCTGCGATCGAGCCGGCACCGATCCCGGCCACGAGGGTCTTCGCTTCTGCCGAGGCATCGGTCGCGCTGTCCAGCTCGAGGTTGATCCCGAGGATCAGCCGGGCGCCGAGCGCGTGCGTGAGCGCGGCCGTCACGTGCACCCAGTTATTCGTGAGCGAGTACCTGATCCCGTTGGGCTTGGGCACCCCTGGCACGGGCCACCACGTCCAGTCGGTTGTGTCACCGCCGATCCGCAGCTCGGGCGCCTGTCCCGGGGTGAGGTTGCGGATCAGCTGCTCGAACACCGGGTTGATCGCGTGCGGGTCGCCGCCGGCGTAGGCCTCGACCGCCGGGTACTCGAGCGACAGTCCGAGGAACCCGGGCTGGATCGCGCGCCCCGCGGTCGAGGTGGTCACGGTCAGCGACAGCGTTCGGCCGGCGGCGGCGTCTGCGGCGCCTCTGGCGTCACGTCCGTGCGCGCTGGTCCCGCGGGAGGCGACGAGGCCCGCAACGACGGCGACGACGAGGATCGCGAGCAGCGTGAGGGCCGTGAGGCGCCGGCGCGACAGGGAGCGCACTCCGGCTAACGGTGCCACACCGGGCGGCGGTCTGTCACCCCGGCAGCACCGCGACGCCCATCAGCTCGACGAGCGCGGTGGGCTCGAACAGCTCGGTCACCCCGAACAGCCCCATCGCCGGGTAATGGCGGCCGAAGTACTTGCGCCACGCCGTCCCGATCGCGGGTCGCGCGTCCTTGTAGGCGGCCACGTCGGTCACGAACACCTGGAGGGAGACGAGGTGCTCAGGCTCGCCACCGGCCGCGCGGACCGCGTGCACCAGATTGCCCAACGCGTGTTCGAACTGCTCGCCGAAGGTTTCCCCGCTGCCGATCTGGCCGGCCAGATACACGGCGGTCCCTCCGGCGACGACGGCGTGCGAGAAGCCGCTGGGCTCGCCGAGCTCGGGTGCGTTGACGATTCGGTGCGGTGTCATGGCGCGTCTGGACGCGCACGATACCTCTGAGCTTCCTGGCGCGGCGCCGACGATCCCGGTCCCCGGCGCCGCACGTCCGACGATACTCGACATAGAAGTCCGGAGCAACGTCAGGTATTCTCGCGCCGAGCCACGGTGGCGACGGAGAGCACCTACTGGAACCCGAAGACCGAGACCCTTGATCGGGACCGGATCGACGCGCTCCAGCTCGCCAAGCTGCGCCGCCAGTGCGAGTGGGCGGCCGCGCGGAGCCCGTGGTTTCAGCGTCGCTTTGCCGACGAGGGGTTCGACCCCGCGCAGCTCGCGTCGATCGACGATCTCCGCCGGGTTCCCTTCCTGACCCGGGACGAGTGGATGACCTCGCAGGACGCGGCGCCGCCGTACGGCGAGATCCCGGTGATCGGGGGCGAGGGGGCAATTCGCATCCACACCACCTCGGGGACGACCGGTCGTGGCCCGCTCCGGGCCCTCGATTCGCGCAAGGACTGGGCCTGGATCGCCGAGATGTGGTGCTATGGGATCTGGGGTTGTGGGGTGCGGCCGGACGACGTTGCCTACATCGCGTTCGGGTACGGGTCGTTCATCGGCTTCTGGGGCCTTCACTACGCGATGGAGAAGATCGGCGTCCTCAACGTGCCGGGCGGTGCGCAGACCACCGAGGCGCGCGTCCTCCAGATCATCGACTTCGGCGCCACCGTGGTCGCGGCCACGCCGACGTACGCGATCCGTCTGGCCCAGGAGGCGGATCGGCTCGGCGTCGACCTGCGCGGGTCGAAGGTCAGCCGCCTGATCCTGTCCGGCGAGCCGGCGGGCTCGATTCCGCAGACTAAGGCGCTGATCGAGGAGCTGTGGGGAGCCAAGGCGTACGACACCGCCGGCATGACCGAGATCGGGACGATCATGGTGTTCGAGTGCTCCCACCAGCCCGGCGGTACGCACATCATCGAGGACCACGTGCTCGAGGAAGTGCTCGATCCGGTGTCGCTCGAGCCGGCGGCCTACGGAGAGCGAGGCGAGCGCGTGGTTACGTCGTTCGGCCGCGGGACGATCCCGCTGCTGCGCTACCGAACGGGCGACCTCGTGTGTCGCGTTCCGGCGGCGACCTGCTCGTGCGGGCGCGGGTTCGACATCTACGAGGGCGGGATCCTCGGGCGCGTCGACGACATGAAGCTGATTCGGGGGACCAACGTGTACCCGCGGGCGATCGAGGCGATCGTCCGCGAATTCCCCGAGGTCGAGGAGTTCCAGACCGTGGTCTTCCACGAGGGGATCCGCGACGAGATCAAGCTCCGGCTCGAGCTCGGGCCGGAGTCGTCGGCGGCAGCGTGGGAGCACCTGCGCGTCGAGCTACACCGCCGGCTCGCCCACGCCCACGAAGGGCTCAACTTCCAGATCGAGCGCGCCGGCGCCGGCGAGCTTCCACGGTTCGAGCTCAAGGCCAAGCGGATGATCGACCTGCGCGACTCGCCTACCGCTCCGGTGGTGGGGCTGAAGTGACGGTCGATCTGCTCGGATCCGAGCTGAGTCCGGAGGAGCAGCGCCTGCTCGCGGTCTACGAGGAGCTGAAGGCGCTGTCCGCCGAGGACCTGCCGCCCAACGCACACGCCGGTGTCCTCGCGTCGCTCGCGCTGATGCACAACGTGGTCAACGGGCTCGCGCTCGAATACGAGCACCTGACGGACCTCGGGGCGTGACGGGCTCGCGATGAAGATCGCTGTCTGCGGCGCGGGCCCGGCCGGGCTCTACTTCTCGATCCTGATGCGGAAGATCCGCCCGGACTGCGAGATCGCTTTGTACGAGCGCAACGCGCCGACGGATGCATTCGGGTTCGGGGTTGTGTTCTCCGACGAGACGCTCACGGTGTTCGAGCACGCCGATCCCGAGACGTACTCGCAGATCGCCGAGCAGTTCACGCGCTGGACGGATATCGACATCCACCATCGCGGCGCGCGGACGACGTCCGGCGGCCACGGGTTCTCCGCGCTCGGCCGGCGGGAGCTGCTCCGGATCTTGCAGGAGCGGGCCGTCGCGCTCGGCGTGGACGTGCGGTTCCGGTCGGAGGCCCCGGCCTTGTCCGAGCTCGGCGGGGTGGACGTGATCGTGGGGGCCGACGGCGCCTCGAGCGCGGTCCGCACTGCGCTCGCGCGGGAATTCGTCCCCTTGCTCGACCGCCGGCACTGCCGATACATCTGGCTCGGTGCCGATATCGCCTTCGGGGCGTTCAAGTTCTTCATCGCCGAGACCGAGCACGGCGTGGTTCAAGCGCACGCCTACCCGTACGACGAGCGGATGAGCACGTTCATCGTCGAGATGCACGAGCGCACGTGGAAGCGGCTCGGGCTCGGCGACCTGTCGGTGGAGGAGAGCGTCGCGTGGTCATCTGAGCTGTTCGCCGACGCGATCGAGGGTCACCGCCTGTATTCGAACAACTCGCGGTGGATCAACTTCGTCACCGTGCGCAACCGGCGATGGTGTGTCGACAACGTTGTGCTGCTCGGTGACGCCGCCCACACCGCGCACTTCTCGATCGGCTCGGGGACGAAGCTCGCGATGGAGGACGCGGTGTCGCTGGCTTGGGCGTTCCGATCTCACGGCGACGACGTGGTCGCCGCGACATCCGCCTACGAGGCCGAGCGGCGCCCGGTAGTCGAGAGCACTCAGCGTGCCGCCCAGGGGTCGCTCGAGTGGTTCGAGGGGATCGGCCGGTACGTCGATCAGCCGCGGCTTCAGTTCGCGTTCAACCTACTCACGCGGTCGCGACGCGTGACGTATGAGAATCTGCGGCTGCGCGATCCCGGGTTCGTCAGCGCCGTGCATCCGGACCCGCGTCCGCCGATGTTCACGCCTCTGCGGTTGCGGGGGTTGGAATTGCGGAACCGGGTGGTCGTCTCGCCGATGGACATGTACTCGGCCGACGACGGAACGCCTGGCGACTTCCATCTCGTGCACCTGGGCGCGCGGGCGCTCGGTGGCGCTGGGTTGGTCATGACCGAGATGATCTGCGTGTCTGAAATCGGGAGGATCACGCCTGGGTGCGCCGGCATGTACCGGCCCGACCATGTCGACGCATGGAAGCGAATTGTCACGTTCGCCCACGCGCACGGCGGGTGTGCCGTTGGCGCACAGATCGGGCACTCGGGGCGGAAGGGCTCGACGAAGCTGATGTGGGAGGGGATGGACGAGCCCCTGCCCGCCGGTAGTAACTGGGACGTGATCGCCCCGTCGGCGGTCGCGTATGGCCCGCGCAACCAGGTGCCCCGGGCGATGACGCGCGATGACATGGACGTGGTACGCGCTCAATTCGTGTCGGCGTGTCGCGGGGCTTTGCAGGCCGGGTTCGATTTGCTCGAAATTCACATGGCACACGGCTATCTGCTGTCGAGCTTCCTGTCACCGATCTCGAACCTCCGCGACGACGAATACGGCGGGTCTCTGGAAGGACGCGCGCGGTTCCCGCTCGAGGTGCTCGACGCGTGTCGCGCCGTGTGGCCCGCGGAGAAGCCGCTGAGCGTGCGCATCTCGGCGACCGACTGGGTGCCGGGAGGCTTCGGCCCGGACGACGCGGTGGCGTTCGCGCGGATGCTCTCCTTGCGTGGCGTTGACATCGTGGACGTCTCCTCCGGGCAGGTCACGCCGATGGAGAAGCCGGCCTTCGGGCGCAGCTACCAGACGCCGTTCGCCGACCAGATCCGTCACGAGGTCGGGATCCCCGTGATCGCGGTCGGCGCGATCTCGAGCTACGACGACGTGAACACGATCATCGCCGCCGGCCGCGCCGACCTGTGCGCGCTCGCGCGGCCGCACCTGTACGACCCGGCGTGGACCCTCCACGCCGCGGCCGACCAGGAGTTCGACATGGAGGCGCGGGCGGGCGGGTGGGTGCCTCAATATAAAGCGGGATCTCGTAAGCCGCCGGCCGGGGTCGACCGCGTCCGGTCAGAGCTCGAGCGGACGTTTGACGAGGTGACACTGATCTCGTCGGACGCGCACGCGTGAGTACCGACCGTGCACGCGTGAGTACCGACCGTGCACGCGTGAGTACCGACCGTGCACGCGTGAGTACCGATCGTGCGCGCGTGACCAGCGGCGAGCCCCTTCAACCGCAGGATCTGGTCATCACGCTGCTCGGGACGTACGTCCGCCCGTTCGGGCGGACGGTGTGGTCGGGCGGACTGGTGATGCTGCTGCGCGAGTTCGGGTTCTCCGACGGCGCTGCCCGCGCGGCGCTGACGCGGCTCGTCCGCCGGGGGTTGATCGAGCGTGTGCGCTCCGGGCGGATGGTCCACTATCGCCTGACGCCGCGATGCGAACGGCTCCTGATCGAGGGCGACGGACGGATCTTCACCCTCGGCCGGCTGCCCGCGGACGCCGGACCGTGGACGGTCCTGTGGCACCAGATCCCCGAGGAGCGGCGGCTCGAGCGGACTCGGCTCGGCCGGCGGCTGCGCTTCCTCGGGTTCGGGTCGGTCCAGGACAGCGTGTGGGTCTCGCCCCACGACCACTGTGCCGAGGTGGTCGAGTTGGTCGGCGAGCTCGGCGTGGCCGAGTTCGCGACGGTGTTCCTGGCGCGCGTCGGCTCGGCGCTCGGGCTCCCCGCGCTCACGGGTCGGGCGTGGGATCTGAGCGGGCTCGCCGAGCGCTACGAAGCGTTCTGCTCGGGGTTCGAGCGGTACCTGGCAGGCGAGGCGCTGTCCGATCGGGAGGCGTTTCTCGTCCGCACCCGGCTGATGCACACGTTCCGCGCGTTCGCGCAGCTAGATCCCGAGCTGCCCGACGAGCTCGCGCCTCTGTCGGCCCCGCGAACGCGGGCCGCGGACATCTTCGAGGGGCTGTACACGGAGCTGGCGGCACCGTCGCAGCGTCACTTCGACGCGGTGACGGCGGCGCCGGCGCTGAGCGCCGCTACCCCTTAGGCACGAACGCGAACACGCGGCTCGGGCTGCCGGTGCCGCCGACGAGCCGGAGCGGCGAGACCACGAGCAGCGCGCCGCTGACCGGCAGCTTGTCGAGGTTCGCCAGCTGCGTCAGCCCGAGCCGGCCGGCGCCGAGCAGGAAGTTGTGGAGCGGGAACGGCGGGTCGAAGCCGCCCGCGGCGCCGGCGTCGATCCCGACGGTCTCGGTGCCGAAGCCGAGGATCTGGCGGGCTTCTGCGAGCCACCTTGAGGCATCGACGTCGGGCCCCGGGGTCTCGGGGCCGTTCGCGCCGACGTTCAGGAACGCGGTCTGGTCCTGCGCCCGGGACTGCCACCCGGTGCGGAACAGCACCCACGCGCCGTCGGGGATGCGCCCGTTCTCGACCTCCCACGCCTCGAGGTCGGCCACCGTCAGCAGGTAGCCGTTGTCTTCGTCGGTCTCGAACGTCTTGTCGACCACGCACGCCGGCCCGACGAGCTGGTTGGGGCCGAGCGAGCCCACGTCGGCGCCGTCCTTGCCCGTCACCCAGTGGATCGGCGCGTCGAGGTGCGTGCCGACATGCTCGCCGATCGTCAGCGTGTACCAGGCCCATGCGGGGCCGCGGTCGTCATACCGGCTGATCTCCTCGCGGGACAGCCCGGGCGTGTTGACGAAGGGCGGCGGGAGTTGGATCACCGGCGTCGACTCGCTGAGCGGCTGCGTGCAGTCGACGATCTCGATGCTGCCGTTGCTGAGCGCTTCGAGCAGGGCGGTCGCGGGCTGGGCGGTGGACATCGGTTATCTCCTTGTGTCAGCCGGCGCGGAACGCTTCCTCGAGCCATTCGGCGCAGATTGTTGGGTTCACTTTCACGTCGAGGACGAGCGGCCCATGCGGGTTCGCGAGCCACTCGGTTACGACGTCGAGGTCGTCGACGCGGCGGACGGTGGCGGCCTTCGCGCCGGCAGCGCGCGCGATCCCAGCGAGGTCGGCGTCCGGGAAGCGGACGAGCGATACGTCGTGCCCCATCGGTGCGAAGTGGTGGACCTCGGCGCCGTACGCGGCGTCGTCGTAGATCATCACGAGCAGCGTCAGCTTCAGCCGCGCCGCCGTCTCGAGCTCGGCGAGCGCCATGAACGCGCCGCCGTCGCCGATCGCGGCGACCGTCGGACGGTCAGGCTGCGCGATCGCGGCGCCGATCGCGTTGCCGAGGCCGAGCCCGACGGCCTGGAACCCGTTGGGGAACAACCACGAGCGCGCGTCGGGGACGTCCAGGAACATCGACGGGTAGCCGAGGAAGTGGCCGGAATCGACCGCGACCGCTTTGTTGTGTGGCAGCAGGTCGTTGAGAGCGATGCTGACGGTGCGGGGGTCGATCCACTCGTCGGTCGAGGCCTCGTCGTAGGGGTCGTCGCGCCAGCGGTGGGTGGCGATCTCGTTCGCCAGTTCCGGGGTGCGGAAGCCCTCGTTTTGGTGGCCTCGGTTGGTGAGCTCGTCGGCGAGCGCGGTCGCGGTCGTCTTGGCGTCGGCGATGATCGCGATGTGGGCCGGCCGGTTGCGCGAAATCGCACTCGGCTCGGTGTCGACCTGGATGACCCGTGCATCGGCGCCGATCATCGCCCCGTGCTTGGTCGTCCAATGGTTGGCCGACGCGCCGAACACGAGCACGGTGTCGGCCTGGGGAAGGAGTTCGGCGGCGAATGGGCTCGCGAATCCGCCGGAGATGCCCAGCGCGTACGGGAGGTCCGCGAACAGGCCGTTGGCGGGTGCGGACGTCGCCAGCACCGCGCCGATCGTCTGCCCGAGGCGTTCGAGCTCTCCTCGGGCGCCGGCCAGGACCGCGCCGCGGCCGGCGATGATGGCGGACCGGCGTGCCGCGGTCAGGAGGTCCGCGGCTGCTTTCACCGCGTCGCTCGCCGGCTCGGGGGGGCTGAGTGGCGGGAGCGGCGGCCGCGACGGCTCGGTCTGCCCGGCGGGCTGCGGCTGGATATCGATCGGCAGCATCAGCACGACCGGCCGGCGCTCGGTCAGCGCCCGCTGGTAGGCGCGCGCGGCGTCGTCGGCGGCGGTCTGCGGCCCGTGCACCCGGTCGGCGATCGCCCCCACCGACTCGACCAGGTCGTGCTGGTCGATCCGGAAGTTCGAGGTCAGCGCTGCCGCGGGTGTCTCGCCGGCGAGCACCAGCACGGGCGTGCGGCTCTTGGCGGCCTCGGCGAGCCCGGTCATGGTGTTCGTCAGACCTGGGCCCTGATGGACGCTGACCACGCCGACCCGGCCGGTGACCCGCGCGTACCCGTCGGCCATGCAAGTCGCGCTCATCTCGTGGCGGGCAGGGTGAAACTGGGCGCCGTGCCTGACCAGCGCGTTGGTCACCACCAGGTTGCCGCTCCCGAGCACTCCGAACGCGTCCTTGACCCCGAGGGCAGCGATCGTGGCGCCGACGACGTCGGCTACCGATGAGCCTGCCCGGCCTGGCAAGTCTGTAGCTGCATGTGCCGCCACGCTTTGCTCCGGCCCATTGACGCCCGGCTCGGGGGAAACCTCGACCTCGCTCACGAGGAGGCCCATGCTAACCCTCGCCGCTGGGCCGGGTCGACCGATCTCGTAGTGTGGGCCGCATGAGTTCCGAGGTCCCTGCGATCACCGTCCGCGGTCTCGTGAAGTCGTTCGGCGAAGTCAAGGCGCTCGCCGGCGTCGATCTCGACGTCGCCGCGGGGACGGTGCTCGGTCTGCTCGGGCCCAACGGCGCCGGCAAGACGACGTTCGTGCGCGTGCTCACTACGCTGCTGCGAGCGGACGGCGGGACGGCGTCGGTGCTCGGGCTCGACGTCGTGGCCGACGCGGGCGAACTCCGGCAGCGGATCGGGCTCGCCGGCCAATATGCGGCCGTCGACGAGAACCTCACCGGCCTCGAAAACTTGGTCATGGTCGGGCGGCTGTACGGGATGACCCGGGGCAAAGCGAAGGCGCGTGGCATGGAGCTGCTCGATCGGTTCGACCTGACCGATGCGGCCAAGCGTCCGGTCAAGACGTACTCGGGCGGGATGCGCCGGCGACTCGACCTTGCGGCGGCGCTCGTCGCCAAGCCGCCGGTCCTGTTCCTCGACGAGCCCACCACCGGTCTCGATCCGCGCAGTCGGCTTGGGATGTGGGATGTGATCGAGGACCTGGTCGCTGAAGGCTCGACCGTGCTCTTGACTACCCAGTACCTGGAGGAGGCCGACCGGCTGGCCGATCGGATCGCGGTGATCGATCACGGGCTCGTGATCGCGGAAGGTACCTCGGACGAGCTCAAGGACCGGGTCGGCGGGGAGCGGCTCGAGGTCCGCCTCGAGGATCCGTCCGATGCCGAGCCCGCCGTTCAGGCGTTGTTGCCGATGGCCGACGAGCCACCCAAGTGCGACGGAATCCTGGTGACGATCGGCGTCCGCCAGCGCCACGGGATAATCGTCGAGGCCGTGCGCCGGCTGAGCGAGGCGGGCGTCGAGGTCGACGACCTTGCGCTCCGGCGCCCGACGCTCGACGACGTGTTCCTAACGCTCACGGGTCACGCCGTCGAGGAGACAACCGCGGACGAGTCGCCAGAGGCGGCGCCGGTATGAGGCGGCTCGTCTCGGATACGCTCGTGATCGCCGAGCGCAACCTCATCCGGCTGCCGCGCGCGCCCGAGCTGCTCCTCGCGTTCACGGTCCAGCCGATCATGTTCCTGCTGCTGTTCCGCTACGTGTTCGGCGGCGCGATCAGCACTCCGGGCATCCCGTACGTCCAGTTCCTGATCCCAGGGATCATCGTCCAGAACATCGCGTTCGGCGGGTTCGTCACCGCGCTCGGGCTGAACGAGGACGTGCACAAGGGGCTGATCGACCGCTTCCGATCTTTGCCGATGGCCCGTGCGGCGGTGCTCGCCGGGCGCACGTTCTCGGACATCGTCACCAATTCGCTGTCGGTCGCGATCCTGCTCGTCACCGGCGTGATCATCGGCTTCTCCTTCAACACCGACGTCCTCCACGTGATCGCCGGAATCGTGCTGCTGCTGATGTTCGGCTACGCCTTCTCGTGGGTGTTCGCGTTCGTCGGTCTCGTCGCCTCGACGCCCGAATCCGCCAACTCGGTCGGGTTCATTGCGATCTTCCCGCTGACGTTCATCTCCTCGGCCTTCGTCCCGGTGGCCTCGATGCCGTCCGTCCTGCAGGCCTTCGCCAAGGTCAACCCGTTCACGATCACCGTCAACGCCATACGCTCGCTGTGGCTCGGCCTGCCGGCGGGCAACTACGTTTGGGGGGCGGTGGTGTGGACCGTCGTGATCACCGCCGTGTTCGCACCGCTGGCGGTGTCTCGCTATCGCAAGCAGGGAAGGGCCTGATCGCCCGTCAGAACATCGTCGGCGCGAACGAGTCCAGTTCGGTGTGCATCGCCTCGGGCTTTACCGACACATCGCCGGTGTAGGGCAGGTTGAGGGTGAGGATCACCAGCAGCGAGAGGGCGATAAGCGTCGCCAGCGCCGACACCATCAGCGCCTGGTGCCCGAGACTGTCGAGGGCGAAGAAGTAAGTGAAGGTGATCGTGATGAACGCACCCACGAGCAGCACCACCCACAGCGTGCTCGGGATCTGGCTCTGGCTCTCGAGCAGCCGCGCGCGGCGGTCCTCGGTGGCGGTGGAGACGTCGCGGATGGCCTGGTCGGCGAAATCCGCTTGAACGGTCGAGTGGGCCGGCACGTTCAGGGCCTTCACATCCCCCCACACGAGGTTGAGGTCGTTCTCGGTGTCGCCACTGCCGTCCTGATGGACGGCCATGTGCGGCCATTCGGACTCGACCACGCTGACCGCGTAGGTTCGGACAGCCGCCTCGAGCCGGCCGCCCTGGGGCCCGCCGATGCCGATGGCGTCGCGGTACAGGTTGCCGACCGCCACTGCCTCGTTGCTGGCGGTGGTATCGGCCGAGCCGAAGTCCTCCCACACGATGACCACGACGAAGGCGAGCAGTACGGCATAGATGACGCCGACCACCGCGATCACGAATCCCGCCACGTCCTGGAGCTTCGCGAGCTTGCCGGGCGCGACGCGCCACCGGGTGACGCCGAGCCCGAGCGCCGACAACCCAACCGTCAGTACCACCAGCCCTATTCCGAGCCACAGGGTCGGAACGTTGACGAGAAGAAAGCGCACGATCAAAGCCGCCGGTTCCTCACGCCGTCGTTCCGGCGGCGCGTCGCATCGTTACCCATCCGGGGATCTGGTCGCGTCGGAAGGGCCCGTCGTCGCATCGTGCGGCAGGAGTCCGGCCAGCAGCGTCTCGATGGTCGCGCGCGCGTGCCTGGTCGACTCGCCGGCGCCGAGCTCGTCCCGCAGGCGAACCAGCTCTCCCACGAACGCCAGGCGGTCTTCCCCCATCTGGGCCACCGCCCGTGCCGTCACGGCTTCGTGGCGGGCCTGCTCGGCCGGTTTGGAATCCCCCTCGGCAAGCGCCTCCACCGTGTGCACGAGCCGCTCGAGGATCCGGTACAGCACCGCAGCTGAGAAGCCGCCGAGCAGGGCCAGCAACGGACGCGTTACGTTGCCCGAGCTGTTGCCGGCGCTGATCGGGATCAGCGAGGGCAGCACGACGCCCGCGATCAGCCCGAGGATGAAACGGATCCAGTAGCTGGTCTCGTACGTCGTGTCGTAGGTCCCGGCGGCGATGTACTGGTA
>Ga0070765_100001255_pt1 | contig 15416 bp, 9 predicted proteins | sample HubBroMetageWFT5_FD_71516 | JGI IMG/M metagenome (GOLD analysis project Ga0070765, IMG submission 71516) | Warmed and freeze-thawed soil microbial communities from the Hubbard Brook experimental Forest, New Hampshire - Hubbard Brook CCASE Soil... | ecosystem: Environmental > Terrestrial > Soil... | reverse complement strand
CGGAAAAAGTCTCTTCTTTGGGAGGCAGGGGCTTAGAGTCTGTGTGGGAACTAACGTTCTTCGGGAGGGCACGACTTCAGTCGCGCCGTAAGTGCTTCCGACTCAAAAGGGCTTTAGCCCCTGAGGCAGATTTTTTCAGGTCCTCAACCAGACTCTAAAGCCCAGCGCTATTGCGCGTTCTCAACCGGGCTTCAGCCCCCAAAAAAAGTTTTTGGTACTTTCCCGAATACTAGGATCCTGCTCTCCCGCTTCGTGTCGCGGCCATGCTAGCATTCTCGCTTCATGCTTGCGGCCAAGAACTATCTCTCCATTCTGCGTCCTCGCCTTCCCCAAATGCTCGAAATCCTTAGGCAATTGACACTTTTCGAATCCCCCAGCCTCGATAAAGTTCCCGCCGACCGTTGCTGCGAATTTCTCGCCGGCCTTTGGTCCCAGCGCGGAGTCCCCGTCGAGGTCATTCCGCAAAAACTTCGCGGCAATCATCTCCGCATCATCTATTCTCCCGCAGCCGCGCGACCAAAATCGCAACTCCTCGTCCTCGGTCACTACGACACTGTCTATCCTGTTGGCAGTCTGGCGAGAATGCCTTTTCGTATCAGCGCAGGCAAAGCCTCCGGCCCCGGCGTTTTCGATATGAAAGCTGGCATCGTGCAAGCGCTCTTCGCGTTGGAAGCGCTCCAACAATCCCAAATCTCGCCGGCCAAACGCATCGTCTTCCTCTGGACCTCCGACGAAGAAATCGGCAGCGCGTCTTCGCGTTCTCTCCTCGAGACCGAAGCACGCCGTAGCGACGCCGTCTTCGTCCTCGAGCCGTCTCTCGGCCCTCGCGGCCTGCTCAAAACTTCACGCAAAGGCGTAGGCGAAGCCAAGCTGACCGTCCACGGCCGTTCTTCCCACGCGGGTCTCGCACCCGAAAAAGGCCTCAACGCCATTCACGAGCTAGCCGCACAAATCTCTCGCATCGAAAAATGGAACGAGCCACGCCGCGGCGTCAGCATCAATGCCGACATCATCGAAGGCGGCACGCGCGTCAACGTAGTGGCCGAACGAGCCACCGCCACGCTGGACCTCCGAGCCTGGCGTGCCTCCGACATGCATTCCCTGGAAAAGCGCCTGCACTCCCTGAAACCCATTCACCATGGCGCAAAACTCGAACTCTCCGGCGGATTCGATCGCCCGCCACTCGAACGTAAACACAGCGCCGCCCTGTACGCTCGCGCGAAATCACTCGCTACAGCCATGGGCTTCACCATCGGCGAAGCTGCCGCAGGCGGCGGCTCCGACGGCAATCTCACCGCCGCGCTAGGCATTCCCACTCTCGACGGCCTCGGCGCCGTAGGCGACGGCGCCCACGCCACCCACGAACACATCCTCACCCGCACCATGCCCCAACGCGCCGCCCTCCTTGCCGCCCTCCTCGCCAATTCCTAGTGATTGCGAACTCAATCTCGAAAAAAGTTATCCTTGTGATATCAATCGCTGATTATATTCTCAAAGGTACCTCCAATGGGATTTTGGAACTTTATCTCAAGGCCGTTTTCAAAGAAGAAGCCTACCTTCCCAAATCCATCGGATGCAGATCTACACGCACTACTAAGTCAGGCTGCAGAAGAGTACCGGTGCGAACGTCACGAAAGAGCAGAAATCCTATTCCTCCAAGCGCTCGGGAAGGGAACTTCGAGTTCTGCCGAGTCCTTGGTCGAATACAATCTGCAATTCCTGCAATTTCTTTGGCTTCAAACCGAGGCTTATCCGAGGGCGATCGAGCACCTTTCTGAATTCATTGGGAAGTTCAAGAATTCGTCTTCTGCATACCGCTATCGCGCGACAGTCTATTGGTATTCCGGGCACCCGTCAGAGGCGTCCGCCGATTTCACTGAAGTGCTTCGTGTTTTGACCGACGATGTAGACAGCCTGCTGGGGAGGGGACAAGTTCTTGAAGAGTTGGGAAAACCAGCGGGGGCTAAAGAAGATTTGAGTCGAGCGCTCCAACTCTTGAACAAAGTCCCTAACGCCAGCGACAAAATTTGGGCAAGCTCCCAGGCCTACACTCGAAACGGAATCGGTGCCGCCTGGTCTGCGATGGGAGACTTTCCTAAGGCAATGGGGGAATTCGATCTGTCTATTGCACTGCGTCCCGAAAACGCCTGGGTCTACTTCAATCGCGCCGAAACTTTCAAGAAAATGAAACAATTCAGCGAGTCACTTCGGGATTATCGAAAGGCGCTTACGGCCACCGACCCGAAACTACCCGCCTACAAAATTGCCTTGGCAAAACAAGAAATCCAAGCGCTAGAAAACTCTCTTAATCTAGGCCAGAAAACTACTGCCCATACGTCTTCTTCAAATACTCCGTCGTTGCCTGCATCAAATCCCCATAATCATCGCGCAACACATCATGCACCGCCGCTTCCGTCGCACTCCCCGCCGCAACCCGGTCCAGCAATCTCTGCATATCTGCCATTCCCTGCGTCTGCACGATGTACTCCACATTCGCCAGCGCCCACGCATACGCATAACGCGCCACATCCGCGGGCAAGCCCATCCACGATCCTTCCAGCCTGCCCAACGGCGCCGCTTGCCCTGCTTGATAAATCTGCACCAACGTAGCTGCGTTTTCGTCGCTTCGTTTTCCTTCCATCCACTGTGCCAAACCTTCTTGCACCCAGGTCGGCGCGTGCCCATTCGTCTTCTGCTGAATGAAGCTATGCGTTAGTTCGTGCCGCAACACCCGTGACAACTCCGAATTCACGCCCGTCAATCCCTGCACCGGCACGCGTATCCGTCCATCATTCAGCGCCCCCACCCATCCCGGCGCCCGTGTAATATCCGCAAATCCCTGCTGCGTATACAAAATCACCCCAATTGGCTCCGGGGGCGTATAACTCAACTCCGATTCAATCTGCGAGAAATGCACCTCCAGAGTGCGCAGCACTTCCCGAGCCAGCGAAGGTTCCGCGGCGCCGTTATATTTCAACTGAAAATGCGCGCTCTCGTTCTCCCGGTAATTTTCTTCTTCCTGTTTGTCCCGTTGTGCTTTATCGAGCGCCGACTGCGTATCCGCATCCGGCCGCAACTCCATCGATTTCTTCCACGCCGAAACCGCCTGCTCTGGCTTGTTCATCCCGTAGTACGCCCAGCCAGTCAGCTTGTACACGTCCGCATTCTGCGGCGCGATGCTCTTTGCCTTGTCCAGGTATTCCAGCGATTGCTTGAACTCACTTCGCTTCAAATGCACGTACGCCACATTCATCAGCAGCATCGGCTGCTCCGGCGCGAACCTCAGCGCCGTCTGTTCATCGCCCAGCGCGTGTTCCAGATCCCCGTGCAACATTTCAAATTGCGCCGCAGCGTGATGCGCCATCGCCGCCCGCTCATTCGCTTTAGCCCCGCCACTTCGCGCATCGTCCTCCAGTTTCGAAATGTATCCGCGATCCACCTCACCGTCGTGCACTACGTTCGCATCCAGTGCTTCCACGCCGGCATTCGTTTCCATCGCAGGAGGCGCGATGTTCAAATTCGCCGCCGCCTCCGCCGGTGATTCCGTCATCGGCATCAGCCCGCCCTTCTCCACGTGATCCACAATCGATCTGGGCAGCGTCATCTGGCCAGCCGAAGTCTCGTAGTGAATCTTGTCCCCGTCCTCCACCACGCTGTACGCCACGATCGTGCGGCCGTTCTTCAGAAAAATCTTGTCCGCCAGCACAGGCGTCGCTAGCAGCAATATTCCAAGCAAAATGCCGGCACTCTTCGCGAAAACTGTAATACACCGCATGGGGCTATTTTATCTCCTGTTGCTCAACCCTGTCCCCCGCCTTGTCCCGTCATGCCGAATGTGACTACACTTCCCTCATGCCACCCCGGGTCCTGCTTTTCCTGTTTTCTTGTTTTTGGCCAGCCTTCGCGCTTGCGGCCGATTCCTCGCCCCGGGAACTGCTCGCCTCCCTCAACGCTCTTGGCATCGATCCGCAAAAGGTTTTCACCATTGCCGCCAAAGACCGTATCGAAATTCGTCAACCGGACATCGTCATCGCACTCGAAGACGGCAAGCTCGCCTTTTTCCAACCCTTCGAAGGTCACGTCACCGGCTTTGTCTTCTCCGGCGTCGGCCACGTCCTGGCCACACCGCGCGACCCCGTTGAAAAACAACAGATGGCCCGCTTCCTCGGCGCGCCACTTTTGGACCAGCAATTCGTCTCTGCTTATTTTCGTTTCACCAACGACGCCGCCGAAGATCTGTCCGCGCAACTTCAGCGCGCTGGTTTGACTCCCGTGGTCGACGCGGCCTTCGCGGCCCTCTGGCAGCCGCAAGTCGATCGGCTGAATCCCTCGCACTCTCATCGAATCGTTTTCGAGAAATTCTCCGGGACTCCGCGTCATTTTTTCCACGCCGCAATGGATGGTGTCCGAACCGGTCCCTTCGATATCCTCATCGACGACATGCGCGGTGAAAATCTACTCATGGGCCAGCCGCGCGTCGTCGCCAAAATCAACTTCTACGACGCATGGAGCTCTTCGAAACTCCCAGGTTTCGTCCCTCCGTCTGTCGCGTTCGACGCTCTGCACTATCAAATTGAAACCACCATCCAGCCGGATAACTCTCTGGCCGGCAACGCGCTGGTTGAATTTCGCGCGCTCCAAGATAGCAAGCGGCTCCTCTTCATCCAGCTCTCCCGCGCCCTCAAAATCGAAAACGTTTCCACCGGATCGGGCGAGCCACTCGATTTCTTTCAGAATGAGGGCCTGACCGAACAGGAACTTCGCACTCGAGGTGACGATACCCTCTGTGTATTCCTTCCGCGTCCGCCGAAATCAGGTGACACCTTCTCCCTCCGCTTTCGCTATCACGGCAAAGTCATTTCGGATGCGGGAAATGGCGTTCTCTTCGTCAACGATCGCGAGAGCTGGTATCCCCATTACGGCGGCGCGGGAGATTTTGCGCTTTTCGACATGACCATTCGCTGGCCCAAACGTCTGCGCCTCGTGGCTACCGGCGACAAGATCAGCGAGGACGAAGACGGAGAATTCCGTGTGGGCCGCTGGAAAACCGCTCAACCCGTTCCCGAAGCTGGTTTCAATCTCGGCGTATATTCCTCTGCCTCGATCACGTCAGAAAATCGGTCTGTTTCCGTTTTCGCCAATCAGGACCTCGAAAAAGCCCTTTTCGCGCGCCTCACGCAACCCTCCATGATCGGCGATCCCTGGGCCGGTCCTACTCCGGAATCCCCGGGGGCGCATCCCTCGATACAAAGGATTCCGCCCAACCCGGCCGACGGTCTAAGGCTGCTAGCGCGGCAAGTCGATTCCTCCATCCGTTTCTACGAGCGTTATTGCGGCCCATTTCCGTTCGCTAGTCTCAACGTCTCGCAAATTCCGGGAACCTTCGGCCAGGGCTGGCCCGGTCTTCTCTATCTCTCCACATTTTCTTTTCTGCCCCAGGAAGCGCAACGCCGGGCGGGTCTGACGGAGAGTGATAGCGAACTTTTCTCTCAAATCATTCCGGTTCACGAAGTTGCTCATCAGTGGTGGGGAAACGTTGTTGGCTGGTCCAGCTATCGAGACCAGTGGATTGACGAATCCATCGCTTCCTACCTGGCGCTTCTTTTCGCCGATTCCCAGAACTCTGCGGAGCAAACCCTTCACGCGTGGTTGGAACGTGACCGTAGAACTCTAATCACCAAGTCTCCGGATTCAGACCGTGCTCCTGCCGACATCGGCCCTCTCATCGCTGGCGGCCGATTGTCGTCCTCGAAATCTCCCGAAGCTTACGACCAGATCGTCTACGCAAAGGGCCCCTGGGTCATTCACATGATTCGCGAAATGCTTCGCCAGCCCAACGCCCCCAATTCCAAGGATGCCGATGCCCGGTTCATCGGCCTTTTGCAGACCCTGCAAAAAAAGTATGCGCACGCGCCGCTAAGTACGGAGCAGTTCCAACGCGAAGTCGAAGCCGTCATGACCCCCAAAATGGCTCTTGAGGGCGGGCGCTCCATGGAATGGTTTTTTGAACAGTACGTTCGCGGAACGGGAATTCCGCATTACAAGGTGGAATACACTTCGCGCCGCACAGAGAAAGGCTTCGTCATTCGAGGTAAACTCACGCAGACCGAAGTCCCGCGCTCGTTTGTCGCCTCCGTGCCGCTCTACGCCTCTACCGCCCCGGGTCACACGGTGCTGTTGGGCAACGTTCTCGCTTCTGGCGAAGAAACTTCCTTCACCTTCACTTCAACCTCTCACCCGCACAAACTTCTGATCGATCCGCGCATGACCCTCCTCTGCGTCCCCGAATAAGCACAAAGCTATTTGTGGTACAGCCTGTTCTCGGCTTTTCTGTGACAAGCCATCATGGCTGTGGGCTTTCTTGTATCGGAACGGGAGGGCACGACTTCAGTCGTGCCGTAAGGGCTGGGAACTATATGGGCTTCAGCCCGTGAGGAATTCGTTTTGCTTCCTACTTCTTCTGAAACTCTTTTTCTTTCGCCAGCGGACTCTTTGGATTCACTTGCTCTCTTCCATCCGCTCCGAATACGTAAGGAAATCCTTCCGGATCAACCGGTATCCCGTTCATCATCCCTGCCTGCTGCAAATCGCTGAGTCGCGCCGGCCGTTGTTTCTTTTGCTTCTCGAATTCATCGGCCACCCGGTTCAACTCCCTCAAATCCATTTGTGCCTTCACGATTTTCAGATGTTTTTCCGCGTTATCCTTCACCGTCTTGTCGGCTGTGGTCTGATAAATGTCTCGCCACAGAAAAAACGACGTCTCCAGCGATTCGCCCTCCGCGGCAATTTTCGCGGCCATCACCTTCATCCAGATCTGCGCCTGCGGATTCTTGCTTCCCTCCGCAAACGCCTCCGACGCCTTGGGATAATCCTTCATGTCGAAGTAATAGACATTCCCCATATCCTGATAAAAACGCCAATAATCCGGATTCTCCTTCACCCCGCGTTCCAGAAGCTTTACGGCAAGATCCGGACGTCCTGCGCCGGTTGGGAAGGGGGCGCTCAGAAAGGTAGATCCAAACCGGTAAGCCACAATCAAGTGGGGGTCCAGCGCTGTCGCAACGTCCAGCAGAGGCCCTAATAATTCAAGTTTCCCTTGGTGCAATCGATGGCTTTCTCCGTAGTATTGCACCGCACGCGTCCAGTAAATGGCCCCTGCGAGCGGTGCGTATTCCAGGCTTAGCTTCTTAACCACGCTTCCCGGCCATAGCAATACGTCCTGGCTATCCAGCGACATTGCATCCCGTTGCCCATCGATGCGCTTCTGCAATTGCCAGACGCCGGCAAAGCCCGCGGAAAGAAACACAAATAAAACTATTCTCGCAACTGCTTTGTGTTTCATTTCAAGTTCCGCCTGGAAAAAACAACCGCTGCCGCCGCCAACACAATCGCGCAATACAAAATGGCGTATATCGTCGTCTGCCACACCAGCGCCCACGCAACCGGTTCTCCGTGCGCGACCGCCCCCATCACATTGAAATTCTCGAAATTTGGCAGCGCATAAGAGATCCCACGCATCAGCCGCATCGTCCCGCCACTCAGGTTGACCGCTTGCACCGTGCGCAGGTCTTGCGCAAACACTCCCGCGACGTAAATCCCAAACGTGAACAGAATCGCCAGAAACGGAGTCGTAAGGCACGAGAAAAGCAGCGCCAGCGCAACAATAATGGCCAGTTTCAAAAGAATCAGGTACACCGCCACCAGCACGTAGGCGTCATTTCTCTCCAGCGGATGCTTTACTACCCAGAGCGCGGCGTACAATCCCGCCGCCATCACCGCCGTGTTCACCGCCAACGTCATCACCAGTCCAATAAACTTTCCAACCAGGAACTGCCACCGCTGCAGAGGTTTCGCCAGCAGCGCATACAGCGTCCGCTTGTCCATCTCCTTCGAAACCAGGCCCACACCAATAAAAATTGCGATCATCAGCCCGATCACCGATGTCGCCGTCAGTCCCAGGCTGACGATCACTGTTTCTTCAATCCCGATGGATATTTGTCCCACCAGGATCGACGCGCCAATCATCAACAGCGCGAAGAAAACCAGGTTGTACAGCACGCGATCCCGCACCGCTTCTCGGAACGCGTTGGTCGCCACCGTCCAAACGTTCCTCATTTCCCGCTCACCTCAACAGCATTCGCCTGCGCCCGATCTGCCGCCACCAGATTCACAAAAAACTCTTCCAGCGTCGGTTTGATCTGCGCCACGGAGATAATCCGCGCGTTGGCAGCCTTCAATTGATCCAGCGCCGCGTACAACTCCGCCTCCGCCACTTGCACCCGAAATAATTCTCCGGTCTTCGCCGCGCCGCTCAACAGCGCCAAGTTCCTCGCCTCGCCCGTAAATTCGAACAAAATTTCCATTCCCTGGGTCTCAATGCCGACGATCTCCAGGGGTGTCCCTACGCCGCGAAGCTTTCCGCCCACAATCACACCCACCCGGTCGCACAACGTTTCTGCGTCGGATAAAATGTGCGTCGAAAACAGAACCGTCCGCCCTTCCTTCTTTAACTCCAGAATAATGTCCCGAACCTCGCGCCGCCCCATCGGATCCAACCCCGACATCGGCTCGTCCAGAATCACCACCGCAGGATCGTGCAGAATCGCCTGCGCCATGCCGACCCTCTGCAGCATCCCTTTGGAGTATTTTCGCAGTTGAATTTTTTTTGCCGTCTCCAGCCCGACCTTCTTCAGCATTTTGTCCACACGCGCGCGCCGGTCCGCGGTGGTCAATTTGTGGAACCGCGCAAAATAGTCCAGAACCTCCGCCGCCGTCAGGTAGTCGTAGAAATACGGCTGTTCCGGCAGGTATCCGACATCCTGATGCATGGACACGTCTTCGATGGATTTTCCGAGGATCCGCGCCGTTCCCGACGTGGGAAAGATCAGCCGCATGAGCAGCTTGATGGTGGTGGACTTCCCGGCTCCGTTAGGTCCAAGAAAGCCAAAAACCTCGCCCTGCTGGACCTGTAGATTCAATCCTTCGAGCGAAGTCTTCTTCTTTAAGTGAAGAAAACCGTAAGGATATTCCTTCGATAGGTTCTCCGTCTCGATCACATAGGTGGGCATGCCTCTATTCTTGGAGGCGAATCTCGCATCGTCAACGAACCACTGTCACCTATGTGCATGGGACGCAACGCCGAGCAGCCCGTGTAGCGGCCGCCTTCTGAGGCGGACGCCTTTTCTTCGATGCCGTGGGTACCGACGGGTCGTTCTTATAGGTGTGGGTCTTGGGTCACTCCGTCATCTCGACCGGAGAGCCGCGCAATTTGCGGCTCGCAGCGCGGTTTTGTGGTCCCGGTGCCCTCACCGGGACGGAGGGACCGTGCCAAACATTCAACCCCCGCACAAACCCTCGTGCGTAGCTGTTGGGTCAGTTCACCCCTACTTCGCGATCTGCACCAAATCGCTCTTCGCCACACTCGCCGGCACCGCCTGTGGCTCCAAATGCTGCGGCGATCGCCAATTATCCAAAATCCCCACCTGCTGCACGCAGCTCACCGTGCATTTCGGCGCGCACCCTTTGTGCGTGTAATACTCCTGTTGCCGCCTCTCATCCGTATATTGGCTCAGTGGCACGCCCGGATATCCCCGCTGCTGCGAACACCAATGCACCAGCCCATCCTCGCAAATATACAAATACCGCGACCCCGCGCGGCATTTCCAATCGTGTTCTCGTCCCCGCGCCACGTTGTGTTGAAACTCGTTAAACCGGGAATAGGAGCGCTTTCCCAACTCCATAATCTCTTCGAAAATCTCTTGATCCCGCGGCGCCAGCGGCTTCATCTGTCCGTCGTGGTCGTGGATGATCCCCACCGTGCTCGTAAATCCCAGTTCCAGCGCCCGGTGCGCAATCTTCAGCGCATCCTCGGAGTTCTTCACGCCGCTTCCCAGCACGGAATTGATGTTCACCTGGAAAATCGCCCATTCGGACAGCATCTCCAGCCGCCCATCCAGCGTCTTCAGGCTCTTCTTGGAAACTTCGTCCGGCGCAGCGTTATCGATGCTGATTTGCAGGTGCTCCAGCCCCGCTTCGTTCAGCCTCTCGATCCGCTCCTTGTTCAGGAAAAATCCGTTGGTGATCATGCCTGCGATCATCCCGCGCCTGCGAATGTGCCGGACAATCTCGTCCAGATCGGGATGCAGCAGCGGCTCGCCCCCGCTGATCGTAATAATGGACGTCCCCATATTCGCGAGCGTGTCTAACCGCCGCTTCATCTCTTCCAGCGGCACCGCCGTCGAGGAATCGTCATACTCATTGCAATAGCCGCAATCCAGATTGCAGCGCCGCATCGGGATGACGTGGACAAGAATGGGATGCTTCGTGGAAACCAGCGCCTTCGTGATCATCCGCAGCTCGCGGGCGCGCGTGCGCATAAAACGCAATCGCTTCCGCCGCCGCGTCGCTGCCGACGCTTTCCCCTGCTGCCTGACAAGGCCCATCTTTTCGCGATTCCCCCGGCCTTGATTATACCTTAGGCCAACTTTCTGTTCTCTTCCGTGCCCCAATCCTAACCTCACCCCACCTACTTCGCGCCCGATGTTCCGATCCGCTCGCCCAAGAAAAACAGCCGGGGCTGTGTGCCTCCCCCGGCTGTTCCTCTTCAATCCGTTGTGTTGTTTCTGGCTGCCTGATATTCCAGCAACTCAGCGAAGTGCTAGTTCTTATACAGCAGGTAGCGCCACAGGTCGTTTAGATAGCCGTTGCCTGTTGTGCTGGTGGAATCATAACCCTCGCCGCCGAAGAGCCACAGCTGTCCAGCGCTGTCAACCCAGTGCGTCGCGTTACTGCGCCCGCCGGGAGTCCAGATGTCGTGGGTGAGATAGGGACGCGTGGTCGCAACGCCATATTGGCCGTTCTGGCTGCCGGTGTTCGAGCCCTTAACCCAAGTCCACGTACCGGGCTGCGTTGTCGTCGAATCGGGAGTGTAGACCCAGAAGTCGTTGAGTGCGCCGTTGCCATTCGTTGCGGTTGAGTCCAGCCCCCAACCACCAAAGAGCCAGAAATTTCCGCCCGCGTCGACCCAACCCGAGGCTCCCCAACGGGACCCAGGCAAAGTGTTGGTCGCGCCGTTCGTCAGGCCCACGGTGCCGGCAGCGCCGATCGTGGTCGGAGGGCCTACAAAGGGTTGGAGCCCATATTCACCCGTCTGATTCGCAAGATTATTGCCGGTCACGAAGGTCCATTGATTGCCGGCAATGTTGTAGACCCAGAGATCGTTGAGAATTCCGTTCGCTGTTCCAACGGAGTCTTCACCTTCCCCGCCGAAGAGCCACAGGTTCCCGTTTGCATCTGCCCACCCAACGGCTTCTTGACGTCCTCCTGGCAGTGCCGGAGTGGCGTAGACACCATTTTGGTTGGCCATATTGGTAGTGCCACCGGAGACGAAGGTCCACTTGTGACTCGTTGTGTTGAACTCCCACAGGTCGTTCAGGTATCCGAGTACATTTTGGCTATCGTAACCGTAACCACCGAACAGCCAGAGATTTCCGGAACCATCGGTCCAGGTCACAGGATTTGTACGCGACCCGGGGAATAGCGTGCCGGTAGTGTAATTGCCGGCCTGATCCACCGAATTCCCAATTGTGCCGATGAAGGTCCAAGCTCCTTCCGTGGTCGTGTAGGTCGTTGGGTTCAATGCGGAGTGGTTGTACATCCAAAGGTCACACAGAAAATTATGGTTGTCGGAGCCGCCGAACAGCCAGAAATTTCCACCAGCGTCGGTCCACGAGGCCGCACCCAATCGTCCGGCCGGAGTCGGGCCGGCGAACCCGCCCGCGCCCTCCTCTTGAGCGTAGGCGACGATCTGTGCGCCAAATGTGGAGGCTTTCCCACCAACGGTAACTGGGGTGGGATCGTAGCCGCCCACCAATTGCCATTGGCAATAATCACCAAATTCCATGTCGCATACCCACAAGTCGTTCAAAGGCGCATCCAGCGTATCTGGTGCAGGATTACCCGCCAACTCCCAGCCATCTCCCCCGAACAGGAAGAGGCTTCCGTAGGCGTCTGTCCAACCGACAGCACCGTATCGTGCGCCCGGGGTGTTGGTAAATGGATTCGCAATAGTTGTAGGAAGTGATGTGGGAAACGAACCGTATTGCGGCGCAACTGGCACCGCGGTTCCGGCCGTTTTCGTTCCGTCGATCCAGGTCCAGTCGTTATGAGCGCAATCGATTAGGATATCGGTCACGCTTGCGGTTACGACACCCTTGTAATTCCACAGTGTGCACCCTTGATTTTGCGTGCTGGGCCCGTGAAATACGGAAATCTGGTATTGATCGTTGAGGGCTTCCGGAGTGGCAAATTGGAACGGCCCGTTTTGCGGAATCACTAGAGTGTTGCCCAAGACGTTCTGCAGAATGAAACTTCCATCCGTCAAGGGACCATTGTTCGGGAGCACCCCCGCAAGACCAACGACCGTTCCCCCAATGCTATAAGTTACCGCGGGGCAGTTAATAACAACACTGGTGACGTTGGCGGTAGCGGTGCCGGTTCCCGTTCCAGGAGTGACTGCGCAAGTCTGCGTCGGCCCAGTCGGCTGCGCGGCGATGGTCACGGTATAAGCGGTGCCCGTTGGGACCAAATTCTTGAACGTAAATGCCTGATTCCCATTCGCGGGGCTAATCGTAAGCTGCTCTAAATCGCTGCTGTTTTGCAGGATCAGGCCCGTGCCAACGACACCATTGACGGTGCCGCCGACGGAATAGCTCAACACGCAGGTGACTGCAACGTTAGTCACGTTGGCGGTAGCCGTTCCACTGCCGGCGGCCACCGTGCAAATCTGGTTGGGAGTAGAGGGTTGGGTAAGAACGGTAACTGCATACGCGTCCGTCGGACCAGTTACCGCGGTCTTGAAAGTGAACGGCCCGCTGGCGGTAACCGTAAGACTGTCTCCGCCGTTGTCCTGCAAGATCACGCTCGAACCCGAAACGAGGCCAGATATATTGCCGCCGATAGTGGCCGTGACCGGAGTGGTGGTGCAGCTTACCGCCACGGATGTGACGTTGCTCGATGCGGTCACACCGCTGCCACTGGTGACTAGGCATGTCTGTGCCGGGTTGCTGGGCTGGGTCAGAACGGTGACAGCGTATTTTCCGCCGCCACTTGCGACCGAAGTCGCGAATGTAAATGTGGTCGCGCCTGCCGCAACCGTCAGGTTGCCGGCGGCATTATTTTGTAATACCAGGCCCGTGCCGGTAAGGCCGGCAACTGTCCCGCCAATGGTCACGCTGCCTGTCGTATTTGATCCGGTTCCGCTCGAACTCGAACCACCTGGCACGCCGCTGCACGCCGCCACCAAAAACGCAGCCAGTGTTCCGAAAAGCAGTGACGCTTTTTTCGTCGAAATCATTTTGACCCTCTTCATGCTCAGTCTCTCTCGGCAGACCGCAACTTGTGCCAGCGACCCTAGCCCTTGCAGAACGGCGTTATTTGGCTAGAGCAACATTCCAACCACACCTGAGGAATTCCCTCGCAGCTCCGCTCGTCAATGTTTTCGCATTGGCAAACGGCAGTCGGCTGGCTGAAATCGGAAAAGCCGCGAATGCACGGGTAGCTTGCGGTCCTAGTACGTCTAGGAGCAACTACTGATGAGGTACGATGTGCGGAACTTTACAATATGCGCAACACTTCGATAGCGGGTTCTCTCGGCAGCCTTCACACAGAAGGAAACTGCTTGGTAACGCGTAACTGACTCGAATTGCGTATCTTAACTATTCGCTACGATCTCCCCTTCGAGCTCGCCGCCAACCTTTCTTCCCCGTCGAGATACTAGTAACAAGAAAGGCAAGTTCGAGCGTTTTTCTATAAAGGCCGACCCTAGTTCGTCCCGACCGAAGTGGACGGGACAATCCTTCGAATCTTCGTGCCGGCTGCACAAGCCTCTCCGGAATCTTGGCTCGGCCTCAGTCCGCTCCAATCTGAACCAACTCTTCAAAATGGAAACGACTTTGCGCTTCTAGCGCAAGATACCTCTAGCCTAGTTTCACGGCGTCAGACCACAGTCGTAGCGTCTCATCGCCCTCGCGACAAGTTTCGTCAATTCACTGTAATCCGAACTTCTTCTCGTTCAGTTCGTCTGCCTGGCCATCATCGGCACATCCACCGACCGTGCTTCCGCCGTTAACTCTGTTGTCTTCCGCCAGTCCACTTGTTCCATGGCCACGGTTCCTTCCGCACCACTCAATTCGCGATACTTCAGCGTGCCGCCATCCACCTGATATTTCGAAACTTCGAATATCTGGTTGGACTTCAGCACCAGGAAAGTTACGCGCGCTTGTAACGGCCCTTGAGGCGCCTGTGGTGGCAGACTCGCCGCAACCGTTTGCGTTTCCGCAGCCGTGGGCTTCGCCGTGGCTGCCGTCGAGGCCAGCGTTACCGTCGGCACACTCGCCGGCTTCTGTTCGGTGGTTTGTTGAGTCGTCAGTTGTTGCAACGCATTCGGTGTCTGCCCTTGAACAGGCTGATAGGCGCTCGGCCTGGCCGACGACGCATACGGCGGCCGATTCGGACTGTACCGAGCCACCGCCTGTGGCACCACAATGTCATCCATCAATCGCAGCTCCAGCGGCTCTTCGCCCTTCAGCGTTGGCCGCGGCCCGCGAGCAGGCAGCGTCAGCACCTTCCACGGCCACAGTGGCGGAATCAGCCATTCCACCGTGTCTCGCGTCGCGTGCCCGTTGCCCTTAATGTCTCCTTGCTTATCTACCTTGTAGCCCTTCGCCTGGATCACCTTCGCCGGCAGCGGCACATCTCCGGTGGGAACGATCACCCGATCGAAAGTGATCTTCAAATAGCCCTTGCCTACAAAATGTCCGGGATCTTTTTCCGCTTCCAAATGCCCGGCCAGCAAGCTTCCCCGTGGAAACACAGTCCGGCCAAACTCCTGAAAGCTCCGCAAATGGCATAGCACCGGATCTCCCACCGACGCTGTCGCCGAAGAGAAATTCGGTTCGTCCATCGTGCACTGCAACAGCGTTCCCGCCGGCACGAGGATGTCTTGCGCTCGCATCCCCCCCGCCACCAGCAGCAACACCACGAGACACACCAAGTAACGCAATCGTTTCATGGCCTTCCTCCAGACACACTTTTTCGGAACGGTACGGGCGAGGTTAACCGCTTCCCCCGCTAGGCGTATTCGAGTAGCTCACGACACACACCCGGACATCACCCGCGATTCCCGAACCCAACCCAAACCCAAATAAAAAGTCGCGCCCCTCTCAAATAATTTCCGTGGCACAGGCAACTCTTCTCCATCTCGCGCCGTCCGCGAGATGATTCTTGGCTGTGCTCTTGGGTTTTCTTGCCGGGTGCCCCATGCGCCGGAGTTGTGCGTGGGTCTTGGGTTTCTTCACTACCCACCCACCATCCGCCTCCCATTGACTTGCCTCGCAAACCACCCCTATCATGCCCCC
>Ga0070765_100001254_pt1 | contig 15420 bp, 14 predicted proteins | sample HubBroMetageWFT5_FD_71516 | JGI IMG/M metagenome (GOLD analysis project Ga0070765, IMG submission 71516) | Warmed and freeze-thawed soil microbial communities from the Hubbard Brook experimental Forest, New Hampshire - Hubbard Brook CCASE Soil... | ecosystem: Environmental > Terrestrial > Soil... | reverse complement strand
GCCTGCACTCATGGCCGTCATCGTGCAGATGCTCGCTCACCGTGACGTTTTGCCGCCCACCTGCTTAGCGACCGGCGCAACTAGTCGAAGCGCGGAAATGGAAACGAGAACCGGATCATGAGCAAGAATACAGCGCAAGCTTATACCGGTTGGCAGGCCAAAGAGGAGCGCGACCGCATCCTGCTCGAGCAGTTGCCCCAGGTGCGCTATCTGGCGCACCGCATTCACGAGCGCCTGCCCCGGCACGTGCTGCTGGAGGATCTGGTGCATGCGGGGGTAATTGGGCTGATCGATGCGCTCAACAAGTTCGACAGCTCAAAGCACGTTCAATTCGGTTCCTACGCCAAATTTCGCATCCGGGGCGCGATCATTGACAGCCTGCGCGAGATGGATTGGGGGCCACGAGACTTGCGCCGCAAAGGGCGCCGGGTGGAAGAGGCTGAACGCAAGCTGAGTCTGAATCTAAGCCGCACTCCCACAGAGGTGGAGATTGCCGCCGAGCTGAAACTGGAGTTGCGGGAATTCCAGCAACTGCTAACCGAACTCGACGGTCTGGAAGTGGGCAGCCTTCACCTGGAATCTCCCTGGGACGGCAAGGAAGAAGATCTGTGCGATTATCTGCCGAACGCGCCCGAGGACACGCCATTTTTCCGTTGCATGCGTTCGGAGATGAAGGAGTTGCTTGGCCGCGCGGTAGCGGATCTGCCGGAAAAAGAGCAACAGGTACTGGCCCTTTACTATTTTGAAGAACTCACAATGAAGGAGGTGGGCACAGTACTCGGGATCGGGGAGTCACGCGTGTCGCAGATTCATTCCTTGGCCGTGGTGCGTTTGCGGGGGAGGCTGGAGGACTTGATGAGGACGGCCAAGCCACACACGCGGGCGGCGGCGCAAGGCGGCGGATCGTGAAGGACAGAATCGGGCACCGAGGTGACGCTCCCGCGGCGCCAACGCAGAATCAGGCGGCTAAAGCTCTTGTAACTTATGCCGATAGAGCAGGGCGCCCCGAATTGGATCGATCACGGAACCACCCTCAGACAGAATTAAAGTTTTCTAATCGCCTGCCGATAACTTGAATAGCAAGGGAATTATGAGCGATAAAGCCAATATGAGAGTCGAACTGAATCCCGGAAGGCAGCTGTTTCCGGAACGCGGCGGGCCCACCGGCGAGAGTCCAGTGAGCACTGACGGTTATTCTTCGGGCAGCTGCGTGGATGAGTGTCAGGGTCAGCTTGCAGCCGACTACGTTCAAATTCGCGCGCTGGCGGCACAAGCAGCGAGACTTCCAGAAGTTGGTCAGGAGAAGGTGAGCGCACTACGCCAAACGGTTTCGGGAACCGGCTACCGACCGAGCTCGGAACAGGTGGCAGAGGCGCTGTTTGCGCACATGCTCGTAAAGTCGGTGGTGTGATCGGTGCAGGGCTGAGTCGAAAGGCGCGGGAGCTCTGGCGATGGGGAGCGCCGGGCTTGTCCGGCAGTTCGAGTTTGGAGCGAACAGTTCTCCGTTTCAGAGATCGAGGCTGGGCAAGGCCTCGCCGTACGGAGAGGAACGCAGACCGCCCCGGGTCGATAGTCCCGCGCGAGCGTCTTAATTCCAGTGGAATTCATCCCGGCTTATATCCCTTCAATTTGTCCGGCCGTGCGATAGGCGCAAGTGTAGTGAAACTCTCAACCGCCCGGGCCACGGAACTGATTCGTCTTCTGATCGTGTGTCACCGCTTCGCGCCCCAGCGGCTCTCTGCTGCTGGCTATGCGGAGTATCACCCCATCGCAAGCAATCTCACGGCTCAAGGGCGAGCGCAGAACCGCCGCGGAGATATTGTCATCCTGGGCGCCCAAGCGGTGAATGCCTCGTCCCTGGCTGCGCGCAATGACACGCCCTCACTGCCCTCGCTGAAGTGACCTCTAGCTAAAGTGCTCCGGTGCTGTGCCGATGAAATTCCTGGGTGTGTGTCTATCCCTGGAAAGGCCTTCGCGTGACCTCTGCGCCTTCGCTGCAACCGGTTCCCGAGCGGCCCGCACCCGATCTAGTGCGCATCCGCGACCTGATTTACAGCGCGGCGGGGATTTTTCATCCGGACAATAAACTCCGCTTGTTGCAGGACCGTTGCGACCGCCGTATGAGGGAACTTAAGATGCAAACCCTCCGCGAGTATCTCGAGCGCCTGACCATCGGGCCGGTTCGGCAGACAGAACTGATTGCCTTGCTCAACGACATCGTCATCGGTGAAACCTGCTTTTTCCGCAATCAGCAGCAACTCGATGCCCTGTGCCACGTCGTGATTCCTAACATTCTTCAGATCAAATCCCAGCTTCCACAGCGCCGCCTTCGCATCTGGAGCGCTGGCTGCTCCACCGGGGAAGAACCCTACACTCTCCGCATGTTGCTGCTCGACGAAGCCCACGGCCTGCTCAAAGACTGGTCGGTTGAAATTCTCGCCACCGATCTCAACGAGCGCTCTCTTTCGCACGCCAAAGAGGCGGTTTACGGCAACTACAGCACACGCAACCTCACACCCGAGTACCGGAGCAAGTACTTTCTTCCGCACGGCGATCAGTTCCGGGTGAATCCCGCGGCGCGTTCCAACATTAGCTTCAGCCGGCTTAATCTCTCGGACGACGCACGCATGACGTTCATGAAAAGCATGGACGCCATTTTCTGCTGCAACGTATTGATCTACTTCGATCTGGTATCTAAGCGGCGTGTCATTGAGCACTTCTTCAATAACCTCCTGCCTCATGGACATCTGTTTCTGGGCCGCTCCGAATCTCTTTACGGTGTGAGCGAGGACTTCCGCCTGGTCCATTTGCCGGGGGCGACTGCTTATGTGAAAGCGGAACGCTCGCCGGCGGGAAGCAAAACCATATGACAACCGCACCCGTGGGCAAACAGGTTTTGCTTCAGAGGCTCGACGGATTGCGTCAGATTCCAACCATCCCCGCGGTTCTCGCCCCTCTGCTGCGCTATCTGGATCAGCCGGTCGAGCAGCTCGACGTACAAAAAGTCACAGATCTTTTGGCCCAGGACAAATCCCTTGCCGCGCAGTGCCTGCAGATGGCGAACTCCCCGCTGTTCGGCCGATGGCAGAAGGTGGAATCGTTGCGCGGAGCCGTAGTCAGCCTGGGATTTCATCACGTCAGCGATATCGCTATGTCGTGCGGCGTTCTGAAGATGCTGCCGGGACACAAGACTAGTTTGGACCCAGCGATATTTTGGGAGCACTCTCTGGGATGCGCGCTGGTCTGCCGCCACCTGGCACGCAAGATCAATCTGGCCGATCCCGGAAAAGCTTATCTTGCAGGTCTTCTTCACGATCTGGGAATCATCGTCAACCTCTGGGTTTTGCCCCAGGAATTCCGCACGGCTTACGAGATGGCTAGAGCCGAAGAGATTCCACTGCACGAAGCCGAGCAGGACTCTCTGGGATTCACGCACTGTGACAGCGGACGCCTGCTCGCCGAAAGCTGGGGACTCGCTCCCGATCTGGTCGAGGTCGTGTCCTACCATCATTCACCGGAGAAGCTGTCTCAGACTACGGACTTAGTCGCGCTGGTGCACGTCGCCGACCTGCTCTGCCGCATGAGCGGTCTGAACTATGGTTACGCGGAAGCGCGGCAAGTCAACTTGTTCGAGGACGCAGGCTTCGATCTCCTCGCCAAGAGTTCCATGTCAGCGCGGGACTTTGACTGGGCCCGCCTTACCTTCGAACTGGATTCCTATCTGGACGAAGTTCACAGCCTGGTCCGCGCTATCTACCGCACATGAACACCGAATCCAACGGTTCACGAATCAAGGTGCTCATTGTCGACGACAGCGCCTTCATGCGCACTGCACTCTCGCGAATGGTCGCTCACGATCCCGGCCTCTGGGTAATTGGCACCGCTGCCAGTGGGATCGAAGCGCTGCAGAAAATTGTCGCCCTCGATCCCGATGTTATTACCCTCGACGTGGAAATGCCGGGCCTCGATGGACTGGAAACGCTCCGCCGCATCATGGCCCAGTTTCCACGTCCGGTCATCATGGTGAGTTCGGCCACGCTGCGGCACGCGGAAATCACTTTCAACGCGCTTGCGGCCGGAGCCTTCGACTATGTGCCCAAGGAACTCTCCGCTGCCTCTCTCGATATCTGGCACATCCAGGAGGATCTGGTCGCCAAGATCAAGGCCGCTGCAGAATCGTGGCTTTCGCGGAATCATCTCAACCGGTTGCGCAAGCCTCCACGTGCGGCAACTCTGCCTGGTGCCGACCTCCTTAAGAACAATCTCCTCTGGAACGGTTTGCCCAGGACCGAGATTGAGCACTGCGCTCCCGCCATCGTTGCTCTTGGCACTTCGACCGGAGGCCCCAGGGCCTTGCAGGAAATTCTCCCCGCTCTTCCTGTCGACCTCGCGGTGCCAATCCTGATCGTGCAGCACATGCCGCCTGGCTTCACGGCTCCTTTCGCCAAAAGACTGAATGACCTTTGTGCAGTCTCCGTACGCGAAGCTTCGCACGGAGATACGGTCGAGGCAGGAGTGGTTTACATAGCTCCTGCGGGATTTCACATGACAGTCGAGTGCACGGCCAACTCGCGAACGATCATCTCCCTTTCTGGGCCGGTCGAGAATCAGGCACATATTCCGTCGGTCGATGTCACGATGCAGTCAGTCGCCTCCGCATTTCATTCTCAAGCTATGGGCATAATCATGACCGGTATGGGATCCGACGGAGCGCAGGGGATGAATGCCATTCATCGCGAGGGCGGATTCACAGTGGGCCAAGACCAGCCGACTTGTGCGGTCTACGGCATGCCGCGCGTTTGCGCGGAGATGGGAATCCTCGACCGGATTGTGCCGTTATCCGAGATCCCTCAGGAGATTCTCCAAGCTACGCGCTACCGTAAAACGAACGTGGTTTAGCGCGTCCTTCGCAATCAGCCGGCTTGTCCAAGACCTCGCGCACCCTGCTCAACAGGGTGCGGATCGAAAAAGGCTTGGCCAGGTACTCCTCACCATAACAGGACAATTCACCGCCCCCGAGTTGTTGCGCACATCCACTCATCAACAAAACCCGCGCGCTGGGATAAAGACTGGTGAGTTCAACCGCCAGTTCGCGGCCGTTCATCCCGGGCATGACCACATCGGCAAACACAAGATCGAGCGGCCGAAAGCATCCGCCGCAAGCTTTCAACGCTTCTGTCGCGCTTCCGGCAATCACCAGCCTGTAGCCGGCGGACTCCAGGACTTCGGCAGTCACCTTGCGCACAAAGGCTTCGTCCTCGACAAGCAGAATGGTCTCGCGTCCGCCCCACAGGCCGGGGACGGCGAGCGCCGCGCCGACCATCGTGTCACCGGACGTTGTGTCTCCGGACATGTTTTCGCTGATCATCGTTTCGCCCATCATCGCGTCGCGAAGTCGCCACTCCCTAGCTGCTCTCCATCCAGCAGATCAACTGCCATCCGTAGGATTCAATGGAATAAGGCTGCAACAGAAGCGTGATCAGCCAGTTAGCTTTTGCGGCATGCATCGTACGCGGCACCCTCACGCGACCTCAGCGTCCGTTCTGGGAAGCCAATCGTGAACCAGTTCCGATCTGGGAGATCGTCCGGAAAAGTTTGCCCACGCTGTTTATCGCGCCGCGATGCCTATTTGGGGCTAGTGAGGATGGTTCCGTTTGGATCCAGCAAAAGCTTGTGTGTTCCAGCCGGCGCCGAGAAGTGAAACGAAGTCTCTGCTCCATCAGCAAACACGCGCCCCGCCAGTACCGGAGCCTTGCCAGAAACCACAGCGTAGATTGGAACGAACGTTACCAGATCTTCCGGCGCATCTTTTTGCAGTATCACGCCGCTTACCGCAGTAGCGTTAGCCTTCGCTGTGAATTTGACGCCCCGCAATTCCAGTCTGGGTAGAGAAGTGCCGTTCACCCAGCCCTCGAGAAACCAGTCGAGTGAAGCCCTACCTTCATAGCGCAATGAGGGCGGCAGATCCTCGGCGAAAACCTTCAACAGTTCCCGCGTGCTGATGGTTTTTCCTTCGTAGCGCTCACGAACTTTGCGCAGAGAGCGCACAAAGGGGTCTTCCCCTGTCCTGGCACTCAGGTCGTTTCGGCCCGCATCCTCCGCGCCTTCCTGCAACATCGAGCGCAACATGTGAAATAACCAAGTTCCTCGTCCATAACTGATGGCTTCGTAGGCCTGTGGAAAGTGAGACGAAAGAAGGCGGCCTCCCAGGGTCACGGGGCCGGCATCCTTCAGAGAGTTGCCATCTTTATTCTTGTCATCCAAATCCTGTCGATACTTCTCCATGACCAGTCGGAAGGCGGCCGGGTTTTTCCCTTGCAGCATCATCAACGAACAATAATTTGCCAGACCTTCGGAAAACCATTGGTCACGATAAGTAGCCCATAGGATCAAGTCTCCCCACCACTGATGTGCGGCTTCGTGCGCCGGAATCTGTTCTCCAACCAATGCACCAGCTGGACCCATGTGGAGGCTTTCGCGCTCTGCTTGGTCCAGGAAGGCATACGACGACAGGAAGATCAGCCCCGGCCAACCTTGGCTTTCCCTCCCCGGCACCTGAGTCAGCGCCAGTTGACTGTAGGGAAACGGACCGAATCGGTCCGCATAGTAGCGGATGGCCCGGGCTGTAAACTCCGCCACCGCGGTTGCATTCCGCGCCGGCGAAGGCGCAAGCGAAGGAGCAATCAGATCAGGAGAGGCGTGAGGCCGAGGCGAGGGATTCGAACCCATCCCCAGGGTGGGCGGCGGGCTGGGGAAGTCCCGCTCCACGCCGCTCGTAGCGTAAGTCTCTACGACGACATTCCCGGCTTGCGCCGTTCCTCGAACATACTTGCCAAGGTCGAATCCGGCTACGGGGATGGGCCGCTCCGAGACCCAGTGCGCTACTTGCTCGTCATCGACGCCTGGCGGCGCGGTTTGCGAAGGCTTTGTCGAGGGTGCGGCGAGCGGTTCGGGCTTGCCCGTCGCTACCAGCGTCCAACCCGGCGGATAGTGGAAGGTAAGATCGAAATCCGCCATGGCCATCCCGCGATTGGGATACCATGTGCCGCGCGCTCCCACGTAAAGCAGACCCCGCCCAGCCTCAGCTAACACTTCTCCACCGTAGACGAAACGCAGACTAATCTTTTGGCCCTTTCGCGCCGGCTCGGGCAAAATCACGGCCACCAAATCGTTGCCGCTGCGCGCCAACCGCGTGCCTTCCACTGCAGGGTTGTGGATGAACTCCACCGCCCTCCCGTCAGCCTCGACTGTGTGGACCTGCAGAAAGCGAGACAGTTCGAAAACCAGAAAGCGCGATCCGCCGCGCACTGCGTCGAGCTTTAGTGTCACCTCACCAGCCAGTTCTTTGGGTGGTTTCACCCGAGCATCAATAACATAGCTGCGCACCCGAACCGGATCTTCCCGCGATTCCGTTTCCGCCGGTAGAGCTTGAGGAATTTCTTTCCGAGCCACGGGATTCCGTCTCGCAGCTTGGGTCGAGAATGAAGTCCACACGTCGTAATACACGTTTCCGTCTTCGCCAATCTTGCTTTGGCCGGCCTCGACTTGTTCCCCGGCCGTCGAGTCGAAAGAGAGGTCGAAGACGCCGAGTTTGCGTCCCTGCAGACGCGCATGAAACATGTGATCGTCGGGATCGGCGGCTGGCGCTGCTGGCGAATCTTTGGAGACGCTCTCACCTGCGATCGGCAGCATCCCGCTGAAACTGGCTAGCAACCTCATGGCGTCCGCTTGCGCCAGGTTGCGGGCAGCTTCGTTCCAGCGTGCGACAAATTCTTGCGCATCTTCCGGCGCCCTGAGACCCGGCTGCAAATCGGCGGCGGTGTTGTCGTTGAAACGGAAGTAGGCAGTGGAGAAACGCTCTTCTAGAATCGCCATCCCCGTGAACAGGCTCATCTGCTTACGCTCTACATCGTTAGCTGGGGCGAGCAGCACTTCTCCGTCCCCCTCAAAAAATGCTCCCGTAATCCTGCCCAGCACATCCTTGGTAAAGGCGATGGAGCCATCATCCAGGGTTATATGAATCGCTGCTCGATCCAGAGACGCATCCCGCACCTTGAATACCCGGTCAGGATCCAGTTCGACATCACTGAGCTGCAGGTAGAGGGACTCAGCCGGTCCAGCCTTCCGCGCTAGTGCTTGAACCGTCTGCGCCGGAACGGTTTGGGCTGGTTCCGCTTGCGAATTACATGCCGGCGGGAATGCGAAAGCCGCCAGGCCTGCGGCCAGAATAACGCGCGGCGCGCATGATATCGCTGGTACTTTCGTCACGTGGGTTCGTGCCCTCACTGTTGCTAGAATGCGCTTCAATGCGGCTTCGTGTCACTACTCGGTTAGCTATGATGCTTATGTTCGCTTCTGCGGTCGCATCGGCTGACACGATCCATTTGAAAAACGGCCGCACCATCGTGGCCGACCACGTCCGTGAAAATCGTACCCATTACGAGTACGACATCGGCGACGACAGCTATGCCATTCCCAAGAGCGCGGTAGACCATGTCGAAACCGGCGGCATGCCCGCCACGGCGCCCTCGGGCGCAACCAAGACCGCCGGAGATCTTCCGGTTTTCGTCCCGGTTGACAGTCTTGCGAACGAAGGCGACCTTCCCAAGACAATTGTTAAGGATGGGAAGGTTGACCCCGACGCTCTTGCGAAACTCGAGGGGAAAGGGAACGCCGAGCTAAGCGCCACCGCTGACTTCATCGCGGGCAAATTTGAATTCGAACACGGCGATATCGATCAAGCTCGCCGCTATTTCGACAGCGCCCTGCGTTTTCAGCCGGAGAACGCAACCGTCCTTATCTATTACGCCGCCCTGCTGGTACGCACCGGCAATCCTACGCAGGCGCTTACCTACGCCCAGCGTGCAGTGCGAGCGGCGCCTGAGTCGCCCGATGCCTACACCGTGCTCGGCTATGCGCAGCAGGCTTGTGACCGCACCAAAGAAGCAATTGCCTCGTGGAAGCATTCCCTCGAACTGCGTCCGGATCCCGCGGTGCAGCAATACCTGGCGAAAGCGCAGCGCGAGCAGAATGTGGAGACCGATTTCGCCCAGCGCGAAAGCACCCACTTCGTGCTCCACTATGAAGGCAAGCAGACGTCCGAAGAGTTCCGGGGACAGATCGTGGCCGCGCTCGAATCGGACTACGACGACCTGGTGCGCGACCTGGGCACGCCCCCGCGCGATAACATTCTCGTGACGCTTTACACCGAGCAAGCTTTCTTTGATGTTACCCGCGCACCCTCGTGGTCTGGGGCGCTCAACGACGGCAAACTCCGCATCCCCATCAGCGGCCTCAATTCAGTTACGCCCGAGCTGGCCCGGGTCTTGAAGCATGAACTGGCTCACTCCTTCATTAACCAGCTTTCCGGCGGTCGTTGCCCGCCATGGCTGCATGAGGGTATTGCCCAGCTTATGGAACCAAAGTCTCTGGCCAGCGATGGACACCTGCTGGCGCAGTTATTCAAGACGCAACGCAACATCCCGCTGAATGCGCTGGAAGGCAGCTTTCTGAGCTTTTCTGGAAGCCAGGCCTACACGGCCTACGCGGAGTCGCTCGCTGCGGTTTCCTACATCAACGATTCTTACGGGATGGGAGACATTCAGCGGATTCTGCAGCGCCTCAGCGAAGGCAGCTCCACCGAAGCCGCTCTGCGTGCGACCATTCACTCTGATTACGGCCAACTCGAGTCCGAGCTCGGCAAGTATCTCAGCGACAAGTACGGCGACTGACCGTAATCCGGTATAGCCCGTTCGAGCGATTTGCCTGCCACCATCCCTTGTGCTAGCTTGCCCTCTGAGTGTAAGACCCGAATGTGCGCCCTATTTCAATCCCGCACGCCGGCGCCTCCACCTGTGGTGGAGCCCGTCCCCAGCGAGTTTCCGAAGATGGACGGCGCGGAGATTGCCGCCACCACCTACGGCCAAAGAGTCGCCGGAGATTTCTACGACTCCCTGCGGGTGAGCCCGGAGCGAATTTTGTTCGGCCTGCTCGATGTGGCTGGACGGCGCGAGAACAATCAGCAAATCCTGGCAGCTGCGCAGAAGATCTTTCGCACTCTCGGAGCCGAGCTCTTCTCCCCCCCTGACATCAACGAATCCGAAGCCATGACTACACTCTCTCTTCGACTCAATCGCGGCATCATGGAAGCCGCGGCTGGCATTCACTCCTGCCCCGCATTCCTCGGTTGCTACAACGAAAGATTCGGCACTCTCTGCTATACCAACGCCGGGCATACCCCGGGACTTCTCCGCGACAGCACCGGCATTACCGAACTGGCCTCAACAGGCCTGCCACTCGGCCTTTTCTCTCATGCCACCTCCGAAGCGCCTACCGTTGGTCTTGAGAAAGGCGCGGTTCTTCTCCTGGTTTCGAGAGGAGTGGTTGAGGGCAAATGCAAAGGTGACAAGTCCGAAGATCTGGAATTCGGCTTGGAGCGCGTGAAAGAGCGGCAGCAGGCCAATCCTTCTCGCAGCGCCGAGGCTCTCAGCGGATCCATTTTGAATGCCGTTGGGGAGTTCACCTGCGAACCCCTGGTTCCGGACGACATGACTGCCCTGGTCTTTGTTCGCAACCTCTAGAACCAACGTCTCCAGCAACCTAGCCGACACGCGACCGCATCACACTATGCGGTTCGACTCGTGCCCGGCCAGAAGTAGTAAAATATCCCGACGGCTTTTGCCTGTAAGTTCTGGCAAAATGGCGGCCCACAGGAAATCCTATGAAGAGACTGGTTCTGATATCGATTGCTATGGCATACCTGCCCGGGCTCGCCGCCGGCCAGGTGGTCGAAGAAATTGTCACGCGCGTGAATGGACAGATCATCACCCGGTCGGAATACGAGCGCAGCAAAGACCAGCTCCGGGATGACGTCAAGCAGCAGGATCCGGCCAATGCCGACAAGCTCTACGCCGAGCGTGAAAAGGACGTCCTGCGCGATCTCGTCGACCAGCAGCTTCTGCTGGAAAAAGGTAAGGACCTCGGCATCACCGGCGACACCGAGCTGATCAAGCGCCTCGACGGGATGCGCAAGGACATGAAGCTCGAAACCATGGAAGAGCTGGAAAAAGCCGCCACCGCTCAAGGCATCTCCTACGAAGACTTCAAGCAGAACCTGCGGAACCAGATCATCACGCAAAAGGTGATCGGCGAAGAAGTTGGCTCTCACCTGAGCATTCCCAAAGAGGAAGAACTGCAGTTCTACAACGAACACAAGAGTGAACTGGAGCAGCCCGAGTCGATAAAACTCAGCGAGATCCTGATTGCTCCGCAGAAGCCAGCCGGCGATAAGCCCGCCGCCGGCAACGCCGCGCCCGATGCCTCCGCCACGGACGGCGACACTGCAAAGCCCCAAGACGCCGGCGACTCCGCCAAGCAGGCTGCCGAGGCTGCGGCTTTGACGGCGGCCGAGGCCAAGGCCAATGATGTGCTCAAACAGATTCGTGCGGGAGCCAGTTTCGAAGACATTGCGAAGAAGTTTTCCGACGGTCCTTCGGCGGCGCAGGGCGGGGATCTCGGAGCATTCAAGCGCGGCACTCTCGCCAAAGAGCTTGAAGACAGGACGTTCGCGATGAAGTCCGGCGACGTCACCGACGTGATCCGCACCAAGCAGGGCTATGTCATCTTGAAGGTCACCAATCACCAGATGGCGGGCATCCCGTCGATGAAAGATGTCGAGCCCAAACTCCAGGACGCGCTCTATATGCAGAAGCTGCAACCCGCCCTGCGCGCGTATCTGACCAAGCTGCGCGAAGATGCCTACATCTACTACATGCCCGGTTACGTCGATTCCGGCGCCAGCCCGAACCAGACCGGGCCCATTGAAACGGCCACCGCCAAGACGACCGACAGCAAGAAGCTTAAGAAGAAAAAGAAGCTCGGCATTCTTTAGCGGTCTGCCGGGTTTTCAGAGCTGTTATGAGGTGTTCGGCCTCGCCTTGCGCCATCCTTGCGCTTTCTGATTTACACTGATGAAGAGAATGAAAGAGTTCTACATCAGCGAGTGCGCCCGCCACGAAAACAAGATCATCACCTCCAACTTCGTCGTGGTCACCAAGCAGATCAAGCCCAAGAAGACGGGCGAGCCCTATCTCGCTCTGACCCTCGGCGACCGCAGCGGGCAACTCGAAGCCAAGATGTGGGACAACGTGGAGGAAGTGCTCAACGCCTTCGAGCAGGATGACTTCCTCAAGATCAAAGGACTGGTCAACAAATACAAGAACCGCTTCCAGCTCACCATCCACAAACTACGTAAGCTGGGCGAATCGGAGATTGAATTCTCCGACTATCTTCCCAAAACCGCGAAGAATATTGACGAACTCTGGCAAACTCTGACCGGCTTCGTCACCTCTTTTCAGAATCCGCATCTCAAGTCTCTGGTGCAGGCCTTCATGTCCGACCCGGAGATTGCGGCTGCTTATCGCAATGCTCCCGCCGCCAAGACCCTGCACCACGCCTACATCGGCGGCCTGCTCGACCACGTGGTCTCGCTGTGTCGCTCCTGCGACCTGGTCTGCAGAAACTATCCTCAGGTGAATCGCGATTTGCTGCTCACCGGCGCATTTCTCCACGACATCGGCAAGATTCACGAGCTCGCCTACAATCGCTCGTTTTCCTACACCACGCGCGGCCAGTTGCTCGGCCACATGATCATCGAACTGGAGATGCTGCAGGCGAAACTCGCGCTGGTCCCGGATTTTCCCGTCGAGCTTAAGACGCTGCTCGAGCATCTCATCATCAGCCACCACGGTCAGTACGAATTCGGCTCACCCAAGCTGCCCATGTTCCCCGAAGCGCTTCTGCTCCATTACATGGACGATCTCGATTCCAAGATGGAGGCCATGCGTGCCCAATTTGAGCGCGAGGCCGACCTTGAGAGCCCCTGGACCAGCTACAACGCTTCACTCGGACGCCCTTTGCTGAACAGCGCCAAGTTTCTCGCCCCGAAAGCCCCCGCTCCTCCGGATGATCCTTCTTCTGTCGCTGAGGCCGAACGTGAAGCGGAATACGCCCGCGAGTCCGGCGAAGAAACCCCGACGCTACCCGGCTTTAAGCCCTAGCTTTCGCCAGAGGAGTAGGTTAGCGCCATGCTCGACTTCAGCCGATTCGAACTGCTCACCTTCGATTGTTACGGGACTCTCATAAACTGGGAAGAAGGGATTCTCCGCTGTCTGCACCGCCTGCTTGCAGCCCACGGCAAAGACACAGACGACGCTACCACTCTTCGACTCTTCGGCGATTTCGAAGCCCAGGCCGAGCAGGGGAAGTACCGCCGCTACCGCGAAGTTCTTCAGTCCGTAGTGCAGCAGTTCGGAGAACAACTCGGATTCAAGCCCACCGACCGGGAACTTCACTCGCTGCCAGAGTCACTCAAAGAATGGAAGCCGTGGCCCGACACTGTAACCGCACTCCGCGAGCTCCACAGCCGTTTTCAATTGGCTATTATTTCCAACGTGGACGACGATCTGTTCGCGGCGACCAAGCCGCAGCTTGGAGTGGCATTCGATCAGATCATTACGGCCGAACAGGCAGGAGCCTACAAGCCATCATTGAAGATTTTCGAGCTGGCACTGAGCCGCGTTCGTACCCCCGCCCACTGCATCCTGCATGTAGGCCAGAGCCTTTACCATGACGTTCTGCCGGCCCAGTCGCTCGGACTCGCCACGGTTTGGGTCAACCGCCCCTCGGCGCGAGCCGGGGTGGGCGCTGTCAAGGCAGTCAAAGCACATCCAGACTTGCAAGTTTCCAGTCTCGCAGAGCTTGCCGCTTCCGCCCAATCATGATCCCTTCCACTCCTGGTTGTCATCCCGAGCGCGGCGAGGGATCTTGGTACTTGCTGGCAGTCGATAACAGTGATTGCGCAAGCAAGAACCAAGGTCCCTCGCTTGCGCTCGGGATGACAAAGTGCCTTGGTTACTCACGCTCCGGGCATTGTTTAGAAGTTGGCTGGAATCTTGACCACTCTCTTTTGAATCGCCCACATCACCAGCTCAGCTTTATTGTGGATGCCGAGCTTGCGCATCAGATTGAACTTATGTGCGTCCACGGTCTTGCTGCTCAGCCCCAGAACTGTGGCCGCCGCGCGCACCGTCTTTCCTTCCGCCAGCAGCTTCAGCACCTCCCGTTCGCGGGCGGTGAGAGCGCGTTCCGGTCGAAACAGCGTTTCGGTGGGGCGCTGCATCTCGGGCCGAAAATGTTGATCCGGAGACTTCGTTCGATCGTCGTGCGAGTTCCGCACTATCTCCATCAGCTCTTTCGCGGAAGTCTGCCGCACGGCGCAGCCGCCCGTCGCAGCCTGCAGGCTGGCAAACGGCGAGTTGTCCCGCTCCTGCATGCTCAAAAACACTATTTTGGTGCCAGGAGATTCCTTCGCTACAAGAAGCTCTGCTTCCGCTGCAGGCAGCCCAAACGTCCCGGCATCCGCGACCAGCACATCCGGGCGGAGTTCGTAGACTTTGCGCAGGCACTCCGCAGCGTTGCCGGCTTCGCTCACCACGTCAATGTCGGGCTCGTCTTCCAATAAACGCCGAAGACCCTGCCGCAATAGAACATGGTCGTGCGCGAGAAGACAGCGGATCTTCTTGCTGAGAAAAATCACTTCGTTTGAATCTGTGCGTGGGGGCACACAGTTCTCCTTTATTTGGCCAGAGAGTTTGCAAAATGACGCGGACGACTGGGCGGAACCAAACTACGCACAATATGAATGTGGGTCATTGTAACAATCATTTGCGCTCTTGTGCCTATGAAATATGCAAAAGAGTGCCTTTCTTGCCCGTCCGGAATGCTCTTTCTCGATTAGGAAACTCCCTGCGGACGCCTCATCAGGTAAAATCGAGCACTCATGCTGCGCTATTTCACTGCCGGAGAATCTCACGGCGAAGCTCTGGTCGCTTTCCTCTCGGGCCTGCCCGCGGGGCTCAAAGTGGACCAGGCCTTTCTCGATCGTGAACTATGGCGCCGGCAGCAAGGCTATGGACGCGGCGGGCGGATGAAGATTGAGCGGGATACGGCTCACATCCTCTCTGGCGTTCGTCAGGGCATGACGATTGGCTCACCTATTTCCGTGCAACTAGAAAATCGCGATTGGAAGAACTGGCAGGAGTCCCTGCCTGTCGGCGAAGGCGACCCTGCCCGTCACAAGCGGGTAGCGTCTCCCCGGCCCGGCCATGCCGACCTCGCGGGCGCTCTGAAATATAACTTCCCCGAAGCCCGCTATGTCCTCGAGCGTGCATCGGCCCGCGAATCGGCGGCGCGTGTCGCCATCGGTGCCTTGGCCAAAACTTTCCTGCGCGAACTCGGCATCGAAGTTCTCAGCCACGTGGTCGCTGCCGGCAACGTAGCGATGCGCCAGGAAGTCCCGTGGGAGCAGATTCAAGGGCTTTACAATCAGGAAGAGATCTTGCTGAATTGTGCCGACAAAGA